>Ga0123352_10000135_pt1 | contig 85902 bp, 75 predicted proteins | sample TergutLab28metaG_FD_89700 | JGI IMG/M metagenome (GOLD analysis project Ga0123352, IMG submission 89700) | Labiotermes labralis P1 segment gut microbial communities from Petit-Saut dam, French Guiana - Lab288 P1 | ecosystem: Host-associated > Arthropoda: Insects > Digestive system > Gut ...
CCGAGAATAATTCAGTACTTTTGCCTACGGCAAAAGCGGCTACGCCGTCGGACTTCCTTCCGATACGTGAAGAAGCGAATTTTTAGCGGCTTTAGGCGTGTTGTACATTGTATTGCAAGGGTATATTCGTTGTTTTACATTATGCGTTAACTACGTCCACATGAGATATTATAGCCGGCTGCATCTGAACCCCTTTAAGGGTGCATATTACCGATTCTTGAAGCAAAGAAAGATCTGCCGTCATGCTTGTTGGTTTTTTTACCGGGTCGTCCTGTCCAAACGGAACAAAAAAGATATTTTTTGTGTTATAAAGCTTCATTATGTTGATGCCGTTCATCCCAAGAGCATCATTTGAAAATAATGCCAGCAAAACCGGTTTGCCGTTTCTAAGCGTTGCTTTTGATGCCATAAGCACAGCACCATCAGATATTCCATTTGCAAGCTTAGCAATTGTATTACCCGTCGCCGGTGCTATAATCATAACATCCATCTGATTTATCGGTCCGAATTTTTCCGCTTCGGCTATTGTACTTATTTCTTCTCTTCCCGATATTTTACGTATTTCGTCTAAAAATAAATCTCTATCATGCAACCGTGAACGATTCTCAAATACTTCTTTGGAAACTACTGGATAAATATCCGCTCCTAAATCTTTAAGAATTTTAAGCGGCTGAAGTATTTCTGTAACAGTACAAAATGATGCCGTTATCCCAAAGCCTATTTTCTTACCTTTTAATTTCATTATTGCTTCCTCCTGCTCAAAATATGGTTTATATATTCGCCTAAAATTTCCCCCGCTGTTTTCACGGCATATTTACCGGGAATCCCGGGAAGAAGGGCTGACTTTTCGTTAAGTTTCTTTGCATAATTCATATCAAACCCAAATGGTGCTGATGCTATATCAATAAGAATTGCACCATTTGCTTTATCCAACATTTCATTTGTTAAAATTTGTTCAGGAACGGTGTTAACTATAATATCAAAGCTTAATTTATCAAAATCGCTGATATAAATCGGTTTAACGCCGTCAGCGTATGTGTTACACTCTTTTTCCCGGCTTCTTACAAGGGCATAAACATTTGCATCAAGAGCCTTAAGCCTTTTGCACAAATCTCTCCCGCATATCCCGTAGCCTATTACAAGCACTTTACTGCCGGCGACAGTATTTATACGGTTTGCGATGAGATATAGTATTACTCCTTCCGATGTCGGGACAGCATTTCTTACAGCAACGCATGAATCGTCCATCATAACATGATATAACAGTTTATATTCCTCACATTTTTTTGTTAGGTATTGGCTTCTTATCCCGGAAAAAATTGGGGTTCCCTCTTTAAGAGACGAAAAAAAGCCATCATCGTAAATAGATTCATCAACCGACTGCTTAAACGGAAAAATTATAAAACCTAGATTATCCGCCGGAAAATTTCCCTTTTGAAAAGTATGTCCACAAGTTATAAGATAATCTTCCGTGTAATCATACCTTGTGTCATCTTTCAAAATAATTCCTTTAATCATACTCCCCTCCTATCGGCAACATTAATGCTTATCTCATATAATATGCAGCAAGTCCATGTTAGGTACTGTATCAATAGCCTTCTATATGAATATCATAATAATATCAAATATTTTCGGGAGCTAACTAGATTTTAGCCCCCTGAACGGAGTATAAGATATGGCAAAACACATGTTTGCGGGCGCAAGTTCGCCTATTGGGTTTATAGATTTTTTTCACAGCATATTGCCTTTGGATAAAGCGAAGGAACGGTATTTTCTAAAAGGCTCGTCTGGTTCCGGAAAAAGCACTTTTATTAAGAAGATAGCGGCGGAATTTGAAGCAAAGGGCTTTAACGCCGAAAAATTTCATTGCGCAAACGATGCGGACAGCCTTGATGCCGTTTCAATTCCGGATAAGGGAATATCTATAATTGATGCTACGCTTCCTCACTCTCATGACCCGGAAATACCTGCGGCGATTGATAAAATTATTGATTTTGCAATGTTTTTAGACGGAAATAAAGTCAACAAATATTTAGATGAAATAAAGCCGCTTCTTCAAACAAAAAAAGTTTTGTATCAAAAATCGCTGAGCTGCTTTGCTTCTTTGGGAGAGGCTTATTTGGCAGGGAAGGCCACCCGAGAATCAGCATTATCGCTTGATTACTTGAATGAGCTAGCGGAAAAAACTTTGCGGATGTTTGACGTTCACAAAGCAAAATATAGCCCTGGTGCTGATCGGAAGCTGTTTTTGAGCGCATTAACCCCGGATGGATATGTAAGCTTTGCAGGAGAGTTTTTTGATGGATGCAAAGTTTACGGGCTTTGCTCAGAAGAAGGAATCGGCGCAGACATTTTCTTAGGCAAGCTAAGAGATGAATTTAACAGATGCGGGATAAATACGGAAAGTTTTTACTTCCCTATTGCACCTGATAGGCTGGAGTATTTGTATCTACCGGAAATTAAATCAGCTTTTTCGGTAGCTGGAAGTAAATTTAGTAATGAGGTTAACATAGATAAAAAGATTGATATGTGTCACTGTGTTGATACAAAAAAAATAAGCCGCTTAAGACCGAAGAAGGAAAACTGCTTATTTGATAAGATGCTAAACGAAACGATTACTTCAATGAAAACAGCCAAAGCAACGCATACCAGAATAGAGGAAATTTATGCAGAGGCTATGGATTTTGAGAAGATTGATATTTTGACGGAGGGTATGTTGCGGAAGCTTGTAAAATAGGGTATACTTAATATATATTGATCCTCAAATTAAAAATGGGGTATCAGCGCAATAAACTAACGGAAAGCAGGAAACAACCTATGAAAAAGCTTACAATCGCACTATGCGTATTCACATTATTACTTGGTATATTACCAACCGGAAGGATAGCAGCACTTGCTTCACCCACTGTAAGCCCGGCGGATGAATTTCGTGCGGTTTGGGTAACAACTGTTATAAACCTTGACTTTCCATCCAGAACAGGGTTAAGTGTTAATGAGCTTAAACGTGAAATCGACTCTATAGTAAACACCACGAGAGATCTGGGGCTTAACGCTATCATACTGCAAGTTCGCCCGGAAGGTGATGCGATATATAATTCAAGCATATTCCCTTGGTCAAGATATTTGTCGGGAACTCAAGGTGTTGCTCCCGCAGGTGGTTTTGACCCGCTCGAATATTGGGTAGAGCAGGCACATAGAGCAGGGCTTGAGCTTCATGCTTGGATAAATCCATACCGAGTTACCCACACCACTACCCGAATAACAGATGTTAACCTGCTTCATGCTACAAACCCGGCAAGATTAAACCCATCTCGTGCAATTGCTTATCAAGGCGCATTATTTCTTGACCCCGGATTACCGGAGAACAGGCAGCTCGTTATTGATGGTATTATTGAAATAATCGAAAATTATAACGTTGATGGAATCCACCTTGACGACTACTTTTATCCGGGAATTAATTTCCCTGATAATGCAACATTTGCAAGATTCGGCGGCGGAAGAAGTCGTGAAGATTGGCGTAGGGATAATGTTAACGAGCTTGTTAAAGGAATCCAAAGGGCGATAAGAGAAACTCGACCTGAAGTACGATTTGGCATATCACCTTTTGCTATTTGGCAAAATGCTTCATCAGACCCGCGAGGCAGCAACACACGAGGCAACGAATCATATAGAACAATGTTTGCGGACACCCGCCGCTGGGTTAAAGAGGGTTGGGTGGATTATATAGCTCCTCAAATTTATTGGTACCAAGGTTTTGAAATTGCGGATTATCGAGTGCTTATATCATGGTGGGCAGATGTTGCAAGAGGAACTGATGTTGACCTTTATATTGGTCTTGCCGCTTATCGTGAAGACTTTGGCCGAGATAACTGGGAAGGTGAAATAATCCGCCAGCTTACTCTTAACAGCACAACATACGCAGATGTCGTAAGAGGAAATATCTTTTTTAGGTACAGCAATCTTCTAGGCTCTGTCGGTAATCAAATAAGAGCATTTTACAGAAACATACCTTCCACACCGCCGCCACCAAGTGTAACGCTGCCTGTTGCTCCGGTAATGAGAAACCTAACAGTTGCACAGCCTTCGAGTGATGTGACGGTAGCGGAGAGGGGATTCAACTTCTTTGGCACAAGTAACCCGGACATACCTTTGCTTATGAACGGAAATCCTGTTACTAACCGTACTCCGGAAGGGTTTTTCAGTATTTTTGCAAACCTTTCGGATGGCGTTAATACATTTACTTTTACACAGGAGGGGCAAACTAGCGTAACACGCAGGGTTACATCAAGAGCAGCGACGCCTGCTGCCATACCAACAATGCCGGAGGTTTCTATTACAAACGTGTTTCCAACTGCGGCTGAATACGTTAGCGCAGGTGATACTATAACGCTTAGGGCTACTGCGCCTGTTTCCGCAAGCATTTCCGTAAGAATTAACGGAACGACGATTGAGCTGAACGACGACAATGCGGCACGGAATGCCAACCTTGGAACCGGAAGCATTTACCAAACAACATTTAGCGCAACATATCAAGTTCCTGCGGCAACAAGCACCCGACCGATTATTGATCTCGGGAATCCTACCTATACTATGACTTTCGGCGGCGGCACATATATCGCACATGGCGCTCCTGTTAAGCTTATAAATAGCAATGCACCGTTTTATGCGACCGTAACATCTGATTTTGCTTGGGTATTCCCCGGACCGACTACCACCGGCGGCACAAGCTGGCATCTGCTTGAAGGGCAGATAGATGCTGTTACCGCAATATCAAGAAATGGTGAATGGGCAAGACTTTCAACCGGAATGTGGATTGAAACTGAAAATATTGAAACAGAGCTTAAAAATGAGCGAATTGAAAACATGTTTTCCGGCGGACTTTATGTTCCGGGCGAACACACAGATAGCATTAAATGGCTGACCTCTGAATATTTAGCAGTAAACGTGACTTTTGATGGCAGTGAATTTAAGATATATTTTCCTTTGCATACAAATGCGCCTAGCATCGGCGGACTTACCGACGAAAACATTTCAGAAAAAACGATTTTTAGTGCTATGAGAACCGGTCGTGCTAACGGAGTTCCTTACTATTCCCTTACGCTTCAGGACGGAATGCGTATTTCAGGATATTACGTTTCGTTTGAAGATGGGGAATTTGCGATTAACATAAGAAGACCAAGACAGCTTTCCCCGGGCAGAGAGCCGCTTACAGGCTTTACGTTTGTTATAGATGCAGGGCACGGCGGGAACGACACGGGCGCAGTAGGAATGATGGGCGGAGCATTTGCAGAAAAACACATAAATCTTATAAACTCAATTAAACTTGGCGACAGGCTTGAACAGCTTGGTGCAACTGTAATCCAAACACGTACGACAGACGAATTTCTTACGCTTTTCGAGCGCACAGAAATAAGCCGGGAATTTAAACCCGACATGTTTATTTCAATGCACGCAAACTCTTTGGCAGCAACAACAAACGCAACGACGGTAAGGGGCATAACTTTCTGGTACAGAAACCCAACAAGCAGACCAATTGCGAATCATCTTATCAATGAGCTGTTTGACGTTAACCCATTAACAACAAGGCTAAGAAGCCCGAATCACGCTAACTTTTATGTAACACGCCCCGCTTGGTCAACTTCTGTATTGTTTGAAGTAAGCTTTATGAATAACATCGAAGACTTTGCGTGGATGATAAACCCAAGATATCAAAATGAACTGGCAGATAGAGCGGCACAGGCTATCGTTAATTATTTTAGATAAAATCGTCAAGTTTATCACTATTAACGCAAATGATGCTTGAGCAATGTAACATGGCTCACAGTCACAGCATGAAGATTGCGGGTCAAGCCCGCAATGACGGGCTTTTGAGCATGTTCGTTCAAATTAGATTGACGTGAGTATGGTAAAACAAGAAAAAGCCTGATATTACGGGTTTCCCATTATATCAGGCTTTAGTTGTGAACTTGTTAAAGATTAAACCGGAAGCAAGTCAACTGTTTATGTAATCGCCGCATTCGGGCGCATTCTCACTATCTGAAACGCCCTAGCTTTATGTCCTGCTTTCCTGCGGCTTATTCTTTATTCCAAAATATGATTTGATTTGAGGTATATGTTGAAAAACATGGATGGCAACAAGCACAAGACCTATTCTAGAAGTAACTGCATGAAGCCCGCTAAATCTAGCCATGTTCCCTATACCAAACGAAAAATAACCTATAGCAAGGAAGCCTGTAAAAACCGATATGCTCCAAACTGCCAACAAAAGAACATCTATCGCATATTTCCATTTTTGTGGTTTGTTTAGCTTTCCGCCTAGGAATGACTTTGTAACGGCCCTTAGCCACCTCAAGTGTATGCAAACATGCAAGGTGAAAAATAAAGCGCATACTGTCCCTACAATCGCATGAAAAGCAAAATGACTATCTTCCCACCGTACAAACGATAAAACCAGAAAAACTGTCATAAATATATCCACGATAATCTTAGTTGCTGCCCCGTTCCCTATCATTTTCATAAAACATTTCCCTCTATCTTGTTTTTATTTTGTGTTAGCTCGATGACATGGAACAGTGGAACTTGAAAATAAACTGTTAGGTTCTTATCTTCAATGGGTTTGTCTGCTCATTAATGCGTTAATAGACGTAACCGTATCAATAAAATGATCAAGTTCTTGAAGCGAATAATCATATAATAATGATTGCAGCTTCGAAAGCTTTGCTTTACGAGGGTCTTCATCAACTACTATGTCGTCAGTACGGGGTTTGTAAAACTCTGAAATGTCAACATTTAATACTTCTGAAATCATCGAAAGTGCCTTTAATGTTATCCCTCTAGACCCCTTTTCCCATGCTGCGACTGTTGTTGGAGAAAAACCTAATAGGTTTGCAAACTCCGCATTCGACAGGCTTACTTCTTTTTTTAGCCGAAATACATTATAGTGGACTAATTCTTTTTGTATTTGACCTTTTTCCCTCAGTGCATTTCTCTTTGCCCTTGGCATACTTTTGTTCCCCCTCAAAAATTTTTTTATAATCAAGAAGCGTAAATGCTTCCGGACTAGAATACCTATGCTGCTTGTGGTCTTATCTGTTGCAGCGTGATTCTTAGCGAAAATATCCCTTCATCAACTACGGTTTCCATGTAACCGCTGTATCTATCTACAGCGTCTTGTATGCTTTCCATACCTAAACCATGACCGGGTTCGTTTTTTATACTTTGGAAAAATCCGGTTTGTTTTGCTACAGGAGCAATTACAAATGTGTTATCAATCCTTATATCTAAATGTTCATCATAACGAAATGTTATATTGATTCTTTTTTCCGATGCGTTTACTCTTTCACAAGCCTCTATCGCATTTTCCAACCCGTTTCCGATTATGGTTACTATATCAATTGGATCAACCCAACGCATTTGCAACGGTAAAATACCGATTACGCTAAATGTAATTCCCTTTTCCTGCGCTTTCTTCTGTTTTGGAAATAAAATGCAGTCAATATCATAATTGCCTGTTATCAAATTAGAAAAGCGGTTTAAGCGCAGCAGCCGGGCTGTATATTCATGCACATCTTCAATAGTCGTTAACGTTGATAAATATTCAATATGATGGTACGAATCATGAGCTAACATATCCCTCTGGCGAATTATTATTTCCCTTTCTTCTATCCACTGCTTTTTAAACCATGTGGTTTCTTGCGCTGTTCTTAGCTGTTTATCCAGAAGCCTTTTTTCCTCTTTGTGTTGGAGAAAACCTACCATAAATACGCAGGTTAAAAAGCCTAGCATGGCAAATACCAGCATTCGTCCGAATGCTTCGTTATTGTCGAAATTTGTGCCGTAGATCCAGCTAAGAATAGCAAATATACCAAGTGGGATGGGCATATATTTCAGCCATCTTGAAATGTAAAGATCGGAATATCTAATCTTTAAAAACAGCAAAGCAGACATAGTCAAAAACAATTTATGCAAAGAGTATGCTGCATATCTATGGGTTATGTTTTCTAATGAAGGGGTTTCTCCAAAAACTAACGATACTGTTACTACCGCAACAATCTCGAAGCACAATGTGATAGTGCAATAAATAATCAGCAAAGCAGCTTTTTTCTTAATATTTTGGTGATAGCATAAAATAAATATCAATACAAGAACAATTATAGTTAAAAAAATACTTGACAAGGCTTCTATATCGATAACTTCAACTATTACCCGCCTTACTACTTGTGAGCCAATGAATATTGAATAGATAAATGCTTGGTGAAATCTCTTATCAAGTAGTCTGTTTGCAACAAAAGCTAAAAGACAGTATTCAATTGATAAAAATATCATACCAATAATTATAACATCCATAATGGTCTCCTAATAGAGTTCATGCATTTTTAAACCGAGGTTGTACTCTCTGTTCTTTTCTTATATCCATTCAAGATATAATCTGAAATTACTTGATATTAAAGCTTTATGCGAAAGGAGGAGGGTATACGTGAACCCATTTATTCAATGGATATCCGGCTTGCTAATTAGCATGACAGCTATGACTTTGAGTTTCCCTTGGCCAGGAACAGGTTGCTCATTTTTTGTCCACCAACCGAAAGTACCAAACAAGCTTCGTGAAAAGGAATAATTCGTGCTAATTAGTCACCTCTAACCGAGTTTATATATTTTTAATGCGAATCAAGGGTTGCATAGAATCACTGTCATTGCGGGCTCGACCCGCAATCTCATCAATTCAATTTGCTTACAAGATTGCGGATCAAGCCCGCAATGACAAAAGTTTATTTTTTGGCTCTTGATTGGCGTTTTTAAGTCGAGGTTATACTCGCTTTTCTTTTTTTCATTAATTCAAGCTATAATTAATTACTTGAGGAAAGGCGTGACAACAGTGCATCAATTTATTCAATGGGTATTTGAACTCCTGATAAATGCAACTGCCGTGGCTTCGGGTGCTCCTTGGTGGGGAAATGGTTGCACACTTTTTATTCATCAACCCAAAGTACCGGATAAGCTCCGCAAAAAAGAATAACCCTTGCGGTCAATAACCGACCTTTACTGAGTTTATTCGCTTTAAAACAGAGTTTGTATTTATTTTTGCTCTTATGCGTTTTTTGCAGATATAATCCCACTTATCTTGATTATGTTAGATTATAAGAAGTTGATATGTTTAAGGGGACAGTGCGTCTTTTCATGCGCTACCAAGGATACATTCCGTTATTGAGGGGGGCTCATTAAAGGGTATACCTTGGCAACAGCATAAAAAGCTCCGCCGAGGTGAGCTTATAAGTAGTGGCGGACATCCGAACCATCATCACTTTTTGTCAAAGCGGAGGCTGTAAGATTGCCCGTTTACAAAGATGTTTGAATGATCAAGATGTTCGTCACTACTTTTTTCCATCAGCCACTATGCAATATGCACTAAAAAGCACTAGCCAAACCTTTCAAAAGAGAATGGTCTTTGTAATTGGATGCTAAATCGGCAGATGTACTTTTGAGTTCCCTTCCTGAGTATACAGTATAAGTTGTTGAAGAGTCCATCGGAAGCATTGAATGACGGTATCTTGAATATTCAGCTAAAACACTGGTTATGCGGAGTTCTCCAACTGTAATTTTTTTCCCATTAATCAAAAGAGCAGTTTTATCTCTTCTGTCTATGCTTACAACATGGCGAAGATTAACCAAGCATGATTTATGAGTGCGGCAAAACCCTTTATCGGACAAAAATTTTTCTAATTGTCCAATAGGATGGTTATATCTGTAATAAGTCACAGCGGTATGTACATGTAACATGCTGCGGTAGCTTTCTATGTAAAGTACGTCTTTTAGTGGAACAAACGCCATAGCTTCCTTTGCTTGAATACGAAGCATTTCGCCTATGTCCTCGTTTGCAATCAGCCTGGCACGAGTAACCTCTGCGCTAAGCCTTTCTTTATCAATAGGTTTTATTAAGTAGTTCGACGGTCGGATTTCAAAGCTTCTTAGGGCATAGTCTCTATGATTAGTCGTAATTATAATTTGGGTATTAGGGTTGGTTGACTGCAATTCACGGGCAGTTTCAATTCCGTTTAGCATAGGCATTTCAATATCAAGCAGCAGTAAATCCATAGGATAAGGCATATTATTTATATCATCTAACAAGTCTGAACCGTTTGAGTAAGTCGATATACGGTCACATGGTTGAGCGATACTTTGTACTGTACTTTCAAGAGCAAGCCTGTATTTAGCTTCGTCATCACATATGCCAATCCACATAGAGCCATCCCTTTCTTGTCTGTTTTTATCAATGTGTAAGATGTTCTAAATCTTAGATTATCAAGTTATCAAGGAGAGATTAAATTGATTGAGAGCCTAGCTAACAGAATCAGCTTATATTACGTGCGAAACAACATGGTAAAAGAAGATGACCGAGAAGTTATTTCTTATATGTTGTTTCTTATATTTTCTAACGTACAGCAAATTCTGGCTTTTATCGCCGTAGCATTTATTTTTAATGCTTTCCCACAAACGATAGCATTTGCTGTCTTTTTTGCTGTGTTAAAAAATCAAGCGGGTGGTGCTCATTCAAATAAACATTGGGTATGTTTTGTAGTAACAACAAGCTTAGCTTTCATTGTATGTTTGTTAAGTACAATGTTTACATTTCCTACATTTGTACCCATTATTGCTTCGATGATTATGCTGCTGATTGTTGTTCTTAAAGCACCGATAATTCATCCAAACAACCCTAAAACTCCCAGAAGGCAAAAGATTATGCGGAGAAATTCCATCTTTATCGCCATATCTCAATGTTTCTTAATAGCAATCTTTACCCTGTTCCTGCCGATTTTAGCATTACCTAGCGCACTAGGCAGTCTAACGTCAGCATCTACATTGTTATTTCCTGTACCGGAAAACGAAAGCTAAACAATAACTATTATCTGTATAAAGGCATAGCAATGTGAAAATTTGCTATGCTTTGTTATTATATCCCAAAATAAGACCAATAGCAATATTAAAAGTGAAAAAATCGTCATAATAAATTGAATTGTTTACGGAGGTTCTCCATCAGCATTTTTTGTACTGACAAATTTTCGCATTTTTGGCTTATCAAACTCACACTTTTTGTAATATGGTAAATATTGCAATCATTTCGTAATTCTTCCCATTACACAATTCATACATCCCGGTATTTTAAAGCATTACTTCATTACAAAGATATGTTAATGTAGTATAATTATGCTTATCACAAAAAAATAAAACAAAATTAACTCCACCTGTAGATGAAGTAAAAGGAGGGATTTTATGATATAGTAATATTCGCTCAAAGCAGTAACAAAAACTTGCCTTTTTGCTGCAATGCTGCGTCAGCTCCTCCTGACGTGCCACGAGCACGCTTCGTCGTCGCTTTCTTGCCTTGCAACAAAAATTCTGCGTTTTTCTGTTACTGTTTGGAGTGAATATTGCTATAAATTTTTCTTAGAAGCATAAAATTAAGCAAATGTGCACAAAAAGTCTTTAAAATTGACCGCTTAGATGTTATACTGGAATAAACAAGCCTGTTTACAATGGCAGTCAAATTTTTCAGAACAGAAATAAATCAGATGATGCGTTATGAAGTTTGCATAAAAATAAGGCTGAGAGGGTGTTTAGACATGAACATCAACAAAAGAACTATTATTATGGTAGACGATAATATATCTAACTTAACGATAGGCGCTAATGCGCTGGAACATTATTGTAACTTAATAACTATGAATTCCGGAGACCGGCTGCTAAAAGCACTTGAAAAGAAAATCCCTGACTTGATACTGCTTGATGTCGATATGCCGGGATTAAGCGGATTTGAAATCATAAAACTGATTAAAGAACAAAAGAAATATGCGAATATTCCGATCATTTTTCTAACGGCAAAAAACGATAGCACAAGTGAGCTTGAAGGATTGTCATTAGGAGCTATCGACTATATAACAAAACCTTTTTCGCCGCCGCTTTTATTGAAGCGTATCGAGCTTCATCTACTACTTGAATCACAAAAAGAAGAATTAATTGAACAGAAGCAAGAGCTTGAAAAGTTCAATGAAAACCTACAGGAAATGGTCGATGAAAAGACCAAAACGGTATTTGAGCTTCAAAATACAATCCTAGGCACAATCGCTAACCTTGTAGAACGCCGTGATGATACTACCGGAGGGCATGTAGAAAGAACGCAGAGCTATTTGCGTATATTGCTTAATGTGCTTTATAAGCACAATGCTTATTGGGATGAAGTATCAACATGGGATATAGAGCTTCTTTTGCAATCAGCACAGCTGCATGACGTAGGCAAAATTTCCATAGATGATAGTATATTGAGAAAACCGGGTAAACTTACCCAAGAAGAGTTTGAGAAGATAAAAGAGCATACAGAAATAGGTCAAAGAATTATCGAAGGAATCGAAATAAGGACATCGCATAGAGCGTTTTTAGAACAGGCAAAAATATTGGCTGTTACGCATCATGAAAAGTGGGACGGCAGCGGTTATCCCAATTCGCTTAAAGGTGAAGAAATACCTCTTCAAGGGCGGTTAATGGCTATCGCCGACGTTTATGACGCTTTGATTTCTGATAGACCTTATAAAAAAGCATTTACTCATGCGCAAGCTGTTGAAATTATCAAGAAAGACAGCGGCACTCATTTCGATCCATCTTTAGTTGAACTGTTTTTAAGCGTTAGCAATGAATTTGAACAAGTATCCAAACAAGTATCTATACATGGCGATAAAAATCCTGAAAATTAAAAGAAAGAAGGAAGTATTATGCTTAAATGTGCAAATGCCTACACCCATGAAATTGATAACCCGGAGGCGGCGTTTAAAGAAATCAAAGCACAGCTTGATGAAAGAATAACGCTTCAGGAGAATTCCATCGGTATAATCATGTGTCACCCTGAATTTGTTAATAGCGACACACTGCGGTATGTATGCGATCATATGCTGTTTGAGGTTGTAGGGATTACAACCCCATCACAGGCGGTCAATAATACAACCGATGAAATGATTTTAACTGTTTTCGTGATTACATCGGATGATTGTCAGTTCAAAATAGGCTTAGCTGAAGGACTTGATGAAAACATTACTGAGCCAATAAAAACCGCTATGGAGAAAACAGCATTAAAAAATTGCGGATATCCTGCGTTAGTGCTTATATTCCCGCCGTTAATACTAAAATATTCGGGAGATTCCTATGTAAAAGCAATGCAGGAATTTATCCCCGGAATACCGATATTCGGTTCGATAGCGATAGATGACACGCTAGATTTTGATTTGGCTGAGACTATTTATAATGGCGAGACTTATAAAAATGCTATGCCATTTATATTGTGTTATGGGGATATAAATCCCCGATTTATAATTGGCACATTCCCGGAAGAAAATGCATTGCCGTATAAAGGCGAAATTACAAAATCACAAGGTTCCCTTGTTCATGAAATTAATGATATGAACGCATTAAAATATTTTGAAAGCAAAGGTCTTGTAAATAATGGCATTCTTTCAGACAGCTTTAACCTGATGCCGTTCGTAATCAACCACGAAAAACGGACAGGCTATAGCGTCATACGAGGACTCGCTATGTTTACGGATGATGGAACTGCGGTTTTTCGTGGAGATATTGATGAAGGCTCCGAGTTTTCTATGCTAACATACGAGTTTAAAGATGTATTATCAACAACTCAGCAAAAAATTGAATTGTTAAATGATTTGCCTGATGTAAATGGCGCACTTATATTCTCATGCATTGGACGCCGCATGATGATAATGAGCACCGACCCTATAATCGAATTAGATACCGTAAGAGATGTAATACGCCCTGAAATTCCTTTTATAGCAAGCCACGTTGGCGGCGAAATATGCCCTTTATTAGTCAATGACGGTGTCTGGGCAAACAAATATCATAATTATTCGCTAATTATCCTTGTTATTTAACAGCGGAGGTATTAAAATGCTAAATTGTGCAAGCGTATATACCTATGAAATTGAAAATGCAGAAATTGCTTTGCTTGAGATTAAATCACAGCTTGAAGAAAAAATAACGCTTCTTGAAAATTCTATAGGCATAATTATGTGCCACCCTGAATTTATTACTTCCGGTGTCTTAAAACACATATGTGATAATTTGCCGTTTGATGCTGCCGGGACAACCACCACATCTCAAGCAGTAAACGACGAAGCAGGCGAGCTTATCCTGACTATGTTTGTCATGACAGCGGATGACGTTCGCTTTAAGTCGACCATTACAGATGATTTGAACGATAATATTAATGATACAGTAAAAACTGCTTATAAAAAAATCTCAGCGGATGAACATGATCCGCCTAAACTTGCTTTTATATTTCCCCCTTTTCTTGTGGAACAGTATTCGGGAGACACATATATAGAAGCATGGAAAAATATTCTTCCCGACACACTGCTTTTTGGAACACTTGCCATAGACGATACCCTAACATTCAAAGATAGCGAAACCATTTATAACGGCATTAACAAAAAAAATGCTATGCCGTTCGTTTTGTGTTATGGAAATATACAGCCACGCTTTTTATTGGCTACGCTGTGTGAAAACAGTGCTTTGTCTTTGCGTGGTGTGATTACAAAGTCTAAAGATAATATCATATACGAAATAAACCACATAAATGCGCAGGAATTTTTTACGAATGCAATGGGGCTTTCTGAAAACTTGCTTACCTTTCCACTACTAATTGAACCGCCTGTAAGCGATAACTATGATGATGTTCCCACAATCCGTGAGCTTACTTTTTATAACGAAGACGGAGCGGGAGTGCTTGGCGGAAATATTAAGGAAGACTCGACCGTTTCATTACTAAAGTTTGATGCAGATTCAATATCATTACCATCTATCCCTGTGATTGAAAAAATTAACGATTTGCCGGATGCCAAAGGCGCATTGTTGTTTTCCTGCGTTTCACGGCGTATAGCACTTATGGGTTATAACACACCTTTAATGGAGCTACAGCTTGCAAAAAATACAATAAAGCAAGATATCCCTTTTATGATGGGCTATTCAGGCGGTGAAATATGCCCGGCATTAAACAAAGGGGGTATTTGGTCTAACAGGTATTATAATTATTCGATAGTTATCCTTGTTGTATAATCAAGGTTTTATTAAGGAGGAAAACAATTTGAGCACTCACTGCGATTATGATAATAAATACAATGAATTGCTGCAAAAATATCAATCCGCCGAGATGGAAAAAAACAAGCTTGCGCGGGAGTTAAGAGTGCTTAAAAGAAACCAAGAAGTCAGCAGGTTAAATATTGATACCCAATCAACCCTTAATAAATTGATCATCAATGAGAAACAGAAGCACGAAATGTATCTTCGCTTGCTTCTTGAAACATGCCCGGATTTAATCTTTATTTTTGGTTTCAGATTTGAATTCTTAATGGGAAGCAAGTCCATTGAGAAACCGTTAGGAATAAGAGACACTTCATTATTAAATGGGCGCAGCCTTGACAGCATCATTGAACGGTATCGCCCTGCTGTATTAAATAATAAAGTGGTCGAACAAATAAGGTGTGTAATTTTAACAAAAGGTAAAACTTCATTTAAGGATGCCGTTGAAGTTTCAACTGACACCAATAAATATAGAGTTAACATACTGCCGTTTTTTCAGGGTGAATCTGAATTTATTGGTGTTTTTGTAATTATGAATGACATTACTGATATTTCTCGAAAAGAAATTGCAGAGAGGGCAAGCCGAGCTAAAAGCGACTTTCTAGCTCGTATGAGCCATGAGATACGCACGCCCATGAATGCTATACTAGGCATGGCAGAACTTTCGCTCCGTGAAGAATTGCCGGATTCTGCTGCAAAATTTGTTATGACTATAAAACAAGCGGGCGTAAATCTTTTAGATATAATCAACGATATATTAGACTTTTCGAAGATAGAAAGCGGTCAGTTAGACATATTGCCCGAAGAATATATGCTGTCCTCTTTAGTCAATGATACAATAAATGTTATTAAACAAAGAACTCTTGATTCACGGCTGCGGCTTGTGGTTGACGTAGACTGCAATATGCCAAGTGTAATAAAAGGTGATGCAGCACGGATACGCCAAATAATCCTTAACCTGCTTAGCAATGCGGTAAAATATACAGATAAAGGTCATGTGTCCTTTTCGTTATCAGAAGAACCTATTGACGAAAATAGCCTTAATTTAATAATAAAAGTTGAGGATAGCGGCAGAGGCATAACTAAAGAAAATATAGAGATGCTTTTTGATGAGTTTGCCCGATTCGATGTAAAAATGAACAAAAACGATGAAGGAACGGGATTAGGACTTGCAATAACCGACAACCTTATCAAAGCAATGAACGGAAAAATTCATGTCGAGTCAGAATACGGAAAAGGCTCAATTTTTACTGTTATACTGCCTCAGCTAATTGCCAACCGAGAAAAATTGGCATGGGTAAACGATAGGGAAAATCAAAATGTGCTTGTTTTTGAACGGCGTGAAATTTGCATAAAATCAATAACACGTGCAATGGATGATTTAGGTGTTAAACATAAACTCGTTTCTTCCTCTTCGGAATTTCACGATGAGTTGACTTGTAATAAGTATTCGTTTGTTTTTTTGGCATCTGCACTGCATGACAGCGTGAAAATGCACTATGGGAACATGGAAACCGACGCAACTATCGTACTTGTCGCAGAGTTTGGAGAAGTAGTCCCGGTAAAAAATGTCAATATACTTACCACACCCATATTTTCTATTCCGTTAGCCAACATACTAAACGGTGTTTCTGATGAATATACCCAAACATTTAATAATAAACTCGAAGCAGGGTTTGCGGCACCCGAAGCTAAAGTGATGATTGTTGATGATATAGATACCAACCTGTTTATAGCAGATAGAATAATGCAGCCATACAACATGGAAATAACTTTGTGTTCTAGCGGCTTTGACGCAATTGATGCAATAACGTCCAGTCGTTACGATTTGATATTTATGGATCATATGATGCCTGAAATGGACGGCATAGAAACTACAGCACGGATTAGAGAAATGGCAGGTAAAGACCCTTATTATGCGGAAGTACCTATTGTTGCCCTAACAGCCAACGCCGTGGACGGTATTAAAGAAATATTTATGGAAAGCGGTTTTAATGATTTTTTGTCCAAGCCTATCGACATAATTAAGCTAAATACAATTTTAGAAAAATGGATACCCAAGGAAAAGCAAGGAAGGCGTCAAGATAAAATTCAAGATCCGTTAAGCAAAACAGAAGCAACTATAAACATACCAGGGATTGACACCGATAGAGGTATTTTTATGACAGGCGGAACAGTTGATAATTACTTAAAAACCCTTACTATTTATCGCAGTGATGGTCTTGATGTGATTAAAAAGATAAAGGAATGCTTGGATGATACAAACATACCATTATTCACAACATATTTCCATGCATTAAAAAGTGCTTCAGCAAGTATTGGAGCCGATGCAATATCTGCTGCTGCCAAGGTATTAGAAGCGGCCGGACTGCAAATGGATATAGATTTCATACAAGCAAACTCTGATAAGTTTTTAACAGATTTTGAAGCTTTGCTTGAAAAAATTAATGAAGTCTTGATAACAGAATCGAAAGCAAAAGAATCAAATGAAATCCCATTTGATATGGATGATTTGAGGGTCGATTTGCTTAAGTTAAAGGCAGCTTTTGACGATTATGATACTCCTGTTATTAATGAAATTTCGATGAAATTAGAAAACATTGCTTACATCCCAGAAATAGGCGATAAAGTAAATGCCATTTTACGATGCAAGCTCATTGGCGAATATGATGAAGCTGTGATGCTGATTGATAATATGCTAAAATAAAACAATTTACAAGACGGAATTCATCCTCAAAAAAGAGGTTAAAATCCCGTCTTTTGCGTTGTGGTAAAGTAGAAAAATCTACATGTATTTATAATGACCTGACTTAATCTATAAAATAATACAAATTAGCCCGCCGCTGCCTTCGTTAATAATCTTTTGCAATGTTTCTTGAAGCTTAATTTGTGCGTCTTCCGGCATGTGATAAAGCTTATTTTGCAGACCGTCTTTAACTAACTCATACATTGACTTGCCAAACATATTAAGTGCCCAAATATTGTTAGGATCTTCCGCTGTTTCAGCTGCAATGTATTCAATAAGGTCTTCACTTTGTTTTTCTGTGCCTACTATTGGGGAAATTTCGGTTTCTATATCTGCCCTAATAAGATGTATTGAAGGTGCGCTAGCTTTCATTTTAACTCCATATTTAGCTCCATGCTTAAATATTACAGGCTGTTCAAGCTTCATCTCATCAAGCTGCGGCGTTACTATGCCGTAACCTTTGCGGCGAACTTCTTCAAGTGCAAACTTAATTTTGTCATATTCCCGCTTTGCTTCGGCTAAAACTTTAATTGTTGATATTAGCTGATATTCACCGCTTATATCCATTCCGGTTGTTTCTGATATGACTCTGTAGAACAAATTGTCATCAACCGCAGCTTCAATATGCGCAGACCCTTCACCTAGGGAAATTCTGTCAACATAGGCTTTTTTGATGTACTCATTCTCTTCCATGCCAACTATGGATTCTTTGATTTCACGTAGCTTCGTTACATCATTCAATACATCTTTTACTACTTTTATCATTTCTTTTTTCAGCCAATGGGTTGTATCAAGTGTTTCAATCCATTTTGGGAAGTTGATTTTAATTTCAAGCAAAGGAAATTCGTACAGAATTTTTTCTAGAATTGAGCTTATATCTTCCGCTTTAAGCTGTGCGCAGTTAACCGCAATTACCGGGACGCCATGTTGAGCGCTTAAATCGCTCTTCAATTTTTCTGTTTCAGGCGCATATGGCTTTGATGTGTTTACCAACACGACAAAAGGTTTGTTCATTTCCTTTAGCTCATTTATGACACGCTGTTCTGCTTCTATGTAGTCTTCCCTTGAAATATCCGTGACCGACCCATCAGTCGTAATAACTATCCCTATCGTTGAATGTTCGGTTATTACTTTACGGGTTCCCAGCTCTGCCGCCTCAAGAAATGGCATTTTTTCTTCCGCCCAGGGAGTTGAAATCATACGAGGCATATCGCCGTCCAAATATCCGTTTGCTCCCGGAACAAGATATCCTACACAGTCTATCATGCGAACTTTAAAGTTTAAACTATCGTCAATCACTATGTCAACAGCCTCGTTCGGTACAAACTTTGGCTCTGTTGTCATAATCGTTTTGCCTGCCGCACTTTGCGGCAGTTCGTCTTTTGCCCGCTCCCTGTTAAAATTGTTTTCAATGTTCGGGATTACTAAAAGATCCATGAATCTCTTAATAAATGTTGACTTGCCGGTGCGTACCGGACCGACTACGCCTATGTAAATTCCACCTGCTGTTCTTTCCGCTATGTCTTTGTAGATTTCGTAGTTTTCCAAAATAAAACCTCCTATTATACAATTAATGTATCGGTACAATTAATGTATGTTAGGAAACTAAGAGATATGCAGAATCCAATAGCTTTTAGCCGTATGTACTTAAAATATTATTGAATTTTTCAAAAAGTTCTTCGTTTTGTTTTATAATTAAATCTAAATTAAGACTATCAATAAACTTTCCGGAATCAGGGTTACTACCCTTATTATAAACTTTATCAGCCTTTTTAAATAAGTGTTTCAACTTGTCCTCTCCTGAATTACCTTTCAATGCTTTGTGCTGAATGGATCTAATGTTCAAATATTTGCAAACGCTTTCTAAGTCAAATAAAAACCAATCTTCGATTGATTCTTCAGCAATTATGTTATACACCTCTTGGACATCTTGAAGCTTAGAAAGCCCTTTCTTCAGATTATCATAGTCAAATGGTGGATTTTGGGCAAATTTACGTGTAAAGATATCTGAATCATAACATAGGAAAATATATGTTGGAATATCTTTTTTCTTTTTATGCAGCAGATAATATTCACATTTTCTAAGCGAATCCTTTTTGAAATTACCAATCCCTTTAACATTTATTATCTTAAATTCTATATTGCTCAACTTTCGCCTGTACTCAAATTTATCTAGAAAGCTATCGTAAAAATATTTGTCGGTATCACCTTCTACAACAAGGACAATAGCACAGATCTTTTCAATCATAGCTACACCCCCATGTACATACGAATCATTTCAAAATCGTCATCATCTCCAGACAAAAGGCTAAAAATATAGTCTCCAAGTGTTTGATCATACTTACTGGCATCATCGATAATTTTTTTAGAACCTTTGCCAACTATGTTGCTAAAGCTTGCAATTCCTTTTGAATTTGGAACTGATATATAAACATTCCCAGGTTTTAAGTATCCAATTAAGTGTGATGAATGGCTACTTATAAGTATTTTACAATCACCTGCAAAATCTGAAAGTATACGTATTAAGCTTTGCAACAAGTCAGGATGAATGAAATTTTCAGGTTCCTCCAAAGCAATTACTGATATTTTATTTATTTCTGCTGACATGACGATTGTTAGTAGGAGAAGAACTCTTCTTGATCCTTCTGACAAAAAGAGAAGCGGAACGGATTGGTTTAGGTTTTCGTCCGTAATGTACATTTCATAGGCTTTATTCTCTATCGTAAAAGGCAATTCTGTATAATTTGTTGCTTCTGTCTGCTCTATTGCTTCTGCCGCATCTCCACTTTCATATTTAGTAGTTGTGCGCTCAACTCTTATATTTTTTATGTCAACTTCGTAAATATCAATATTTATTATATTTGAAAAAAGTGTTTTAAATGCGTGCATCAACATTTCATATTTTTTTGGATACTTAACCTTAATCTTGTATAGATGCCTTGGGATATTTTCGATGCTTTCCATTTCTAGGGACTCAGAAGAAAGCTTTCTATACCTTATAGGAGTCGGGTCAAAACAATTTTCGACATCCATTCTATTTTCCCTATATAGCCCAAGCGAATTGATTTTTTGTATAATATCGTAATAGAATAATTTATCATGGAGCATAAGCTTATTAATAACAAGCTCATCATCATTTATATTTATTGGGCTTGAACATCTGCCACTTGTAGCACTTTTGAATAAAGCCTTATCCTCACTTCTACTAATATGTGTGACAGGTTTAGCACTTAGTTTTATTTTTAAGTGTTCACTAATAATTTTTGCACCTGTGTTAGCATCATTTTCCCACTCAAATGAAAATGCATACTCAACATTGCATAAAGCTTCTTCATGCAGTGCAGTCATTTTTAGTTTAAATTGGCACTCCCTTGTTTTCAGGTATTTGTTGATTGGTATCGCTATTGGATATTGCATCATAGTCTTTTTGTTCCTGGAGGGTGATTTTATAAAATCCATACAAAAATCAAATGCTTCAAGTACATTTGACTTTCCAAATCCATTAGGTGCTACCAAGGCAGTTATATCACTTAAATCTAATTTCACATTAGATAAATTCTTATATCCTGAAATTTCAATGGCATCAATAATCATAAAGTCATTCCTTTGTGCAATTATTTTTTGCTTTTTTTCTAATTTCATATTATAATATACCACTTTTATAGATTATATGCAATATATTATTGCATATAATCTAATTTCACTCAAAACTATACCTAAATATAGAAATACAACCAAGGTATTCGTTTTATGCTATTGCGGATTAATATTGCAAAAACTCAATAAATATTGTATTATACTTAATATTACACCGCAAATTAAATACAACTGCTCATTTTGCGGCGCAGCCCCTTTCTAAGGGGTGAAAGGGGAGAGCTATCCAAATGTCAGAAAATTTATCCGGAATGAAAAGAACTCATTACCTTGGAGATGTTAATGAATCCATGATTGGCGATACTGTTACCGTTATGGGCTTTATAAATAAAAGAAGAGATTTAGGCAAGCTTATATTTATCGCAATGCGTGATAGGACAGGCATTTTGCAAGTAACAATCGACGGCGATAAAGCATCTGACGAGCTGTTTAAAAAGGCAGAGACTGTCAGAGGAGAATATGTAATCGCTGTTAAGGGCATTGTCTGTGCTCGAAATGAAAAGGACATAAATCCGAACATGAAAACAGGCAAAGTTGAGCTTGAAGTTTTAGAACTGCGGATTTTATCCGAAGCGGCTGTTCCGCCGTTCCAAGTTGCTGATACAGGCGTTGCTATTGATATGCGGCTTAAATACAGATATATTGACCTTCGTCGCCCGGAGCTTCAACGCAATTTGTTCCTGCGCCATAAAGCATCTCAATCCGTCCGTAATTTCTTATCAGACGAAGGTTTTATCGACGTTGAAACACCCATGCTTACAAAAAGCACTCCCGAAGGAGCAAGGGATTATCTTGTACCAAGCAGGATTCACCAAGGCAAGTTTTATGCATTGCCGCAATCCCCGCAAATATTTAAACAGCTGCTTATGGTTTCGGGTTTTGATAGATACTACCAAATAGTTAAATGCTTCCGAGATGAAGATCTAAGGGCAGATCGTCAGCCGGAATTTACTCAAATAGATATTGAAATGTCGTTCGTTGATATCGAAGATATAATCGAAGTTAACGAAAGGCTTATGAAAACTCTATTTAAGGATGTTTTGAATTTAGAAATCAAAACGCCGTTCCCACGAATCACCTTTAATGAAGCAATGGAGCGTTTTGGATCGGATAAACCGGATATGCGCTTTGGGCTTGAGATTGTTGATATATCTGACATAGTTAAAGGCAGTGAGTTTAATGCGTTTGAAAATGCGATAACTTCCGGCGGTTCTGTTAGAGGTATTAATGCGACAGGTGCAGGAAATATGCCAAGAAAACAAATAGATTCGCTTGTCGAACATTCAAAAACCTATGGAGCAAACGGTCTTGCATGGATTACAATAACAGAAAAAGGTGAGTTTAAAACCTCCCTATCTAAATTCTTTGATGATGCTAAACTTATAGAAATCAAAAATGCATTTGGCGCAAAAAATGGGGATACTATCTTCCTTTGTGCAGCAAAAACAGACGTTGTGTTAACGGCATTAGGCGCAGTTCGCCTTGAGTTTGCTAAACGCTTGGAACTTGTAAAGCAGGATGAATATAACTTCGTTTGGGTTACAGAATGGCCGCTTCTTGAATGGTCGGAAGAGGACAACAGGTTTTACGCAAAACACCATCCCTTCACATCGCCTATGGACGAAGATGTTGAACTTTTAAAAGCAGGATCGGTTGAAGACCGTATTAAAATACGTGCAAAGGCATATGACTTGGTGCTTAACGGCAATGAAATAGGCGGCGGCAGCCTGCGTATTTATAACAGCCAAATTCAAGAAAAAATGTTTGAAGTTCTTGGGTTCTCAAAAGAAGAAGCACATGAAAGATTCGGGTTTATGCTTGACGCCTTCCGTTACGGAGTTCCGCCGCATGGTGGAATTGCATTTGGTTTTGACCGCTTAGTTATGCTGCTTACAGGCGAAGAGGCAATTAAAGATGTTATAGCGTTCCCTAAAGTTAACGATGCGTCATGCCCTATGACAGATGCGCCTAATGTTGTTGATATCAAACAGCTTGATGAACTTGGGATTGCGGTTAAAGAGACCAAGGAGTAAAAATTATGATTACCTTAAAAGAAATCGACAGGCATAATTTTAAGGAAATAATAGAGCTATCTGTCACAGATGACCAAAAGGACTTTGTTGCAAGCAATATGCGCTCTTTAGCACAGTCAAAAGCTCAGCCGGAATGTATTCCGCTTGCAATTTATAATGGAGAAGATGTCCCGGTCGGGTTTATAATGTATTGTTTAGATTTTGAAGATAACGAATACTGGATATATCGGCTTATGATTGACAAAAATTATCAAGGCAAAGGCTATGGTCGTGAAGCTTTAAAGTGTGTGCTTGAAGAAATTGCAAAAGACAAAAAGTACGACAAGGTCTATATAAGCGTTGTACCGGGCAACGAAGGCGTAGCAAAATTATATGAAGAATTTGGATTTAAACCCGACAGCCGGGTTTTAGAAGGAGAAATTGTTTACTGTTTGCAAAAATAGATATTATAAAACGGGAGGAAAATACTATGAACAAAAAAGTAATAAGCGCAAAAAACGCACCGGAGGCTTTAGGTCCTTACTCACAGGCAGTCAAATGTGGTAATATGTTGTTTTTATCAGGTCAAACGCCAATTATACCGGCTGATGGAACTCTTATCAAAGACGATATAAAAGCGGCAACGGCTCAGTGTTTTGAAAACATTAAATCAGTTCTTGAAGCAGCAGGAGCAAGCCTTGAAAACGTTGTTAAAATGACCGTTTTTCTTAAGGATTTCGATGATTTCGCCGCTATGAACGAAGTGTACAAAAGCTATTTCTCAGGATCTTTCCCGGCAAGAAGCTGTATACAAGCTGCTAAGCTTCCGCTTGACTGCATGGTTGAGATTGAAGCAATTGCAATGGTAGATTAATAAGGAGCATTTTATGCTAGACGTTTGCCTTTTGGGCACCGGCGGGATGATGCCGCTTCCTAACAGATTTTTAACATCACTTATGTGTCGGCTTAACGGCAAAATGCTCGTGATTGACTGCGGTGAAGCTACACAAATAAGCATAGCCCTTTTAGGTTGGGGCTTTAAAAGCATTGATGTAATATGCTTTACACATTTTCATGCAGATCATGTTTCGGGGCTGCCCGGGCTTTTGCTTGCTATGTCAAATTCCGGGAGGGAAGAAGATGTTACGCTTATCGGTCCTCAAGGTCTCAACCATGTTGTTAATGGACTAAGGGTTATTGCACCCAGACTTCCTTTTAACATAAACTGCATCGAAATAACACCGGATAAGTTTTTGGAAATAGCTCAAAACGGAATTTTAACAGCCGGGTTTCAAATAAGTGTATCAAAAGCGAGGCATCAAATTCCATGCTTTAGCTATCGGCTTGATATTTCCCGCAAAGGAAAGTTTGATCCTGAGCGGGCAAAGTCACTTGGAATCCCGTTAAAGGTTTGGAGTACACTTCAAAAAATGGGCTATGCAAAACTTGACGGCGTTGAATATTTTGATCATATGGTAATGGGAGAAGACCGTAAGGGGATTTCTGTAGCGTATTGCACAGACAGCAGGCCAACGAAGTTTTTACCCGAATTCATTAACGAGGTTGATCTTTTCATATGCGAAGGACTTTATGGAGACAATGATAAAAAAGAAAAGGCCGCAGAGCATGGTCATATGATATACAGCGAAGCGGCGGAAATAGCAAAGGCAGGAAATGCAAAAGAGCTTTGGCTTACGCATTTTAGCCCGGCAATGACAAACCCTAAGGAGTTTTTGCGAAATGCTAGGGATATTTTCCCTAAATCGTTTGCCGGATATGACAGGATTTGCAAGACACTTACGTTTGAGGATGAAGCCAAGTAGTAAGAAAGGAGATAACATATGTCAAGTATGCAAGTTATAGCTGTAAGGTACATTCAACAGCTTTCTGAAAATAAGTTAAGCAGCGCAGTAGATTATCTTCGGTTTTTGTGCGAACAAGATCATCAACTAGATGAACTAGATGATTTTGACTATGCTTTATCTCAAGACGCTGATAAAGATAAAAGTACCGAAACCGTGGATTTTGATAATCTTTTGAAAGATTTAGGGATAAGTTATGATGAGCTGCAAGAAAATTGAGTTCAAGAAGTCAGCCGAAAAATTTATCAAAAATCGGTCACGACAAGATCAGTTGAGATTGCTTTCAAAAATATATAAATTGCCTGAAGGTGAGCATATTAAAAAAATGAAAGGCTATGACAATCGCTACAGACTCAAAATTGGAGATTTTCGTGTGATTTATGAAATATATAATGACCCATCAAATGTAAAAAATGATTGTGCTTCTCTTCAATCTATACTACACATTCTAGTTGTCGACATCGGAAATAGAGGAGATGTTTACAAATGATGAATAAAATACTAGCAATAGAAACTTCCTGTGATGAAACATCAGCAGCGATTGTCGCCGATGGCAAGACCGTTTTATCAAACATAATTTCATCACAAATTGACACACATAAAATATACGGCGGGGTTGTACCTGAGATTGCATCCCGCAAACATGTTGAGACAATCAGCGCTATCGTTGACGAGGCTCTTTCAGCTGCTGACACTAAACTCTCAGAAGTTGATGCAATTGCCGTAACATACGGACCTGGTCTTGTCGGTGCTGTTTTGATAGGTCTTTCGTATGCTAAAGGTCTTTCATTTTCGCTTAAAAAACCACTTATTGGGATTAATCATATCGAGGGGCATATTGCTTCGAATTATATCGAAAATCCGGACTTTGCACCCCCCTTTATATGCCTTGTCGTTTCCGGAGGTCATACATACATAGTGCATGTTAAAGATTTTTGCGACTATGAAGTATTAGGCAAAACAAGGGACGATGCAGCAGGTGAAGCTTTTGATAAAGTAGCAAGAGCAGTAGGACTTGGCTATCCGGGAGGACCAAAGATTGACAAAGCCGCAACAACTGGCGATAAAAACGCAATTAAATTTCCAAGGATATATCTTGAAGAAGAAAGTTATGATTTCAGCTTCAGTGGTTTAAAATCAGCAGTCTTAAATTATTTGAACAAATGTAATATGATGGGGCAAGAAATAAACATAAACGATGTAGCGGCTTCGTTCCAACAAGCGGCTGTTGAAGTTTTGGTTAATAAAACAATATCGGCTGCGATTAGAACAGGTGTTAGCAAAATAGCCCTTGCGGGCGGTGTCGCTGCCAATACGTTCTTACGCCATGAAATGTCAAATGCCTGCGCACAAAATAATATGACTCTTAATGTACCAAAGCCTGTTTATTGCACAGATAATGCCGCTATGATAGCTTGTCAAGGATATTTTCGTTATTTGAATGGTGAATTTTCTGAGCTTGATTTGAATGCAGTTCCGGGGCTTGGATTGTAAATTCTTTAAGAATTAGCTGGTTCCTAAATAATATGACATTTTTTGCCGAAAGAAAAGCATGTACAATTTGGAAAAATATGTTAAAATAAGGAGAGTGGTTTCATGGCTAAAACATCTAAAAATAATTACGCAAAGCAGCAAAACAGGTATTCATTAAGAGTTGTCATCTTTTTTGTAGTCTTCTCTGTTTTGGCAATAGCTGCAACTATTATTTGGCAAAACGTTGTGACCCAACAGCAGACAACAATCTCGGCTGACTTTGTTAGAGTTCCGCGTGTCACGACAAGCCTTTTCTCAATTGATGGAGAACCAAGAAGCGTTACCGCCGTTTTCTTTGTTGAGGCAGACCCAGGCATGGCGAATGCAGTGGACAGTGACGTCGTATCATCGCATATTAGAACAATTTTGGCAGGCGGAGATTACTATATGTTAACCGGAACAGAAAGTGTTGAGTACGCAAGAAACCTTATAAATGAAAATCTTCCAAACATGATGGATGTTTCAAATATCGCTAATCTGTATATTGTTGACCTTCAAGCAGGAAACCCAAACAGGTTTTTTATTGATGATGACCCGGTAAGCGGCAGCAGTTTAAATGATTTCTTGAGGGGGCTTCGTTTTAACTAACTGACAGTCACCATTATGCAAATTTGGAATATTTTTCCAATTAAGTATAATCCATCCAAATATTGTTAATTATTTATACATGAAGTTAGATTATATGAAGCATAGAGCAGGGTGATTATTAATATGGAAGACAGGATAATTCTTGTAGAGGGCGATAATTCTAAATGGTATGAGCAAGCGATATTTATAGTACGCAAAAACATCCCTCAAAGCAAAGTGCCGGTTGACTTTGTAGCAGAGGCCGAAAAAATAGTTAATAACTATATGCGCATTAAAACAACCGGCTTTAAACCCAACCATTTAGCGCATAGTTCTAGTGAGGCTGCACCAACGGCTCATGTCTCGCCTTCAAGAAAACCTGCCGCAAAGAAAAAAAGCGGATTTGACACATTTATTAATTCAGTTTTATTTATTGGATGTGTTGCACTTTTAGGGCTTTTGGTGTATGCTTGGATGATGTAGGGTATGTGTACATGCCCTATCATAATTTCGAAAGGGGTAACCTACAATGAAAAAAGTATACATATCTGCGGACATAGAGGGTGTTTGTGACATAGTATCAAGCATCTCTTGCCTCCGCACCAGCCCGGACTTTACATACGCAAGAACACGATTCGCAAACGAAATTAACGCTGCTGCAAGAGCATGTTTTGATTTTGGCTGTACGGACGTCACAATTTGCGAAGGTCATGCAGACATGGAAAATATTATTATCGAACAATTAGACCCAAGGACTAGATTAATATCCGGAGCAATGCGCAAAAGCCTACAAATGGAAGGAATTGAAATGGGATACGATGCATATGTATCATTTGGACATGCAGGCGCAGGGCTTAATATTGACGGCGTGTTAAATCATTGCTATAACGGTAAAAAAATACATAATATACGCCTTAACGGACAAACAATTAATACAGAAACTGTAATAAATGCAACTATTGCAGGGCATTATGGCATACCTTTAATAGCTGTGATAGGTGACAGTGCTGTTTGCCGTGAGGTTAAAGAATTTGTTCCAAATTGTGAAGGAATCGCTGTTAAAGAAGGTCTTTCACGCAGCTGCGCAATATCTTACCATCCTCAGGTTTGCGAAAAAATGATTTACGACGGAGTAACTGCTGCACTTAAAAAAGCGGAAGAAATAAAACCTCTGTTCCTTGGCGATTTAATAACTATGGAAATTGATTTCAAAGAAACCGGAATGGCAGACACAGCAGAGCTTGTCCCTGGAATTGAACGCATAGCCCCAAGAACTATAAGATATACGGGCGAGGCGGAAACTGTATTTAAACTTCAAAATTTGTTAATATACAGGCTTGTCGATAATGTTTAAGAAATATTGGCTTAAATATTAACAACTTCACTTTAAGTGTTAGCAAAACCCTATTGACATAAAGGGTAATCTGTAGTACACTACTTTAACATATAAATAAGGATTTGATAAGCAAGTGATGAGCCGCTGGTCTTTACAAACACAAGCTTCAAGTCGCATACATATTAAACAACAACATGAACTGGCACAGCTTGAACATTTTCTTATCGAAGCTTTACCTTGTTTTTTGTTATTCAAAACATTATAAAAAAGGGGGAATTGAGCTGAAACAGAAGTCTCTTGGGCGCAATTATCGTAAGCTTCTTTTTAAGCGCAGACTAAGATTTTGCATTATAGCTTTTCTTGGCATAACTTTTGTTGCGGGTACAGCCTTTGCCTTTACCGCTAACACCCCTCTACACTTTATAGGCACAACTGCGGTATTCTTTAGCGAAGAAGATATGTCAGAATTTATGCTATCATCTCTTCCGCCGCAAGGCGGCGGCGGTTATGGCGATGAAGAAGATATCGATGATGATGACTATATTGATGACGATGACATCTATGATGATAATGATGCGAATGAAGATGAAGATCGCATAGAGGATGAAGATTTCGACATCGAAGGCACATCGCCCGAAGAAAATGAAAACACAGAAAATGGCTCTAATAATGAGCAAGCAACAGACGACCGAAACACCGACACGCAAAGCGGCGGTAACGATTCGGCTTCCGAATCGCAAGCTGAAACTAATTCAGTCGAATAAACGGTCTATTTGTATATCAATTTCAATACGATTGATACATATTGTAAGTCGATCCTTGAAAACCAGACAGCAATTTAGAGCAATAAGTAATAGGGGAATAATCTATGAATTATTTGGCGTTTGCCATTTAGTTATACGAAAGGGAGAAGAACACATAAGCAAGCAATAAAGGAGATATCCTTATGAACAAATTCAAAAGCAAAAGGCAGTTAACCATAATGGTTGCAGTTTTTGCAGTGGTTTTCCTAGCCAGCTCTGCTTTTGCGTTTGTGTCTGCCAGTCCTTTGGTATTTGAAGGCACAGTTAATGTAAATGCCAGTTTAAGTATGCACATCATTCATTTCGAAGTTGAGCATAGCGACGGTGTCAGCGGAGCAAGGACTACTCCGTATCGTCCGAATAATCCTGATGGAAACTTGGTTAATCCAATGTTTCCGCCTGGTATAAGAAGTGTTGATCACTATTCTGTATTCTCTACACCAGGCGATTACATAATTTGGTCTTTCACGGTGAAAAACACAGGCACAGTCCCAACAAGGATTGATAGCATAGAAATCGTGGAAAGATGGATTGACAGCAACCCAACTATTGGATCTTTTGGAATTATCGGAAGAACCAACGTGGGTCAATTAATCGGAACAGTTGTCCAACCTGAGGATTTTGTCCTTTTGGAAGTTCGATTTGATTGGTGTCCTATTCTTTTTCTAGAATCAGGGTTCACTGGGGATATGCTTGATTTCTATCATGGATTTACAACAACACTTGAATACGGCATGGCGCATTAGTCACTGAGCAAGCCACAAATTCTTTGTTAGGCGTAAAAACTGCAATAGGCTTTAAGAACAAGCTCTAAGTTCAAAATTTTTTAAAATTTTCTTCACTTAACTTTTGTGAAGAAAAGCATCCATTCCAAAAGGATGCAAATATGCGTTTAACCACGATTTTCGTAAAATCGCGGCTGAAAAAGGAGAACCACAACTCCAAAATAAAAGCGGCTGAAAAAAGGGAACCACAACCCCATAATAAAAGCGGCAATATTAACTGCATATTAAAAATTTTGGAGGAATCAATTATGAAAATAAGAAATAAAAAGAAACTTAATGCTTTTATTGCAGTATTCATGGTAGTATTCATGGCTGGCAGTGCATTTGCTCTTTCTTCACAAAGCGCATTAATCTTTGAAGGTACTGTTCATGCTAACACAGCTTTAGAACTTAACATCACTGAATTTTTCCCTATCGGCGTTTCTGCTATCCAACCTTTAGGTCATGTTCCTTGGCCAGATGATGAACACGAAGAAGCAGAAGTTGAAATTGAATCTCCTTTAATGCACTGGGGAATTCTTCCGGGCAACAGAGCAGCTGAATTTGATATAGAGTTTTTCCAACCTAACCAATATATCACGTTTGCTACAGTTATCGCAAACGTTGGTACAGTAGCTGCTGATATCTATGACTTAGATCTTTTCGATTATCATGCAATTCAAGGCGTTACTTACAAATTAGAAATCCATGAAGACGAATGCTGGGCTTCTCCTTCTAACGTACTTTTACCAGGCGGAAATCACCCAGTTATAACTCTTAACCCAGGTGATGAAGTATGGGCAAGAGTTACTGTTGCATTCCTCACTGATGGTCCTCTTGATAACACATGGCAAATCGACACTGGTTACAATCCTGCAACATACAGATTGTCAGTGGACTACAGAGCTGCTTTAAGCCTTTGGGATTAATTCGAAGCTTTATTACAAGCAAATATCAACGAAACATTTTTTTACTAAATACTTACTACAAAACAGCGGCTTCTCCCTTTCGCCGCTGTTTTGTTTTGGTATTAGGCGTGTTGTACATTGTATTACAAGGGTAACTGTTGGAGGATTATAAGATGGCAAAACTTGGCTTAATTTATACAGGAATAACATGCGTGGTGCTTATATTGGTACAAACCACGTTTTTTTTTGTACCGCCAAGTTTACTTGCGATTTTCAGATGGGGAATTAGGCCGGGAATTTATGCTTTACTGTTATTAGGCGTCGTCGCCTTTTTCGGTAAGGATTCAAGACCTATTCGAAAAGCATATCATTCAAATATTGTAGCAATAATAGGACTGCTTTTGTTCGGCTCTATGATAATTATTGTTTCTGTAATTTTTGGCGGAGGGCGCAACGCTATGATGCCCAGTTTTTGGATGATACTGCCCAATTTATGGACTATGATTCTGCCACTTTGTCTCGTAGAAACTGTGCGCTATCGGCTTATAAAGAATACAGATAAAAACAATAGAATCTGGATAGCATTTTTATTAAGCTTTGCTTTCGCTTTTGCAAACTTGGACGAGTTAAGAATGGCACTTAACTCTGAAAATCATGAATGGATTAGCTTTTTCTTTGAAAGCATTTTACCTGTGTTGACAGCAAGCATTCTTGTATCTATAATTGCTATAAACGGAAGTCTTTTTTCAGTTTTATTGATCAGCTTTGTTTATAATTTAGGCGGAACTTTTTCTCCGTTACTGCCATCTATTGACAGAATCGCATGGTCGCTCGTTTTATACGGCATGATGTTTGCCGTAGGCATCTTAAACTACTATTTAACAGATGACAACAGTGCAGCACAAAGAAAAAGGGTAGCCCGCACAGTTAAGCATACTTCAGGCGGTCCTGCAAAGTACATTATAGGCATCCCCGTGTCGATATTTACCATCGCCTTCTTTCTTCAAGTATTTGCCATATATCCGGTAGTTATTTTAACCGGATCAATGACAGGTTATATTGATATGGGAAGCATGGTTATAATGCGAAGAATCCCCCCTGATGAAACTCTTCATAGGGTACAGGTTGGAGATGTCCTGCATTATCGATTTAGAGGAATTGAAGTTGTGCATAGAGTCAGAGATTTCACGTATGATAATGATGTGCGTTTTTATGTGACGCAAGGAGATGCAAACGAATTTCCTGACCCTGACTTACTAGCGATGGAAGATGTACTTGGAACCCCAATATTTACGATACCTTTTGTCGGTTATCCCAATATAATATTTAGGTCAATCTTTGGAGGGATTTTTTGATTAATAATAATGATTTAGATGGTCTAAAAACGCCAAAAGACATTTTAACAAGACCCAAAGACCTCAAAAAATGGTCTGTACCAATTATCAGCGGACTTATCCTTGTATTTACCGTAATTTTAGCAGTTATCTATGCCTTTTCTCTTACGCACGAAGGGGATTTAATTACTGCTACCGGGCGTAATAATGTTGATTTTGGTGTGCATTATCATGAAAATGAATTTTTTGGAGAGAATCCTGTACCAAACAATTTGCATTTTTTGGGTCATTTTACAGATTTCATTGAAATATTTAGCAGTTTTTCGGCTGATTTCAGCGATGAGTTCGATATAAGCTACCAATATATTGCTCAAAAACGCTTTGTTATTACGCATACATCCGGCGGTATAAGCTCTGTTATTCATGAACAAGTTTTGGATATATCCAATGCAAGCGGCAGAATTTTTGGTAATAGTCTTGAATTTTTAAGTGACAGCGGCGATGATTTGCCCGGAGGAACATACGTGATTTACCCGCAGGATTATATGGATAAATTCCTTGAATTCCTGGTATATAACGACCAGCATTTAGGCGTTGATACAGGCGGAGCACCGGCATTTCGTAATTTTTCAGCTACGCTGTTTATTGAATTCACCTACCAAATAGCTGCTTTCCCTATTGGCATAACAGAAAGCAGTATGCGAGGGTTTCAACTGCCAATTGGTGACGATGTTTTTACCCTTACAGAACTTGGAACACCGGGCTTTACTTCCTCTTTAAACCTATCCCCGGAAGTACGTGAAGTCAACAATTTTATGATTATAATATTTGTCTTAGTGTTTGCATCAAGCGGGCTTGGTTTGTTTATTGGAATATCACGCCTTTCTGTTGATCCCAATGAGGATCGACAAAGAGCTAACACAATCTTGAGAAAATATGCTAGTGAAATTGTTATTTCAAAAACCTCTTTGGATTTATCCGGCTATAAGATTATGGAAGTAGACGAATTTGAAGAGATTTTAAAACTGGCGATTAATTTAAACAAGCATATTATTTGCTTCCGCAGCAGCATTAAAGCGGAATTTTGCACTTTGATAGATGAATATGCTTACTATTATGAAATAACTTACCCTGAAAACTTATCAAGCATTAACCATCATATAGTGAAAGGCGATTACTTATGATGAAAAAACTATACAGATTTGAAAATACAGGAGAAAACATCTTATGACGATACTTCTATCTTTAGCTCCGATATTAACACTGCTCCTTTGCCTAATATTTTTTAAGATGCCGGCAAGTAAAGCAGGGGCAATTTCTATGATTTTCGCCTTTATAATTGCGCTTTCCTTTTTTGGAATAGATTTTTTTGGTATGTCAGTCGCTATGGGAAAAGGGATTACACTTGCGTTTTTTGTTTTGCTAATTGTATGGGCTGCCCTTTTTCTTTATCATTTAGTCGATGATTTTAAAGCACTTGATGTTATCAATAAAAATATATTGATTTTTGTCAAAGATAAGTTCGTACAGTTCCTGCTGATAGCTTGGCTGTTCTCTGCTATGTTACAGGGAATTGCCGGCTTTGGAGTCCCCGTAATAATAACTGTCCCTATTTTAATTTCACTTGGATTTAACCCTGTCACGTCTGTTGTTGCCGTTTTAATTGGACATTCGTGGGCAGTAAGCTTCGGCTCTATGGGTTCATCTTTTTACGCAATTTTCTTAATGACCGGGGTTCCTCAGCAGTATTTAGGTTTTGCTTTATGGATTTTTGGAACTACTGCAATGATCTTAACAGGGCTTGCTGTTTGTTATCTTTACGGTGGAGTCAAGCAAATGTTCAAAGGGCTTGTATACATTTTACCGGTAAGTGCGTTAACATCTGCAACAATTTTTTTAACTGTAAATTTACAGTTGTTTTCACTTGTAGGCTTATCGTCCGCACTGGTCGGGTTAATAACAATGTACACAATATACCGACTTAGCGCAAAAAAAGAAGGCAAGGACAAGCTGTATTCCTCGTCACTTAATTTATGGCAGGCGGCCTTACCCTATTTTTCGGTAATAGTTTTAACACTTTTAATCCAATCTTTAGGCATCAAAAATATCGCAGCGTTATCTTTTAGCTTCCCCGGGTTTACAACAGAACTTGGTCATGTAGTAAGCGCAGAGCCCGCATATTCAACAATCAGACTGTTTGGTCATCCCGGACCTATTTTGTTCTCTGCCGCCGGGATTGGGGTATTAACTTACAAAATAGCCGGTGTATGGGATGTTAAAATATTTAAAGGTACTGTTAAAAAAACCTTCGCCCGCTGTGTTCCAACCTCATTAAGCTTGCTCTGCTTAATAACTATGGCAGTAATAATGATGGATTCAGGGATGACAACAGAGCTCGCAACCAGAACCGCAGAGGTATCAGGAAGGTTTTATCCTATTTTCGCACCGCTTTTTGGTGTCCTTGGAAGCTTTATAACAGGCAGTAACACGAATTCAAACGTCCTGTTTGGGCAATTTCAATATACAATCGCAAAAAATCTTGGCGTAAGCACAGCTGTTATGTGTGCGGCACAGTCAATCGGAGGCTCTATAGGCGTAAGCACAGGCCCGAATGGTGTATTAATGGGCGCAACAGCATCAAAGCTTGTTGGACAAGAATCGTTAATATATAAGAAAGTATCATGGATTGCGCTGTTAATAGCACTTGCTCTTGGAATTTTAAATTTCATATTGTTGGAAGTGCTGCAATTAAATATAGGGGGCATATAGGATGAATTTTATAAAAAAATTGTTGTTATCTAAGAGTTTTCAACTGATTTTATTCGGCATAGCTTTTGCTTTTATCTATACTTCAATACATTCCGGGGATATGACTTTAGGCTATGTCGGGATTTTGATAATCATTGCTGATGCTGTGTTTATTTTAGTGACATAGCAAGAACCTGTTTAACGATATATTAAACAGGTTCTTGCTATGAGCAGCAGCACTAAATATTGTTAAAAATATTACTTAGATCTATATCAAGCTGTTCAGCTGAAGAAAAATGGATAGTTGTTATACCTAAGCAATCAGCAGTATTTAAGTTATCAATATTATCATCAATCATTATTGCATTCACAGGGTCTACGCAAAGCTTCTTAAGGGTAAGCTCAAAAATATCAATGTTTGGTTTTGCTTTTCTCTCTTCGCTTGATACTATAATTAACTCAAATAATCCTTCAAGGGAAAAGTCATTTATAATTTTACGAACAAACTTTGACGGTGCATTTGTCAAAAGTGCGACTGGATTCGTTTTTCTATACCTTTTTATTATTTCAACTACTTGAGAATTAATTGATACTAATTCCATCCAGGAATCTTCAATTTGCCTAGGAGAAACCCCGGTTTTATCTGATAACATTACAAACATTTCTTCTTGCGTTATACTACCGATATCAGCCTTTGATACAATTTCTTGTTTAACTTGCTTTGCCTCTTCTTTTGAAAAGTATCTTTCCAACCAAAAGGGAGCGATTTCAGAGCAAATTACTCCAAAAAAATCAAAAATAATAACGGCATCTTTCGTCATAATAATTCTCCTTTCTAAATTTTTATGTCTACACGCTCTATGCAAACAGTATTTTGTTAGGTATTATTTTTTTTATTTCTTCCAGATATGTGTTTGACGGATTTGAATTTACAATCAATGTAAAGTCATCATCATAATCAGCAAGTTTTGACTCTAAAGATATTCCAAATTTTGAATCGTCACACACAAAAACTTTTCTCTTCGACAAGTTTAGCGCACTTATTTTGCAGCCTACTTCATCATTGCTGTGTGTTGTTATTCCTGAATCAATATGAGCACCGTTAAGCCCAATAAATCCAACATCAAACTCGTCTCTTACGCTCGAAAGGTTTGTTAGAATATTTTGATCGTTATCAATTGGTACAATTGCTTGCGTTGAAGTTCTAACCTGACCATACGGTATGTATAACTTTACTGAAGAAAATCTATCATCAAACCCCATAGAGACGCAGCAAGTAGTAATAATATTTGCTATTTCAATAGAATTTGTTGCAATTGAAATGTTCGATAAAGATCTCATTTCCACTTTTTTGCAAATAATGTTTGCAATTTCTTTTGTTGTTGAACCTGCATCTAAGTAAATATACATATCATTTTTCAACAAACTGGAAGCTTTACGAGCAACCATAACTTTTTGCTTGTGGTTAAGCTCATTTTTCCACGAAGAGTGTTCCTCTATTAGATATAGTTCATATCCATCATAGGACAATCCGGGTATTAAATTCCTTTGAGTAATTAAGTTTAAGATGTTTTCAAATTCTAAATCAGATAGCGCTATTTCTGAGTTATGCGAAATCAATTCTTTTAAAGAGGATATAGATATCGGATTTTCTTGTCTATGAGGAAACACAGCTTTTCTTATAAGGCTAGCAATTATAGTCAACAAGGACTCTGCTTCTTCAATTGCTTGAGTTGGCTTAATTAATTTAGGCTCGTGATATCGTTTTAAGTCACGGCATATCAACGCAAATAGCTCTGATGAAATATCATTAGCCATGTGCTTAATTGCACCCTCTGAAAAATTTGAAATTTTAATATATTTTCTACTGCTCATTTCTGGAAAATATTCTTCTAGCGATATGTCATCAATTAATATTGGCAGGACAAAAACTCTGCTTAGCTCTCGTTCTTTTTTTAACGCCCATTCAACTTCTTGTTTAACCCATTTTGATTTTGCAGCCAGTTCGCTAATAAAAAGTAGAACATAATCCACATCGCTCTTTATAGCTTTTTCAAGAACATTAGAAAGATTATCTCCAATTAAAATATTGTTTTCGTCTATCCACCCTAATATGTGATTTGGAAAGCTATTTTTGATTTCCCTAACTAACGGTTTATGATGACTTTCATGGCTCATAAAAATTTTCATAAGTTAATCACCTCAAAATATAATCTGCGCCCTTTATTATAGACAATATACTCCAAAACACTACCGCCAAACTTGACATTTTCCGATAAGCTGCGTTGCCGGAACCTCGCCGTACCTTCGGGTACGCCGAGAACCCGTCGCCTTGCTTATCGAAAAATCTCTGCGCTTGGTCGGTAGCGTTTTAAAGTATAACGTCTATAACTTTTACAACTGCCCTTCGATAACTTCCCTCGCCTTAGCAAGTGCCGCCTCAATCTTATCAAATTCAACGCCGCCGCCGGCTTGAGCAACATTAGCTTTGCCTCCGCCTTTGCCTCCGACAACTGCTATCGCTTCTTTAGCAATATTTCCCGCATGGATACCTTTTTTGACTACATCATCGGTTGCCATTACGACTATGCTTATTTTGCCTTCAAACCCTGCCGCTAAAGCTACTACACAAGTGCCTAGCTTATCACGCATTTTGTCGCCGTGTTCTCTTAAAGCTGCGACATCTGTTTCTTCTAAATAAGCCGTTATAACAGGAATATCTTTAATGTTGATCACCGCATTTGATATAAGCTCGTCAACAATCCCGCCTGACATTTTAGATTTCATCTTGCTAATTTCAACTGATTGCTCTTTAATCTGTGCCATAATTGAATTAACCTTTTGAACAACATCCTGAGGCTGAGTCTTAACGGCTTCGCTAATTTGAAGAAGCTTGCTTTGAGCTTCTTTGTAGTGATTTATTGCATTTTTCCCCGTAACGGCTTCAATGCGCCGCACACCTGATGCAATGCCTGTTTCAGATAAAATAGCGAAACAGCCAAGTTCAGATGTATTTTTCACATGTGTACCGCCGCAAAGCTCGATACTGTAATCTGAAACGTTTACGACACGCACAATCTCACCGTATTTTTCACCAAAAAGTGCGCTTGCGCCTTCTTTTTTCGCTTCGGCAATTGATTTTTCAGCCGAGCTTATATCAAGACACTCAAGTATTTTCTCGTTAACTTTTCTTTCAACTTCATCAAGCATTTCACGGCTTAACGGCTCAAAGTTTGTAAAGTCAAAGCGGAGACGGTTTGCATCAAGACTTGAACCTGCTTGCTCTACGTGGCTGCCCGCCACTTCTTTAAGTGCCTTATGGACTAAATGTGTTGCTGTATGATTGCGGCATATATCAAGATGTATATTTTTATCGACGATCGTCTCTGTTATATCGCCTACTTTTAAGCTGCCCCTTGTTACCGTACCAATATGCGCTTCTCGTTCTCCTGATATTAAAATACAGTCAGTTACCTGAACTTCACCGTTTTCGGTTTTAATTATGCCTATATCGCCTTTTTGCCCGCCTTTTTCAGCGTAAAACGATGTTTTATCAGTTATAACCGATACATCCATCCCCTTGTTTATAACATCTACAACTTCATCACCGGAGATAAGAGCGACAATTTTTGCATTTTCCAAATATATATTTTCATAGCCTGTAAATTCCGTTGCTTTAGAATCGCTTCCAAGCTTATGATAAACTGTTGTATCTGCCCCCATATAGCCTGTCTCTTCCCTTGCTGCCCTCGCCCGCTCTCTTTGTTTTTCAAGCTGTTCTGAAAATGAAGTTTCATCTACTGTTATGCCATGTTCTTCAAGAAGTTCTTTCATAATGTCGAGCGGAAGACCATAAGTATCATAAAGCTTAAACGCTTCTTGTCCATCCAATATGCTTGGATTATCACCTTTAAGCGTTGTCATTTTTTCAATTGTATCTTTCAAAATTGATGACGCATGGCGAATGGTATCGTTAAATTTTTGCTCTTCAGCAGCTATAATTTTGTGAATATGATCCCGCTTTTCACTAAGTTCAGGATAGGCATCTCCGGAAACTTTTATCACAACTTCACTTAAATCAGCAAGAAAAGATTTATCAGTATTTAAAATACCAAGTGCCTGACCATGTCTTAACGCACGGCGAAGCAATTTACGAAATACATAACCCCTGCCTTCCCCAGACGGCATAACACCGTCTGCAGTCATAAACGTAATCGCTCGGATATGGTCTGTTATAACTCTTATGTGAACATCCATATTTTCATCTATGCCATATTTTACATTAGCAGCCTTGCAAATATCATCACGTATAATCTTCAAAGTGTCGATGTCAAAAATAGAATGCACTCCTTGCATTAAAAGTGCAAGACGTTCAAGCCCCATACCTGTATCAATGCTCTTTTTTTCAAGAGGAGCATATGATCCGTCTTCCTGCTTATCAAACTGTGTAAAGACAAGATTCCAAAACTCCATATACCGCTCACAGTCACAGCCTACAGCGCAAGTATCTTTGTCACAGCCGTATTCAACACCTTTGTCGTAATATATTTCGGAACAAGGTCCGCAAGGCCCAACGCCTACTTCCCAAAAATTATCCTCTTTGCCAAGCCGAGTGATTCTTTCTTTAGGCAGCCCTATTTTCTGATGCCAAATATCAAAGGATTCATCATCATCAAGATAAATTGAAACATGAAGCTTGTCTATCGGAATTTCCATTATTTCCGTTACAAATTCCCAAGCCCACACTATACTCTCTTCTTTAAAGTAATCACCAAAAGAAAAATTGCCCAACATCTCGAAAAAAGTTCCATGTCTTGTTGTTTTTCCAACATTGTCAATATCGCCGGTTCTCATACACTTTTGACAAGTAGTAACACGCTTTGACGGGGGAGTTTCTTGCCCCGTAAAATAAGGCTTAAGCGGTGCCATACCTGCGTTTATAAGTAAAAGACTTTTATCATTCTGTGGAACAAGCGGGAAACTCGCCATTTTATAATGGTTTTTCCCTTCAAAGAAAGATAAGAAGCTTCCTCTAAGCTCGTTTAGCCCTAGGTTTTTCATTTTTAGTTCCTCCTGTTTAAGCAGTCTTAACTATACCCCTGCACCAAACACAAGACAATCTTTGCAGTCTTTTTGGTGCAATGGTAATATTCTATAATATACACCATATTGTCAAATAAAAACAGCCCCTTTTACATTAGCGGGGCAAAAAAGTGCAGTATCGCATCAATAAACTCATTCAAAAAAGTTCTTTTTTCACTGAAAACCTCGCGTCCGTCGGACATAGTTTTAAGTGCATCTTCTTTTACATCTTTTATAATGCTTGAATTATACAAAAGTGTTGCACATTCAAAATGCAGATAAAGGCTTCTGTAGTCAAGGTTTATTGTCCCTACAACTGCTATTTCATCGTCACAAACAAAACTTTTCGCATGAAGAAACCCTAGGGAATACTCATAAATCCTTATCCCAACATCAAGCAGATATCTGTAATAAGAGCGAGTTAGCCTGTAAACAATTTTTTTATCAGGAATGCCCGGGGTTACAATCCGAACATCAACGCCTCGTTTAGCCGCCATTTGAAGCGCATGAATCATTTTTTCGCTTATAATTAAATATGGCGTAAATATGTAAACATAACTCCTCGCCTGATTAAGTATTTCAATATAAACATTCTCTCCTAACTGCTCACCATCAAGCGGCGAATCACCGTAAGGAAGAACAAGTCCGTCGCTTACCGGCTTTTCGGTTGACATATTCTTATATGATGTATAATCATCAATGCGTTCGCCGGGTTTACAAAAAGCATCCCAAGTTTCAATAAACATAAGCGTAAAGCTCCAAACAGCATCACCTTTAAGCCTAACGCCGGTATCTTTCCAAAGACCTAAGCGGTCGTTTAAATTGATGTATTCATCAGCAATGTTCATACCTCCGTTAAATGCCGTATGCCCGTCTATAACCACGATCTTTCTATGATTGCGGTTATTCATAAACCCTGACAAAAAAGGGACAATAGGGCTGAACCGAACTATTTTAATATTTTTTGATCTAAGATCAGCTATGTAAGAATTCGTAAACAGCTTAAGAGAGCCAAAATCATCAAAAATCAATCTAACATCCACACCATCAGCTGCTTTTCTGATCAAAATTTCAATAATTCTATCCCACATTTTGCTTTCAGATATAATAAAGTATTCAACAAAAATGAATTTTTCAGCGGATTCAAGTTCGGTAAGCATATCTTCAAACATTAACTCGCCAAAAGTATAATACTTTGCCCCGGTATTTTCAAATGCCGGATAAGATGAAGCACGCCTAATATACTGTATAAGCCCCGCAGATCTGTCACATCCTACCCGACAGCTGCTTGATTTAACACTGTCGCAATCCAAAACATTTGCAATAAGTGCATGTTCTTTCATCATGGCAGCTATTTTTCTCGTAGGGCGTTTATCCCCGTACAGAAGATATACAATCCCACCAAACACAGGAAATGACATGACAATAATCAGCCACTTAACTTTGTACGCAGAGGCTTTGTCTTTTTGAATTAAATCTAAAATAACGAAAAAGCTGATTAGATAAAAGATAATGGAAAGAGCCGGAAGATGATTAGCTATCCTATTTGCCACTGCTATAAAAATTATAACTTGAGCAATAATCAAAACAACGAAAAAAATGATTATGTTAAGCCTTGTTGTTATGCTTTTCCAAATCTTCATCTGATTTTCTCTCTACCCTTCTTCGTTTACTGCTATTTCAAGCTTTTCTCGGGCAATTTTTGCAATATAAAGCAGATTGCCATTTTCCGCCACATATCTATAATGCTCTTCTTGTTTTTCAGTATCATTTACTCCTTCATACGCCATAGCTAAGTTATAATTAGCGTATACTCTACCGTACTTAGTTTCCGATTTAAGCTGCGTATGAACTTTATAAAACTCTAGCGCTTTTTCATAGCGTCCATTAGCTAAATGGAATGCGGCGTCAAGGTCTTCAATAGCAAATTCAAGCCATTTTTTGTTTGGAGAATCTTTAAAGACAGCAAGATATTCCTTTATAGCTTCATAATGCTTAAGAGCCCCACCAATATTACCCTTTTGCAGCTGAATAGAGCAAATATTTGAGTGAACAATTGTGTTAAAAACGAAGTCGTTGCTGTTTTTTTCTTTAAGATTTATGCTTTCAAGAACTTCGATAGCTTTGTCAAAATCACCATTTGCATAATATCCTGTTCCCAGATTGTTTTTTGCAAGCCTTAAAACATTACTCTTTTTCATAATCGAGTTCTTTTTAACGGCAAATTCAGCAAGCAAGCTGTTAACTTCTTCTTTAGCTTTTTCGATAAAGCGAACCGGGTCACACTCATCATAAAGAATGTTTCGGAAGTTATCCGGCTGTTTAAGCGTCTTTATAAATTTAACAGCCAAATAAAGCAAAACTAAAGCAACTGCAACCATAACGCCATAAGTCGTTACAAGATCAGCCGCTCCTTCAACAGTTATTATAAATTGTACAAGCAAGTATGCTCCCATACTTACCAGGGCGATTATTATTACGTTATATATGTTGATTCCTTTCATTTGTGGACAACACCTTTCTGGATTGATAAAATATCATCTTGAGAGATTCTATATTTTGATAACTCAATTGAAACAGATTTATCCATGCAGCTCAACCCCATCTCTGATAACATTTTGATAGAATGGGAGTATATGTGAATAACGATCAAACTATGAGCCAAACAAAATTACTTTTTTAAGCTTATCACCTAAAGTATCTTTTGCGGCATTTATAACTTTTTGTGTTACGGCATTCACACATTGGTCTGTAATATGTCTGTGTCTCATGATAAACACTCCTCCCGTCATAGCTTTTCTAAAAGGGCTTAAACTTAACTACAAACAACTTTCTCCCCCTCAAACAAATAAAGCAAACACTCCTTAACCTTCTTCCCAGTCCCCCGCTCAATCCCTTCTTTATAAAGTTCCATCTGCATTTTATATCTCGCTGCAATTTCCCCTTCTGAACCTTTGTCTGACTTATAATCAACGATTATAATTTCGCCGTCTTCTTCAAAATAACAGTCGATAACGCCCTGTACTATAACAGCTTGTTCACTTTCTAAATGTTCTTCGCCGTAAATCGTATGAGGCACTACATCCATTATAAACGATACCTCACGCTTTACGCTACTGCTATTTCGCATTCTTTCCGCAAGTTTTGAATTGGCGAAGTTATATATTTTTTCTACAGGTATTGAAAGCGCAAGCTTTTCACTTAAAATTTGCTTACTAATCAACTCGATTATCAGCTCTTTTATATCTGAAATACCCCTGTGCTTATCAAGGTCGATATGCTCCATAACTGTATGAATTGCCATCCCGCGTTCACTGCCTGTAACAGGCTTTTTCCCCGTTATAAAATCGGGAAGAATCGGAGCTAACGATCTTTTAAACAATGGCTCGGCATCTGTTGTCTCTGTTAAGCTTTGATAAATACGCTTTGCCTCTGAAACAGAAACTTTTGCACGGATTGCACAGTCACTTTTATAAGGGTAAGCCCAATCGAACTTGCTATTTATTTCAGATAAAATCTTTTTGTCAGCACTGTTTTTTATTTGGATCAAATCTTCGCTTTGATCTACTATTTTGCTTGCATTGCTTGCTGTCAATACTTCATCTTTGCTAAGATATGATACATCAAATTTTGTATCAAATGCAAGATAATCAGATCTTTTAACGGATGTCATTATCAAATCTAAAAAATTATCCGTTTGGGCTATGAAATGCATAGGAAGTTTTATTTCTTTCCGAGTTGAATATCGCTCCCATTTAGATTTGCTTTTTTCCACATCTTTTACTGTTCCTGTGAAAATCAGCTTTTCTTTCGCTCTGGTCGCTGCGACATATAAATTTCTTAACTGCTCGCTTGTATCATCAAGTCGTGCCTTACATTTAAGGGCTGTCCTTGATATCGTATCAATCCGATACTTTATGTCATCCTTAACAGTTAAATACCTCAAACCAAACCCAAGGGATGAGTTAAAAAGTATTGGTTCGGATTCATCCTTCCTATTAAATTTCGATCCTGTGCGGCATACAAAAACAACAGGGAATTCAAGTCCTTTACTTTTATGTATTGTCAAGATGCGTACAACATTATCACCTTCTGACAAAAGACTTATATCTGCATCATCAGATTTCGCTCTTTTAAGCCTTTCTATATATTTCACAAAGTTAAATATGCCTTTGTAGCTTGACTTTTCATATTTAAATGCATATTCTTTAAGGGCTAGAAGGTTCATCTGCCGCTCTTTACCTTTTAACATAACACCGACATAGTTTAAATATCCCGTCTCGGTCAAAACTGTATCAAGAAGCTGGCTAATAGGGGTTGTTAATGCAAGTTCTTGCCATCTATGCAAGTCGCTAATGAACTTTTCAAGTTTTTCATACAGCGGGTTGTTTTTGTTTGGTTCACCGCTAATATAAACGATAATTTTATTATAAAACCCGTGATTATCAAATTCACTTGGTTCATCTAATACACCAAGACCGCATAACTGAACCATTTCATCCGCAGTAACGCTATAAACAGGGGAATATAAAACTGCCGTAACCGCTATATCTTGCAATGGATTATCAATTATTTGCAAGAAACTGAGAACGACCTTCACTTCAAAAGAGTCAAGATATCCTCCCTTCGCCCCAACATAAAGCGGGATACCTGCTTTTTTGAAAGCTTCATCAAAATAATCGGATACGCTTTTAACCGAGCGGGTTAAAATTGCTATATCCCCATATTTTATATTTCTTAATCCATCTATTTTCTTATCAAAAACTTGAAGCGGGCTATTGCCATTTACCATTTCTTGAATATAATTTGCAACAGCGATTGCTTCTATTTCTGCTGATTTCAAGTCACTACTATCTTCATCAAAACCATTTGAATTAGATGTTAAGTCATCATTTATTTCAGCTTCTTCTATATCATCAAAATGTTCATAGCTTTGCGCTATTTTGTCAGACGAATCAATTATTAAAATTTCGACAGCACTTGCATTCTCTTCTTCAAGTGATAAATTGACATTTGTATTTCCGCCGGTAAGCTCTTCTTTTTCGCTGTAATCGGTACCGCCGTACTGCTCGGTCAGAAGTTGTTTAAACAAAAAGTTTACGCTGTTTAAAACAAATGCGCTGCTTCTAAAGTTACCGGAAAGATCTATTTTTTGGTTTGGGCTTCCCTCTTCATATAAATAACTCTTATATTTACTGGAAAAAAGCTCCGGTTTTGCTTGACGGAAGCGGTAAATACTCTGCTTCAAATCTCCGACCATAAAGCAGTTATTGTTCGAAACGCACTGCAAAATCAGCTCTTGGAGCTCGTTAATATCTTGATATTCGTCAACCATAACTTCGGCAAATTTTTCACGCAAATTTAATGCTGCTTGTGATAAAATTATGTTTTGGCTTGTTGAATTTTGATCTAAAAGGCACTTAATGCAATTCAGCTCAAGGTCGTTAAAGTCAAGCAAGGCTTTGTCTTTTTTCAGTTCGTTGTATTCGCTTGTAAATTCTTTTGTAACACGACATAACTCGTCTATTATTTCATATGCTGCTTTTATGTCGTTTATAAGAAGGCTTCCGCTCTTCATAAAAAAATTTGTGATAAGCTTTTTAATTGCATCCTTAACCGATTTAGTTCTAATATCTTTAACATGTTCATGAGCTTTTGAATCTTTAACTTTTATGCCTTTTGCCGCCTTTAGAGTTGCAGGCTTATAGCTTTTAGCCGCATTTACTATATCATCAAATGTACTATATTCGCTTTCAACCGTTTCAAGGATAACTTCAAGCTGTTCAATGTCGTCTTCAAGGGCTTCATCGTAGCCAAAAGCTTCACTTCTTGCGATATTTAAAAGCTCATTACATGTTGAAATCGCACCGTTAAGCGCAATTCGGACCTCATCTTTAATAATCAACGCCCAAGGCGTATTATTAAGTGTATCTGTATCTGATAAGTTAAACTCATTTTTATGTTTTTCAATCCATTCATCATGCCAATATGTAGAGCTTAGAAATTCATAGAGTTTAAGAATTGTCTCTCTAAGAGTTTCCGCATCTCCTTTTTCAGAAAAAGCCTGATACAGTTTAGCAAACTTGCCGTCTTCATCCGGCTTAACATATTCTCGATTCAATATGTTATCCAGAGCTTGTATTTTAAGCAAGTCACTCTCAGCTTTATCAGCAGTTTTAAAAAAAGGATCAACACCTATTGCAAAGAAATTCGTGCGGATTACATTTAAGCAAAATGAATGAAGGGTGCTTATTTGAGCTTTATTAAGAAGCAGCGACTGTTTTCTTAAATGCTCATAAAGGATTTTGTTTTCAGATATTTGATCAGCAGCAGGTGCAGTAAGTTCGTTAAGCCTTTCATATATTGCATTTGAAATTCTGAGCCGCATTTCAGTAGCAGCGGCATCGGTGAAAGTTACTACCAAAACTTTATCAATATCAAGAGGCTTCTTGGGATTAGTTATAAGCTTGATTATACGCTCGACTAAAACAGCTGTCTTGCCTGAGCCTGCGGCGGCAGATACCAGCAGGTTGCATCCGGTTGTGTTAATTGCACTTTTTTGTGCAGGTGTATAGTCAAAACTTTTTGATATCTGCATTTATTATGTCTCCAACATGATCCCAACCGGGCAATGGTCGCTTCCATAAATATCAGCGTGAATTTCCGTATGGGTTACTTTGTCTGTCAGTCTATCTGATCCTAAAAAATAATCAATCCGCCAGCCGACATTTTTTTCACGAACTCCGGGCATAAACGACCACCATGTGTAAGCATCATGCTTGTCCGGGTTGTAATATCGGTAAAAGTCTGTAAAACCTGATGCTAAAAGAGCAGTCAGCTTGCCCCTCTCTTCTTCTGTAAACCCTGCGCTTCGTGTATTTGACTTAGCATTTTTAATATCTATTGCTTGATGAGCACAGTTTAAGTCGCCGCAAATTATAACAGGCTTGGTTTTATCCAACTTAAGAGCAAATTCTCGAAAATCATCTTCCCATTTCATACGATAATCAAGCCGCAAAAGCTCCCTTTTTGAGTTCGGTACGTATACGTTAACCAGATAAAATTCTTCAAACTCAAGGGTTATAATCCGCCCTTCATGGTCATGTTCATCAATCCCCATACCGTAAGTTACAGTCATCGGGGGGATTTTTGTAAATATTGCTGTTCCGGAATAGCCCTTTTTGTCAGCACTATTCCAGTATTCATGATAGCCGCTAAGGTCAATTTCCGCTTGCCCTTGCTCCATTTTTGTTTCTTGAAGGCAAAAAATATCAGCGTCAAGCTGCTTAAATATATCCAAAAAGCCTTTTTTAAGGCAAGCTCTAAGACCGTTTATGTTCCATGATATAATCTTCATATTGTTTTTTCTCCAGTAGTTTGTAATAAATTATATTCCAAATTTGTGATAATGCCCCAAACACATACATGACTAAAATTATGTATATTCTCCAAGTTATGTTTATCCCAACGATTGGACCTACTTCACGAATGAAGTTTATTTCTCGAAATTCCATTATCGACATTATGACAAAAAGTATAAATAGCATCACATTATACTTAAAAGTTCCATCTAAAATACACAGCTTCGCCTGTAATATGTCTTTTTTATCAGCTAAATGTTCGATTTCAAGCTCAGCTTTTAAAGCGTTAAATTCTACAAGGCGTTTTCGGCGCATTATTTCACAAATAATTGCAATTACAGCAAAAAACGCCGCAATTACTAGAGGAAGATAATCGTAGATGTTTGTAAAATAGTTGTAAAGAAACGCTAACGAAAAAGCTGAGAACATCAGCATTGGTGAAAACCAGAAATTCAACTTCAAATAAGCCGGCACAAGCCTTTTATCATCATAAAACTTACGATTAAACCAAAACATACCCATTCTAAAGCAATGATGTACATCTTTAAGTATTTTTCTTTCCCTGGAATATCCAATAAAACTCGCAGCAGTTAGAATTACAACGATAATTAATAAGCTGACTAAATAGCCTGTGCCAAAACCTGTCATCTACAATCACATCCTTGTAAAGCTATTTGAGTTCATTTTCACAAGTTCTCAAACGCCCGATCCCTAGTCATAAGTTTCATAACTATATCAGCAGGTTTTTTGCCTTCAAATAATATAGAATTAACCGCCTCAAGTATAGGCATTTCCACGCCTAATTTTTTAGCAAGGGCGTGAGCAGATTTTGCCGTAACAACCCCTTCTACCACCATATGTACTTCTTTAAGCGCTTCATCAAGCGTTTTGCCCTGTCCGATAAGTATTCCCGCACGTCTGTTACGGCTTAGCATACTCGTACAGGTTACTATTAAATCGCCTATGCCTGTTAACCCGCTAAATGTTTGACGGTCAGCGCCCATAGCTTCGCCTAACCTTGATATTTCTACGATGCCTCTTGTCATAAGTGCCGCTTTAGTATTGTCACCAAAGCCCAATCCATCGCATATCCCGGCAGCAAGAGCTATAACATTTTTAAGCGCACCACCGAGCTCAACGCCTATTATATCAGTATGGGCATAAACACGAAACACATTGCTTATAAAAATATCTTGAATTTCTCTTGCTATTTCCGGTTCTCTAAAAGCAGTTACACAAGCCGTCGGCAAACCTCTGCCGACTTCTTCAGCATGGCTTGGTCCTGCTAACACACCTACGCTACAAGTTGGGAAAATACCTTCAAGCACCTCGGATAATGTTGTTAATGCAGTTTGATGGATACCCTTAGAAGCGTTAACAATAATTTGATTTTTATTAAGAAACGGCGCAAATGACTTAGCAACGTTTTCACAAAAAGCCGATGGAACAACCATAACAGCAACTTCACAATCTGCCGCCGCTTCAACATCAGATGTTACATATATTTTCTCGCTTAAATGCACACCGGGCAAAAATTCTTTATTTTCACGATATTGAATAATACTTCTGGCTTCATCTTCTTTAAACGACCAGAGAGTAACATCGTGCCCGTTATTGTTAAGCAAAAACGCAATTGCACTTCCCCAGCTGCCTGAACCTATTACCGTTATTTTTCGCTTTTTCATAGTCCACCTGTCCTTGTATCTACAGTTTTTTCATAAATTCTTCAAGGGACAATCCTGCCTGCTCTAAAATACTTTGTAATGTACCTTTCGCTATTTCGTTATGCATTGGTATGATTACAGTTCTTGTTGGCAAATTTGAGCTTACCTTGATATACTTCGCATGGCTGCCTTTTTGTGACTTAAAGACAAATCCGAATTTTTCAAGAGCTTTTATGACTTCAGAAGGTCTTAAAACAGGATATTTTGAGCCCACTATATAGCAACCTCCAAAGTCGTAATATAAAACTTTTTTGCGGGAGGAGCTTCATCATAATCTTCAAAATACAGTTCTAAAGCTTCTTTTAAGTTTTTAATAGCTTCATCAATGGTCTTCCCTTGCGAAGCTACGCTATTTTCCAAGCATTTTGCAACAAACCAATTATCTTCTTGTTGTATTGTTACTGTAGCGGTGAAACTCATTTTAAACTTCTCTCCTTATTTTTGCAAATTTTTGCCTTGATTGGCACAGAATCCGCTGAAAACCTGCGCATTTCCGATAGTGGCAACACGCCCTAGCCTAATATTTAATCAACGACCGAACCTCATACCCGTCAAATAGCTTACGCCCATTTAAATCCACAAGTTCAATAAGGCAAAGAACACCCGCAACAACACCGCCAGCTTCTTCAATAAGATCAACTATGGCTCTGGCGGTTCCTCCTGTTGCTAAAAGATCATCTGCAATCAAAATACGATCACCTTTTTTTATAGCATCTATATGCATTTCTATGATATCTGAGCCGTATTCAAGATCGTATGACTTCGATATCGTTTTAAAGGGAAGTTTACCTTTTTTACGCACAGGAACAAAGCCCTTTTCTAGCTTATATGCAAGAGGTGTGCCAAAAATGAATCCCCTTGATTCAGGACCAACAATTACGTTAAAGTCAAACTCTGCCGCAGCTTCTGCCATTTCTTCAATTGATTGTTTAAAATATTTTCCGTCTTGCAAAATAGTTGTAATATCTCTGAAAGTAATGCCCTTTTCAGGGAAATCAGGTATAGCTCTGATAATTTCTTTTAAGTCCATATTTATCTACTCCTTGGTGTAAGGCGTGCCCACTATCGAAAACGCCCTAGTCTATTGACTATAAACATTATAGTCCTTTATCTTCATCTGCACAGAAACATCACCGTTATACTCATTTATATCAATATTGTATACAGCATCCATACAAAGCGTTGTATGGCGTAATATCCCTGCTAAAACCTTTTGTGTATCATATGTATCAAATATACCCAACAGCTTTTCTTTTAAAACATCAACATTTTCAAATAAGACCGCTTTGATCCTTTTTTTCTCATCCATATCAGACAGTGTAAAAATAACCGTATTTTTAGCCTCTATAGCTTTAACGCTTAAAACTTTAAGAGAGTATGTAACAAAAAAGGGCTGCCTATTTCCTTTACCAAATGGTGCCATTATATCAATATTTTTAGCAAGTCGAAATGTTATATCGCTGATATCCAGTTTATGATCTATAAGTATTTTCTCTGTGAAATCATCACCTGTCAGCAGGCAATTTTTGTTTAATCTGTTGCGTAATTCATCTATGTTTTCCGGTAATATGGTAAGCCCTGCTGCCATCGGATGTCCCCCAAAGCGTTCAAGTATATCAGCACATTCACAAAGCTCTCGCTGCATATTATACCCTTCTATTGAACGCCCGGAACCCTTTGCAGCATCACCGTTTGAAGTCAAAACAAACGTCGGGCGGTACATCCGCTCTTTAACCCTTCCGGCGATAATCCCCGCTATGCTTTCGTGTATTTCATCATCATAAAAAACAATAACCTTATCAAGAGGGGCTTCTTTCAAAGCGTTCATAACCTTATCAGTTTCCACATTCGTAAGAAGTTTGCGCTCTTCGTTAAGCTCGACCAAATGAACGGCAAGCTCTTCTGCTCGCTCGTCGGATTCTGTTAATAAAAGCTCGACAGCACGTTCAGCCTGTTCAAGCCTTCCCGTTGCATTGATGCATGGACCTATTATGAACCCTATATGAAACTCAGTGATTTCTTTATCAGATATATTTCGTTCTTTAATAAGCGCATACAAGCCTCTGTTGATTTGTTTGTTGCTATTTAAAATATCAAGACCGTTTTTAGCAAAAACCCTGTTTTCGTCAAATAAATCAACAATGTCACAAAATGTTGCCAACGCTGCCATTACAAGCAGTTCATCATGCAAAGAAAACTCTGTTTTCATGTATTTATGAAAATATTTTGCAAACTTAAAACAAAGCCCGCCGGCACACATAAGTTTAAATGGATATTCACAATCAGGACGTTTTGGGTTTACAAACGCATCAGCATTCGGGAATATCGCCTCGTCCTCTGCAATTTCAAGCTCGTGATGGTCAATAATTACTACACTAACCCCTAAAGATTTTGCATACTCAATTTCTTCAACAGCTGAAGTTCCATTATCGCAAGCGATTATCACCTCCGCACCTTTTTCCCGCAGAGAGGCTATTGATGATTTATTAAGTCCGTAGCCATCTTCTTCTCGAATTGGTATGTAATATGAAACCTCGCCGCCGAAATTTTTGATTGTCTTGTATAAAATTACAGTGCTAGTAACACCGTCAACATCATAATCACCATAAATTACAATTTTTTTGCCATCTTTTATATATTTTTTTAAAAGCTCTGCGGCTTTTTTCATGTCTTTCATTGTGCCTTCATCATTTTGAAACTCAAGCTTAGGGTTTAAGAATTTTATCGCTGTATTTTTAGTTCTTATCCCTCTGTTTACAAGTATTTGAGCCGTTATTTCATCTATGTTAAGAATTTCCGACATAAGCTTCAAGTCGGCAGTTTCCTTTTTTATTTCCCAAATGGACATGTTAACTCCTTTAAAAAAATCAATGATCAATCTGATTTATTTTACATTACTTTACTCAAAAAAGCAAATTTAAACCTTATTAATTCGTATAATCTTAAAAAAGGGGAAATACTATCTTTTATGTCTATTATAAAATTAATTTTAACACGGAGGCTAACAATGAAAAAATTAATAACGTTATCTCTTTTACTTACTTTTATATACCCTGCAAATATTTATGCAGAAGAAACGAAAAAACCTGAAGTAAATGCTCATGGGGCGATTATTATGGACTACAAAACAGGCAGAGTGCTGTGGGGCAAAAATGAAAATGAACCAATGTCAATGGCGAGCACAACAAAAATAATGACTGCGATAGTCGCTCTTGAAAACGGCAACATGGACGACATGGTAACCGTTTCAAAACTTGCGGCGGCTTCGCCTAATGTTCAGATGCACCTTACTCCCGGTGAAAAGATAAGGCTTGGAGACCTTATGTACGCACTGATGTACACTTCATACAATGATGCCGCCGTTGCAATAAGTGAACATGTCGGCGGATCGGTTGAAAATTTTTGCAAAATGATGACCGACAAGGCAAAGGAAATCGGCGCGGTTAATACGCTATTTGAAACTCCAAGCGGGCTTGATAAAGGAGATCATCATTCAACGGCATATGACCTTGCGATTATCGCAAAATATGCGCTTGATAATGAAGAGTTTATGAGCCTTATCAGCGGGTCTGAAAAAGTGGTTAGAACCGAGCGGCGGGAATACTACCTAGTCAACAAAAACAGGCTGCTGCGAGAATTTAAAGGCGCAAACGGCATGAAAACCGGCTTTACAAATAAAGCGGGGCATTGCTTTGTAGGAACAGCAAAAAGGGATGATATGCAGCTTATAACGGTTGTTTTAGCAAGCGGCTGGGGCAGCAAAGGTCGAGAGCAAAAGTGGGTAGATACTAAAAGACTTATGAATTACGGCTTTGAAAATTACGAATACAAGGAAGTTATTGTAAAAGACGATGAGGCGGGGAAAATTGAGGTTTATCGCTCAAAAAATACAAACATACCTGCTTTATACAGCGAAGGTCTGATTATACCGGTAAACAAAGAAGAACTCGAAATTATTTCTGTTCATGAAGAAATCCCCGAATCTTTAAAGGCTCCGGTTGTTTTGGGCGATAAACTGGGCACGGCTAAAGTTTATTTAGGTGATCAGTTGTACACCGAAATTTCAATTATTGCATCAGAAGGCGCAGAAAGACATGACCTTAAAACTTCACTTGAAAAAGTTATAAGCAGTTGGATTGGGCTTTCTACCTGGGCAGATGTTAAGGTTGAGCTGCCGGAGTTTTAGATAGTAAGTTATACTCAAAAAAAGGGCTGACCAAATCTTTGATTGTGGCAGCCCTTTTTATATCCTAAATAGTCAAAATCTAAAACAACCCGGAAATATTCCCATTCTCATCAATATCAATTTTCTCAGCCGAAGGAACTTTAGGAAGACCCGGCATAGTCATTATTTCCCCGGTTAAAACTACTAAAAATCCTGCACCGGCAGATACTTTAACTTCGCTTATGTTAACTTCGAAACCAGTAGGAGCTCCTAACAGATCAGGATTATCAGAGAAAGAATATTGGGTTTTTGCCATACATACAGGCAAATTTCCAAAACCCATTTTGTTTATTCTTGATATGTTGGCTTTTGCTTTGTTTGAAAGCTTAATGCCGTCTGCTCCGTAAATTTTCGTGCAAATTGCTTCAACTTTAGCTTCGACCGGAAGATCAAGATCGTATAAATATTTGAAATCCGCAGGTTTAGTGTCGAGTATTTCAACAACTTTTTCAGCAAGTTCTCTTCCGCCTTCGCCGCCTTTTGCCCAAACATTTGATACAACAAATGCTGTGTCCATCTCGTTGCAAAGTTCTTTAACAACAGCTAACTCTTTTTCCGTATCACTGACAAAATGATTGAGCGAACAAACGACAGGCACACCGAACTTTTGAAGATTTGAAATATGTCTTTTTAAGTTCACAACGCCTTTTTTAACAGCTTCCACATTTTCAGCCGATAAATCTTCTTTTTTAACGCCGCCATTATATTTAAGAGCACGGATAGTTGCAACTAAAACCACTGCATCCGGATTCAAGTTAGCTTTTCTACATTTAATATCAAAGAATTTTTCAGCTCCAAGATCTGCGCCAAAACCCGCTTCAGTTACTGTTACATCGGCCAATTTAAGAGCTAATTTTGTCGCTCTAACAGAGTTACAACCATGCGCTATATTTGCAAACGGACCACCATGGATAATCGCCGGGGTATGTTCAAGTGTTTGCACTAAATTTGGCTTTATCGTTTCTTTTAAAAGAACTGCCATTGCTCCGTTTGCACCTAAGTCACCTGCTGTAACAGGTTGATTCTGTGTGTTATATCCTATTATAATTTCACCAAGGCGTTTTTTAAGATCCATAAGGTTTTCAGCAAGACAAACGATTGCCATAACTTCGGACGCAACGGTAATTTGAAAACCATCTTCACGAGGAACGCCGTTTGATTTTCCGCCGAGTCCAACAACGACATTTCTAAGGGCTCTGTCGTTCATATCAAGAGTACGCTTCCAAGTTATTTGACGTTGATCAATCTGAAGGGTGTTCCCTTGCTGAATATGGTTGTCAATCATCGCTGAAAGAAGATTATTCGCCGCTGTCATAGCATGAAGGTCGCCTGTGAAATGAAGATTTATGTCCTCCATAGGTACGATTTGCGCATAACCCCCGCCTGCTGCCCCGCCTTTAACTCCCATACAAGGACCGAGAGAAGGTTCACGAAGGGCAACAATAGCCTTTTTACCAATAAGGTTTAATGATTGACCAAGACCAACAGTTGTTGTAGTTTTACCTTCACCTGCGGGGGTCGGGTTTATAGCCGTAACAAGTACCAGTTTGCCATCCTTTTTGTCCTTTAAGCTCTCATATAGACCATCGTCTATTTTCGCTTTGTACTTACCATACATATCCAAATAGTCGGGGCTGATACCAAAGCTTTCAGCAACTTTAGTAATCGGGCTCATTTTTGCTTCTTGAGCAATTTGAATGTCTGATTTCATATGTACTCTCTCCTTAGAGCCTGTTAGGCTCTTATTTTAAACCTATAAATCCATTTTGCCTTAAAGCCTCGTAAAGCACAATTGCAACGCTGTTTGAAAGGTTTAACGAGCGATTATTTGGAATCATAGGTATTCTGATACAATTTTCGGCATATTTATTTAATATTTCATCCGGAATTCCCCTAGTTTCCTTTCCGAACATAATATATGAATCTTTTGAATAGCTAACATTTGTATAGCACTTAATCCCTTTTGTTTCAACCATAAAAACTTGAGGATTATTATTTTTCAACAAAAAATCCTCAAAATTATCGTAATATGAGACATCTAAAAGATGCCAATAATCAAGCCCCGACCTGCGTACTGCTTTTTCGCTTGTATCAAAAGCCAACGGTTTAATCAAGTGAAGTTTTGCGTCTGCAGCAACACATGTGCGGCCTATATTGCCTGTATTCTGGGGTATTTCCGGTTCATGAAGAACTATATTCATCCTCTTATCAATATGTCTATAGTAAAAACATCCCCGCTGGCAAATGAAAGAGGAACGCTGATTAACTTTTCTTCCGGAAGGACTTTTGAAACGGCACCGGGGACTGTTCCTGCATCAAGAATTGGCGGTTTTATATCCACTGTTGCCCCTTTTGAAGCAATCATTGTTGCAACATTTCCGGATATCATATTTCCAAGTTCCGATACTGCACTTTTCGCTATATCGTTAAAAGACTCAACGGGCATTCCCATCATCATTTTCGATGCAATGTAGCGCGCCAAAGGCTCACCCATACCATAAATTCCGTAGCCTGATACACTACCGAAAAACTCTATAGTTATAGCAATCGGCTCGCTAGAATAAGGGAGACTTTTTACCTTAACAGCTCCAAGAGCCGGCTTTTCTCCACATACTGTATTTATTGTATTTTGAGCACCCTGAATAAACGGGTTTATATATTCGACATTCATGTTTCATCCCACCCAAGCTTCTAAGAGGTATGCAAGCATAGTATACCATGGTGTTATTATATCACTTTTTTTACTCGTTGACAAACTCTATATCAAAATCTTCCGGGTCTTCTTCTTCGTTTTTGTTAAATATGCCGCTAAGTTTGCCTAAAATGCCCGGAACCATATCTACAAGCTTATTCATGCTGTCTTGGTTTTTAATATTGACTAGCTGGACATTGCCGTCGTTTATTACCAGAACAGCTGAAGGCATAATTTTCGCACCTACTCCGCCTAAGCTTCCGGATTTATCTTTCGGTTCTTGCTTGCCTTCATTACCGCCGGCACCAACGCCGAAAACTACGTCAACAAGCGGGAGTATTATTGTGTTTCCGAATTCGATAGGCTCCCCCACTACAGTTTTAGATGAAATAAAGTTTTCCATCTTGCTAAATAACACTTCAAGATTTGAGCTTGCTGCATTTGCCATTGATATCATCCTTTCAATTTAAAAACTAAAAACATTTACAACACAGATTTTATTATCTTCCAAATCGGTTTTACACGTACAAACCGTATAGTAGGCAAAATTATACTAAGTAAATTAAACCATCCTTTTGCATGAATGTCAATTTCAAATATCTCATTTTCAAAATCAGCCTCAACCAATATTTGATCTGCTTGGCTTACTTTAATAAACGGCTTTATAGAGCTGATTGCGGCTAATGTTATTCCTGTGTCAAACGGGTTAGACATTCCAAAAAGGCATTTGATTTTCAGCTTTTTTGGCTTTATTGCATTTATTATTTCTTTTAGCAGCTTTAATGTCGCTTTTAAAACCGTTTTTTTATGCGGATAATTTTTAAAATCCTTAATTGATACCCATAAAGATTTTATCCTTTTCCATCTTTCCGCTTTTCTTTCTTTTTTAAAGCGGCGTTTTTCGCTTTTAGAGCTTTCAAAAGTGTTCGTTTCCTTGTTATTATCCGGCTTTTCTTTAGAAGTTTCATCAGTTTGAGCATCTGAACTTTCCAAAGTTTTTTCTTTAAGAGATTCCTCAGATTTTTCTCCACTTGATGCCATATTTAATTTTTTGCGAAATATCCATAATATACGAAGGGTTATAGGATCTTTAAGCGTGCTGTCACCGCTGACTATTACAGTACGCAAAAAGGTCGATATCTTGAATTTATATTCCGTTTTTGATTTATGAGTTACCGCAATTTTATAATATAAGGGAGCACAGATTATATATGCAAATACCACCAACAAAAAAAGCAGTATGAAAAGCAATACAAGTGCTATTATTCCTATTATGTTTAAGACGGTTAAAAACGCACCCATAAAAGTATCACCATAGTAATTATTGCCCTATTATCGTATAATCTATCAACCTATTATAAAGCTGTTCATATTTAATTGCAAGGATATCCTCATTAAACTCAAAAAATCAAAAAAATATAAACGGCGCAGCACACGCTGCGCCGTTTGCTCGTCGCCAACTCTTAATTTTTATTTATTAAGCAAAAGTCGTGATTAAGAATATAATAGTCGGTATCGCCACAATATCAACAAATACTGCACCGCCAAGCGGTACAATCATAAACGCTTTAGGCGAGCGAAGGTTATATTTTTCGCAAATCGCACCCATACAAACAACGGCTGTCGCAGCAATTCCCGTACCCCAACCCGCATAGCCGCCGGTCATAACCGCACTGTCGTAATTTTTGCCCATTGCACGGAACAGTATGAATATTGCAACCAAAATAAGGAATATCCATTGAACTGCAACAATTGCAAGAAGCGGAACAGCAAGGTCAATAAGTTCCCACATACGAAGGTTCATAATAGCCATCGTCAAGAATATTGACAGACCTACTTCCATTATTAGGTTAATAATTCTTGGATCAAGTTTAAGAAGTTCCTTTTTATCATTAATGTTCCTAAACACAATCGCTAAGAACATAGCCCCTACGTAATGCGGCAAAGAGAAGTTTGTAATGTCTAAAAGATCAATCAAATCTGCTATCCAAAGCCCACCGAACATAAAGACTAAAATTATTGAGAAGTGAGACATGAATGACTTTAAACTGAACATACCTGTTGGTTCGCTTGCATCTTCTTTTACTTCAATTTTAATCTCATCTGTTTTAATTTCTACTTTGTTTTTCCTGATAATAAAATCACCAACCGGACCGCCTGTTAAGTTACCAAGAACTAAGCCAAGCGTAGCGGCGGCAACTGCAACTGCTGTCGCACCATGAACACCAACACCTTCCGCAACAGGACCCCATGCAGCGGCGTTGCCATGCCCGCCAACCATAGATACAGGACCTGCCATAACGCCTAATACAGGGTGAATTCCGAATAAATATGCCATCCCAACTCCAATTGCTCCTTGAGCCATTGCTAAACCCCAACAAGCAATCAAAAACACAATAAGCAGGCGTCCGCCGGTTTTAAGCATTTTAAAACTCCCGCTAAAACCTACACAAGTGAAAAATGCAAGCATAAACGGTGTTTGAAAAGTAGTGTCAAAACTAACTTGCATTAAATCCGTTGCTCTTAGTATCCAAACTAAGATTGAGCAGAGAAAACCTCCGATTACAGGTGCAGGAATACACATTTTTTCTAAAAACTTAACCCTGTCTCGTATCGCATAACCAAGCAAAAGCAGCACGCTCGCAAGTGCGGCTACCCCAACCATGTTAATGCTTAATACTCGTATTCCCGCTTCATTAATTGCAATATTCAATTAAAACTCCCCTTTCCTTATTTTGTCCGCTAACCAAGCTCTTTGCGCTAGAAGACCACTCTTCAAAGTATAATCCACATATTACCAAACATCTTGTGTCTTAGCAAGAGAAATTTGTCGAAAATACATATTATTACGCAAAAAAACTCGACGAGATTTAACCCGCCGAGTTTTTTGTTGTTTTTTAGTCTATCTAAGTTCGAATGTTACAACGTTGCTGCCGTTATTTCTTATGTCATATAAGATAGTACATCCTTCAAGTATATGACCTTCACCAAACACATAAGCGCCTCTGTGGTTCGCATTTGCACCAGGAAGCGTAAAGCTTGATTCAAAGCGGTTGTAAGAAATATCACTAAATGTTTGAGTAACCCAGAAACTTATAGCCCACTGCCTTGAATTTCTTGCAGTTTCCCCAATTCTGATAAAGTCAGCCGGGGAGGTAGTCAAAGCAAATGTGATAATATCAAGATTAATTATCCTGCCTGTAGCTCCTCTACCTATTGCGATTTCCCAAGTTTCTGTTATTGATTCTGATGATACAAGTCTCGCAATTATAGATATTTCAGAAGGTAAATTAAAGCGAGCCCTTATATATGACTCTATCGCTTCTGTTCTTTGTACCGAATCCATGATTGCATCAAAAGGAACAAGTATTTCTAATTTTTCCTGTATACCATACTCATCGAATAATTCGCCTCTGATATTTTCATAAACTTCAATCACAAGCTCATCTTCAACAAAAAGAGGGCTAATAGAAGGGATATCAACGAAAGTATTTGCTCCGGTTCTAATTGTTACTTCCGGCGGGTTTTCAGGTGTTAAAGTATAGCGGTAGTCGGTTGTGAAAACCATAATCGCTAATTGCGTACCTGCTTCAAATTCCCAGTCCATTGTTTGGAACGAGAACACATATGTATTAAACTCGCCCGGTTCCGGAATTATGCTTTGGAAATAGAAGTTAGGGATAAAGTTTTGATGCCCTGCTTCCATATAAGTTCTGCCGCGGGTAAGTCCTTCAAATCCTTCAGCAACAGTATGGAAATCACAAACAGTTATGATGTCTGTTTGGTTAGGGTTTTGAATATCAGCGTGACCCATAGTAAGCTTTTTGTAATCAATCCAGAAGTTGTTGCCTGATGGATTAACAGGTGGGTTAGGAGCTAAAATATTGATAGCACCAACACCGTTATGAGCAGGTATAGTTCTTACAATATGTGTGTTTATACCCGCTCCTGCTCCTGCTGCGCCTGTGCCAAATGTACGCCCTTGGCTTGCAGGGCGTATTTCAACAAGAGCTGCTGAAATATTACCGAATGGGCGGTCAGAAGCGGCTTCAATACTTGCTACAATTGTTCCGCTCATTCTTACATCTTCTTCGATATCAATTACAAAAGCAAGTCTTTCTGTGCTTTGTGCTCCAAGGTTATTAACGTTAAACAAAGCTCTTTCCCAGTTAGCAAGCCGAGAAGCACGAGTGCCGTCGGCAACTATTGCACCTACACCACCATCACGATCAAAAAATGCCGGGGAAACAAATTGTGAACCGGCAGCAGGTGCTGCAGTAGCATTCCACCTTGGATTCCAGTGATTTTGAGCATCTTGAATAGTAAATTCACGAGATTCAGGAACCGCAAACCCTAAAGTACCTGTAGTGTTGGTTGGATTTTCCCATGAAGGCGTTAAGAAATATCTTCTGTAAGCAGCACCGGCAATTGGCCAGCTGTCAAAGCTTTCATAAGCTCCAGTAACGCTGCTTTGAATTTGAACTTTAGGCATATCTAAAGCATTGTTTGGAATCCCATTAAGGAAATGGTCAAACCATAAATGCTGCCAGTCAAACAACGCATCATGCGTATGGAAACCACTGTGACCTGATCTATTAAGAACTACTCTCATTTCAGCGTTAGAATGCTCAGCAACTGCACGATAGAAAACATCAAAATGTCTTGGCATAACGTTAAAGTCGTTAAGAGCATGCTGCATAATTATACCTGCTGTAATTCTGTCTGCTGTAGCAAGATAGTTGCGGTCATCCCAAAAACGGTTATAGTTACCGGATGCAATATCCTCAGCTTCTATCATAGCTGCCCAGTGAGCATCAGCATTTGCTCTAAGCATTCTGCCTTCGTCAGTATCCGCATGGAAGCGAACGAACGAAGGAATATCTCTGGCTATTGCATTTAAAGATGATGCGGCACTTACACCTCTTCTGGTAAAACACAGTAAAGCAAGGTCAGAAGCTTCTTCACCAGGGAAACCTGCATGCCAAGCATTATTTCTGCCCGGATACATAACTGTGCCGCTTCCACGATGATAGTAATACCAATTAGAAATAGCTGCCTGTGGAATAATTAAGCCAAGTCCTTCAACGCCTGTTGCGGCTGCGGCTATCGGTAATGTTCCATTATATGAAACACCAGCCATAGCGACCATACCGTTTGACCAAGAAGTAGCATCAACTTCATAAATAGCGTTTTGGCAAGTAAAAGCACGTGCATTGCCGTTAAGCCATTGAATAGCAGCTATTGATGACAACGTTTCACAAATACCGCCTGTTGAAGTAAAACCATCAGAAAATACGTTACCAACAGAGTTAGTTGCAACTACAGCATAACCACGTACAAACATATATTGAGCAAAAGTTCCGCCGTGGTTAGTGTGCCCGCCACCGCCTGTAGCAGGGACAGGATTTCCGCGTGTAACAACATTTTCAGGTGCAACAGCAGGACGAGCGGCAGGAATTACGCCGATATCAAGAGTTGCGGCTTGTGTTCCTGTACGCCATACTCTAGCATCAACATCCCAATAAATAGCTTCGTCTCTATCCCACGGCCAATCAGCGGCACGAGGCAGTAAACTTTCAACATCAGCAAAAGTAAAATGTGATGTATCCGGAGCTGCAAATCTAGGGCGGGTAATATCAACTACAGTGAGCGTTAAAGTACCGTCTCTATAAGGGCTTACTTCCAAAAAAGCAGGGATTCTAAGACCGGGAACACGCTCTGATTCAACCGGACGGCGAATTGTTGCCCTAATCAAATCACGTTTACCATCACCATCAGTATCAATAGGAAGCTCAATGAAGACTTCTTCTACGATATTGAAGTCGTTATCTCGGTTAGGTCTTTCATTCCAAGTTGTACCAACAAGGTCATGTGTTTCATTGCCGGTCCATTGAAAAGCGGCTCCGGTTCTGCCTGTTTCAGCATCCCAAAGCGCAGGGAACAATTCAACATTTTGCAGGAATTGCTCGTAAATTGTAAGATTATTTGGAGTATCGGCAGGTTCATCTTCGTAACCCAAATGATCAACTATTGCTTCCAATTCAAGATCATCATATGCCGGTTCATCTTCGTAATAATAGTCATCATCTTCATGATAATCAATTATCGCACCATCGTAAGCGACAAGCTGCGTAATTGCCAATACCGGAGAAGACATACCCAAAAGAGCAGCTAATAAGATAGCCATAGCCCTAAACCACAAGCTTTTTTTATGAGTCCGTTTCATAAAGTACCTCCCTATTTTATATACTCAAATTCCCGGTGATTATTATGCATATCACCGGGAACGAGTCATTTAAAATTAATAAATATTAAATTTTACTTTTGGTACTAACCTAACTATCTGAGGTCTAAAGTTACAACATTGCTGCCGTTGTTCCTTATATCGTGTAATAAAGTACGACCTGCAAGTATGTGACCTGCTTCAAATGTGAAAGCACCTCTAAAGTTAGCGTTTGGACCTGGTAAAGTAAGTTCAGTTGCAAAACGTCTGGAAGAACCGTCTCTAAACGTTTCAGTAACCCAGAAGCTAATAACCCATTGTCTTGAGTTTCTAGCTGTTTCTCTGATACTGATGAAATCACCAGGAGTCGTAGTCAATATAGACCTTGAAGTAACTTCAATATCTGCGCCGTTAGTTATTGGCCAGTCAAGACGAAGTGTTACTGTAGCAATGTCTCCATTTACTTCAAAGTTCCAGAAGTAGAAATGAGTAAACTGACCGTCTATCTTAAGGTCAAAGCTTGTTTGAGCGTTGTTGTTTGTTACTTCTTGCCCATTATAAACTACGTCGAACTCTACCAAAGCAGGACGAGAAGGAATTCTCTCTGAACCTGCAACAACCATAGCAGATACCGGTGCTGCGAGAGCCGATATTTCCGCAGTTCTTACTGGTCTTTGTACACCGCCCGTTCTATGGAACGGATGAGTTTGGTTTTGGAAAGGAGTCATTTGCTCTACAGGAACAGTTCCGAATGCAGGCATTGGATGATGAGGTGTACCACCACGCTGTGCATCAATTCCTGTTGCTTGGAAATCAGCCCCGGCAAAGTCAAATCTGTTGTTCGGGAAGTTTGGATTTGACGGCTCAAGGTTAGGATATACATCCCAAATATGTGGAACATTCCAAGATACCCATCTTATTCTATTATCAATTTGCGAACCGAATGCTGCGTTATTACGAGCTTCAGTGTATGGATTATGATGCGCAGTTTCTATGATAGATGCGCCCCATGCCATAAGGTAGCTTGAGCTAGTCCAGTGAGCAAACTCAGGGTTTTGATCTCTAAGAAGTTCCCAATCTTCAAGCATTACTCTATAATTAGGGTTACCAACTTGAGGATTGCCGTTTGCATCATTAAACCATAAACCAAGTTCGCCGTTCCAAGAAAGTCTTCTCCATCCTTCAAAGCCCCATGGGTCGTAACGGAAAAACTCTTCTCTTGTGCTTACAGGTGTCCATACGCCATCGTTAGTGCCTGAGAATGACTCACGCATAGTACCTGCCCAGTAGTTTGCAGCAGTTGATACATACTCGCCTCTGTTAGCTCCAAAGTATGCAGCTACGTTATCTACAGTATTCCATCTTCTTCCGTTAGCCGGATTTGTTGCAGCCATCCAAGCAGAAGACATATCTGCGTACATTTCATGACCGAAGTTCTGTCCGCGCTGGAAGCTGTCAATACCATGTCCGCCTTCATGAAGAACAAGGTTTTCAATTCTGTATCTGTCAAGATTAAAATCTCTCATTACGTGAATATCTTCAGTTTGGAAGTTATTTCCTCCCCAACCGCCGATTCTGTATAAATCGCCGACGCTAGTTCCATGCATCTGATTCATAAACGGTAATCTACCCGGATGACGTCCGCGAACAGAACCCGCAGCAATATGCATACCGCCGCTTGATCTAACTGCACCGTCTGCAATTCTTTGACCAGGTCTGTCATATCTTACTGATGTATTGTAGTGCCATACTGTGTTTCCAGGAGTTTGGCTGTTTGCCAAGTCGCCGGCTCCTGCGTTGCCTGTCATATTTCCGCCGGCAAGCAATCTACTGAAAGGCAGACCTGCAGGGAATGCATTTTGGAAACCGTTAACCATATTTCTGTTTCCGCCTGCATCTAATGTTCCGTCCCAACCTAAAATTGCACTTGCAAGGTGATCATGCGTTACGTCTGTATTGTTTTGGAACAAAGATTCCATTTGTAACGTAGCTGTTATAGCAACATCTTTTTGAGCAAATGGATGTCTTGGGTGTGTTCCGATAGCTGTATCAAGATAAGTGTAAAGACCTGTAAGCGCACTTCTGTAAGCTACGCCTTGCCAAGGTTCAAACCTTGCAGGAATTCTTTCGCCTATTCTTGATAATTCATTTCCTGCCCAGTCAAGAACCGGACCTGCAGTTGCAGTTCCTGTGTATACTATAGAAACGCCTTCAGGTCTCATTCCTGCGCCGAATTCATTTATAGCTCTTTCAAGATCCACAAACTCGCCAAAAGCAAGCGGATATCTGCCAAGAGGGTTGTTGTTTGCTATCCAACCGCCGTTTGCTATGCTACGCTCGTCAAGGTCTGCCTGTGTAAATCCGTTGAAAAATCTTCCGTAAGGTCTGCCGTTATCTAAGCGCCATTGCGGAGTAGGCACAGTACCGGTAATAAAGTTAACATTTCCTGTATTCGTTTGTAAACGAATACTGTTCCAGTGATAACCGCCTGTTTGGGAAACTTGGTTCATAGGAACCATTGTATCTCCTATCCAAACTTGCCAGTTTCCATTGTTACCGGAAGCAACAACTGCTGCTCTTGTGCTTACAACACGGTTAAAGTAAACCATTATTTGGTTGTGAGAAGAAACAACAACATCTGTTATGTACAGAGGAGCATGAGGCACGCCTCTGAGACCTTCTGTACAAGTACCTGCAGCGCAAGCATCACAATGCGGACCAGGGAAAACATTTCCTTGACCACTATTAATAGGACGAGCACAAGCAGGAAGACCATAGTTATCAGGTTGGTTATCTCTAAACCAAGGGGTTCTCCATTTTGAAGTGTCGTCTACTGAGCTAGCACCCTGTAAGTTTCCAACGCCTGTCCAGAATTCTTCTCTTCCGTGCAAGCCGCTTAATGCCCAGTATAAATCGTAGTCATAAAGGTACATTTCACCACGAGTGTTAACCGGCATTGACTTCCAATCGAAGTATCTGCTTTCAGGCATGAACTCCCAGAATATCATTGCGCCGTACACATAGAAGTTTTTGATGCGCTCTGCTCTTGTGAACTCTCTTCCATCAAGGTCATGAGTCGCTGTTAATACGGTGTTTGGCCACAAGCCGTTTGCTATAGCATTATCAAAAGCTCTTTCGATATGTAAGTCGAAACGGAAATCATCCCAGTAGTTATTAGGACCGATTGGGAATTGTCTACTGCCTTGACGTGCGCCTACTTCCCAGAAGAAGTCAAAAACTGCCTCTCCCAAATAAAAGAAGTCTGATCTTGGGCGTGCTGATACACGACGAGATTCGTCGATATTTTCATTGTATACACGCTGACCGTTAGCATCAATTGTGAATATTGTTTCACCATATGCGTTCATAGGGCTGTCATGACGCATAATGTCATCAGAAGTAACAACTACAAATGGTCTTTCGAAAGAACCGTATCTTTGGTTAAAGTTGCCGGGCACTGTTGTAGCTTTAATGCTTCGGCGGGTGAAAGTATCTTCAGTTACGCCATGAACATAAAGATCACGGAACTGAGGAGCTTCATAAACCGATTGAGCCGGACCTACGATAAGCGTATTAAAGCCCGATCTAACCATTGGCAACGCAAGGAACTCGCCCCTGCCAAAGAATCTGTGAAGACCTTCGCCAACTTGTCTTACGATAAACTCTTCATTATATCTAGGTTCCATATTCGGACCAAAGATATTCATAGAATGTGCATTAGCAGGAAGCGTTTGGTGATTGCCAACACCTTGACCTGCACTGGTCATGCCGCCTACACGCCCATTGTTTCCGCCATCACCTGAAATATAAGTAAGAACTCTAGACATATGTCCCAAGTTTCTTTCTGTGTAAAACGGATTCCATGTTGCTTGAACCGTTTTAACATTTTCGATTTCTTCTTCAGCACGAGGACCGGCTAGCTCTTCTGCTTCTACTTCATCATTATCTTCCGCACCAACAGTATAGTCGTCAACGATTGCTTCATTAAGATACTCAACATCTTCGATGTCTTCAATATTTCCATCTTCCACATTTTCTTCGTCCGCAACAACTTCTACAGTAATTCTTGCAGCAGCTACAGGACCTCTTATGTGGTCAGTTTGTGCAAGCCAAGCTTCTGAAGTCGTAAGTTCACGTCTTCTTCCGCGTGGTTCGCCTGCATCAAGTTCTTCTGTTAAACGAACGTTAACAACGCCGCCTCTTTCACCAAAAGAACCAAAGTTGAAATAAGAAAGGAATTCCCACTCTACAGGTTCACCATCAACATTAATAGTGAAAACTGATTGTGCGTGAGCATTATTCAAAATTGGTTGAGTGTATTCGATTTCAAGCACTTCGCCTGTAATCAAAAATACATTACCGAGAACGCCAGCTTCAACATTCTCAAAAATTTCATCTTCTAATTCATTGACTAACACGGGCAATTCTGCCTCAAGTTCCGATTCCTCGTTATCTTCTACAGGCGCAGCTTCAATTGTCGGAGGATTATTTATAGGATCCTCAATATCATATGCAAATGCCGTAAGTGTAGGTAAAATGAGGAATAAGGACAACAGTATTGATACTGCCTTTTTCATTAAATCACTTCCTTAAAATAAAAGTATTGCCTCTTTTCTTAACGGGGTTGTGGTTCCCCTATTCACTGCCGGGTGTGACCTGCGGCTGAAAATCAAAAAAGCCGTCCCTAAGTATATTGAGGAAACAGTGAAGCCTCATTGCTAACACGCAACGTGGTTAAGCGGTCTCTTTTATTTTGGAGTTGTGATTCTCCGTTTTTAAAAATGCGGCAGACAAATTTATGCTTTTTCTGGTTTTATGTCACGCTGCCGTCTTTTTAGCACCTCCTTTGGATTATAAAAAACGCCGCAAAGTTTATGCAGCTAAAAGTGGCATAACATTATGTAGCCAAATAATTATAAATCTATTATCATACGAACATTTATCTATCATTTATTATATATAAAATACCAGTCCTAGTCAATACTTTAATTTCACTAAAAGACAATTTTCAAACCCGGCATAAAAGCTGATAAATACGTATAAACTCAGTATTCGCACAGCTTTCGCCCTCTTGACATCTCAATTTTGAAATGATAAAATCAACTCAATGCACCTCAAAAATATCAAAATTGAATATTGGTGAAACGTAAATTTCACAATTTGTTAACTCTTTAGCCGCAGCACCGATATTCTATGCGATAAAGAGGAAAATTAGATAAAATCCTGTTGGGGAGATTCAATTGTACAAAGAAAGCTGAGGATAGCAGCATGGAAAAAGGTTGTGTACAAGTTTACACGGGAGACGGGAAAGGTAAGACAACCGCCATGCTCGGGCTCGCCGTAAGAGCAAGCGGCGCAAACCTTCGTGTATATATCGGACAATTTGTTAAGAGCATGGAATATCACGAAGTTGAAGTTATTAGAAACTTTTTGCCAAATGTATCAATTGAGTTGTATGGGCTAGGCTGCGCAATAGAGCGCAAGCTCACAGAAGAAGATGTACAAGCTGCTAAAAAAGGGCTAAAAAAAGCAAGGGAAGCGATTTTTTCCGGAAAATATGATATAGTCATGTTAGATGAAATAAATATTGCGATTTATCTTAAGTTACTTGATACATCAAGTGTTTTAGAGTTGATGAAAACAAAACCGACAAATGTTGAGCTGATTCTTACCGGGCGATTTGCTCCGGACGAAATAGTTTCCGCCGCTGACTTAGTTACTGAAATGGCTGAGATAAAGCATTATTACGCAAATGGGGTTCTTGCTAGGGATGGCATTGAACGATAAACTACGTCTAACCAAACTATTAGCAAGGAGTAAATTCATAATGAAAATTACAGTCTCTTACAGCGGTGGAAAGGAAAGCGCATTAGCCGTTTACAGGGCTATTGAACAGGGTTTTGAACCAATCGCCCTAATAACCACATTTAATACGAGTGTAGACCGCTCACATTTTCATGGCTTATCAGAAGATATGCTGCAATCTGTATCAAAGTCGCTTAAGATCCCTCTTTGGCTTATAAAAACAAGCGGAGAGGAATATGCCGCAAATTTTGAAAAGGCACTGCTAAAGGCAAAGATGCAAGGTGCGAAAGCCTGTGTTTTTGGGGATATTGATATCAAGGATCATTTAGAATGGTGCAGTGAGCGATGTGAAAATGTTGGAATAAAGCCGATATTTCCACTTTTGGGCAAATCAAGGAAAGACGTTGTTTACGAGATGATTGATACCGGTTTTGTCGCTAATATCTCAATTGTTAACACTAATTACCTTAGTGATGACTTTTTAGGGCAGCAGCTAACGAGAGAGATCGCAGTGCGTATTGCCGCTCAAGGTGCTGATGTTTGTGGTGAAAATGGCGAATATCATACATTTGTTTCAGCAGGACCAATCTTTAAACAGCCGATTGAGTTTTCATTTGGCGACAAGGCTTTTAAAGACGGATATGCTATGCTGCCTGTATTAACAATTAGCAGCAATTAGGGCGTGTTCCCGCTATCGGGAATGCACAGGTTTTCAGCAGATTTTGTGCCAATCGAGGCAAAAATTTGCAGAAATACTGAGCGTATTTCAAGAATTTTTAATATGCACCGACAAGAAGGTCGGACGCCGAAGGCGGCTTTTGCATAGCAAGAGTGCTGAGAAGAGTGGTGCAAAACCTGCAAAAGGATGAGCGTTTCAGATAGTGGGAACACGCCCTAGTTCCAAGGGAGGATTCCGATGGAAAACAATTATAAATTTTTCAATAACCATGCTTGTGAATATTTCCCTTGCCATGAGAAACCGAATTCAAGCGAATTTAACTGTCTGTTCTGTTACTGCCCTTTGTATGCTTTAGGCGAAAACTGCGGCGGTATCTTTGAGTACATACAAGGCATAAAGTCATGTACAGACTGTTACTTGCCGCATATGCCGGATTATTACGATACAATCGTATCTATACTATCAACGCAAATCAAGGGTTGAATAGAATCACTGTCGTTGCGGGATCACGTGAATCTAATTTGTAACGAACATGCCTAAGCCCTGTCATTCCGGGCTCGACCCGGAATCTTCACGCAAAAAATTTCAACACCATGTTTATCACTATTAACGCAAATGACGCTTGAACGTTGTAACAGCAATGAACATGGCTCACAGTCCACAGCATGAAGATTGCGGGTCAAGCCCGCAATGACGGGCTTTTGAGCATTTTCGCTCAAATTAGTTTGACGTGTTGCGAGCTTGACCCGCAATGACAAAAGTTTATTTTTTAACTCTTGATTGGCGTTGTCAAGGTAGTAGAACTGTTAATTTTGGAAAATAGATAAGCCTGCCGCACTCAATTTCGTCACATAACGCTCACTTGACTTCATCACGCTTTTATGTGATAATTATTGAATCTCCGGTTCGGAGACTTTAGCGTAATATAGGGCATACTATATACAGCACATATCACTTATTAGAGTATTTAGGAGGAAGGTAATTATAATGAAGAAAATTGTTTTGTCTGTTATGATATCAATTTTGAGCATAACTTTTGCTGTCACAGCTTTTGCAAATCAGCCAAATTTGAGGTTTAATAGAAATGAGGTTGAACTTTCCGTTCCGCTTGAAAATAGAAACGGACATACTATGATTGAAATAGGCAGTCTATTTGATCTACTTGATGCTAACGTTACACGCAGTAATGACGGCAGAGTTTTTACAATAACAAAAAATAACGCAGCAGTCAGCTTAACCGTTGGATCAGCAACCGTAAACATCGGTGGAAATTTGCAAACTTTGCCTGTTGCACCTTTCCTATCAGGTGAAAATGTAATGGTTCCGCTTACGGCTTTAAGTGAAGCTTTCGGAGCATCAGTTGCATGGGATAATGCAACAAGAACCGTTGATATAAGATTGAGCGATTTTGACATAGCTGATGTTGATTTTGTGTTCCTTAACCAAAACAGCCTTGAAACAAGAAACTCAACTGTTATGGATTATGAAAGCGTGCGCAGAACAGCAGTAAATACCAACAGGCAAATCGAAGATCTTTCTTATAACTTAAGAGATTTAACTAAAATGATGGATGACTTCGAGGATGATTTTAGAGATATAAATGATGCTCTTTGGCGCAGCAGGAACAGCTTGATGCAAACATCTCATATGTTAAATCAAATGAGCACATTAGGTCATGATATAGGAGATCTTCTTGAAGCTGAAAATTGGTTAGAATCCGGAGTAGAAAGTGCGATAAGAGCAATTTCTGAAATGGTTGCCGGTGAAATAACAGCCAGCAATGCCTTAAGAAGCAGAAGAGAAACAGAACAAATGATTGCTGACGCAAGTGAGTTCATGGTTTTGACATATTTAACAAACATCAATAATAATGCAATGGATTTACAGCTTTTGGAATTAAGAGCAGTTCAATCTGAAAGAAACAGAGATTTTACAAGCCTTAGAAGAGACCTTGGTATGGCAAGCGATGAGAATTTACGTACCGCCGAACTTTCGCTAAGGCAAGACAGAGCATCATTGACTGCATTAAACTCTGCGCTTCAAACAGAACGTGAAAACCTTAACAGAATGCTTAGATTCCCAATTTCCAGGGATTTAGTTGTAACTTTTGAACCGGAAATCGTTCCTGTTTATGTACAAAATATTAACGATCATGCACGCCGGATTATAGCTGATGATGTTAATATACGAAGCCGAAGGGTAGAAGCCGAAGCCGCAAGAGCTAGGCTTAGCTCTTTAAGAAATTTGGGCGGCGAAGTTAGATCTGCCGACGAAAGAGCACTACGTGATACAATAAATGCATACGACAGAGCTGTTGAAGAACTTGATAGAAATATACGCAATACGTATAACACTCTAAAACAGCTTGAAGAACGTCATGACATACTGATGACTGATCTCGTTACTGCTAATAATCAATATAGAATATCAACCGCAAATTTTGAAATAGGAAACATAACGGAATATGACCTTTACATGGTTAGGATGGCAGTTCTAAATGCAGAAATTGCTATAGTAAGAAATACTTTCCAACATTATAATTTGAGATTTTTATTTGAAAGACCGCATCTATTAGGGTAATCGATTATATTATCCGTTTAAGCGTATATAGCCAACAAAAAAAGAGCTTCGGCTCCTTTTTTTGTTGGCTATAATCTCTAAAAGAATGATAGAACAACCATCTGTGCTGCTTGAAGCAGCAGCAACGCAATAATAGGCGAAAAATCCAACATCATACCGGGACCGCCGAGAGGTGACTTGCTTAGGGCATGTCTTATCGGGCTCAAAATAGGCTCGGTAAGTGCAAAAACTATCGCCCCAAAAGGGCTGTTCCTGCCTATTCTAACCCATGAAAGAATAACCCTTACAAATATAAGGACATGTAGTATATAAAAAAACCAATTTAATGCTTCAATTAACATAAACTACTCCTAAATTAAGTGCCTAAATACTTTAGCACTGTAAATATCTAATCCGGCTTAAGCAACTATGACTGTGCACGTCCCGGAAGCCAAGAAAAAAGCGAATCACTTTTTTTGATTTGATCTCTAAGTTCACTTGTAACATTGAAGCCGGAAGGTGACATTACAAAGACACAGTTTGTTATACGCTCGATGACACCATCAAGCACGAAGCAAGCTCCGCTTAGCAGGTCTGCGATTCTTTGGGCATCAGCCTGCGGAATTCCTTCCAATGTAACTACGCATACTGTATTATCTCTGAACTGTTTGCAAACAGCGGCGGCCTCTTCAATTGTTTTAGGCTTGCATATATGCGTATTTCTTCCACCTTGTGGAATACGAGGCATTGTGATTACGTTAGACACTTCTTCGTTATATTTTTTTTGACTATCATTGCCATGTAAATCAGCAAATGATGTTCTTTCATACCTATTATTCGAATATTTATTATATGTAGGCTCCTCATCTACGTATTCGTCCACGTATCCATCATTTTCGACATAATCTTCATCGTCATATGCTACACCCATCATAAAATTTTGAACCTTTTTTAACAAAGCCATATGATATTCCTCCTATGTAGTATTTTGCAGTATTTTTTGCTTTCATCGGCTGCCAAAAATCCCCGTACCAATTCTTACCATGGTAGAACCTTCTTCTATTGCAACCTCATAATCGCCTGTCATGCCCATTGACAAAACATGCATGTCTACATTATCGCCTAAAATCAAGGCTTTGTCAATAAACAATTCCCTCATAATAGAAAAATTTCCTCTGTTTTCCTCTGGGTTTTCGACATAAGGTGCTATAGTCATCAACCCTTTGATAAATATATTGGAAAATCCTGAAATATCTTCAATAAATCTCCTAGTTTCATCCGGAGCAATGCCTGCCTTTGTTCCCTCGCCCGCAACATTAATTTCGACCAAAACATCAATTATTTTGCCAAGTTTTAATGCATGCTTGTTAATTTCAGAAGCAAGTTTTACGCTATCGACAGAATGTATTAAAGACACTTTGTCTGCGATATATTTAACTTTATTCGTCTGGAGTTGACCTATCAAATGCCATGTTGGTCTTGAACCTAGTTCATCATATTTTGATAAAAGCTCTTGAACTCTGTTTTCGCCAAGATTAAAAACCCCAACATCAAGAAGCTCATTTATGCGCTCGCAGCCGACTGTTTTTGTAACACCAATAAGGGTTATATCATCTTCTGACCTGCCGGATTTTAAAGCAGCTCTTTTAATATTTTCCCGTATCTGCTCAACATTTTCTTTAATAAGGCTCAATTTTCAGCAGCTCCATTCATTAATTAACTATCTGCCGTTCCCGAACATTACGTGCATCTAAAATAATTCTGTCAAAAATTCTGAGACCGGCGTTAAGGCTTGGATCTATTATGTAATATCCGCCTCTTTCGCGCGTATTTTCATCAATATGGACTTGAAAAAACTGTGTATATCCTCTGTTAACTGTGAAAAGCCCTCTTATGTTATCAACATCTGTAACTTGATGTATCTCCGGGCTGTCGCCGCTTCTTACGATAGTATCACCAAGCCTAAGTCCGTCGAAATCTTGCTGAATATAAACGAATGGTTCATCAGGATCAAACACTGATGAAATCCCTACGGCAACAAGTGAATCAACTCCGTTTGCTCTTCTCATAACGAAATATCCGCTTTCATTGATTAAAATGTGATCTGTTGGTACTCTAAGAACTGTTCTGTCAACTATCGCAGACCTCGGAATTCTAAAGCCGCTATGTTCGTCTCTTGATGTTTTAAATCTAATATTACGAGTATTTAGGTAATCTATCATAAACTTGTTGCTTCTTAGCAGTACATAACTATTTGTTTCACCGCTTACTAGCCGTGTAATCCTCATTTCTATAGGGATAAATACATCCTCTTGAAACGCACTTTCAATATATATAGTCCGGTCAGACCCCGGAAGCCAGTTCAGAATATTATCATTTGGTATAAACGCCGCAATGTACCATTCGTTTGATTCAACAATTTTAAAAAGACTATCTCCCGGTTCAACAATTTGAGAAGACCCAATTCTGGAAAAATCAGAACTAAAGCGAATTTGCTCCGGCATAAGGTTATCCATAGTCTCAAATGTGAACGTACCTTCAAGACCGTCAACCCAATGTGAAACTATACCGCTACGTTCTGCTCTAAGAACATATTGTGCATTTTGAAGCCTTTCATTAAAGGTTTCACGATTCCCTACTAAGTTTTCAGCACGACCATGACCTTCAGTTAAAATGATTTGATTTCTTTGATCAATTGTATGAGAGATATTATCTCTAAGCTCGTATACAGCAGAAATGCCGGCTGTCATAAGCCTTGGAACACCGGCATCAACAAACCGCCTGATTTGCAAATTTTTCTGTTCAACTTCATGGGATGAAAGTATTAAGTCTGCCCGCATATTTTGCATATTAAAAATTTGTGATTCCACCTCTGCAAGACTTTGAGTGAGAACAGCCTCTGTCTGGGGATCTACAATTGCACCTACTATACTGCCTCTTCTGACTCTTTCGCCTTCGGCTGAATTAAACGTGAGAGTACCTGCCGCATTACTTGTGTACACTCTTTCATTGCGTATTATTATCCCGTAAAGTATCTCCGGAGTTTCAATTGACCCCATTGAAATTGTACCGATAGAAATTTCCGGAGAATCAACATAGCTTATAATAGCATGCCCTATATATATAAGTATTACAACAAAAATGCCCGCAATAATAAGATAGCTGAAAACATCCTGTGAAGGCGGTTTGCGTTGTGAATCACGTTTTTTTCTGTATTCTTCCATATTAATTGGATCATTATTTCTTGGCATTGTTCTACCTCTTTATGCGTACTCAGGTTCTATGCTAAAAATATCATGAATATAATTGGACAGGGTGAAGCAATATGCACAAAAAAACTAAAATCAATATCGCAGTTAGCTTAATGACAGTTATAGTGATAATTTTCTGTGCGCTAATCGCAATTTTCCCCGGAGAGTCTATTGCTGCTGCTAAAGGTGGACTTTTACTTTGGTTTAATAATGTATTGCCGTCTCTTTTGCCATTCATAATAGGTATTAACCTGCTTATGGGGCTAGGCACCTTAAATGGCTTTGGAAAACTGCTGTCCCCAATAATGAAACCTTTGTTTAAAGTATCGGGCATAGGCGGGTTTGCGCTTGCAGCAGGGATGATGTCCGGATATCCAATGGGTGCAAAGATTGTAAGTTCTTTGCGCAAAGATAACTCCATATCAAAAATTGAAGCCCAACGCTTAATCGGGTTTTCTAATAATTCCGGTCCATTATTCATAATAGGTGCCGTTGGCGTAGGAATGTTTGGTTCATCAATCATCGGATATTTTATACTGACCGCCCATTATCTTTCGGCTGTTATAAGCGGAATTTTTCATAGGTTTTACAAATCAAATGATGCGTCATATGAATACACAGAGCATTTTAAAAAAAAGCATCAAAACTCCGATTCATTTTTAACACTTTTAAGTGATAGCGTTAAAAATGCAATGGAGACAATTTTAATGATAGGCGGTTTTATAATTTTATTCAGCGTTATATCAACGCTCTTACAAGAATCAGGTGTTATAATTTATATAACCGAATTATTATCCGGCGCAGGGCAGCTCGTCGGACTTAATAAGGAAGGACTTTCCGGCGTTTTAACAGGGTTAATAGAAATAACAAACGGTACAAATTTAGTTGCAGCTTCTTCCCAAAACCGACCTGCATTTCTTGCTGTAACTGCGATAATATCATTCGGCGGATTTTCAATACACACACAAGCCGCCGGGTTTATTAAAGAAACGGATATAAGCTTTGGGCAGTACATTTTATCAAAAGCAGCTCATGCATTTTTAAGTGTTGCCGTCGGCATTGCATTACTTCCATTTTTTGGATTGTAAGTCATGCAACGGCTGCGGGTAAACTATTCGTCACCGCCGCCGCGTATTTCTTGTTTATTTTCATAAAGCCTGTTTATAGTTTCCATTAAATCTTTTTCGAGCAGCCTATATCCATTGTGTACATCTTCAAGGGCTTCTCTTACTGTATCTTCCGTTTTTGACAGAACTCCATCAACGTAATTCATTGTTCCTATACGCATTTCACGGGAATAATGTTTAGCCTCTTCAGCTTGTTTGTCAGCAGCTTCTTGGGCAAGTTTAAAAATTCTATGCTCGCTTTTCAGCTCATTTGCTTCACGGTGGGCATTTTCAATGATGTCATTTGCCTTAACCTTTGCATTTTCAATATAGCTTTCGTACTGTTCAACTATATCTTGTGCTTTTTTAATTTCAGTAGGTATAGCATCTCTTATTGCATCAATTATATCCTCAATCTCTTCTTTGTTAACGGATACTTTGCCGCTAAAAGGAACGCCCTTGGCATCTTGAAGCAAGTCATCCAGTTCATTCAAGTAATTTCTAATATCAGCCACGTCTTTTACCTCCCGTGTCTCAATTCGTTAATAACTTCTTCTCTTATTTCATCAGGCACATATTCTGATAAATCAGCATCATAATTTGCAAGTTCCTTTACTGCACTGCTTGAAATATGCTTAAGCTCCGGTTTTGCAATTAACAGTATAGTTTCTATGTTTTTCGCAAGCTTGCTGTTCACAGCTGCAATGTTTGATTCCATATCAAAGTCAGTCATATTCCTGACCCCTCTAATAATAGCATCTGCTCCATATTCCTTAGCAAGTTCGGCAGTTAAACCGTCATGTCTTTGAACCAAAATATTTTTGACATCACCTACTGCTATTTTTGCAAGAATTACCCTTTCATCAATTGAAAACACAGTTCCTTTTTTAGAGTTTTTTAATACAAGAACAACAAGCTCGTCACAAAGCTTTGCGGCTCTTTTGATAATATCAACATGCCCCGTTGTTATAGGATCAAAACTTCCGGGATAAATTGCTTTCATGTTTTTTCCTCCAACGTATTAAAGCATTCTATTGTAAATTGGTATAAAACACGAACTTAGCTGTTTTATACTCTCGAATATCATAAATTTCAAGCTTGCTAAATTCATATTCCGGATCCTTACTCCCCTGCTCAGAAATTATTATGCCGTCTTTTTCAAGCAGTCTGTTTTCAACTATGGCATTAATTGCCTCATATGTAAATTCATTGTAATAGGGAGGATCCAAAAAAATTATATCAAATTTTTTATTTTCGTTTCCTAAAGTTCTAATTGCACTTTTAAAATCAGCAACAATTATGTCAAATTTATTTAAAATGTCAGCAGAAGAAATGCTCGAGAGATTTTTATTTATAATTTCTCCGCATTCTCGGCTTGAATCAATAAACACGACTTTATCAGCACCTCGGCTAAGTGCTTCAATTCCGATAGAGCCTGTCCCGCTGAAAACATCAAGAAATTTACTCTCGCTAATCCGCCCTTGTAAAATATTAAACAACGTTTCTTTAAGCCTATCCGCAGTAGGTCTGGTGTCCTGCCCCTTTGGTGATAAAAGACGCTTGCCTTTTAAAAATCCGCTTATTACACGCAATTAGGTTTTACCTCCGGGATATTTAACTTTTGCTGCAATAATTTATTGCAACAAAAAAGCATAACTTTCCATCTGAGTATTATAACCAGTTTGCTAAGATAAGTAAAGGGGTTTTTTTGATTTTAGAGTTTTAACCTACAACACTTGTATTGTTTTACAGGGGTAGTTGTTTCCAAAAGAAAATTGTGTTAAAATATATATTATTATTCACTAAAAAACTCAGGGGGATATCTCTATGCCAAAAAAGCCTATTGAACATTTTAAAGATATTTGCGCAATACCGCATGGTTCTTATAACGAAAAAGAATTAAGTGACTATATCGTCAAATTTGCAAAAGACCTTAATCTTGATGTAAGGCAGGATGAAAAATTTAACGTAGTAGTTAAAAAGCCCGGAACTCCAGGCTATGAAAATGCACCTGTCGTTATGCTGCAAGGACATATAGACATGGTATGCGAAAAGAACGAAGGAACAGAGCACGATTTTTTAAAGGATGGCATTAAAGTAATTATCGAAGGCGACATTATGCGTGCCGACAAAACGACTCTTGGTGCTGATAACGGAACCGCCGTTGCTATGATGATGAGTATTCTTGAATCAAAAGACATACCTCATCCACCTATCGAAGCCGTTTTTACATCTCTTGAAGAAGTTGGGCTTTTAGGTGCAGCAGCAATGTCTACCGATGACCTCAAATCCTCAATTCTCATCAACTTAGACGGTGGGACTGAAAGCGAATTTTGCGCAAGCTGTGCAGGGGGTATTAGGGCTGATTTAACATTACCAATAACCCGTAATGCTGTAAGCGGCATAGAATATTATGAGCTAAAAATTGCAGGGCTTAAAGGCGGACACTCGGGTATGAATATACATGAGGAACGCGGGAACAGTAATATTTTGCTTTGCAGGTCAATAAATAGCCTTTTAGCAAAGCTTGATGTTTATGTAAGCCAAATAACCGGCGGAGATAAAGATAACGCAATACCTCGTGAATCAAGCGCAGCTATAGCAGTTAAACCGGAAAGCGTGCAAAAGCTTAAAGATGCCGTAGATGCACTAGATAAAACATATAAAACAGAATATAGAGTAAGTGATCCTGATGTTTCGATTACTTTAAATAAAATCGGCGAAGGCAAAGATGTCTTCTGTAAACAATCAGCTGAAAAAGTTGTAAGCGCAGTTTTAGCCCTTCCTTGCGGCGTTATAGCAAAAAGCATGGATATTGAAGGGCTTACAGAAACATCAAATAATGTTGGCGTTTTAAGAACTAATGATGACCATGTTAAAGTTGCGTGCTTCATGAGAAGTGCATCAAGCAGCCGCAGAGATTTTGCCTTTGATATGGTAAAAGCTGTTTCAATTCTTGCCGGTGGAACTGTAGAAATCTTAAGCAGCCATGCCCCTTGGGAATTTGACCCTAATTCAAAAATACGCAAATTAGCGATTGAAACTTACGAAGAGCTCTTCGGACCTGCAAAAATGAGCGCAACTCATGGCGGGCTTGAATGCGGCGTTTTTATTGATAAAATGGGCGACAGTCTTGATAGTATTGCATTCGGACCAAGTATGTTTGACGTACATACGCCTGAAGAAAGACTTTCTATTTCATCATTTGAAAGAACTTGGGAATTATTGCAGGCTATGCTTAAAAAGATTAATTAATTAAGCACCTGTTTAAGGATTATATGCGGTCGGTAAAGTTTTTGCCGACCGCAAAAAAAAGGAATTGTTCGCCATGACACATGAGCAAATTTTTGAAAATATAATCAAAAGAATTTCAGAATATCATCCCTCTCCGGACTTTAGTCTTTTAAGAGAGGCTTATCGTGTTGCCGTTGAAACTCATGGCGATCAACTTAGAAAATCCGGAGAACCATATGTAATACATCCTATGTCTGTTGCCTATATTCTTGCGGACTTAGAGATGGATATTGAATCAATCATCGCCGGGATTTTGCATGATGTTATTGAAGATACCCCGTATTCTTACGAAGATATGGCTGCGGAATTCAGTTCAGAAATAGCCAATATTGTCGATGGGGTTACACGTCTTGATAAAATAGAGGATGATTTAAAAGCTAAACGGGAAAAAGCTGCTGAAGGAAAAGTAGGCGAAGAAAAAGCAAGTCCCAAGAAAAAAAGAAATAAAGAAGAAGCACAAGCTGAGAACTATCGTAAAATGTTCGTTGCAATGGCGAAAGATATCCGGGTTATACTTATAAAAATAGCTGATAGACTTCATAATATGCGTACTTTGCAATTTGTTCCTCCTGAAAAACAAATTGCAAAAGCACAGGAAACTATAGATATTTATGCTCCACTTGCAAGCAGGCTTGGTATTGCAAAAATTAAAAGCGAGCTTCAAGATTTGTCATTCAAATATTTACGAAGCGAAGCATATGACGATCTTTTAGACAAAATATCAAAAAAAGAAAAAGACGGTCAAAAGCATGTTGATAATATTATAGCCGTTATTAAGTCAAAAATGCAAGAACGGGGATTTGCCGCTGTCATTGATGGCAGAGCAAAGCATATTTACAGCACTTTTAGAAAAATGCTTGAAGATAATAAAACCCTTGATCAGGTTTATGATTTGTTTGCAATAAGAATTATCGTAGATAGCGTCGCAGAGTGTTATGAATCTTTGGGTATTGTTCATAATGTATTCAGCCCGATTCCCGGTAGGCTTAAAGATTATATCGCAATGCCGAAAGCGAACATGTATCAATCGCTCCATACCGTAGTTGTAGGTCCTTCAGGGTCGCCTTTTGAAGTGCAAATAAGAACACATGAAATGCACCGCACAGCTGAACATGGTATAGCAGCACACTGGAAATATAAGGAAGGTAAAGCATCCGGAAGCACAGCGGTAGAGGAAGATAAGCTTCCTTGGCTTAGCCAAATGCTTGCTTGGCAAGGAGATTTATCAGATGATATTGAATATTTAAGCGAACTTAAATCTGACCTTGATATACATGCAGACAGCATTCAATGCTTTACGCCAAAAGGAGAAGTAATAACTTTACCTGTAGGTTCAACCCCTATTGACTTTGCTTATTCAATTCACTCTGAAGTCGGCAATAAAATGATAGGCTGCCGTATAAACGAAATTATTGTCCCTTTCGAATATAAAATTAACCCCGGAGACAGAGTAGTCGTTTTAACAAGCCAAAACGGTAAAGGACCAAGCCATGACTGGCTTAGTATTGCAAAAACCAATCAAGCTCGTACAAAAATACGCCAATGGTTCAAAAAAGAAAACAAAGAAGAAAACGTAGTCCGAGGCAGAGAACTTCTTGAAAGGGATGCAAAAAGAAGAGGCTTTTCGCTGCCCGAACTTTTAACGGCTGAAAGAAAAAAAATCATATTAGAGAAGTATGGATTTCTTGACTGGGACGCTGTATGTGCTGCTATAGGACACGGCGGCATTAAAGAAGCGCAAGTAATAAACCGACTTAACGAGAGCTTTCAAAGCGAACAAAGCAAGCGGGAATTGATGCAAGTTAAGCTGAAAAAGGATTCGGAAAGCTTTAAAAAGGTTTATGCTAACAAAACAGGGGTCATGATTGATGGTCTTGCCGGTATAAGTATTCGTTATTCAAAATGCTGCGGTCCTGTTCCCGGCGATGCAATAATAGGGTTTGTAACAACCGGAAACGGTGTTTCTATACATCGAACTGACTGCATTAATATAACTAATCTGGACGAATTAAGCAGACCAAGGCTGATAGATGCGGATTGGCATATTCCTGCTGAAAGCAAAAAAGAAAGCTATAGTGCCAGCATTAAAATAACAGGGGATGACAGAGTCGGATTTATGCACGATATTTCGAAGTTCTTAATGGATGAAAAAATACCCATTATGGACTTTTCAGCCCAGGCAAATTACGGAGTTGCGATTTTCTATGCGATAATCCAAGTCGAGGGAAAAGATCAGCTTGACAAAGTCATTAATAAATTGCGTAGTATGCCGGGAATAACTAGGGTTGAACGGTCGGCAAAATAACTTAGTGGCTTAGGAGATATATGAGAGCTGTAATTCAAAGGGTATTAGAAGGCGAAGTTGTAGTAAATGGCAGCGTTGTTGGTAATATAGGAAAAGGAATTGTAGTGCTTGTAGCTTTTTCATCTGCGGACGATGACAAAACTATAGACTACATGCTTAACAAAATAATAGGTCTTCGGATTTTTGAAGATGAAAATGATAAAATGAATGTTTCGCTTGCGGATATTTCCGGCGAGCTTTTAATAGTTCCAAATTTCACGATTTACGGAGATGTCCGTAAAGGGAAAAGGTCGAGTTTTGTAAATAGTGCTCTGCCTGATGTTGCTTGTGAAATATTTACCCGCTTTGTTAATCAAGCGGAAAATATGCTGCCGGGGCGTATTGTCTCTGGTGTTTTTAGGGCAGATATGAAAGTTAAAATTATAAATGACGGACCTGTTACAGTTTTAATTGACAGCGATAAATGTTTTTAGCTGTGGAAACAAATCGAAATGATATAGGTTATAGGAGACTTACAAAGATGAATCCAAGAGGCGAATTCCCTGTTTTGGAAGTTAGGAATTTACAAACATATTTTTATACAACAAGGGGCATCGTTAAAGCAGTTGACGATGTTTCTTTTGCCGTTCAAAAAGGTAAAACCCTTGGAATAGTCGGAGAATCCGGCTGCGGTAAAAGCATAACCAGCTTATCTATTATGCGCTTGCTTCCTGCCTTAACAGGTAAGGTTGTCGGCGGCGAAATCCTTTTCAAAGACAGAAACTTGCTTGAATTGTCAGATAAGGAAATGCGGTCTATCAGAGGCAACGATATTGCGATGATATTCCAAGAACCTATGACTTCTTTAAACCCTGCGCATACAATAGGTAAGCAAATATCGGAAGCTATAAAACTTCATAAAAAAACTAGTGAGGCGGAAGCGAAAAACTTAACTCTTGAACTGCTAAGCGTTGTAAAAATACCCAACCCGGAGAAGAGATATGACCAGTACCCGCATCAACTTTCAGGCGGAATGCGCCAAAGGGTTATGATTGCTATGGCTTTAAGCTGCGAACCTGAAGTTTTAATATGTGACGAGCCTACAACAGCCCTTGACGTTACAATACAGGCGCAAATTCTTGACTTAATAGTCGAAATGAAAAATAAATTTGGGACAGGCGTAATGATGATAACTCATGACCTTGGCGTTATTGCGGAAGTTGCTGATGATGTTATAGTTATGTATGCGGGGAAAGTTGCGGAACGTGCATCTGTTGATGATTTATTTGAAAACCCGCTGCATCCTTACACAGAAGGGCTTTTAAATTCAATCCCTAAGCTTCATAGAACGCACGAGCGGCTTAAAAGCATAAAAGGAATGATGCCAAAACCGACAGATTTACCTGATGGATGCCTTTTCCATACTCGATGTGATTATGTGAAGGATATTTGCAAAAAAGAGCTGCCTGAAGAAATTTACATGGGTGGACGAACAGTTGCTTGTTGGAAATATCACGATAAATGGAAGGAACAAAAAACATGACAGAACAAAAACCACTCGTCGAGGTTAGAAATTTACAAAAATGGTTTTCGGTTTCGAATCATTTCTTTTCAATTAAACAAAATTACGTTAAAGCTGTTAACGGAGTAAGTTTTAAGGTTAACAAAGGTGAAACTTTAGGTGTTGTTGGCGAATCCGGCAGCGGAAAGACGACACTTGGTCGTGCAATTCTTAGGCTAACAGAACCAACCGGAGGCGAAGTGCTTCTTGAAGGGCAGGATTTCTTAAAATTTAACAAACGGGAATTAAGAAAAAACCGTGACAGCTTAAGCTGTATTTTCCAAGACCCGCAAGCATCTCTTAACCCACGCCTAACAGTTGGTGATTTAATAGCAGACCCTATGAGAATACAGAAAAAACCGTCAACTAAGCGTGAACGATATGAAAAAGTGTTGGAACTTTTGGATGTTGTCGGGCTTAACCGTGATGTAATGTGGAGATATCCGCATGAATTTTCTGGTGGTCAACGGCAAAGAATCGGAATCGCAAGGGCACTTGCGTTAAGCCCTAAGCTTGTTATTTGCGATGAACCGGTAAGTGCGCTTGATGTTTCACTTCAATCTCAAGTGCTTAACTTGATGGATGATATACAAAAAAGCATGGGTGTAACGTATATATTTATCTCCCATGATTTAAGTGTTGTTAAATATGTATCGGACAATATAGCCGTTATGTACCTTGGAAAAATAGTAGAAATAGCACCTAAAGAAAAGCTTTATGACAACCCTATTCATCCATACACGGAGGCTCTTCTTTCCGCTATACCAATTCCGGATACAAAGGTTAAAAGAACAAAAATAATACTGCAAGGTGATATTCCGAACCCAATGAATATACCGTCGGGCTGCTGCTTTAGAACAAGATGCCAGGAAGCACAGTATATTTGCGCCGATACAGTGCCTGAAATGAAGGAATATTCGCCGGGGCATTTTTATGCTTGTCATTTGAGGTAAATAGAATGAGTCCGAAAATATATTTAATTATCTCAGCACTCATGTTTGGCAGCATAGGTGTAGTTACCAGGGATTTGCCGTTTGAGTCAGAAATGATATCACTTTCAAGAAGCGTATTAGGAGCCTTATTTGTCTGCTTTTTCTGTTTGATTACAAAAAAGAAAATAGACTTAGGTCTTGTAAAGAAAAATCTAATTTGGCTTATAATATCAGGTGCAGCACTTGGTATAAACTGGGTGTTTTTATTTGAATCTTACCAACACATAAATATCTCGACAGCTATTGTATGCTATTATCTTGCGCCGGTAATCGTAACGGCAACTTCGCCTATATTTCTTAAAGAAAAGCTGTCTTTTGGAAGCGTTGCCTGTGTCTTAGCCGCTCTTTTAGGGCTAGTTCTTGTAACAGGCATTGGTACTGATATGGCTGGTAATTTAGCTCTCGGAGTTACATACGCTGTGTCTGCCGCAGTGCTTTATGCGGCGATAATTATTATAAACAAAAAAATTGTCGACCTTGGAGGTATTGAACGCACGCTGTTTCAACTTGGTATATCAGCAGCTGTTATGCTGCCATATGTTGCTCTGACAGATACATTTCCAACCGGAGGGGCTTCGCTTTGGTCTATTGCCATTTTACTTTTTGCAGGTATAGTTCTTACCGGCGTTGTTTATCTTTTCTTCTTCTCTGCTGTTGATAAGGTTAATGCACAGGCAATATCTGTCATACTCTATATAGACCCGATAACGGCAATTATTTTGTCATCTATAATACTATCAGAAAGAATGAGCCTTATACAAATTTTTGGAACAATTTTAATACTAGGCGCAACTTTTGTTAATGAAGTTGTGCTGGCAAAACATTCAAATAAACCAATAGCGGAGGAAAGCGTATGAAACTCGAAACAGTAGTAGTTACAGTATTAAGCGAAAATACTTATATTTATTATGATGAAAAAACAAAGGAAGCAATCGTAATAGATCCGGGAGGAAATTCGGAAAAAATTATAGGCGCAATTAATGCCTTGGGGGTTAAAGTAAAGGGAATACTGCTGACCCACGGGCATGGAGACCATATAGGTGCAGTTGAAAAAGTTCAAGCACATACAGGAGCTTCTGTGTTTGCCCACAAAGATGAAGAAGAACTTTTAAAAAGCAGTAAGCTCAATATGTCTTACTATATGGATGACAATCCTATTTCTGTTACTGATAGTAAGTGGTTTGAGGGAGATGAAGATGAATATACATTTGGAGGATGCACAATAAAAGTTTTGCATACACCAGGCCATACTCGCGGCGGCGTTTCATATTATGATGAGTATGAGAAAATTGTTTTTACGGGCGACACATTGTTTTTACGTGATGTAGGAAGAACGGATTTCCCGGGAGGAAACTATGAAACACTTGAAAAGTCAATAAGAGAGAAGCTTTACACTCTCCCCGATGATGTTATAGTTTACCCCGGACACGGACCTAAAACTAAGATTAGCAAGGAAAAAGTTTATAATAACTTTGTGAAAGCACTTTAGAGTCAATTTCTTTGGTAAAATTTCAAGGGAAATTTAAAAATTATTATAATAATGTAGGTTTGTCAAACATATGTTACATCACACCGAATAAAAAACACCAAACAACACCTACCGGGGTCAAGCGCCCGTGCGGCTGGTCGCAAAAGAAAGTCGCTTTTGCTGCTCGCTATGCA
>Ga0123352_10000137_pt1 | contig 85469 bp, 67 predicted proteins | sample TergutLab28metaG_FD_89700 | JGI IMG/M metagenome (GOLD analysis project Ga0123352, IMG submission 89700) | Labiotermes labralis P1 segment gut microbial communities from Petit-Saut dam, French Guiana - Lab288 P1 | ecosystem: Host-associated > Arthropoda: Insects > Digestive system > Gut ...
CCATTGCAAATCCAATGCAGGAGTTCAAAACTATGGTTGCCATACTTCGCCCCTTTGAAGAAGTCATAACCTCACTTTACGAAATCAAACATACTATTGGCCAACTCAAAGAGTTAGCCGAAGTCATTAATACTCTTGATGGCGAAACAAGAGTTGTTTTGGAACACACAGGCAAATATTGCGAGCCTGTGGTTAAAGCAGGCATTTTTGTTAGTGCTGTAAATCCTTTATTAATCAAAGAGTATGGCAATAACTCCATCCGCAGGTCAAAACTGACTCAGCTGATGCGCTCAAAATTGCCAAATACACTCTTGACAACTGGTCTGATTTACGAGAACATTCGCCTATGGAAGATACTCGCAACCAACTTAAAACCCTCAAACGGCAGTACGAACTTTATTCTAAAAACAAAACTGCCTTTAAGAACAATCTCATAGCACTAATTGATCAAGTTTACCCTAACGCAAACACTTTCTTTAGCAGCCCTGCTCGCAAAGATGGCAGCCAAAAGTGGGTTGACTTTGTTACGCATTTCTCCCACGTTGATTGTGTTAGAGGGTTAAGCGAAAGAGTTTTTACCGAACGCTATCAAAAGTGGTGCAAGCGTAATAGTTACAACTTTAACGCCGACAAAGCAGCATTTATCTACAATCACTCAAAAGAGCCTGTGCCAACCATGCTTAAAAGTCAAAGTGCCAAACTGCTTATAACCTCTGCCGTGAGCCAGCTAAACGCTATCTCCCAAACCGTAGAAGCGATTCGCGCCGAAATGCTTAGATTGGCTGAGACGCTACCCGAATTTCCTGTTGTTATGGACATGTACGGGGTTGGCGCTTCATTGGGGCCACAGATTATGGCTGAGATAGGTGATGTACGTCGATTTGATCGTAAACAATCTCTGTCTGCATTTGCTGGCGTCGACCCTATGCCGAGTCAATCGGGAACCTACGAGCGACAAAGCAATCCTTCCTCAAAACGAGGAACGCCTTATTTACGTAAGTCGCTATTTATTGTGATGAAAGTCTTACTACAAACTGCACCCGAATACGATGTTGTTTACCAGTTCCTTAACAAAAAGCGCTCCGAAGGCAAACCCTATTATGTCTACATGAACGCCGGATGCAATAAATTCTTGCGGGTTTACTATGGCCGTGTTAAAGAGTATCTTGACGATCTGGATACATAGATTTTTCCTTCGGCGTGCTTTTTAAACCTTCTCTTCCTTACTAGCCGAGGCATTTTGATAATGCTCAACGGCTTTCTTCTCGTACAACTCTCGCTTCTCTATTTTTTCCTAACTTTTAGCTTGACTTTTTATTTGCAGGCTTTAGAATTTGTGTTAATAGACGAATTGTGCGAATTTTTGAGAGCTTTTTTGCTAGGCAGGGAAGCGTGAACGCTCCATATGCAAGCTAATACGCAAGTGAGCGCTTACGATGCATAGCGAAAAATAAACCAAAAATTTGCATAATAGCTCTATGAACACAGGTTCTATATCCTAAAATTGTTTCAAGAAACGCACATCATTTTCGTAGAGCAGGCGCATATCAGTGATATCGTACCGTTGCATAGCGGCGCGCTCAAGCCCCATACCAAAGGCAAACCCTGTATATACCTGCGGGTCTATTCCGCACATAGAAAGGACTTTAGGATGAACCATGCCGCATCCTAAAAGCTCAATCCAACCGCTGCCTTTACAAATCCTGCAGCCACTGCCCTCACACCCAAAACACGACACGTCCATCTCAGCGGACGGCTCAGTAAAAGGGAAATAGTGTGGCCTAAAACGAGTCTTTACCTTCTCACCTAAAAGCTCTCTGGCAAATAGTGAAAGCGCACCCTTCAAGTCGCCCATAGTGATACCTTTATCAACTACTAACCCCTCCAGTTGATGGAATACAGGCGAATGCGTAGCGTCAACTTCGTCCGAGCGGAAAACTCGCCCAGGCGCAATTACTTTGATCGGCGGCTTTTTGTTTTCCATTGCACGGATTTGTACAGGCGAGGTATGAGTTCTAAGGACGAACCCACCTTCGACATAAAAAGTATCCTGCTCTGTCCGTGCCGGATGATTTTCAGGGATGTTCAGAGCTTCGAAATTATAGTAATCTTCCTCTATTTCAGGTCCTTCTGCAATTTGATAACCTAAGCCTATGAAAATATCCTTTATCTCGTCAGTAACCTGCGTCATTGGGTGCTTTTTGCCAAGCTCAGCCCTTGTGCCCGGCATTGTGACATCCAGTGTCTCAGCTTTTAACGCCATCTGCATTGCAAGAGAGCTCAGTTCTTTTTGCTTTACTGCTAGGATTCCTTCAAGCTCTACGCGCACGTCATTAATCATTTGCCCCATTGCAGGACGATCTTCCTGAGACAGCGTGCCAAGGCTTTTGAGTGCGGCTGTAAGAGAACCTTTTTTGCCAAAAAGCTTAACGCGTATATCCTCCAAAGCTTTTAGATCATCCAAATCCTGCATAAACTCAAGTGTTTCTGACTTGATTTGCTCCAACATTTCTTTCATATAAAATCCCTCCAAAGAGCAAAGCAGCTGCGCTGCCTCTGCTTCTAAAATACGATAGCAATTTCCTGGGGGTATTGACATAAGTTAGGCATGTAGATTTCCGAGTCTTGTTTTTCGTCAGTCCCGAAGAGGGCGACGACACATTCGTGCAAATCAAAGATTTACACTCAATGTATTCGGAGTTCGACATCGCTTCACTCCAACGGCATAGGAAGCCCCCTGATAGTAACCCGTTTATAAAGTATGTCGGCTGCACAATGCGCCTTTTTACCACAGCCAAATAGCCGAAAACATACATGCCTTAACTTGTGTCAACACCCCCTAGCATATAAAAAACTCCGCCCTATAAAAAAGGGGCGAAGTTAAAATTATCGCGGTACCACCCTAATTCCGTTCTCACAGAACGGCACTCGGCAGGGCTGTAACGTACCCTTATACGTTTGCGCCTAGTTAATATAGCAATTCGTTCAACGCAAAAAGCTCCGGTGTGAAATTAAGACGCGCCCTTTAAGACAATCCCAGCAACATGTCTCTCTCTTAAAAAGTGGTCAGCGAACCTTTTGCACCATCATAGCTTTCATATACTCATAATATAACACCTCACAAATCATATTGTCAAGACGAATTAAATACGTTATACTGTAGATATTAATAGAAACATTAGAAATATCTTTTATGGAAACGGAGGCAATTATGGACGAGATGAAATTAGAACTCTTCCCAAGCGGCGACGATGTAAAAGAACAAGAAAGTCGTTCGCGGGTGGCGGATATCCAAAATGACGGTGATGCTTCGCTGGACATCGGGGCCCTTTCCCCCGAGCAGCAGGCAATGGTGAAGGATTTTGTGCAAAAGATTGATATTACCGATAGTAATATGGTAATAACATATGGAGGCGCACCACAAAATAAGATTGCTCAATTTTCGGATAGCATCCTCAATACTGTGCGCACTAAAGATCTTGGTGAAGCGGGCAAGCTCCTTTCCGACTTGGTCGTTGAGATTAAAAATATTGATGACGGCGAAGAGGAAAAACGTGGCCTGGCCAGGCTATTTTCCACGCCTAAAAAGTCCTTTGATAAGCTTGTCGCTAATTATTCAAAAGCAGAAGTTAATGTTGAAAAAATTGTAAGCTCGCTTGAAGCTCAACGTCATCAGCTGTTAAAAGACATTGAGATATTTGATATGATGTATGAAAACAATTACAATTATTTCAAAGAGCTAAGCCTTTATATTATCGCAGGTAATGAAAAACTTAAAGAGCTAAACGAAATAACCCTCCCTGCAATGCAAGCAAAAGCTCAAGAAAGCGGCAGCGAAATAGACGCCCAAAAGTACAACGACACCGTAAATGCGACCAACCGATTTGATAAGAAAATTCATGATTTGAAGTTAACCCGTACAATATCGCTTCAAATGGCTCCGCAGATACGTCTTATTCAAAATAATGCGGCACAGCTTGTAGATAAAGTACAGTCTTCAATTGTAAACAGCATACCGCTTTGGAAAAATCAGATGGTTATATCTTTAGGGCTTGCTAATTCCAAGAATGCACTTGAAGCGCAAAAACGTGTTACTAACGTTACTAATGATTTACTGAGAAAGAACAGTGAAATGCTCAAACAAGGTTCGCTTGAAATAGCACGCGAAAGCGAAAGAGGCATAGTATCCATAGATACTATCAAAAAAACCAATCAGGACCTTTTGGATACCATTTACGGTATAATAGACATACAAGAAAAGGGTAAAGCCGAGAGGGATGCTGCTACCGCCGAGCTTGAAAAGATTGAAGTAGAGCTTAAGGAAGCACTTTTAGCTACTAGAGGGAGATAAAAAGATAAAAAGGAGATGAGGATAAAATGATTTATAAACAATTCAAAGATGCCCAGCTTTCTTGGCTGGGCATGGGCGGTATGCGTCTGCCTAAAGTAAGCCCAGACGGGCCTATTGATGAGGCAGCAGCACGTGAGCTTATCGAACATGCGTATAAAAGCGGAGTAAATTATTATGATACAGCTTATTTTTATCATGGCGGTGAGTCAGAGCGTGTACTTGGTGAGATTCTGAATCAATTTCCTAGAGAAAGCTGGTACTTGGCTGATAAAATGCCGGGTAATTTCATGCGCTATTTGGAAGACGGCAAAGTGGCAGTTGACGGTGTTGGCGATATGGAGACTAAAATAATATCGCACCCTTCAGAAATCTTTGAGTTTCAATTGAAAAAGTGCGGCGTAGATTATTTTGACTTCTATCTGCTGCACAATGTCTCTGAGAATACATACGGCATTTATACTGACGATAATCTTGCAATGGTAAAGTATCTCTTAGAGGAGAAAAAAGCCGGGCGCATAAAGCACCTTGGTTTTTCCGCTCATGGACGTGCTGAAACAATCGAGAGCTTCTTGAAGTATCTAGAAGAACGTAGCTTTTTGAGTGAAATTGAGTTTTGTATGATACAGCTTAACTATCTTGACTGGTCATTACAAGAGGCCGGCAAAAAGCACGAAGTTCTCACAAAATACGGTTTACCTGTTTTCATAATGGAGCCGGTTAGGGGTGGCAAATTGTGCAGCCTAGACGGAGAAGCCGCAGATATGCTAAAGTCTGCACGCCCTAATGACCCACAAGCTGCTTGGGCATTTAGATTCTTGCAATCACTTGATAATGTGCCTATGATAATCAGCGGCATGAGCACAATGGATCAATTGAAAGAAAACTTATCGTTCTTTGAAAAAGAAAACCCACTGACGGCTGACGATCAGGCAGTTTTAGATAAAGTGGTAGATACTATTGCAGAACTCGCTCCTTGTACAGCTTGCCAATACTGTGTTGATGCCTGCCCTAAGAGTTTGAATATTCCAATGCTTTTGAGTCTCTACAATGAAGCAGGGTATGAAGTTTCATGGACAGTTAAGGCCACGCTAAAGACGATTGCTGAGGATAAATTACCAGCCGCTTGTATCGCCTGCGGACTGTGTAATCCGCTGTGTCCACAGAATATTGATATCCCTGATGCTTTAAAGAAGTTTAATGGATTGCTAGTGTAGTTTTATACTAATAAAATTTTTCGAGCGGATACTTCATGTGGAGTATCCGTTTATTTATTATGAAAAAGTTTATAAACTTGAACCGCTAGAGAAGTTATGCTGCAGACAAAGCGGAAGATTCCGGCGCAGCTTTTTCTACGTTTTTTTGTGAATGTCATCAGTCGAAGGCGAAAAAACGTGAAGTGGAATTCTCTATAGTAAGAACCCATTGGCATGGTATAAAAATAGCAGTTTAGTGTTCTGCTTTTCAAGTATATCGACTATAAAACATGGCAACTCAGGATAAGAAATTTCTTATCGCTATGCTATACTTAAATAACCGTACGGGAAAGAGGCGATTTTATGAAGCATACCCAAATATTGCAAACTGTACTAGATTACATTGACGAGAGTATTAAAAATGAACTAAATACTGCTATGATAGCACAAAAAGCTGGGTATTCCTCATATCATTTCAGCCGGATTTTTACAAAGACAATAGGTATCTCTATAATGAGCTATGTAACCTGGCGTAGATTGCAGTATGCTTTATACGACTTATCTCTCGGCGGAAAAGTAATAGATATCGCAATGGAATATGGCTTTGAAACACATGGTGGATTTACAAAAGCCTTTGTGCACTGGTTTGGATTTCCGCCCTCTCTTTGCAGACTACGCTTAACTGCAAATCCACCTATGAAGCCAAATGTAAAAATGTTTACAAATAAATTTTCAGGAGGTAATGCAATGCATCCCCATATTATCGAACTAACGCCCTTCTCCACTGTTGGCTATCCAAGCCGACACAAGTCGGAAAACATGAAGGAAAATGTTAATGCCCCTACATTTTGGGATACAATAAACTTGGACTATGGCACGATCTTAACAAAATTACATGATACATTCACGAAATCGAAACACTTTGAAATCAGCATGTGCTATGATGTTGATGAAAGCACGGGAGAATTTAGCTATATACTTGGCAGGGGTATTGATAATCCAGATGACCTCGCAAATATTCAGCCCGATATGACGAAGGTTGATATAGTCGGAGGACTATACGCCATATTCTCAACACCTCCTACTGCTGGTTCATTCGTTCAAACTGCGCAAAATACTTGGAATGAAATATTCCTCCATTGGCTTCCACAATCCGAGTTTGAATATGATGATACGAGGCGCGACTTTTCATACCACGACGAAAGAGACCACGGATGGTATTTTGGTGGCAAGCTGCAAATAGACATATGTATTCCTATCCGCCAGCGTGAAGAAGAAATCCGAAAATCTCAATTAAGAATAAATCGTTAAGCTCAATTTAATAGTCAGTGCTACGAAAGGTACCTGAGACGCTTATGTCGTTTTCCCCCGGGACCCCCGAAAAGCAAAGGTTTTTGGGGCGGGTTTAAGTCAAGCGAGAGCACATTAAACGAAGTTTAAAGTAAAGCGAAACTTATGGAAAAGCAAAGTTTTTCTGGTTAGCGAAAAATCATGAGACATTTGTCCAAGGAGAAATTCGACGGCACCGGAAAGCCTGGCCGTAAATGCCTCGCTTTGCCGCTCGTCTGCTGCGCAAATGGACATCTTTTGAAGGTCGGATAATATCATTTCCGCAGAACGAAAAATACTGATGAAGGCAATATATCTCTGGAAAAAGACTTTTTTAAGCACGAGTTCAGGCAGGCTTAACTATATAGCCAAATACACCTGAAACAATAACAGAAAGGTGCCTGCCCGATGTTGACAGCCACCTTTCTATAATTGAATACCAAGTTCAATCTCAAACCCTATTATTTAACAGCTTACAGAGCGCGTACTTTATACGAAGTGTAGAACTTTTTAAAATCTATATTTAATCTCTCACCAAGCCTAAATAGGTTGCAATGAAATTTTCGGATGGTTGTGAAATCAAGCTCGTCAACCTTTCCCTTCCCAAATGCTGGTCTATTGTTTTGGCCATATGAGCTCCAACTACATACCATAATCTTTTGATGTCTGAGAATATTCCGATTTTGTTCCAATCTTCTTCCCTCAGCATTCATCAGGATTATCTTTGAAATAGTAGTAAATGTCGAAGTACTCTTTTATTAGATCATCCATCAGTCTCTGATTTTGAAGCGCGATGTAGTCTCTATCATTATCCATCGTATCTTCTTGTTCTCTTATGCTAAGAGGAGCATATGTTCCCATGCCTTCCAAATGCGTTGCATCCTCAATAAGATGAGCCACGTCTTTACGAACAGACATTTCTAAGGAAGGCATATAGCCGTTTTGAAGTGTTATAAATCCCGCATGGTGCATTTCATGAATTGCGTAATATATCATCTCATTCATGTTGCCTGAAAAATGCGGATGTGCCAAATTCAAGCTACAATTATTACCATATGCAACTCCTATGTCATAACCAAAAGTAAAAAAAAATGAGCTTGAGAAAATAAAATCTTTTGGTAAATATTGTAGTACGATTTTCTCCGCTTTCCTGGTTTTTAAGATATGCTCTTTTGCAAAGTCAAGATTTCTAATGACTTGCGGCAACTCTTTTCTACATTCATATATTGGAGTAAGTAAATGACTGACAAGTTCCAACTTTGAGCCTTTTGGAACATTGCAGGTATAGCGCACCGCATGGTTGAATATATGGTCAGCAGCCTCTAGTTCTGAGATTTTACGTAGATATTCAGTGTCGCCCGTTTCGAGAAATTTAATAGCGAGTTCTACGAAAGAAAAATCATAAGTGAAATTCATAAGCCCCCCTATTTTAGAAGTATTTCTGACGTTTATGGCTGGCTATAGCTAAATCACTTTAAAACAGATCAAAGCGAATCAGCAATTCCGTGTGAAAAACATCATTGGCAAGTTTTGCATTGCCGGTTTCTGGCAATGCAAAGCGAAGCCAAGGTATGATTTTGAACCGGACTTGCTTTGGGACTATTTTAAAGTAGATTTAGTATATATCAAAGAGTAAGCGGAAAATCTTTGGGAGTTATTCTACAGGTGGTTATGGCAACGCCTAACTGTCAGAGTGCACTAACCCTTTCTAGCTACAATGAAAAATCTATGCTCTTGATTTTCAATACTTCCTTTTTCTTTAATTTGCCTCTGCATATCACAAAGTTGAGGGAAATATTTTTCTACTGAAAAGCTTGGAAGTTCCCACTCTATTGCTTTTGCGTAGTAAACAATCGCCCCAATATCATAGAAACGGGTTATAGGAAACTCTTCACCTTTCATTAGAATTTCGAACCCTTGCGACTTCACAATTTTAACATTGTTACTTAGTTGATGGTTTGCAGGCTGATACGGGGCATCTGGCATAAGTGCTCTGCGTAAATCAATCCCCTGTTCGCTGCCCACTTGCTGTGTTATAAATATGCCTTGTGGCTTAAGTATTCGGTGAACTTCTTGAACATCGAAAGACTCATGCCTGTTAATTACAATATCAAAGAAACCACATTCAAAAGGCAGCTTATTATCATCAAAGACTTGCTTAACAGTAATACCGAGTGGCGCAAGAACTTTTTCGCAATGTTCAACATTAGGCGGATACGCTTCAGTTACATATGTAAGCTCATATGGGTGTTCAAGCGATAGCAAGAACTCTCCGCCCCCTGTGCCCATATCTAAAAGATTATCGCTCTTTTGTCTGTAGGAGCGAACAATATTGTCATAATCCCAACTGAGGGAATCGTGCTGCCACCTTCCTTTTAGATGTGAAAAATCCCACCCTTGAAAAAATGTATTTTCTTCAGCAAGCCATTGCTTTTTTAATTTTTGAAAATCCACAACTATACTCCTTTTCATATATAAATTTAACGAACGTCCTTGCACTCATATTCTTCGCATAGTAAAAAGTATAAGTGTAGGCCTTATGAGTTCTCAAATGAACTCATATGAGTCGCTTAGTCGCTTGTCGACTATAACGACTATAAGGTTCATGAAAAGTAGTGCAGCTAACTGGCAACAAATATTCGACCTCGGCACAACCTGTCACCAGATTATAATATAGTCAACAAACTTGAAAAACATAGTATTAAACTTGTCATTTTTCCTTAACTCATCGTCCGTGCCTCCAAGGATTCGCACAATCGCTGCGCGATTATGTTCAGAAGTATTAGCTTCGCATATGCGTCGTCGGCACTTCCTCGATTAAAGCAAAAATGACTTCTTTTACTTACTCTGATTTTCAAGTTTGTTGACTATAACTGCACCGAGTAGTTATCTCGTATGTTTCTTCTCAAAGACTTCACATCCTTATTATTGTATCCTCTGCACGCTAACCCCCATTAACAAAAGGGTGGCTGCTCACATAACGGACAGCCACCTTTTCATATCTAAACCCTCTTTTAATTTCTATTTCTATATCGATCTATCTCTTGCCAAAAGTACACCAACTGTAGAGTTAATCATTACATACACCATCTCATCAGATACTTTAGGAGTTAATGAGTTGCGTGTCTTTAGGTTCTTGCCTTTGTTTGCAAGATGTGAAACAAAGTATGAACCGTCTCCCGGGTGGGCCTGTTCATCCTCAGAGGTAATCTCTAATGACAGATCCATCATCGGATGTACCTTGCGTAATGAAATAGTGCCTTGCTTAACAGGAGTTGATATTCTTGTCATGAGCTCGATCGGCTTGCCTACTTCTTTGCCGTCTGAGTCAACAAGCTTAGCTTTTGTAGCGAAGTTTCCTACGTCAATAAATGCATAACGCTGGAAATTTTTCCTGTTCTTGCTTTTTTTCATCAATATATATTTGCCAAGTCCATTAACAGACTTCCAAATAGCTCTGTTGGCTTTTTTAATCTCTACATACTCACCAACAAAGTCTGCTATTTTTTCTTTCACCATTTTTCCAAATAGCTCACTGCCGCCGCCCACTATCAATATAGTATCCAGCACAGATTTATTGATGCCGCGAACTTTAAGCAACGTATCCAAATATCTTTTGAAAATGCTTGCAATATTATCTGCCTTATCATTAAACACCGAATTAACAATGTCTGAGATGTCAAAAGTCTTTTGCCCGATTCTTATCATATTTCTCTTCATTTCAAAAGTGCCGCCACAGCTACAAACCTTGCTTGTTACGGAAGCTGAACCGCAATCTCCACAAACACCCAAAGGAAAGCGCACTACATTGGATATGAGTGCCGTTTCAATATAGCCGCAGTTATATTTCCGCTCAACCTCTTGGGCTATATCTGTGAATGCATCATTTGTTCCGACATTAAACTGTCTCTCCGAATCAGGAATAACATCAAAACCTTGTATAGAAGCCATATCAGTGGTACCTGAACCTATGTCAATAACGATATTAACTGAATTCACATAAGTCTTTTTATTTAGCTCACCATTGTCGTCAATCGCTTCGTCAAGCAGCGCAGTTACTGCATCCGGCATAACATCAACGCCAACAATATTATAACTTACTACCCTACCGTCAAACTGCTCTGAGCAAAATTTAACATTTCTTTTTGAAATTAGGTTTCTCCTTAAAAGCTCAATATTTTCAGGTGTGTATTCATCTGGTGATATAACCAAACCAAGGTGAATATTAACACTATCGTCTTTACCATAGTCTTCTTGAGCCATCTCCATCTGGCGCTCGTCGATACTTTCAATATTTAAACTGTCTAAGATATCGAATTCAATAGATTTTTCATCGTCTAAAACTGATTTTGCAAATTTCTCCTGACCAATTTCGTCAAGATTAGAGTCTACATCAGTATTTTGATAATCACTCTCATTCCAAATATCAAGACTATCTTTTTCCGTATTCATGTCAATCATCTCCTCTTCCATAACATTTTATTGCACTTTGAGTCACTAATCTAATTGCCGGCATAAAGAGACATACGTCACTTGTTACCATTTACTAGATTATACCCCATTCACTTTATATTTGCAATTATATTTTTTGTTTTTATGAGCTATATTCAATTGCTTTAGCCTGCTGAAGCTACTTTTTACTAGTGTTTGCAAACTACTCAAAAACAATGCAACAATGTAGTATTACACCCACTTCGAATGCAGACTTAATTAAACTTGTTTTGTGCACGATAATAAGCCAGTAGCAAATCAACCATTCGCCCATAGCTTTGTACACCATCCTCTTGCTGATTAATGCGCAGGTATGCGTCGTTAACCCTAACAGATAGGTCGGCTGCAGGGCCTTGAAATGCTTGCCAATAAGCATGAGCAGCGGCAAAGTCACGCCGCAATTGCTCCGGAAGCATTGAGAATAGCTCATTATATTGCTCCGGGCTCACTGAGCCTCGCAGAGCGTTTAGCGTATAGCTAATGGCCACATAAACTGCGCTATAGTTAAAATCTATATTCTCTGAATTGCGGCTTGCCAAATAGGCTATAAAGTTGGCTTCATCTTCACGCATATGCCCCGAAACGTGGGCAAGTTCATGATTAATAACAAATGGAATCGATTGACCTGGCATGTCTGTATTATAATTAGCCTCCATCGTCCAAGGTGAAAAGAAACCGCCTATATTCAAATTTGATAATAGGACTCGTGATAGAAACAGCCCTTTAGCACGTGGAAAATAGTTTCCAAGTCCTCCATATAAATTATTAAGTTCTATCATCGATTTTCGAGCATCGTAATACAACCCATCTCTACGCAGTAGAAAATGCCCATTCATGTCCGTTTCGATCTGAGGAGCAATTATCTCTGCTCTCTCTATAAAAATCATATACAATTGCAGTAGCTCATCCAATGAAGAGTCCTGCACGGTAATCCCAGTGTGATAAGCATATGATTCTCGATTGTAATTAATACCTGCACCCAGCACGAAGACTAAAAGGATCATAGATATCGCATTTATCAAATATCGTAAGGTTCGCGTTGCATAAGTCTTTATATTGACCCTAAGTCTCTCTCTGCCTTTGGAGGAGCATAAACTCAAAATGATTAACAAAACTGCAATATGCACCGACAGAACTGTCAATATCAATAGCGCTTCAAATACGGAAAATGGAAATATCCCCCAAAATCTCCCTATCGTGGCCGGAAAAATCGGGTACACAAAAGCTGCATACCAAGTGGCAAAGTCCTGGCTTCTGTGGGAGAAAAACCACAAAAGAAGGCTAACAATCAATATAAACGGACCAAATATCCAGCGCATAACACTTCGCCTACACCTCAAGCAATGAGCCTCCCTAGTATCTCTATTCAGCATGTGTTTTATCATGATTTGTTGCGCCCTCTTAGCATTCGCACAATTACTTCGCGATTATACTCAAGGGATTATCTTCGTATACTTTGAGTGCAAATCTTTAATTTGCTCAAATGCGTCTCATGATTTTTCGCTACCCGGTTAAGTTTACTTTAAACTTTGTTTTAATGGGTTCCCGCTTGCCTAATGCCCACCCAAAAAACTTTCAGTGACTCTGGGGGCAAAAACGGAGCTGGCGCACAGCCTGTTTCTTCCGATGCGTCAACGAGTCACTGCAAGACGCTCAGCACTTTGCGCTCTGGTCCCGGTAAATCCATCAAAAGCGAAATTTAAACAAGCTCTAATTACTCCTTTGCCTAGCAAGCTGTGCAGCACCTATGATTCCTGCGTCATTACCAAGCTCGGCAATAGCAATCTTAGTTTTCATTCCGCCAAAGGCGGCAAACCTTTCAGCCCTGCTTTCTATCTGTGAAATTAACGCACTCCCCTGCCCGCTTATGCCTCCGCCTATTACAATGACCTCAGGCTGGAGAATATTGGCAACATTTATGAGGCCAATACATAGATAGTCAATATAGTTCTCCACAACACCTTTGGCAACTTCGTCCCCTTTCAGGCTTGCGTCGAATGCTGTTTTGGCATCTATTTTTTCTAGGTTGCCATTTACAAGTTTGTTTATTAAACTGCTCGGGCTGCTTTTCGCCGCATTTACCGTACCTCTAATTAAGGCACTGGCGGATGCATAAGCTTCCCAGCATCCTTTTGCTCCACAACTACAATCTGCACCATTTATGCAAATAATATGATGCCCAATTTCACCCGCTCCAAAAAATGATCCTGAATAAATAGAGCCATTTGCAATAATTCCTCCGCCAATGCCTGTGCCAAGCGTGATGGTAACGGAGTGCTCGCAGCCTTGTGCGGCTCCAAATGCACTTTCTCCAAGAGCTGCGCAATTTGCGTCATTGTCTATAAGAACCGGATAAGTAAGCTCTTCGCGGAGCATATCAGAAAGAGCAACGTTCATAAAATTAAGATTGGCCGCATAAACAACCTTTCCGCTTTGCGGATTCACAATGCCGGGGCTGCCAATGCCTATTGATTTAATGCCGCAAGCTGAGATGGAGCTGCCCTCTGCTAAGCTTTTACATAAATTAATTATATCCTTAATAACTAATTTGGATCCACGTATGGGAAGCGTAGGGAGCACTTTCTTTATGATGATTTTTCCATCTGCATCGACAATGCCACCTGCAATATTTGTTCCGCCAATATCTATACCAATGTTGTACATACTTTCCACCTTTTAGTGTTTGCTTCTTATATCGGTAATGATACTATAGAAATTAAAAGCGTGCAAGACACCCTTTAAACGATTGAAAGGGCAAAATATCGGAAGATTATAAAAAATAAGAGGTCTGCCACGCAAATCGTTTTCGCTGAACAATTATGAATTCCATTGGGCTTGGCCCGCAATGACATTCGTAATTATTTAGTGAAAAGACTAATCGAAACAGCGCCTCTTATTCTATACTAAATCTACTTTAAAATAGTCCCAATGCAATTAAGATTCAAAATCATCCTTGCGCTAAATTTTGTATTGCCCAGAATCCGACCTATAAAATTTACGAAATCTGTTTTTCACTCGGAATTGCTTTATTGCCCGCATCCGGCAATACAAACTAGCCAAGGATGTTTTTGATACGGCATTGCATCTTTATCAGAAAATTCAAGAAACCGGACTTTCTGCCTCGCTTTGGTCCGTTTTAAAGTGACTTAGCTATAATCTTCATAGACTTACATAATCGAATCCACAAGTCTATATATCAGCAGATTCTGGAGCTTAAATATAGTCTTTGCGTCCCCCGTATAGCGAATAGTCCTTGGGGCAACTCGCTCAACGCCCGGGACCAAGCAAGCAGTATCTGCCATGCTGGTCTCTTTGTAGTCTATCTCCATAGTAATTTGCTCGCCTATATCGAACGGTTTGATTTCTTTAGCTTTACCTAACGCCGCTAAAACACCATCATAAATCATTTGCTCACAAACCTGCGGATGGTAGGATATAGCACAGTGGCGAGAAAGTCCTTCTTTGACTGCAATGCCTTCACAGTTTGGCACAAATTCCCAAACCTCGCGGCATACAGCACTGTCGCCTATTACTGCTATCAAAGGAGTTCCGTAATGGCCTGCTATAGTGGCATTGATAACGGTCTCCGTGTTCATAGTCTGTCCGTTTAAACGGACATTGTATATTTTTCTACCGTTGTAGCAATGGTTTAGCACCCCGTCAATGTTTAGTCCGGCACCGGCATGGCCAAAAGATATGTACGCATCATAGCCCATGTCAATGCCTTCCATTTGCAGACTGCTTCGCATTGAGCCTGATATAAGCCTAACACGTGGGTCTAGATCCTCTATAAGGATATTTTCCATATCTGCATGTCCTTCACAAATTGTAACATCAGTGCAACCAAAATCAAAGCAGGCTCTAACTGCCGCATTGATTTCTTTTGCAAAACGCTTTCTAGCCGCTCCGAAGTCATGTCCTGAGCGCATAGTTGAAAGACCTGTCACTATGTCGGAAATGCCCTCAATGTCCGCTGAAATGTAGATTTTTTTCATAAATAAAACCTCCTTCAGTAATGATACAGCAATTCTGTGTGAAAAACATCATCCACAAGTTTTATATTGGCGGGTTCTTGCAATACAAAACGCAGCTCAAGGATGACTTTAAATCGAAATTGCTATAATTTTTTCCATGATATCACAAAATAAGTACCAAAACAATCATTCTTTAGCCTTAAAATTATATATCGGCTTAATCATAGCAATAATATCAATCGTATCGCCGGTAACGTCAATGATATCGCTTGCGTCCTTATAAGCCGCTGGCATTTCATCAAGAGTTCCCAAGTTTACGCTTGTAGTAAATATCCCTTCCATACTCTTTCTGTACTCCTCCATAGAAAGCTCTGCCTTGGCCTTTGTTCGGCTCATAATACGGCCTGCTCCGTGAGGTGCGGAAAAATTCCAGTCCTCGTTTCCTTTTCCTATCCCTATAATACAACCATCCCGCATATTCAGAGGAATTAGAAGCTTCTTTCCTTTATCTGCATTTATGGCACCTTTGCGTATAATATTGCTATCCAGGTCTATGTAATTATGGATGGTTTCAAAGCTTGGAAGTGTCGGGTCTATTCCCATTTTCCCGAAAATTATTTCAGCCATTGTGTGCCTATTCTGCACGGCATATCCTCCGCAAATCTCCATGTCATGCAGATAGTCCGCTTTGTTCTCTCCGGATAAATATGCTAAATCTCTGGGTACATTCTCTTCGTCCTTCATTAATTTATGTGCCATTCTTTGATAGTGTTCAGCCACTTGATTGCCTAAATTTCGGCTTCCACTATGGATGACTAAATATTTATTACCCTCTTCATCAACGTCTATTTCAATAAAATGATTGCCACCTCCTAAAGTCCCTACGCTTTTTTCAAATCGCTCAGTCCCTTTTAGTTTGGAGAAGCATCTAAGTTCATATACTTTTTCAAACCTGCATACTATTTGATTGTGAATACTTGTACCGCTTGGGATATGTTTTCTTATCACATCATCAAGTTTTTGTAAGTCCAAATCGCACTTGCCAAGTTCAACCGTCTTCATCCCGCAGCCTATATCAACGCCGACCACATTCGGAATAATATAGTTACCCATGGTGGAGGTAAAGCCTATAACACTTCCTTTTCCGGCATGTACATCAGGCATTATGCGGATTTTTTGGTCTCTAAAGGATTTTTGTTCAGCTAATAGTTCGACTTGTCTTTGAGCCTGTTCTTCGATGATTTTAGCAAATATTTTTACATCACTCATTTATTTAGCCCCCTGTAAATTTTCTCTTAGCGCGAGTCGATAATAAATTTCTAAAAAGGCTTCAAGCTTGATGTTTCATTAATCATAAAAGCATAGGCGGAGTCCCTGCCTGATGCGCCAACAGGCATCCCGGAAGTCCGGACAATGTTATTTCAAAAGCGAAAAGTGGTGATAGCGCTGATAGTGATCTGCCTGCGTAGCCATCGTCGAAGCGGAAGATACCGTTAGTATGCCAGCACCGTTTATGCCACGGGATCCCTGAAAAATTAAGTTTTAGGGTTGGCCCTAAGGCAAAAGTCTTGAGAAAAGTGACGGTCACAAGACTTTATGTATAATTTATTATTGACTCACCTATAAAAAAAGGCTGCCCTAAGACAGCCTTAATACATTGATACACGATTATCTTAATATCCAAACCCTTACATCTCTTCTGCCGTGCTGAAGCGCCTCTGCAATAGAGTCGAAGCATAGGTCTATTTTATAACCTATAATTGCGCCACCTGTATCGCTTGCCAGCGCTCTTCCATAATTTTCTATATAGAGCCAAGTACCAAGCGGTATTACGCTCGGGTCAACAGCTACAACACCTCTAACCGCCCTATGCCCACTCGCAGTATAATTAGAAAGTCCTGGTTGCTGTGCTGAATATCCGGTAGACTCCATAATCTTTGATATTACATATTCATACCCATTGCCTATGGTGCCGTCCACACTCACAATTGTCCCTGCATTCATAGGTGCCGGTGAGTCCAGTACAGTGTCACCCACAAGCAATATTTCAGAAACAGGCTCACGAGTTTGAGTTACGCTCTCAACGACGCGATTAATCTCTACTCCACCCACATAAGATACATTGATAACAGTAGTAATTTCGCCAATTATACCTTCTTGCAATAGCATCGCCTCATTAGGCGCAAGCCCCCTAGTTACTCGTACTTCCCTATAATACGGCTGCCTCACCGTCATAATATGCTCTCTGACTGTTACAGAAAGAAGGTATAGCGTAGAGTCAGCCAGTACAACATCATTTAAAAAACCGTCGTGGCTAAAGTCCGAACCTTTTTCCTCTCGAAGCTCAGCAATTATATGTCCAACCCTTTGCGAAGGGCCTACTTCGTACTCAAACGCCTCATCGCCATCAATTACTATGTTTATGAAGAAGCTTCTTCTAAGCCATAATTCTGTAACTTCATCTGCGTATAATTCTTCATCTAAATCTAAGCTTAGTATGTCTTTTGCGCTCAAATAAATTTCTTCAGTTTCTAAAAACTCGCCGACCGTTGTTGCGTAAGTATGGAAATCGTTCGTCTCCTCATCAACAGTCAACCTCACATATCTGCGCTGATTCTGCGCCGCACTCGTATCAGCACTTGCCGTAGTTGCAAAAATCGTAAGCAGTACACCTAAAAACATTATAATTGAAAGTCTCTTTTTTATCACTAATCATTACCTCCTAAATGGAAAACGCGGATAAATTCCGATGTGTTAGTCCTCCATAAATACAAGTACATTTTAACACATCTGTAATAATTAGGCAATAATCATTTTATGTCGAATAATGCCTTACCATTTTCCAAAGTAATTTTCGCGACTTTTTCATGATCAATTTGTTTAATTTCACTAATTTTTTCGCATATGTATTTCAAGTTTTGTGAAAAGTTCCTAGAGCCTCTAAATGGCTCAGGTGTTAAATATGGGCAATCCGTCTCTATCAAAATTCGCTCTAATGGCACAGATTCCACCGTTTCGACAATTTTTCTAGCATTTTTGTAGGTCACAGGTCCCGCTATGCCGATGAAATACCCCATCTCTACATACCTCTCGGCCATTTCCTCAGAACCCGAGTAACAATGGATTACGCCCGCACCTTTACCCCCTCGCTCTGAGAGTCTTGTAGCTTTCAGCGTATCAAAAACTTCCTGACACGCATCACGAGAATGTATTACTACGGGAAGTCCACTATCTTTTGCGAGCTCAAGCTGACGCATAAACCATTTTCGCTGAACATCCCTCGGGGAATTATCACGATAAAAGTCAAGACCAACCTCTCCCACAGCCACGACTTTTGGTGATTTCGTAAGCTTTGAAAGCTCAGCAAAAGACGACTCGTCCAAAGTCTTTGCACTATGAGGATGCACACCAACCGTCGCATACAAAAAATCATACTCAGCTGCAAGACGGATGCCTTTCTTTGAGCTTCTAAAGTCCGCGCCGGCATTTACGATATATTCTACGCCAGACTCTTTACACGATTTAATCACGTCTTGCCTGTCTTTATCAAACCTGCGGTCATCATAATGGGCATGAGACTCAAAATACATTAGCTCACCACCGCCCCGTCAGGAAGCTCGCCTCCAAAAAACAATACTTCAACCTTATCGCCTGTAGGAGCCGCAAGTATCATCCCTTCGCTTAAAGTACCCCTAAGCTTCACAGGCTTAAGATTTGAGACTACAATAACTTTTTTGCCTATCATATCCTCAGGGGCGTAGCTTTTAGCTATGCCAGATACTATTTGGTGCACTCGCTCCCCTACTTTTACCTTGAGCTTTAAAAGCTTATCCGAGCCTTCAAGCTTTTCGCATTCCTGCACAAGGCCGACTTTAAGCAGGACTTTCGCAAAGTCGTCGATAGTTATAATGCCCTTGGAAGAAGACTCGTACGCTTTTGCTTTATCCACCTTAGGCTTATTTGGAGTAAGAGCCTCAAGCTCTGCAAGTTCTTTTTCAAGATCAATGCGCGGGAAAACTATCGCAGATTTTTGTATCTTGACAGTCCTCGGTAGTTTGCCAAATTCATATATAGATTCCCATGTCTTTATGGAATCATCATGAATATTTAGCTGTTCATATATGGCATGCGGCGTGTTTGGCATAATTGGCGCAATCAATATAGAGATGACTCTAAGGCTTTCTGCCAAAGTGTACATGATGCCCGCAAGCTCGGCTTTCTTACTTTCATCCTTCGCCAAAACCCATGGCATTGTTTCATCAGTGTATTTATTGACTCTTCTGATAAAAGTCCACACATCTATCAGTGCCTCGTTAAAAGCTAATTTTTCCATTGATACTTCAAAGGATCTGATAGTTTTTGCAGCTAAGTCTCTTATCTGCTCATCATATTCATTACCGATTTGAATATCAGGCAATGCTCCGCCGAAATATTTATCTATCATACCCACAGTGCGTGATAAAAGATTGCCTAAATCATTGGCAAGATCTGAATTAGTCCTCACAATCAGAGACTCGTTATTAAAACCAATGTCTTGGCCGAATACGCCCTCTCTCATCAAGTAATAACGAATTGCATCAACCCCATACCTACCGACGAGTATTTCAGGATCTACTACATTGCCCTTGGACTTCGACATCTTCCCGCCATCCATTAGAAGCCAGCCATGTCCAAAGATTTGTTTAGGCAGCGGCAGCTCCAAAGACATAAGCAAACAAGGCCATATTATAGAATGGAAGCGCACTATCTCCTTCGCCATCAAATGCAGCTCAGCCGGCCAATATTTCTCATAATCGCTCTCGTTAGTAGATGTATAACCTAATGCAGTAATATAATTTGAAAGTGCATCAATCCAGACATATACTACATGATCCGGATCAAATTCCACAGGCACGCCCCATTTAAACGATGTTCTTGATACGCATAAGTCCTCAAGCCCCGGTTTTATGAAATTGTTAACCATCTCATTACGACGAGATATAGGCATTATAAACTCAGGATTATCCTCTATATGCTTCATAATCCTATCCTGATACTTTGATAGTTTGAAGAAATAAGCCTCTTCTTTCACGACCTCTATCGTCCTTGCGCAGTCCGGGCATTTGTTGTCGTTAAGCTGGCGTTCAGTGAAGAAACTCTCGCATGGCGAACAGTACAATCCTTCATAAAAACTCTTATATATATCACCATTATCATAGATTTTCTTAAATATTTTCTGGACAGCTTGCATATGACTCTCATTCGTGGTTCTAATGAATATATCATAATCTATATCCATGAGCTTCCATAAGTTTTTAGTAAGCTCTGCAATTTTATCCACATGCTCCTGAGGTGTTACTGAGTTTAGCGCTGCGGCTTGCTCTATCTTTTGGCCGTGCTCATCAAGGCCTGTCAAAAACTTCACGTCATAGCCTTTCATTTTTTTATAACGTGCAATGGAGTCCGCCGCTACCGTTGTATAGGCATGCCCTATATGCATTTTGTCGTTGGGGAAATAAATCGGTGTTGTTACATAAAATGTTTCTCTGCTCATATTTTTATACCAGTCCTTTACTCTTTTGCTAAATTATAGACAATTATCATGTATTATATTATTTTAGAAAGGAAAAAGCAATTTTTATTTCTCGTATAACGATAGAGATACTTGCTCATCCATTTCCTCTGCCAAGCATGTATTTCCAAATAGTATGGTCTTGAATTCTGACAGTAAGATGAGAATGTCTGTCTTTTAATGCTGCAACAGCATCAAGCATAATAGTTTGAGCCTCATTAGTATCTTTTACTTCTCGTTGCAATCCCTCAGATAGAAACCGAAGTATATGCCTGTCTGGTTTGCATAAATCATCATTACCACTCAACATAAAAAAATAGGATAGTGATATACCGCTACGCTGCCCTTTATTCCAAGAATTTTCTTTTCTACTTTTTTATCAATCATCTGCACATCTTGTAAAACTTCAATTTCATTTAAATACTTTTGCCCAAAGATAAACTGCTTCGGATTTAAGAAGTTCGCTGCTTATTTTTCAAAACATGATATGCAGAGTTATCGGCACCAACATCTTCAATGTTTTCTGTATTAACCCGATGCTCTTTTGCATGCACCAAATAAATCAGTTTACTTCAACTCATCCAGCCCCTTAACCTTATAAAAACTATGATACTGCCCTTTACCATCCTCATTGAAGCCGCACACCGCTAAATACGGACAATAATCACAGCCTGTTCTTGTGCCTCTTTTATATGGCCTTGCTTCGATATTACCCTCTATAATTTTCTTGCCTATTTCACCAATTTTCTTATCCGCAAACTGTATTATCCGCTCAAAGCCTTCTGCGGACACCATATTGCCCGAACGACTTACGTATTCTCCCGATTTGTTCAGGCCAACCGAGATTATGCTTGAACTTTTCTCTATATTATTATCTATGCCTTCTACAACCGCTTTGTTACTGAGTATAAGCCCGGGCATTTTGAACTTGTTAAGTATTGCATCATAAATTTCAGCGTTTGTAGAACCTGCACTAAATTCAGCTATCGGATCATCAAATTTAAAATAGAACAACCCGCTGGGCTTCGGCTTCTTAGGCAGGCCCAAAATCTTATCACCATTAGCAGTCAGTGCGCCCATATAAGTCAAAAGCTGCAATTGCCTGCCATAATAAATATCAGTAGCGTCAAATGTCTTTGAGCCGGATTTATAATCTATTATTTTCACATAGATTTGGTCGCCGCTTGTCATTATATCAACTCTGTCAATACGCCCGGTCAATATGAACTTATGCTCGCGGTCTATATCCACCGTCATGCCCGCATTTTGATCAAAGCTGACTTCAGCGCCTAAGGGTCTAAACTCGCCGGACTTAATATGCGATCCAAGTGCCCAGATGGAACGTTTAGCTATTTTTTTAACCTGCTCAAGAATATATTCTGACTTCGCATCATATGAGAATATATCCCATTTTTCCATATCAGCAAAGTTTGTAAAAAGTCCTTCGATAGATTTATCTATATACTTATAATCAAGCTCGCCCCAATCAAGATCCTTCTCTTGCAAGTGCTCGCTAAACATCTCTAGTGTATCATGAAAAATATTACCCAAATCTACATCCTTAACCTTATAATCTGCACGTTCTCGGGCCTTAAGGTTGTATCTCAGAAAATAAGAAAATGGACATTCAACATATTTTTCAAGCCTTGATATGCTGGTCACTATACTTTTGGGATATAGGGCGCTTAACACTCCCTCAGATAGAGAACGTTGTGCCCGCATACCGCTAAGAGCCTCCTTTACCCAAGCATCGTATTCACTGCTTTTTGCATACCAGCTGACTAAGGCCGCTCCCAGCTCTCCCGCATTACCGTCATCTGCATTTAGTGCCTTACACAGTTTCCCAAGCATTGGCCCAGGAAGCGTTATGTAATCGCTTTCTCTATGCCTTTGTGCTCCGTCAAAAGCAAAAAGTCTATTTATCTTCCAAAGCAGCGGCGAAGGCGAGTTTGTCTTGCCGCTTAAATCTCGCTCAGGATAGTACAAAAATAGATAATCGCTTGCCTTGGTTAATACTCTAAATACCATATGGCTATTGATATAAGTTTGCTTATCACTACTTACACCAAGTTCTATGCCGAATTTATCAAGATGCTCTTTATCGTTATCGTCTAGAAGCCCTTCGCTCTCAACTTTTTTAGGGATTTGGTCGCTTGTCATGCCTACTATGAACACCGCTTTTATATCGCTTAGCCTGCTTCTGTAAATATCGCCAACAATAACTTGGTCCTTAGACGGCGGTATGATCCCCATATCGCACGAAGAAAGACCCATAAACAATATATCGGCGAACTCCGCCGTCGTCATTTCCATATTAGCGAATATCTGCGCAACTTTATCAAGAACGTCCATATGCACATTCCATATGCCCGAATGAACTCGGTACAAATACATATCCTTTTCATCAACTGCATCCATAGCAAGTGCTGTAAGCTTGTCCGGAATACCTCGCCGAATCATAAAGTCGTAAATATCCCTGCATACATCCGCAGGCCTTATTTTACCTTTTGGCGTATATTTAAGGCTAAAATCGCTGATTGTAGCATAAACCGTATCTTTGGTGTCGTGTATAGATTCCTTATTGTACAAGCTTCTTTCGCCAAATCCGTACTCCCACTGCTCTTTACTCCACTTGCTCCCTCTTATTCCGTACTCTATTGCATAATTTTCAAGCTCATCTATCGCATCTTCGGATATATCCAATAAGCCAGTCTTTAAAAGCCTAAAAACGCTCTCTTGCGACCAGTTTTTCATAATTATTTCAAAAAGTGCACGCACAAACTCGCTGAGAGGGTGAAACAAAATCCCTATCCGCAAATCCACAAAGCAAGGAATATTATAGCGAGTGAAGGTATTTTGTAATATCGGTGCGTAAGACTCCATATCCCCCGGCAGCACGGCTATCTCATGGAACTTAAAGCCTTCATCGCGCACAAGCCGTATAATATTGTCGGCTACTGACTGCACTTCTAAGTATTTATTTGAAAATGATGCAACTCTAACGCTTTGAGTCTCATCGCCTTTTACCTTATATGGTTCTTTGATCGGTTTTTCATAGTTGTCCAAAAGATGTCTCAGCTCAGGAGAATTTTGAAAACGATAAGAATTTTTCAAAAAAACAGGTGACAAAACCTCTACACACATTTCCTTAGCCATTTGACTCAATTTATTTATCAAATATTTAGACTCATAGTAAAGATCGTCAAGTGTTATATTGTTATAAACCGTAGCAGACTCATTTATATTAACGCATATATTTACTTGCGAAGCTTGCTTGAGCAAATTTCCTATAGCCCTATATTCCTGCGGAGTAAAGCCTGAAAAATTGTCTATCCAGATTACAGAACCATTCAAGAGTCTGCTTTTATCAATCCGTTCGTTTAGAATGTCAAGTGCTGTATCACTTGATATGTAAGAGCTTTCCACAAAGTCCTTATAGGCGTTAAAAATCAAGCGTATGTCCTCAAACTTATTAGCTTGATGTACGCTTGTAAAAGACGGGAGCAATAGCTCCGTACCCGATGCTTCATATTGATAAAGTTCTTTAATCGTGCGGCAAATATTTTTTACAAACCCTGCAGAAATTGGGGTTTTGTGATAATACTTGCAGTCTGGCGAAAGGTCGTGAAGTATTTTCCTCACTACCATACTTTTACCTACAGAGTCTAAAACAGCTCCTTGACCTGCCCCCGTTTCACTAATAACATGATAACTAAGGCGCTCAAAGCTCAAAACTTGCGCCTTTATCAAGGACTTACCGGCAAATTTCTGAGCAAGGCTCTTTTCTGCCTCTAAGGTATATTGCTCAGGGACTATGTAAAAGAGCGGGGCTTTCCCTTCGTTTGCCGAACTTATTATATCGTCTGTACAATATGTGGTTTTACCTGAGCCTGCAGCACCAAATATAAATCTAAGAGCCATAGTATACCTTTTCCTAATATTACGATATTTTTAGAGCCTCTCCAACGATAAGTATACCTAAATCATTTTAAAACGGACCCAGGCATTATCAGAAAAGCTCGGCTTTTGGGAGTTTTCTGATAATACAGAATATGTGTGAAAAGCAACCTTGACAAGCCTTGTATCGAAATTGCTATCCTTGGGTACTTATTTAATATAGCCTAAAAAACTCGCCTAATTGCTATTGTTGGATCGAATCTTTATCAAGAACTATTCTTTTGCTTTCTTGCGAAGTTTCAATACAACTTTCTTTTCTCCAGATTTTGTTTCAAATAGGCGTACAGCTACTGACGCTTTTTCTTTCAAAGTAGCCTCCGTATCGACCTCGTTATTTATCTGCTCCATTACCAAATTGATATCAGAAAGCTCAAGCAAATTAACAGCAAGGCAATAAAACCCTTTGCGACGGCCATCGTCATATTTGCTTAGTAACTCTTCCAATATATGAACTTTGATATCAAGTTCAGCTTCATAAGCTGGCGTGCCCATTTGCTTAGCCTTTTCTATATCTCTAAATTGGTTTTTGTGTGTAATGAAAGAATCGAATAAATCTGCACCTTCATATTTTTTGCATGGGAACTCATCACATAAAAAACAATACTCCAGACCCCTACGCTGAGAGCATGACAGAACGCCACATGGAGGATGCACCTCATCAAACCCCTCGCCTGCGCAACCGGGACATCTCGATGTTCCTACTGTATGATAGCGCGGGCATAATCCACAATTTAATCCGCACACTGAAAACATAGGATATTTTCTTGTTTTATATACCACTACTGCACCCTCCCCTAGAAAGGTAATACTCTTTTTACAAGATAAGGCCGGCCGATCGCAAACAGACTCGGAAGCAGAGGCAATGATTCGAAAACCGGACATCAGCTGTCAGCCTACGGTCGCATGCGAAGGGAAAGAAGCCGGTAATGCTTAAGCATAGTTTTCGTCCCGGAGTATCCGTTATTACAGAGTATGAGCAAGTCTCACCCGGACGGAGGAAACAACGATTTTTTTCGGCATTTCCGCAGGTCGGGCTTTCTTGGGCAATTTTCAAGTTGCTTGACTATAAATGAGCATAAAAGCTCATGCTGCATAATAAGATGTATCATGCGTTAATACATATACCCTTTAAGGAGGAACAAAAATGAGAGGAACCAAAATAATGGCCCTACATTTGGGCGAAATAATTAAAACGTTAGTTTTTGTTGTCGTCGGCATCGCCATCGTATTATTGTTAATCAATTTATTCGCCCCCAGAGGAAATGAGAGGAATGAGATCGAAACTACAATGGCGACGTACATACCGGGAGCTTATCATGTCAGCTTACAGCTAAGCACAGGCACAATTGAAATTGAAGTTGTTGTAAGCGAGGATAGAATCTTAAGCATAGGCTTCTTAGACTTACCGGAAGACCAGCAGGTTTTCTACCCGCTCTTTAAACCAACAATGGAAGTGCTTCAAGAAAGCATAATTGAAAGTCAAAGTTTAGCTGTTACAGTGCCTGAGGATAGACTTATAACAGGCCAAGTGCTTTTATCTGCAATTGACAAGGCACTTACGCAAGCTATGGCTGACTAAGATTAATTAGATTAGCTGCCCTAAAGTATGTGAGCGAGCTCAGTTCGCTCTTAATAGGATGGTACGCGCTCAACGTATAGTCAATTCCTCCTAACCGTAACAAAGAACGCTTTTTGCATGAAGCTAGGCTTCCGGCGGTCCCTGCAGCCTGCTCGCCCATATATCCCGTTAAGCGGGTTCCAAGCGTATCCACAGGTATAGTGACCTGTCAACGCAGCGAAAGAAATTAGCGCAGCTTTAGCTGCGTTTTTCGCTAATGATGTCGATCGAATCGAAAACTCGTGAGGTTGGAACCCGCTGACGACGCCATGTAAAAAAAGGTAACCCTCGCCCGGTCAGAGGAGGCTACGGTGCTTCTTCGCGCCCCCGCAGGTCGTTTAAGACGTTTCTGCTTTAGGGGGAATTGACTATATATATCTAAATCACTTTAAACGGACCAAAGTTTCATCAGAAAAACTCCGGCTTCTAGGAGCTTTCTGATGATGCAAAAGTGAAAAATATCCTTCACAAATTTTGTATTGCCGGATTCTGGGTAATAAAGCCATTATGTGTGAAAAACGGCCTTCGTAAATTTTGTACTGCCGGATTCTGGGCAGTACAAAATTTAACGCAAGGATGATTTTGAACCAAGATTGCTATAAAAATTTAACGCAAGGGTTTTTGAACCGAATTGCTTTGGGACTATTTAAAGTAGATTTAATATAGCCACCCGCTTATCCAAGTTTACACAAAGACCACCAGGTAGTAGTTTGGCCTAAGACTACACTTGGTGGTCGCTTTGTTTCTAGTCATTAATGACGGGCGGTGACTCATCATCATCATCTTGTTCCGGCAAGTACGCTTCAGCTTGCTGTGGCTCTACTGGAATATTTGGCACCAACGGCTGATATTGCCTAGGCTCATCATTATTCAAATCCCCCGCAGCCGGCTCATTATATGATGAATACTCGTTTTCGTAAGTATCATCGTCCTCATAAGGTAGATATGCCGCATAGCCGTAATCCGGTTCATCTTCTTCAGCAGTTTCTGCAGGCACATAACCCGCACCGACATGGACTATTGCGGCTCTTGCTCTGTATCTACTTACATTTACTCTTTCACGGTAAAGCTCCGTATTCCCATCAAAAACTATTTTATGAAGTTCAGCAACTACTCCGCCGCGCGCAGGAGATATTACTTCTCTAACTCCCGGTGCCAACGTAGCAACCTCGATTATGGTTTCTTCCGGAGCCGGTATACGCTCAGTCACAACACTGAAAAGCTCCAGCCTGCGGTTAGGGTCGCGTCTCTCATGCCCATAGATATGTACATATGATCTGTTGCCGATTATATATGCAACTATCGTAAGCGGATAGCCCGTATCATTTTCAAATCGTAAGTCTATAAGGTCTGTCGCCAATGTCGCATCCCAAGCATAGTCAACATATGCGACTCTCATGGAGTGATTCAGCCTCTCTACAATCCTAACCTCTGCAAAAACTAACGCTATGTATAAATTGGTAGAGACCTGACAAATTCCTCCGCCCATCCCCGGGACAAGCTGCCCATTCACGATAACTGGAGCCAGGCGGTAACCATTCTCATATGTCATCTCTCCAAATGCTCTGTTAGTAGAGAATATCTCACCGGGCATAACCATGTAATTATTTATCTTATATGAAGCATTCAGTAAGTTCTGGTTCCGCCCGGGGTCATTGCCTGATATTATTGTGTAGAAGCTTCCTAGTCGGCTTGTGCTTCTTGCGAATATCTCTTCGGTAAGTTCCGGAACTTTTAAGTCAACCTCTATAACAATATCAGCAGACTGACGCGCATTTATGACAGCCAATAAATCCTCAGCCAACTTTTGCTGATTGACTTCAAGGCCTACAATTTCCGGGGTAATAATAAATTCCCCATATTCACGAACCATAGTCGCATCTTGTGAGCTTTGGTTTATTTCATTCATTACTTCAAATATAGCATTGGAAGCCGCTAAAGGCTCAAAAATAATATCGGAAATAAGCTCTACTTTTCCCTCTGCCTCTCTTTCTCGACCTATGCTGTAAGCAAAATCAACTGCGGGCATAAAGTCATGCACAACTTCAAGGTCAGCAAACGTATGCGAAAACACTTTATCTTCATGGATAAAGTTAATTACTTTTGCGAGCTCAACTTCTCTAACTTCTATGTAAAGTTTTTCTAAAGCTTCATCTGTTGTAAGTCCCGAAACATTAATGCCATCAATAAACACATCATCAGCTATAGCACCTTCTCTTAAAGTTGGAGCTGCAACAACCTCCATCGGTGTCTCTGTAGGCTCAAACATTCTAGCAATCATTGCGGGGGCATCAAGAGCCGCAGCCGCGAAAACAAACGTCATTGTCGCTACCACACCAAGCCCAAGAAATATGCCAGTTTTCTTAGTTTTCCTTTGTACTATTTTTTTATTCTTTTTTGCCTTTGGACCGGACATAAAAATTCTCCTAACTTTCAAACTGATTATCTACACTCCCAGTATAGCATAAATCCTCAATTTGTGCTATCATTTATTTATTTTTACTTTTTTTACCAATTTTATTAAAATACTCTCAGCAGTTTTCGAACAATTAATCTATCCAACGATGTTCTTTAAAACCCCTAATCCTTCAATCTCACATTCCACAACATCGCCTTTTTTTAGCATCTTAGGCGGATTAAATCCCATGCCTACGCCGGAAGGAGTGCCTGTGGCTATTATGTCCCCGGGATATAGGGTGATGCTTTGAGACATTTCCGATATAACTTTATCTATCCCATGCACCAATAAATCGGTATTAGAGCTTTGGCGCACTTCGCCATTTACTCGACTGCAAAGCGACAGAGAAAACGGCATGGGCATTTCATCTTTTGTAACAATCCAAGGACCCATTGCGGCAAAGCCGTCAACGCTTTTTCCTAAGAACCATTGATTATGTCTCTTCTGAACATTGCGCAAAGTTAAATCATTGAATATGCTATAGCCAAATATATATTCTTCCACTTCCTCAAGCCTGATCTTCTTAGCTTGCTTACCTATTATGACGGCAAGCTCAACCTCATAGTCAAGAGCTTCATCTACTTCTAAGTGCCCATCAAAGGTCTGCAAATGACCCGTGGTAGTTGCTGCTCTCTTCCCAAAGTAAACAGGCACATTTGGCGCCTCCCTGCCAAACTCTGCTGCATGGGCAGCATAATTTACACCAAGACATATTATGTCATGTATTGGCTTTGGAATAGGCGATAAAAACTCTACCTCAGACAAAGGATAAACTTTTTTTGCGGACGAAAAATCTAGCTTGGAAAGCAGGTCAAGCTCCTCGGGCGTAATTTCTGTTATGAGCTGAGTCATATCAGCAAAATCAAAGCCAAGCGTGCTTATTGCAGCCATGTGCGTTTTTTCAGAGTTTACAATCCCTAGCACATTATCTTTATCTATTCTGGCTGTAATTAGTCTCATGCGCAGTCCTCCTTGGGCAATTTTAAGATTCTATTTACAATCAGTCTACTATTTATGTCGAATATTGTCAATACTTCCTCACAAATTGTCATAATAAGATAAGATTGCACGCACTATGCCGCCTGCCAATATTTGCTGATTTTCATAATTTATCATCCATGCAAAGTCATGAATATTGTTCATAAAACTTGCCTCAACTATAATGGATGGCGTCCAAGTTGGCCTGCATACATAGAAATTGGCTTGATTTGCATGAGCACCTCTCGTAGTCATTGGGTTTATACCATGCAATTCATATGCAAAATGCTCCGCAAGCGGCCTAGAGTTTGGGTTTCTATACCAAAAAGAGGCTCCATGAATATTAGTTGCATCGGTAGTCTCTGCCGTGCTGTCGGCGTGCATAGAAATGAACATGTCAGGCTTTAGCTTGCGGCTTATCTCCGTACGCTCCTGTAAAGTAAGAAACACATCTGTCTCTCTCACCTGTACCACTGTCGCACCAAGCTCTTCAAGCCTTAGGGCAAGATTCTTCGCGTTGGCTAAGTTTATGCACTTCTCAGCCATAACTCTACCCTTAGGCCCAAGTGCACCATAATCATGGTCCCCATGTCCTGCATCAATAACGAATGTAAATCCGCTTAAGGGCAAATTCCCCTCCGCCAATTCCCTTCTTCGCCTTATATTCAGCATGAACTCTCCATTAGAAAAGCTTGTGTAGAACCCTTCTACATTAACCCCTTCACGAACAGTGAATGCATAATAAGGCATACCATTATAAATCCCGCTTATCATCTCATTAAAAAACATATCTCCAAAATCTGATAAATCAATGGCAGGCGCTTCCTTTTGCATAGAAAAATAAATTTTGAGAACATCACTATCAAACGTGGCTCGTACCGCTGGATAATGTATGGCGTCCCATTTTATAGAGTCTGTAACTGTGCCTCTTACATATCTCCCATTTGAAAGAACATTATTGATTAACTTGCTCTCAAAGCGCAAATACACATTTTCTCGCTGTATCCACATGCCTGAGTCGAGTCTTACCCATTCGCCGCCGCCTGATATCGCTCTAACCAAAGCCCGCTGCCCCCGGGTCAAGCTCCAATCGGAGCCCCCGTCTGTACTTGCCCCCGGAAATGTCCAGGCTGTTTTTGCTGTTACTGTGGCGTAAAACGGTGCGTTCTCATTTATGAGTCGTATATCTGCACCGCTCGAGCTCATTGTCTGCCCTCCAAACTCCATCAAGTACAGCGGCTGACCCAAATCAATTATGGTATCCTCTCCTGTGCGCCCTGTCACTTTGTGTGAGGCACTAAATGTCGTAGCATAAATTTGACCTGTGTGGAAATTATGCGTCTTATGTTCGGGCGAGAGTATCAAAGTTTCACCGTTAAAATCTACCGTTAGAGACGCTCCGATTGGAGCTATAGCTTCGAAGACTATTGTGTCGCCAGAACTGACATATTCTGCCTGTGCCGGAAAAACGGACGTTAAAATTGCCCTTTCCATCACTTCGTGCGCAGGCTCTAAAGTATCAGGCAGTCTGTTAATAATCCTTATGACATCTTCTTGAGCGTCTTGCGAGAGTACAAAAGTATTATTACCTAAGGCGATATCTACAAAAATACTGAAAAAACCTTCCTCAGTTCGGTTGTTTACGGGTAAACCGTTTATGTACAGTCCTTTTTCAGGATCGCTTGTGCCAAATATGTTAAAGCCCGGTGCTGGTACCGAAACGTCATTCATTGGCTGAGCTATGGATAACATTTGCATATGCTCTGCCTTTGTTACCTCCGTTGCAGCTGTTACCTCTGTTACTAATATTAGCGGCGCTATCGGCTCAACCATAGTTTCAGTCATTATATCTTCGCGGCTAAACAAATAAGCTAAAGCTGCTATCATGCACAATATAAAAAACATTACAATAGTTTTTCTACTCATGTCATAACACCTCTCATTTGTAATCATAGTCAACAAACTTGAAAATCATCAATAAAGTCCAGACTACATAAACACCGAAGAAGCACCGTCGTTTCCTTCGCCCAGGTAAGACTTGCACTTTTCCCGTAATACATCCCTAGATTTCCCTCTACCCAGTAAAGCTCCATGTTCCCGCTAGCCTTCGCCCATTCCACAAACTTTGTTTTTCAGGGCCTCGGGTAAAAATGGTGCTAGCGTACCGCCGGGATCTTCCGCTTCGCAGACAGGTCGTAATAGGCGCTTGCAGGATGCTAGGGCGAACAGCCATGCCTTGAGAAAAAGTGCTTTGATTTCTTCGGGCTTTTCAAATTTATTGACTATCACAACAAAAAAACTTGACTTTAAGCTCCGTCATTTATATATTTATTCTATAGCTTAGCAAATCAGAAGGGGGAATTCTCATGCATAATTTTGAGCCCATGGGAGACAAAGGGATACTTATAAAGCTTGAACAGAAAATTTCCTCCGAGATATCGGCAAAGATACGGCAGTTCACGGCAAGTCTTGAGAAATGCCCGAATCCTGCCATACTAGAAATTATACCGGCATATGCCAGTATATGCATTATATATGACCCGCTTATTATGGATTATGACGGTGTTAAAAAACTCTTATCAGACTTTTTAGAAAGCTCGGTGAGCAGAGGTTTAACAAATGCAACAGTTTTTGAAATACCCGTCCTATACAATTATGAAACAGGCCCAGATTTGGGTTTTGTTTCAGAGCATAGTGGGCTTTCTGTAGAAGAAGTAGTTCGAGTTCATACTTCCGTGGAGTATCTAATTTACATGCTTGGTTTTGCTCCGGGTTTTCCTTACCTAGGCGGCATGGATGATAGAATATCCGCTCCCAGGCTCAAGGTTCCTCGCAAAAAAATTACCCCGGGCAGTGTAGGAATTGCTGGCAAGCAAACCGGCATGTACCCAATCGAGTCACCGGGAGGATGGCAATTAATAGGGCAAACCCCCATCAAGCTATACGATCCTGCAAGAACTCCACCCGTCTATTATAACGCCGGAGATTACATAAAATATAAGGCGATCGACGAAAATACATTTGGACATATACAGGAGCTCGTAAAAAAAGGCGTATATGAGGTGAAGACATGGCCAAAATCGAAATAATATCTGGCGGAGTGCAGTCCTTAATTCAAGACCTTGGGCGAGTCTCTTTTCAAAAGATGGGTATGCCCGTCACCGGGGTTATGGATAATTATGCTGCGCGCTGTGCAAACATTTTAGTTGATAATCCTGAAAACGCCGCTTTGATAGAGTCTGCTCTTTTAGGGCCTGAGATTAAGTTTTTAGACAGAAATTTAATCGCCATAACCGGAGCCAATATGCTCGCCGAAATAAACGGAGTTAAAATCAAGAATTGGAAATCCTATCTGGTAAATAGCGGCGATATTTTAAAGCTACACTATGCTGCAGTCGGAATGAGGTCTTATATAGCATTCTCGGGCGGCATAGATGTTCCTCTTTTGATGGGCAGTTATTCGACTTATCTAAAGGGTAGTATAGGCGGCTTTAACGGCCGTGCTTTAAAATCGGGGGATATGCTTAGTACCCATGGTTGCACTGAGCATAGAATAAAAGAAATGTACGCTGGCTATATCCCAGCGTACAGCAATCAAATCTGCCTGCGTGCAGTGCCGGGCCCTCACACTGATTTTTTTTCGGCAGATGGTTATGAGTTGTTTTTTGCACAAACATATACCGTAGATGCAAGGAGCGATAGAATGGGCATTTTCTTGCAAGGCTCACCAATTGATTTTAAGAATGAGACCGCAGACATTCTCTCTTCGGCCATATTAATGGGTAGTATACAAGTAACCAATGACGCCACTCCTGTAATATTAATGGCCGATTGCCAAACTACGGGCGGCTATGCACAGATTGCAACTGTAATAAGTGCTGACTTACCAAAAATTGCGCAAGCAAAGGCTGGAGATAAGATATCGTTTAAAAGTATAAGTGTTCATGAAGCCCAAAACATCTATAAGGAATACGAACAGAAAATAATAACTATTAAGGCACAGTTAGGTTCAGGCTTAATTGCAAAATCTTCGCATACTAAAAATCTGAAGCTAAATGGCAATGCTTACAGAGCAATAATTGAGGAGGTAATCTAATGTTTTCAGTGGATCTAAACAGCGACTTAGGCGAAAGTTACGGCGCGTTCAAAGTAGGCTGCGATGAAGATATCCTAAAATATATATCCTCAGCAAACATCGCTTGCGGCTGGCATGGCGGCGATCCTGTAGTAATTGAAAAAACAGTTAAGCTCGCTAAGAAAAATAATGTTGCAGTTGGAGCTCACCCAAGTTATCCTGATTTACTGGGCTTTGGAAGACGTAGAATGATTCTATCTTCGGATGAGCTTAAAGCGTATACGAAATATCAATTAGGTGCATTTTGGGCATTTGCAAAATGCAGTGATTTGGATGTTACTCATATTAAGCCTCATGGCGCTATGTATAATGATGCAGCGTCAGACTACAGCATTGCTCGAGCAATCGCCGAAGCTACTTTTGAGATAAACCCAAGTATAGCGTTTATGGCTCTGGCTAATAGCCAAATGGTAAAGGCAGCAAATGATGTTGGGCTTCGTGTCATTTCCGAAGTATTCGCTGATCGTGCGTATGAGGATGATGGCTCGCTTATGGCAAGAAGCAAAGAAGGCTCTGTTATTCACGATACGGACATTTGCATACAAAGAATTATGAAGATGCTAAGAGAAGGTACTGTTTTCTCCGCTTCCGGAAAAATCATCAGCGTAAATCCTGATTCTATCTGCGTCCATGGTGATAATCCAAGTGCTCTCTTATTTGTTCAAAAAATTGCTGAAAATCTTAGACTTGAAGGGATCGGCATTGCACCGTGCAAGTGATTTCAAAGGTTCACTTTTTTCCTAAAAATTCACATCTCGATAATACGTGCCGTGGAAAAAGTTGAGTCTAATTCCTCGGCATATATTGTTTAAAAAGGGATAACTTAATACGGAGCGAATGAGCGAATCTTAAAAAGGAAGTGGCGTAGTGAATTTGCCCCAAAACAATTTAATTAGAATTGTAAAAGTTACAATCTTCATGCTGTCTTTTTGCGCTATTCTCCCTTTAATGACATATGCAAAAACAGCTAATACAGCAGTTCCATATTTACCTAGTGATTTAAGGAATGGAAAGATCCAATGCAGCAAGGAGCTTTCCTCGCAGGAAATCACATATGTCAAACGGAATTGCTATAAAAATAATAACATAGACTACTTGCCTGTATTTTATGTAAATCCTAACGATATATTCATGCCCTCGGATAGTAAAGTAGTTGAAAGTGATACTACAGCAAATATAAATATGAAAAAAGTCATACCCGGTGGTATGACGGTTGGCATACGTATAAATACCAATGGCGTTATGGTTTTACGAACTGAGCATGTTAGTGATATAAATGGTATGACTCATAAGCCGGCTGAAGATATACTGTATCCGGGCGACCTTATAGTTTCAGTAAACGGTAGGTTGGCAGAAAACAAAGAAGTGCTTCAAGAAGAAATTTCGAGTTCCGAAGGCGCTATTGAACTTTCTATCAAAAGAGAGGGCGAACTTTTTGAGAGCACAATTACACCTATAAAATGCCCGCAAGATAATGTATCCAAAATAGGAGCATGGGTTCGTGACTCAACGCAAGGTATAGGCACAGTAACCTATATTAACCCAAATACTATGAAATTCGGAGCCCTTGGGCACGGAATAATGGATGTTGACACTAAAAAACTCATGAGCGTCGGTAACGGAAGCGTCTGGGATGCTGATGTAAAGTCAATTAAAAAAGGTAAGCGTGGCGTACCCGGAGAGCTGGTAGGAGATATTGTTCTCGGCAAAAGTCTTGGCGAAGTGAGAATGAATAATGCATATGGATTATACGGAGTAATGAACAACGATATAGAATGGTTAGACGAAAGTACTGTAGCAGTTGCCTCTAAGGACGAAGTCACCACAGGCCCTGCACACATATTAACTAATATAGGCGGAGATTGCGTTTCTAAATATGATATAGTTATCGAATCGCTTAACAAAAATTCATGTGACAACTCTAAGGGAATAGTTATACGCATCGTTGATGATGGATTGCTTGATAAAACAAACGGCATAGTGCAAGGAATGAGCGGCAGCCCCATAATTCAAAATGATAAGATAATAGGCGCAATAACCCATGTATTCGTACAAGAACCAACAAAGGGATATGGGATTTTTATCGAGCATATGCTAGGGCAGGAAAATGGGTTTTAAAGACTGTTCTCTCCAATAGCAACCCTCTGGCTATAGTCTATCCTCGTTAAATAATAATAAGGAACATAGGATTTTTACACATAATTAGGAGTCGTAAACCAGGCGTAATAAAAGGTACGGTTGGTTTACGACGATATTGTTATACGAATAGCATTTATCTGCGCAACTTTGCGACAATTACATATCTGTTAGCCCCGCCCATAACACCGCAAGTAGAAAGAATCAGGATTTGGTCCTCCTCTGACAAAATAATATCCGTCGTAAAGTGCGACCTACCTTGCAACTCCAGAAGAAACGCATAGAAATCATCCCTGCTGCGGAAATTAGTAGTAAGATAGCAAAAGTCTATAGTGGTGTGGAAGAAAGAGAAAATATCCCACACCGTTTCTTTATAGGGCGTATCCAGCAAAATATATGTATGCGCCCTAAAAAAATCCTCGTTATGAAAGTATCGTATATTATGAAACTTACTGCCGCCACGCATATTGTGTCCGTAAATGATAGTATTATCATCCGTTAACGTGTACAGATCGTTTTCATAGTCAAGAAAAACTGATCCTGCACTGCTTGAGTTTCCATGCAGGTCATGATAAAGGTAAAATTCATTGTTATATGTTTGTACAACAGGATAAGAAATATTAGTGCCTGTAATTTCTAAAAAGCCTACAATGTCAGAATTATCATATTGTTCTCGTAATCTGGCAACACGTGCAAGTAGCTCCGGGGGTTGCAGCAGATACTCCTCCCAATCTTCTTTCTGCTCGTATTCGTCTATATTTTGAACATATATTTGTTCTGTAGGCTCACTAATCAGAGTATCTCGCATTTCAATATTACTGGAGTTCTGATGATGAAATATGAAAATGACAATGAGGACTAAAAAAAAGCATATGAAAAAACTCTGTAATTTCTTTGGCATTATATCGCAATCCTTCCATGCTTAATAACATTGCAGCAATCATTTTAAACCATGCTTTAATATATATTGCTCCTATTGTATATTGTATAAGCATAACATGTCAATTCTCTTACGGAGAGTGCTGCCTTTGAACCAAAAACAAAAGTATGCTATTTTCTTCATTACTTCATCAAAAAAGACCGCCCTCAGACATATCTGAGGTGTCGGCCTTTTTTGGTATTTGAAACATTTATATTCTTGTAGGCAAATTAATCCATGCCCATACTGCATTGCCGTATTCATCAGTTTCATATCCACGTTCAATTGTGGCTTCTATGATATCATAATACGCCCAGTGCACAGGCGATAGGTCAGTAAATACAACAAAGCCTTCCAAAGCGGCATCAATATTGGCACGATTTGGTTCTCTTTCCAGCACCCTATTAATCAGAGTAATAGCCTCTGCTCTGGTAATAGCATTATCTGGACGGAATGTGCCATCAAGATAACCAAGAATCCAGCCTCTACCGTATGCCATGTTAACATAGCGTGCTGCCCAATGCGCAGACGATACATCTGTAAAGCTGCTCGTGGGGACATCGCCGCCTGTGAAAAATCTTGACATAATTGCTGCAAGCTCTGCACGTGTTATCTGAGCATTCGGCCTAAATGTTCCATCGGGATATCCGAATAAAACGCCTACATGCGCAAGGTAATTTACAGCCTGAGAATACCATCCGGTATTGTCAATGTCACTAAAGCCTGCGTTTACTGCAGATGTATATTTGTTGTCATCATCTAACAATCTGAAGAGAATTGTGGCGGCCTGAACTCTTGTTAAAGATAAGTCAGCTCCTACTGTACCGTCTTCAAATCCATAGATGTATCTAACATGCCGTCCTATTATAAGCCTTGGAACGAAGCGCTGATTCTCATCTTCTTCCGGCAGTATTGGACGAGGTTGTACCGGATTCCAAGAGCCACCTGGGCCTCCGGGCCCGCCAGATCCGCCGCCGGGCAAGGTGATTGTGATTGCACGGTCGGCTGCATCGGCCGATGTTATAGTGTGATTTACTGTAGCAAAGCCCGGTGCTGATGCTCTTAATATGTCTCTGATGCGCACATTACTTACATTGAACGTGCCGTCACCACTGGAAACAATAGTAGCACCATCAAGAACAAGAGATGCACTTGGCAACAAGTTTCCTGCAGAGTTAACAACTCGAACCGCTAAATCGTTTATTACGGCATATCCGCCGCCGCCAGGGCCGCTTCCTGAGCCATCGTACATATCAATCACGATATAACCCCTGTAAGCGTCCGCTGGAGTAATATCATGTAAAACGTTATAAAACCCAATTGCAGATGCAGTCAGTCTATGCCCTATACGCACGTTGTTTACAACGAATCTACCCGTCCTTTGCCCTTCGGACATTTCCGAAATAACATTTCCGGATGGAGACACTGTAAGGCTTGAGCCTATAAGAAGCTGACCACTATAAGTTACTCTTACTGTAAGGTTATCAATTCTGCTAGGTCCGCCGCCGCCGGGGTAGCTTCCTGAACCATCGTACATATCAATAACGATAGTCCCTCTATTTGCATCCGCTGGAGTAATATCATGTAAGACATTATAAAAACCGGTTGCGGATGCGGTCAGTCTATATCCTATATACACATGGCTTACAACGAATCTACCCGTTCTTTGTTCGCCGGACATTTCCGGAGTAACAGTGCCGGATGGATCTACCGTAAGATATGATCCTATAATAAGCTGCCCGTTGTAGGTTATTCTTACTATAAGGTTGTCGATTCTACTATATCCGCCACCGCCGGGGTAACTGCCAGAGCCATCAAGCATGTTCATGACGATATAGCCTCTGTTTGCGTCCGCAGGAGTAATATCATGCAGAACGTTATTAAAACCGGCTGATGATGCAGTCAGTCTGTGCCCTACACGCACATTGTTCGCAGTGAATCTACCTGTTCTTTCATTATCGAGCATTTCCGCAACGATAGTGCCGTATGGAGCTACCTCAAGGTGTGAACCTCTGATGAGCTGATTGTTATACATAACCCTTACTTCAAGGTTATCAATTCTTGTATATCCACCGCCACCAGGATAACTTCCTGAGCCGTCGCGCATATTAATCACGACATAGCCCCTAGAGACATCTGCAAGTGTAATGTCATGCAGAACGTCGTTAAAACCAGCTGAGGATGCTCTTAGCCTATGCCCTTCGCTCACATTGCTTACAGTAAACCTGCCTGTGTTCAGCCCGCCGGACATTTCCGGAGTGACAGTGCCGGTTGGAGATACTGTAAGCCTTGAGCCAGTGATAAGCTCCCCGTCGTAAGTTACCCTTACTTCAAGATTGTGTCCTTCACCGCTTACATTAAGCTGTATGATGGTGCTTGCATAGTAAGCGTCCGTTGTTGTTACATATTGTTCTCTCTCGTCAAATCCATTAGCATCGGCTCTCAACCTATCTCCTACGCGAACCGTATCTGCATCTATTGTAAAGCGGCCCGTGTTGTTACTTTCCACATCTTCATCGCCGTGAAGCAATGTAGCAGATGAAATCAGATTGTTTTGAGCATTCACAACATCTACAGTGAAAATCGGTAGTAAAATAGGTTCGTCCGGAAGGGTAATGATTACAAATCCAGCTGTAATATCGCCGGGATTCACCGTACGAGTCGGTAAGTTTGCAAAGCCAGGAACATCCGGCGCAAGTACCGCCCCCACAACTATATCCGATAAGTTGAAAATACCATTGTTCGTAGTAAGTGCGCTGCCGCCATTCACTCTTAGGAAAGCTCTGTCTACAGGCTGTCCCCTAAAATGAATCTCAACTCTAAGGTTATTCCCAACATCTGTAAGAAGATGGATGGTAGCGTATCCGTTATAAGCGTCAACCGGACCTACAGTATGGATTACAGTGGTAAGACCGCCGGCCGTAGCTTGCAGCACTTCCCCTATGTACACGTTATTCAAGGTAAATATCCCGCCGCTGCCATCGGTCACAGGTTGGCCGTTACGCCGCAGCTCCGCATCCGGAACAAGGCGGCCTTCGTGATAAACTCTTACGGCAAAGTTGTCTAACCCAACACGTGTAGAAAGGGTAATCTCTATTTCGCCTCTAGCCATATCAGCTTCGTTTATAATGCGCTCTACATCAGCTAGACCCGGAGCTCCGGCCACAAGTCTGTTCCCTATAAGCGCACTTGTCACATCAAATACTCTGTTCCCATGTACATCAGTTGTGGGCGCTACGGGCACTCCGTCATATGTCACGGTGGACGTGGAAATGCGTACACCTTCAAACCACACTATTACACGGATATCTTCCGGGCGCCTGTCCTCATCCCTAAGGATGATGGTTACAGAGCGAGCCTCAGCATTAGCAGTGTTAATAATGTGCTCCACATCGTCAAAACCGCGAGCTGTTGCAGACAATAAATCACCAACACGCACTCCGTTGATTGTGAAAACGCCGCTGCCATCGCCGGGAACCGGTATTCCCCTCCACGTCAATGTGGCTGAAGGAACAAGGTCGCCGTCAATAGTGTGCCGCACTACACGCACCTCAAAGTCATTGATAATTTGGTCAACCTCTACTTGTATAAGCAGATATGGCCCAAGTGAACCAGTGATAAAGTTAGCTACATTTACAGTTTCAGAACCGAAGCCAGGCACTTCAACGGTTATTTCTCCACTGCCCCAAGCTGCATGGTCTGCACGCTCCACCCTAATTACCTGAAACGGAGTGATATAGGTCGCGTTGCGAACATTTTCAGCATACATAAGCTCTACAGTAGCATCATAACTGATGTTATTACCTGTGCCTGCCGCCAACACGTGAACAAGAATCATAAAATCATCTTCTTCGTCCCTGTCAATAAAGACATTGGCCTGAGCATTAGCTTCATCCGTCAACTCTACAGGCGTAGGCTCTGAGAAATTGGAACCATATAAACTATGGGAACCAAGAACGGTGTATAAACCCGGTTCTAAATCAAACACTTCATAGAAGCCGTTCGAATCGCTGATAGTAGTTGCTACTACTGCGCCGCTTGCATCAAATACCGTTATGGTAGCTCCTGTTATAGGCAACCATGTATCCGGATAAGAACGCATAGCTTCGTGCATAACAAAGCCACGGATCGATCCGGCAAATTCTCTCTCAAGTTCGATATAGATGGTCTCATCTTCATACTCTTCAAATACCTCACGGGTGTTTGTTTCGAATCCGTCCGCTGCCGATATAAGGGTTTCACCGTCAAGAGCTCTCGCTTGGAATTCGCCCGTTGTACTTAGGAAGTATACAGTAGTAGTATCATCAATTTCTAAAGAGAGTGTGGAAGTCGGTATAAGTCTGCGAAGGACATGTTCGGTGCCTTCAAGTACTTGTATCACTTCCACAACACGGACAGTGAGCGGGAACTCACGTTCCATGGTAATCGTTATTGTGTTTACCTCACCGTCCCAAAGATCACCTATGGCGTACACGGCACTTGGCCTAAATGTGTTGCCGCCTATGACATGGGTTGGCGTAATAGGTTCTACCCATATTTCTGTCAATGTAGTTGAATTGGTTACTTGCCACGAGTATCCTGTTGCAGCACTTGTAGCTGCCCCAAGCACGCCAGGGCCAATAACACCTTCAGGATTTCTTACATTCACACGTAGGTTATTGCTTGGGTTGGCACCCGTAGGTCCTCCGTGCGCTATCGTTCTCTCAATAAATCCATCATCGTTATCATATTCTTCAAGATGCACAACCCTAAGGGTTAGCGGACTTGGAGCTGCGATAGAGCTTAGAAGAATATGGATTATAAACGGATCTGCCGCAGTACCTGCCGCATCGGGATTCACCACGCTTTGCTGGCTGATTCTGAAAGGCTGTTCCGACTCTAAATGAGATGGAGCAAAAACCGGTGCAGTTGCAAACAATTCGTGGCGTACCATCATCCCGCGACCGGAAAGGTCGAAATGTATCGGTGCTGGCACTGCACTAGATGCCACAGGCGTCCATGGCGCTGCTGAAGATTGCCTATAACTCAAGTTTGCATTTGCGATGACAGGCATTGCTTCTAAGTCACCGTTTCGCACTTCAACACGCAGATTTTCTATGATAGCCGGTTTCAAGCGAATTTCAATGCGGCCACGGTCAAGATCCGCCTGTGTAAATTGCCAGTCATACTCTGAATGATAAAGTATAGCATGACCATCAAGAATATCATTTATATCAATTTCATCAGATTCTAAAAACGCTGCGCCGATGGTGCTTATTATTTCACCGTTAAGCACAATCCTAGATACCGTTAATAATTCGCCGGTATAGTAATCTACAACTGTGATTCTAACGTCAAACTCATTTTCACCGAAGCCTATAACCCCATTGGGACTGATAAGGCCGACAGAAAGTCGCTCACCTACGGCTCTAGATACATTAATGTTAGAATTACCTGCTGGACGTACTTGATGGTTGCCTGCGTGACCTTGAGCCCTCGCAGCATACGGGTTGAACGTCCTTACTCCATCATGAACCCAAGTAAAGCCAACATTTGTAGTCGGCGCAGTGATAAGATGATCTGCGCCAGGCTCTATGCTTCCAAAGAACCTAGTTTCAAACGCTCCACCCGTTTGCCATGCAAGGAATGGATAACTCTCCCACGCATAGTTGCTATCGCCCCACTCATCTATTGTAGCCCATCCGTTAACGCGCCAAGCGCCAGTTGAAATTCCCGGCAACAAGCCTGATGTGAAGAAGGCTGTGTTTACGCCTTGTATAGCATTACCGACCCCAGGCTGTATAATAGGAACGTTACCCACTGTTTGGTGAGCAGGAGCTGTATGGACGGAAGTATCCCAAAATACAAGCTCATATCTCATGCCTGCGGTTACGTTGTGGTCTGCACCGATTGCGGCAGGGCCGCCGACAGGGCTTGCATAAATTGGTCGTCCCGCAACATTACCCGCATTCCAAACTCGTCTTAGGGTATTGATTCGTGCGCCGCGGCGTATGCCCAAAATACCGTTGCCCGATGAAGCATTTACTCTCCCGTCTACTGAACCTACATTATAGACGTCTTCGATAAGCAGAGCACCAGTTCCTGAAGATATACCCACGATGCCGCCCGTTGCACGGCCGGGACCTTCCACATTTCCGGAATTAAAGCTGCGTAGTATCTGACGGCTTGCACCTGCACGGGCTACGCCAAGAATACCGCCAACACCATAAACATCCGTTGTAACTGCGGTTGTAGTACCAAGCACTGTTACGGGGCCTTTGTTTGCGCTGTTCATGATAACAAGGCCTGTGCGGTTAGAGTCACCGACTATGCCGCCGACTCTTCTAACATTTGCAGCCGTTGTTGATGTAGTGGTAGCACGGCCTGTAGAAGACACATGTCCTGTGTTTATAGCACCATTTATCGTAAAGTTAATATTATCAGCCCAAGCCACAATACCGCCGACAGTTCTGCTGCCGTGCACATCGCCTGTGTTTAAGGCGTGATTAATAGTTACGCTTAACGCACCACTTCGGCTTACCGTACGACCGATAATACCGCCCGCATGGTGGCGGGTAACAGTTGCATTTGTTTGGAAATTAAAACCGATGTTACCATGGTTCTCTATATTATTAAGGGTTACAGCACGGTTAGCAGCAGCAGCCGGGAATTGGACACGTCCGATGATGCCGCCCATGTTGTTATTAGCCACGCTAGTTGTTGCAGTCGACGTTGAGCCGACATGCCCATGGTTTATCGCATTTGAAATATCTATGCGGTTAGTGGAGAGGCCGATAAATCCTCCGGATCTTCCACGTCCGGCAGCCATATGAAGTATGTTTCCACGGTTCTCACCATCCCGTATAGTAACAACACCACTAACCTGACCGATAAAACCGCCATGGTTGCTATTGTTACCGCCGGAAGCAGTGTGAGTAATATTGGCACGGTTAACGCTCTCTACAATTGTAGTTGCGTTACGTGCACTGCCGATTAAGCCGCCGATGCTTCTGGTGCCGCCAAATGTATGTACGGTTGTTGCATTATTTTGTACTCTAGTGAGTGTTGTAGATGTAGCGCCTGCAGTAGGCGTTTGACCTACAATACCACCTGTCTGGTTACGTCCCGTTACATTGGCGTGGTTTACGCTGTCTATAACGGTAAGGCTACCCGTAATATCACCGATAAAACCTCCAGTCATACCGGCAGTATTGCCGGTGTTAGTTACGTTTACAACACCACGGTTGTGGCTATCTGCAATCGTAACATGACCTTGCGCTCTACCAATAAGACCGCCAGAGTGACCTCTGTTTGCATTAACTTCTGCAGAGTTAGTAACATTCGTCAAAGTGGCACTTCCACCGCTCATACGGCCTATAATACCACCTGTACCACGCATAGCTGCACCACTGGCGTTGCCTGTTCCTAATGACGATAAGGCTCCGTTGTTTTGTGAGTCTTCAATTGCAGCAATTCCTGATGATGTACCTATCAGACCTCCAAGGCTGTTGGCAGATAGCACCGCACCAGTGTTTGCGGCATCACCAATTGTGATGGCCGCCGCAGTGCCTACAATGCCGCCTGCGGCAGTTGTGCTGCCTGCCGTCCCCGCTCCGCCTACTCTGCCGCTATTTGAGACATCGCTTAAGCGCACACTATTTGAAGCAATAGACGTAGTGATACCAACAATACCGCCTGCTATAGCCGTAGATGTTACAGCTCCGCTATTTGCACCACCATTTATTGTAAGTGCACTCGCAGTACCGACAAGTCCGCCGGCTGCAGTTGGCCCGGTAATATTTGCTCCGTTTTCTACATTGTTAAGAGTTAATGCACCTACTGCATCAGGAGTGCTGCTGCCAATAATGCCGCCTGCAACCTGAACAGTTGTGATTGTTCCTGTTACGATCACATTTTCTATCGTCATGGATGAGGTTGCCGTCGGAGTAGTTATCCTTCCGATTACACCGCCTACATGCTGGAACTGTCTAGCGTTGCCACTACCGCCTATTGATGTTACCAAATTGACAGTGTTGACAGGATCATCTCCGCTGACATTAACATTACCCGCAGTCTGTCCGACAAGACCGCCTGCTGATGGGATGATTCTGTTACCACCCGTAGTCCCGGTTGTGTTTAATGCCATACTCACATCCACATTAACGCGTGAGATATTAACGGTACTTCCGGCTTCTGCAAAGCCAACCATCCCACCTATTCTCTTGCCGTCAAAGGCACGTGAGCCGGAGATATTAATGGCAGCGCCATCTACGTTCACGCCCCTTATGGTAACAGTACTGTTTGGCACAACCCTTCCCACAAGGAGGCCTATGCTGCCTACAACAGTGTTCCATGAGGCTAAAGTAGTTGAATCGGAATAGGTAATACCTGTGAAGTTTACATTTTCAATGACTGCTCCGTTGCCCAAAGTTCGAATAAAGCCAAAGTCATTATGCCCCAATGTTTCGGGCGCTTCAGTTGCGTCTCTGGGTACAAGCTGCAAGCCGCTAATAGTGAAAACATTTCCGCCATCACTGCTAAAGCTGCCTGTAAACGGTACTCCTCCAACAGGGCCGCGACCAGTAAAAATTCCCATACCCGTCATCGAAATATCATTCATCAGAACAAAATGCTGACTGTTTAATCCAAGCCCACCGTTAAGGAAAAGAGCGAGTTCGGGAGCGTTAGATATTGTAACTATCGCTGCAGGGTCTATATTCACCCACGAAAGCTCAAAATCCTGCTCTATCATGTCTAAAGAGCTTATTTCTAGCTCAATAAACGTACTTACAGCTCGAGCGTGCTCATATGCGTATACATATGTCTCGTATACAGCCCAAGCAGTATAGACAATCGTTTCATCTGCAGGCAAGATTATACTAAATCTGCCATAAGCATCGGTCTGGGCTGTAAAAACTTCTCCAAGCTCCTCGTATTCATATTCATATCCTTCTTCGTTTTCGGACATGAAATGTACCGTTGCGCCTTCAATTGCCTCTTCATTTAATGTGACTACACCTTCTACCAACGCCGAACCGTATTCTAATGTCTGGGTGGCATAAAGCATAAAGTCAATGTTGATATTGCCAAGCTCGTCCGCTCTGTATGTGTAGTCGTATGCAGGTACGAGCAGTTCTTGAAAACCCAAGGCATTAACGGCAATATATAGACTCTCCAATGATTCAAAGGCCATTGGCGGGATCATAAATTGTCCATATTCATCTGTTTCTGTATATATTAATTGAGTTGCTCCATCAAGGAGCGTAACGGTTGCACCTTCTAGTAAATCGCTTGTTGTTGAGGCAACAGTTCCGGTAAAGGAATGAATTGCATAATAATTTTCTTCATTATCATATTCATCCTCTTCATTATCAACGTATGCGTCCTCGTCATACTCGGGATATTCCTCGTACTCGTATGTGTCCTCATCATATCCGGGATCTTCCTCGTACTCGTATGTACCCTCATCATATCCAGATTCTTCATCATACTCGTTATATTCGGTTTCTTCGCTTGTCCCATAATAATGAGGCAGCTGCACCGTTTCCTCAACACCCTCTTGGAATGCATTGACCCTAGCGTATGCGTTCAGCAATCGGTTATTACTGGTAATTGCTTGAACTTGAAAACCGCTGAGAGTCATAATCATCACTAAGAAGAAAGCAACCGTTCTGCTTAAAAAATTCCTAGATGTATGTTTCAAAGCAGAAGCTTCCCCCTTCAAAAAGCTAACAACAATGCATATCTTTGTTTTTTCTTTTAATCCTCAAAAATTTACACCTCAAATTGCACTCAAAAAATTAGTACAATATGAGTTATGCATTATTGCTACTTAATATTCACTTTTCATAGAGAATAACCGAAAATACGCTAACCGCCCTTATCACCATCACGCTGCCTTCAAAAAACTCCTTCATACCCCACAGATACTTGGTAGTTTCGGCAGGCTTACGGCAAAATCAGCAGCAAGCGCTAAATCAGTATATAAAAGCAAAATAGTGACACATAGCTAATTAACATAAAAATCGTCCAGTATAGCGTGACCTGCAAAAATGAGGAAGAATTGTCGTTTCGTTTTCTCAATCTGGGCGAGACTAGCCCAATTACTACAATACTTCCCAAGATCAGCAAAAACGGTTCTGCACTTTCTATGAACTCTTTTCAAGTTGTTTAACTCAATTGATAAAGGCTTTCCGTCACAGGTTTTACCTTTTCGTTTTGCATCACTAGCTTAAACTCTCTCTTCCAAATTGTAACACACTAAAAGAAGATTTTCTACACTTTTTAGGCTTTTTTTGTAATTGACCAAATATGTCAATAATGGTTTAATACTTTTTTATCTCTACACACAAACTTTCTGTCTTCATGATATAATAATCACTAGCATTACCAAGGATTTTACGTTGTTTTTTCAATTTCATGATTGAAAGTTTTAAGCTTTTGTGCATTAACTGAATTTTTTTCAACAAAAAACGTTAATTGGTGTTGAAATCTGTCGAAGTATGTGTTAATATCTACTTAGTAGAAAAATTATTATTAATTTTGATTGGTGTGATTTTGTGGAAAAGGGCATTATCAACGTCGCGATAATCGAGGACAATGTAGACCTTCATCAGTCTATTCGATATTTTCTTGAACAAAATGATAGATTTAACGTGGTTGGTTGCGCATATGACGGCATTGAAGGTCTCAAGATTTTGAAGGAGAATCCTGTCGATGTTGCTCTTTTAGACATTGTGCTGCCGGGGCTCGACGGTATAAAGATTCTTGAGGAATTTAAAGATGTAAGAGGGCCTACAAGGCCAAAGTTTATAATGTTTACAGCAGTCAGTGCAGAGAGCTTCACCAAAAGAGCTATGGAACTTGGGGCAAACTATTTTGTATTGAAGCCGTTTGATTTAACATTACTTGTAGATCGTATCATCCAAATTCACGAAAACAACTCCGGAAGGTCTCATGAATCTATTGTAAAAGTAGATGACTTTTATTTGAACTCTAAGCCTGACAATAGTCCTTCCGCATATGCAATGAGCATGTTACATAAAATTGGAATGCCTTCTAATCTGAAAGGCAGCACATACTTAAAGCAGGCCATCTTAATGGGTATCGAAAACCGTGAACTTCTTGAAAGCATGACTAAAGCTCTCTATCCTGCCATCGCAAAAAAATATAACACCAACTCAGCTTGTGTCGAACGTGCGATAAGGCACGCTATCGGCAAGACTTGGGAGAGAGGCGATGCCAGTGGCTTCTTTAGGAATATGGGATATGCCTATCCGGACGATCCAAAGCCTACTAATAGTGCTCTTATAGCTTATATAACGGATTTGTATAGTGAGTAGATTGTAAAAGAGCGTCGTCCACGAAAGTGGGCAACGCTCTTTTACGGTTTTATATATTACTATAGTCATCAAACTTGAAAAATATAACAAATAAGTACAGATATTTTTCTGCTAGACAAGGAGAGGGGTTCTCCGTACCCCTACCTTGTGTCAAGTGTTCAAATTTCCCATCGCGGTACTCTATAGTTCGGTAACTGGCTTCATTATCGGAATCGCAAGTGATAAGAATGCATTCCAATCCCAGTCGAATTCATTCTCCTAGACATAGCATAAGCTTAGCTTAAACCTGTTCGTCGCTTCGTAGGACGAATAGAGTAACCGATATGTCCACCATATTCAGCTATATTATCAGTCAAATAATGCCTAAGATTAATTGCACCTAAAACACAGCTCTCATCCTCCCGCATCAGAATAAATTTCTCACTCGTAGGCGGGTCCGGCTTCGTAATATGTCACCAATCTATAGCCCTTGTCCCTCTGGGGTGCAAGCGGCAGAAAAGCATTATAACCATATTTTGGCTCATCGAGCAACTGTCATGTCTCCGGTTATGCCAACTACACCACGCTCTAGTTTATCCCTTTTAATTGTGGCCTCTCTTTGATTCTTGCTGTGATTTCGTAGCGCTTACCTTGTCGATAGAAAGTATATCTATAGCGCTTTTTAAGTACATCTTTCGACACAAAACCACCACCCATCAGTCACATTAACAATGAATTTTTCAGCTGTCACCATTCCGAGAGCCATAAGAATAGGCATTATGCAGCCGCCTCCCGCTGAAAAACATTCATCAAACTTTTACTTATTTTTATTCAAAAGTATAGCCTATAACTATAACAACATCAATAAAGATATACTATTTTATAGTTTCATTTTCTTTACAGCATAATAGATATGATTTAAGCGAATAATTATATTGTGCTAAACTTAGCGCATATATAATCGAATGTATCAGGCTACATGAGTGGTACTGTTCGAATATGTCATAGGGTGTCCATAGTGACGCCCTATTATATATTTAAAAACTTGTCTCTTGATTGTTAAATAATAAAAAACGAGCTATAAGATTAGTGTACTATTCTCAATTATAAAAAAATTACTTATTCAAAATATAAAAGTAGGTGGTTTTTTGCCGTATAAACCGCCCCTCAATCAACTTCTATCCTTCATATATTATTCCCCTTTGTAAAATATGATATCCAAACGGACTTCGTAAATCATCTACGTATTCTTCGAATTTTTCCATACTTTTTGTTTTGATTAATCTTAATAGCGTCTTAAAAGCATAAGTATACATCATCAGAATCAACGAACGCACCACCGCCACGTTCATCACTGTTGTCATGGATAACGTCACTCTGCACATAAAAGTTAGAACCATAGAGAACACGTACTCCGCCGCCATTATGTGCATTAAATTAGATAGCAAAAATTGTATTTCAAACAATTTTGACTGATATGTAAAGCTATTGTCGGCACAATATGTGTTGATTTAGTAGAGGGGTATGTCTGCTATCTAAAATACCATAGAACAAAATATTTATATTTTTTATTTTCTTAAATACTCTTAAATGCAAAATAAATGTTGAAATAAGGGATTCAATATGATATATTTAAAAACATGACAATATGTTTTGTTAATAACACTTCCTTTTGTACGACAATAATCGACGCAGCTTTATCACAAAATGTTTCGAAATATTGTTGACTTTTTACTTTGCTTAAGCATATAATGTATCGCAAATGTAAATAGAGGCGCAACTGTAGATGAAATAGTAATTGCTTAAATAATATAATATTCGCGTGTGAAACTAAATATAATATATTGCAATGGGGATAACCTATGGATAATTTGAATACTTTTAAGCGCATGTCAGGCATAATTAATGATACATATCCGCCTCAAAAAAGTGGGCCCAAAACATTAGAATATATTATTTTTTACAAACTTCCAGTAATTATACTTTCAATAATTCCTATTATCGTCTCTGTTATTATAAATTATGGAGGTTTTACAATCATCGAGGTGTTAATACATCCATCCTTACTTGTTTTGTGCGGATCTTCAATTGCTACCTTAATAATCGATGATTATTGGGATGATTCAGCAAGAAAAGGACGCATGAAAAAAATAATGGTTTTTATTGCTCCTTTATTGGTCGGCGTATGGATTTACACTATTTTGATTAAAACAAACTTTCTAGACCCATCAGTTGTAGGAGCACTCGTAGCAATATTCTTGAGTTGCGCTTTAGGTTTCTCTTATAGCTTTTTAAAACATAGAAAAGAGGTGCAGTACTGATGCCAGATTATGTTTCGCTAATATTTCCCATCTTTTTATTAGTAGTACTTTTAATATTTTTTCATATTGGTAAAAAAGAAAGAAAGTCTAAGTACGATATTGTAAACGCATTCAATACTCATAAAAAAGATACATTACACAATAGCACGATTGAATATTGCGAAGAATTTCACCACAATAAATTTGATGCTTTTTTAAAATCCAATCATTTTTCTAATATTATGAATTCGAAAGACTAATTTGTACACTAAATATTAAATTTTGAGAAATGATGGTGATTATCAATGCATGAAATAATTGGAGATAGTACTTATAAGTATTTAGTTGACCATTTTAGCTCAGAAACGATTTATAGCAAATATGATACTTTAGAAATCGCACTCGATATGTTTATTGCAGAATCGAACATAAATGTACGCATTAATAAACCGATGTTACAAAAAGCTATGATGGATTATTTTGCCGATATTTATAGGCTTGAAAAATTTCTTGAAACAAAAAATGAAAAAATCTCTACATACAAAACAGACTCATATACTTCATATTGGTTACATCGTCGGCCTGCAATCGTTCCAATAAGCCCTACGCTTGACGATTATTGTATAAATGATAGATTTATTTGCGCTTTTATCATTTCATCTTGCTTAAGCAGAATTGAACTAGAAATACCTTCAATAAACATCGAAACAATTGATGAAGATATATTAAAAGTGTTAACAAATCAAGTTCGGTATCATCTTTTATATAGAAATGTAAATCCGAATTCTATAGAATTAATGATGATAGCCTTTGATGTAGCGTTTAAATTGGGATACAAAGCCTCTAATACCATTACTGAAAACCCCTGATGTGAGGTTATACCTCAAGTTGGACAAGCATAGAGCATCAACAATAATAGAAGATAAATCATTTGAAAAGCTCGTTCCGCAATGGAACGGGCTTATGTTGTTATTATTCGTAGTTACAAAAATTAATGAAAGTTTATACCATTTATTTCAATCGAATAAATCAAACTTAACTTCTATTATTGTATTTTGTACATAATTTGTCATTAACTACTCATCTGATTAAGCAAACAAAAGAACGAAAGGCATAATCATCTCATTTTCGATGTATCCTAAAGTGCCGAATGAAAGATGGCTACGTGTTTCGTTTCGGAAGTTCTGCCTTTATAGGCGCCAACCTAGTGGGGGGGCATGGATGAACATATTAAAATGCTGCCAGAAAGTTGATTGTAATAATTCCATACTGAAATTTTATTTATTGCAAATTTTATTCAACTTAGTTTATCATCACCATATAAGGTACTACACTAAATATATCACAAGCAAGAGCTAACCCACACAAAACACACACCGTTTCTCAAAACAAGAGTGGCGGCGTTTGTGTGTTAATAGCCCCTAACTTCGGGCCATTTGGACGCCCGAAGTGAAGTGGGTTTGGGTGCAGCCCCAACAAGCATTATTCAAGTGTGTACCCACATTTGAATTGCTAGCGTTTGTGGAGAGAGTGGATAACACGCTCAAACAACAAATAAGAACGGCACATTTGACCGCCTGAGATATAATATAGAGGTGGACAATGCAATGCTGAATTGAAAAAGGGCATTGCAGAACAAGCGAAGCAAATTTTATCTTGATATAATTATTTCATAACCAAGGGGAGGAGAAACCAAATGAGCAAGAATGTTATTTTAACTAGCGAACGACTGATATACCGCCCTTACAGCATGGGCGACATAGATACTTTAGTAAAACTATGCAACGAAAAAACATACCGTCGATGGTTTTACTTTCTCCCCAAGCTAAACGAAAAAAGGGCAAAGGAACAAATTGAAAGAAATACCGAAATATGGTCTAGGGGAATTGACATTACCAAAGACCAATTCTATTTTGCTATAGAGGAAAAAGATACAGGGAAGTTAGTTGGTTCAGTTCAAGTATCTAAGTATCACGGCAAGAAAGAGTTAAAAGATTTTGAGGTTGGATTTGACATAGGGGAAGCCTATCAAAACAAAGGATATGCTACCGAAGCAACAAAAGGAATTTTAAAATGGGCTTTTCAAATGTTGTCAGAAGTTGGAGCGGCGCCCAATATTGTCGGTAAAACAGAACACAGGAATTTTGCTTCTCGCAGAGTATTAGAAAAAGTAGGGTTCAAATTTAAAAAGAAAACCCTATTCTGTCATGTTTACGAGATTACTTTAACTTAATATGGAGGCTTAATATGCACGCTTGGGAATCAATACAAAAGGTTTTGGACTGTATCGAAGAAAATTTGGCACAAAGCCATTCGCCCGAAGAGCTGTCAAAGGTTGCCATCCTTTCGTCTTTTTACTTTCAGCGCTTATTTGCTCGTCTTGTAAAACGCCCAATAAATGAATATATAAAAATGCGCAGACTAGCAAGGGCTTGTGAAGTCCTTGAAGATAAAAGCAAGCGCATACTAGATATTGCCCTTGAACATGGTTTTAACAGCCATGAGCATTTTACAAAAACATTCAAAAGCGCATTTAGAATAACACCAGAGGAATTCCGTAATAATCCTGTTAGGCTAAACCAAGTTATTAAGCCCGATTTATTACTTGGCTATACAATGATTGACGAAGGCGTACCGCTCGTTTTTGACAGTATCGTTTTGGAAATATCACGCAAAACAATAGATGTTCCTGAACATTACATTGGATTTTCTGCGCAGGTTTCAGTCTCGGAGCAAACCCCACTTGGGGAAACTACAGGAATAGATGTGCCTGGCCTGTTATGGGATAAATTTCATAAACAGAAAGATAGCATAAATGGGCTTGAGCCGAACGGCATCGAGTTAGCCGTTTCATCTTTCGGTGACTCTAAGGAAGGTACTTTTACCTATTTTGCGGGGGCTTCCGCAAAGGCTGACTCAGTTGCGTATAATGATTATGTGACCCATGAACTCCCTGCCGCCGAATATATTATATGTTCTTTTGAAGCGGAAAATATGGCTGAACTCACAACTTCTGCATTGGGTAAAAGTATGAGCTATCTGTTCGGTACTTGGCTTCCGAAGCATAGTTTATCAACACAACCGTTTTTAGCTGAAAAATACGTAACTGTAAGCCCCGAAATATGCAAGATGGAAATATGGGTTATACCTGCCCCAGTCAATGACAAGAAAACAGACATCAGCCTGCAATGGAGTGAACTCTTTGATAGCACACATGAGCCGCTAGAAAGCCAAATAAGGGAATTTGTTGATACTCCTTTGTGGTGCGATTTTGCTGATTATTTACAGCAGACATACAAGGTTAAACCTAAATTATCTTATAGCCATTGTTCCATGCAAGGAGGCATTTGGGAAGGATGGAACATTAAATATAAAAAGAGCAATAAAGCATTGTGTACACTTTATCCAAAGCAAGGATATTTTGTCGTATTGGTAGCGGTGGGGATGCGTGAAATAAATGAAGCCGAATTGTTGATGCCTTCATGCTCTGAGTATACACAGAATCTCTTTGAGCAGACTGTTTTAGGGCATAGCGGCAAATCGCTGGCGTTTGATGTAAGGAATGCAGAAATACTTGATGATGTAAAAAAGTTAGTAGAATTACGTGTAGTTAAATAGGAACACTGGAAACTATGTATCGATATCTATAAAGATGAGAGATTGATTTTATAGCTTACGATGAATCAAGAAGAGTTGACTTGGTTTTGGTGTTAGGATTTACAGCTTCGGGACATGTTGGCACGAAGCTTTCAAGAGGAAAGACTTAAATGTCTTTACCTCTTTTGTTCATTCATAACAAGAACAACAGTAAAGAACTTTATAAAAATTCCATCAGCTTTTCCACTATAATAGAGGTGGAAACAGTCAAAGTAAAATCATTTTAACAAGCAAAAACCGCCCTACTCTTTTAGAATATGGCGGTTTTCTCTAGTGGAGACAACTGGGATCGAACCAGTGACCTCTTGCGTGTCGGGCAAGCGCTCTCCCGGCTGAGCTATGCCTCCATGCTTTATATAAACATGCTTGCGAAACTGTCATCTTTGAATTGAGTTTCGCAAACAAGTCATATCAATAATTTATATCATCAAATACCACAGGCAATAACTGCTTAAAGTAATCTAGCATCGGTCTGGCTATTTCACGCATTTGCGGGTGAGAAGTTTGGTGCGTCCTAAGCTTGAAGAAATGACGCCACTCTCTCAAATTCATCGTGACAAATATTTCAGTCTTTAAACTGTTAGGCAGTATACTTCTGGCTTCCTCTGGTGTTGCACCAAACTCTAAAAGCTGCATATAAGCCTTTTCAAGCGTACCCATAGTCTCAAGCCAAATATTATATTTCTCACTATCCTCTGACCAAAAGTATGGTTTTATGAATGTAATTTCATTACCAAATTTATTCTTTGAATAATTGCAATAACGTGTGCTTTCCTGGCTATAACTTGCAATTCTATGACGAACTATTTCATGAGTTACGCCTCTATCGCAAATTATTAGAGCAGTAATCTTCTCATGCTCAATAACAGACTCATGACCCCTAGCTATTATCCCAGCTATAAATTTCTCCGCCGAATCTTCTTTAATAAGATTCTCACTTTTATAACAGATGCGTCCTGCTTCCTCAATATTTTTAAGTATCTGCTTCGCATCTACGTGACCTTTGATAGAAAAACTAGGTTCGATGATTCTCATTACACACCTCGTTATATGATTACTGCAAATTATCTTTATGTCATAGTGTAACATCTTTCTCCAAAAAAATCAACAATATTCCATTTTTTTATCTCTCAACATTTATAAGCGCGTTTATTTCAGAACCCACCAGCATAACTACACATATCAAATTAAGCCATATCATTAGTAGCATAACCCCTGCAACACTTCCATATAATGCCGAATGCCTTGAGAAATTATTTACATAAATGCTAAATACTTGACTAAACAATACCCAACAAACTACTGTAAAACACGCCCCCGGCAACAGGTCTCTAAAACGCTTTTTGCGTGCTAAGGAAAATCTGTTTATCACCATTACACTAATTAACAGCACTCCAATGGATAAAAAATATCCCAAAAAACTAAAAAGAATATTTAGAAATGTCGTATCTGCCAGCAATCGAAGCGCAACACGGTAAATCGCCTCATTGAAGATAAGCATAACAAGAGCAGATACTATGGCTATCGCAAACACGAACACAAGGGCTATGCTTATAATGCGTTTGTGTATAAAATTGCGTTCATCCACTTGACCGTATGCTTTGTTTATCCCCTTCATTGCTGAATTAAAGCCGCCCGAGGCACTAAAAATCATGACCGCAAATGATATCGACAGGACTTGAGGTCTCCTAATTTCAAAAATCTCTATCATGAAAGGCGTAATAACGTCCATTATATCAGGCGGAAGGCTGTGGTACATTCCGTCAATCAAAAACATTACATCAATATCAAAATAACTCGCCAAAGCCATCAAAAATATAATGAACGGAAAAAGAGACAGCAGTATCTTGAATGTGAGGTCGTTCGCAATAGAAATAAGATCATTTTCTTTTATTTCTCTGTAGAGTTCGACAAAAAAATTATAAAATTTGGTCATATTACACCGCTTCTATATATAATCTTAGAGTGTGTCATCAGGAGATTTACGGAAGCACTAACTATCCTGAGCCTCCCTGGTAGTTAAAGCTTTGCTACCCGGGCGATCAACCTGCCTAGCGGCTACTTCCGGTAGTCCCGTGCATATCAAAGATTTACACGAATGCATGGCCATCACCTTCCACTTGATTTTGCATGCAAAATCTCATTGGTAAAAATCTTTTCCTAACTTCCTGCAACACACTCTAGCCAGTATTATTGACACTAGATTATAGTATAGTCATTCTGATTGCATATATTCCTCTATAGTCCCCGAACTTAAAAGCAGTTCAATAAATTTAGGCGTTTTCTTGTTACTCATCTTCAGTGCCTCCCTGGCCGCAAAAACCGAAGCTTTTGCTGTCCGGGCGGCTACGCTGACAGGCAACCTGCCTATCTTAATCCTTCCAGTACACCCCGTTCAAATCTTTGATTTGCACGAATGCGTCTCAAGATTTTTGCCTTCAGCAAAAACTATGTAGACGCACCACCGGTATCGTCCGGTCACTATCGGCACTTCCTCAACTAACGAAAAAGCGCCTGTGATTAAGCTATCTTCTTCATATGTTCGTCCAATATTGTAATCAATATATAAGCCACAACCCCCGAAGGTATCTGCCCTAATGATATACTTAACGCAAGTGCTAAGTATGGAATGCCAAGCAAGTAAGATAACCAAATCGGAACAATAAGACCCGACCCTAGAATAATAATCGGAATTATAAGAACCCTAGGCAACTTAAAATGCCTAACTAAATATACCGCAGAGCTAACAATAATCCCTGCGAAAAATCCGCCCACAACATCAAGTGCCCCGAGCCCGCCCATCATTAAATTGCTAAGCCCATTAGCTATCCCTATGGGAATAATCAAAAACGGGAAGATGTAGCTAAAGCTGTATATAACAGTTGCTATGCGGACCTGAACCTGTAGGAAAGCAAACGATTGTGTGACGAACATTATAACTATGTACATTGCTATAACTATACCTGAAATGCATATTTTTCTAGTGCTGCTCATAAAAAAAAGTCCCCCTAGCCTAGTAGCTCGAGAAACACACAAAAATCGAAATACTCATCTTAAGTATTTCAATGCCCTTAGTTTTGTTTAACGACAGGATGGTCTCGAACTGTCTATGAATTTTATGTTATATGATGAGTATAACATCTCTTACAGTAAGCGTCAAGCTTATTCACCATCTTACACTGCAATTACACACATATTTGTAGAGGCGACCCTTATGGTCGCCCGCAATTTGCTAATACTCTCAAGTGAACATGGTTCGCCCCTACAAAATTTGCTCTACTTGTGAACTATAATGGCCGGCTGCAACTGCTCGCCTTCCAGCGCACATATTACAGCATCTTCTAAAAGTGAAAGATCCGCTGTCATACTTGTTGGTTTTTTTTGCGGATTATCTTGACCAAACGGCACAAAAAAGATGTTCTTCGTATTGAATAATTTCATTATGTTGATGCCGTTTGCACCAAGTGCGTCGTTAGAGAAAAGTGCCAATAAAAGTGGCTTTCCGTTTCGCAAAGTTGCCTTTGAGGCCATAAGCACTGTGCCGTCAGATATTCCGTTTGCAAGTTTTGCCATTGTATTTCCAGTCACGGGTGCAATAACCATCAAATCCAGCTGCACATCAGGGCCAAAAGTTTCAGCCTCTTCTATTGTGCTTACTACATCCCTTCCCGCTATTGCTTGCACCTCATTCAAGAATGCGTCTCTATCATGAAAGCGTGAGCTGTGTAAAAACACATTTTCCGATACAACCGGATAAATATCCGCACCCAAATCTTTAAGCCGCTGTAGTGGCTCAAGTATTTCTAAAACCGTACAAAATGATGCGCATATTGCAAATCCTATTTTCTTACCTTCTAGCATCAAATTCATCTCCCCCTTAAAGTAGCTTCTATAAATTCGCCCAAAATAACACCTGCACTTCGAACAGCATATTTGCCAGGTATTCCCGGAAGAACTGTAGATTTTTCATTAACTTTTTTTGCATGCTCTATATCAAAGCCATATGGCTTTGAGGCTATATCAATAAACAGTGTCTCCGCCATTTTATCTATCATTTCATTTGTCAAAACACGGCTTGGCACAGTGTTTATTATGACATTGAATCCCACTTCGTCTAAAATCTCACCGAGATAAATCGGCGTGATCGCATCTGTGTACGCCGCATCCTCTTTCTCCTTATTCCTCACTAGCACATAAACATCAGCACCCAATAATCTCAGCTTCTTTGCCAAATCGCTCCCGCACACTCCGTAGCCTATTATAAGGATGCGACTGTTTGAGATGGTATCATTGCGATTAGTTATGAGATGTGCAATTACGCCTTCTGACGTTGGAGTCGCATTTTTTATCTTTACGCTCTGTACATTTGCCATTGCGTGATAGGATAAGCCGTACTTTTTACACATTTCTACCAAATACTCATTTAAAACGCCGGAAAAAATCACTACGTCAGAGCGCAAGGACGCAAAATAGCTATCATTATAGATACTTCTATCAACCTCGCCCATGAATGGGAAAATAATAAAATCAAGGCTTCCCTCTGCTTCGACCGCTTCGAAAAAAATAAAGCCTTGCCTTTTTAGATACGCTTCTGTGTAATAATATCTTTTATCGTCCTTTAGAATTACTCCATGCAATCCGCACCCCTCCTCCTTTATGAATATGGAAAGAACTTACATTTACTATAGACCATTATTCGGACTATAGTAAATGTAAATGCTTTACTAGCCATGATATGCGAATAATCCAGGGTACGTTCCCGCTACGAAAGTTTTTCTCATGCTATACTTGCCTGTATCAACTATAGATCCACACCATAAACCTTGTTTTTGGGGAACCCAGGGTAAAAACGGTACTGACATACCACCGGTATCTTTCGCTACCCCCTCAACTACTCTGACAGGGCACTGCTCACATTTTCTCGCTTAACATAAATTCCATCCGAAAGCGAAAGCTTTAGCGAATTATCGGACACACCCTTGCCAGCCCATGAATATCATATAGAGATAATTCTGTTATTGGAGTGCTATGGAAAATGTTAATTGTCCAAAAATATGGCGGCACTTCTGTTGCCGATACCGAAAAAATCTTTTGTGCGGCTGATCGAATCGCACAAGACTATCTTAAAAATCATAATATGGTAATCGTATTATCTGCTCAAGGTGACACGACCGATATACTCTTAGAAAAAGCCGACGAGATAAGTAAAAACCCTTCAAAGCGTGAACTAGACGCGCTGCTTGCCACAGGAGAGCAGCAATCAGCAGCCCTAATGGCTATGGCTCTTGTTGAGCTTGGTCTTCCCGCAATATCCCTAAACTCACAGCAAGCAGGTATCTTCTCCACATCTGAACATGGCTGTGCCAAAATCGTTTCAATAAATCCGGACAGGATTAATAGTGAGCTTAGCAAGCGCAATATTGTCATAATCACAGGATTTCAGGGCAGTACTGAACATGGAGAAACTATGACCCTTGGGCGCGGTGCCTCAGACACTACAGCTATTGCCTTAGCTGCCGCCCTATCTGCCGACTTATGCGAGATATACACTGATGTAGCCGGCATATTTACTGCTGACCCAAGGAAAATTAAAGATGCTCTAAAGCATCGTGAAATTTGCTATGACGAGATTATGGAGTTATCCGCTATGGGCGCAAGCGTCCTACACAGCCGCTCTATAGAACTTGCGAAAAAATTTAGCGTAGAGTTTTCTGTCAAGTCAAGCTTTGAAAATGACACCCCGACTGTGATAAAAGAGATCCCCGCTGTAGAGAAGAAAACTGTAAGCGGCATAACCGCAGATTACAATATCTGCAAAATATCAATACCAAAGATTAAACCTGAAAATGTCAATCGGCTTTTATGCCTTGTTGCTCTGAACAAAATTTCGGTTGATATATTAACGCTCGGGTCGGACTCTGAGTTTGATAGTCTGTCATTTTCAATCACGGCAAACAACTTCGAGGCCTTGGCAGAGGTGTTAGATGCGAATATCGGCGATATCTTTGAGGGTGAGGTTTCTGCTACACATAACTTAGCAAAACTGTCTGTTATTGGCGCTGGAGTGGCTTATGACTCCGGTGTCGCTCTGGCTTTTTATGAAACACTGCTTAAAGAAAAAATAAAAATCCATCTGATTAGCCTATCGACAATAAAAATCTCAACACTTATCCCGGGGGAGGATGTAGAACGTGCGCTCTCTTCACTTCATTTGAAATTTAAAGAGACGGGTATGTTTATTTTATAGCTACTTACAAAATTGTAGTTTGCCACATTCATGAAACAAAAACTAAAGTAAAACTAATTCTAGTCAAACATCTAATCATACTAACCTGACTAAAGTTGCGAGCTAACTTCGGTTAAACGCTTGATTGCTTCCGCAACACATATTAATCTAGGTTAGTATCTACTTCTCCGAAAAACACCCAGAGGCCGGCGCTTTTTCGGCTTTCTTTCTTAGATTTGACTTAGAACGCTTTGGTATGTTGCTCGATCATTATGGGAAATCACTTTTCACTTAGGCATGCTTCATAATAATTACTATACCAAGTATAATCGTTTAAGTCAGCAAGCGCCCTAGGCGACTCCCTTTGAGTTTGTAACGCAATTCAAAAGCCCTTCTCCTATACTTTCGCAATGCGAAAAATATGAGTGAAGGGAGGTTCGTTAAATTAAACCGGCAAAATGAACAAGTTCGTTTAGCCGATTTAATTTAACTCACTATAAAAATGCTATATAGGAGGCTTTTATTATGACCAAGCATATGTTCGCAGGGGCTAGCACTCCTGTCGGTTTTGTAGATTTATTTGACAATATAATGCCCATAAAAAATGCAAAGAGGAGGCTCTTCTTAAAAGGCGCATCCGGCTCCGGCAAAAGCACGTTTATGAAGAAAGTCGCCGCTGAGCTTGAAGCCTTAGGGGTACCCGCAGAGAAGTTTCACTGCGCAAATGACGCTGATAGCCTTGACGCTGTAGCGTTTAGCAGTATCGGGCTGTCTATAATGGATGCGACCTCTCCCCATGCACATGACCCTGAAATTCCAGTCGCAATTGACAGAGCTATAAACTTTGCAGAGTTTATAGATGAGCAAAAACTTATACCTCATTTGTGCGAGCTAAAATCTTTACTTATTGCAAAAAAGTTTTTGTTACAGAAAGCCACACATTACCTCGCAGCTGTGGGCAATATCTATAATGCAGAAAACAATGCCTATGAAAGCGCGTTAAACAAACATGCTATAACAGCTCTTGCTCAAAAATGGATCAACATTTTATCAGTAGAGAACCCAGCAAATTGCCCGGGTAATGAGCGAAAATTATTCCTTAGCGCAATTACTCCGGACGGCTTTGTAAGCTTTGCAGACAGTTATTTTAAGGACTCTGTGGTTTATGGTGTCTCTTGTGATATTACAGTAGGCGTGGGTGTTTTTTTAGCAGAACTTGAAAGATTAGCCATTGCCTGCGGGCAAAATGTTACAAGCTTTTATAGCCCATTTTCACCTAAGCAAATTGAATATCTATACTTTCCGCAAATTGATGTCGCATTCGTGCGCACAAGCGGCCGCTACGGATACGACGGGAAATTAGATGAAAAAATTGAGATATCTGATTATATTCATAGAGAAATGTTAAGTGGATCAAAACTTCAGGATCTTGATTGTGATTTATTTAATAAGCTTCTTGATGAGACCATTAATTCAATGCATGCCGCTAGAGCTCTTCACACCAGAACAGAGGAAATATATATATCTGCAATTGACTTTGTGAACTTGAATAAAGCAACGGACAAAATAATAGCCGAACTTTTGGCTTTATGAGTTGGGCTGCTGTCAAATTATAGTCAATAATGTTGAAAAGTGTGTCCACAGAAGTGCAGCGCTTTTTCTGCAAGATGAGGCTGGTCGACCGCAAGCCGCAAGCCAACGGCAGTCTGCTCGCCCTGGTACCCCCCAGGAAGTGCCGATAGTGACTTATCAGCGAAGCCGCCGGCGAGTCGGTAGATATGGGAGAGGCCGAAAAACGAAGCTTTTTGGGGTGGTTTAAGGAAATCGGAAACCCATTTAAACAAAGTTTCAAATAAAGTTAAGCTTTACAGGGTGGCGAAAAGTCTTGAGATGTATTGCTGGATATGGGTACGTCTCACCCGGGCTTTGTTGGACTCTCTTCAAGTTTATTGACTATACTATTGCCATTTTTCCTAAATGATAATAAAATTATAAATAATGACAAAAGATAATGAGAGGTATGAAATGAAAAGAATTTTCGCCACAGGCATAAGCCAAGAAAGCAACTCTTTTAATCCGTTAAAGACCACGTACACGGACTTCACTATATATAAAGAGCAAGAGTTCCGAGATATGGCCGGCATTTCTGCATTTATTGATAATGGCTTTGGGGTGGAGACATCTATTTGTGCAAGAGCTGTACCCGGCGGAACTTTAAAGTTTGAGGATTTTATACGATTAGTAGATGAAATGCTTTCGCCTCTAGAAGAGGATAGAGCAGGCTTTGATGGCGTATTTTTGCCCATGCACGGCGCATTAGATGTGGAGTATATCGGTAGCGGAGAAGCCTTTATCGCAAGTCGTGTGCGTGAAATTGTGGGGCCTAATGTTCCGATTTCAGCGGCTCTGGACATGCACGCTAATATACCCTACTCGCTCGCCAATACTTGCAATATCATATATGGATTTAGAACCGCCCCGCATATAGATGTGGCCGAAACTCATGTTAGGGCAGCTGAGCTTTTAATGAGAGCTGTGGAAGAAAATGTTTTACCTCGTACCCATCTAATAAGAATACCATTTATGATGCCCGGGGAGAATATGATGAGTGCATCCGGCATGGGTAAAGACATTATTGGTACTCTGCCCAAAATAGAGCAGCACGACGATGTATGGTGCGCTTCATATTTTGTGGGTATGGCTTGGGTCGATTGTCCACCTAACGGCGCAGCAATTGTACTGTCTGGACTTAGCAGCATGGACGCTGGGATTCAAGCGTCTAACGAGCTTGCTCTATTTGTGTGGGACAATCGTGATAAGTTCAAGTATCTAGGCCTTTCGGTAGAGCCAGAGAAGGCCGTAGATTTTGTAACAAAAAGCAAGCCCGACGGGCTTGTAATTGTTTCAGATTCTGCTGATAATGTGACAGCCGGAGCATCTGGGTGCAATACGCTTATGCTTAATTTGTTTTTAGCAAGAGGCATAAAAAAAGCTTTATTTGCAGCCATTATTGACCCCGAAGCTGTCTCATTCGCCGCTCGATATAATATTGGGGATGCTATAGATGTTCAAATCGGTGCAGCATTTGATATTGACAGTGAAAAAGTCATGCTGACGGGCGCCATTATAAAAAGCCTTACTTCAAATATAGGAACAGACAAGCCCTGTTCTTGCGTCTTAAGCTTTAAGGACATCGACATACTTCTCTTTGATAAACGCAAGCCTGTTTTTACAGAGGAAACTCTAAATGAGCATGAGCTATCACTGTATGATTATGATATTCTTGTAGTAAAGCAAGGGTATTTGTCGCCAGAGCTGGATGAGGTTGCAGTCAGTTCGGTAATGGCTTTGACCACTGGAAACTGTAATCAGAAAATTGAAAGGCTCAGCTATAAAAAACTCAAGCGGCCTATGTATCCAATTGATAGTGCTGAGTGTGTGGAAGAGTTTTTTGCACGTCCATTGAGGGAACGTTAAACGGAGGGATAAAATGGCTATTATAGATGAAATTATAAGCGTATCTAATGGCAAATTGAGTTTTGGAAACTATTTATCATATGATAAGCAAAAAGTGTCTAACTTTGAGTCGGACGGAAACATGTATAATGTGGGGACACATAGACTTGTTACAAGACTCGAAAAAAATAATGGGCTTCTACTAGAAGCTGTACCTGGTGCCACCGTACACGATCTGGAAATTTCAGACAATACCGTAGAGTTTTCTATAGAAGGGTTCGATAGTACACAAATTACGATGGAGCTTGAGGGTGCTACAGAGTATAAGATAGATGTGGATAATTTGCAGGCCGGGGTAACTACGAGCAGCAAATCGGGAAAATTATGTTTTTCTTTAGAACTTGGTAAGATGGCTAAAGAAGTTAGGATTGTTAAATTGTAGAGATATAATCAACAAAAACAACAAAATCAAAAGCAAGTAACTTTACTTTGTGCGTTGCTCTCAATACCTTCCCTCAACTACAAAATGAGATACAAGCCCATTGAAGATGAGTAAATTCTATTGCTTTATGATGTCACTCCTTATGTATCTGCTAAAGATGGCCTTTTACTAACACGGAGAAGCGCATATACTTGATGCCTCGTGGCAAACGTAGCGTTTGATAGTTCTAGACAATCGCGATTCCCCCGTGAGTGTAGACGGTTTATTTGATAAAGCAAGAAGGTCTATGCTCAAAGTATTAAACAATGTGGTAGAGCTACTGCAGAACACAGAGATGGCTGAAGAGGCTGAGATTGTTGGGAATTCGTTTGAAAAGGCTGAGGTAGATCACTCAAAAGCGATAGTTCCTCAAATTTGCGTAAACTGCGGTGCTGTTTTGATATTGGGAGCTAATTCTTGTGAGTTTTGTGGGACTGTTTATAATTGATACTTACAGTTACTATGGTTATGGCGTAATAGAAGACGAGGGATAACCTACTTTTTTAAATACTATGAGATCCAAAATGGATATTACCGTTTTAGTCACGCTCGTATTCATACTTCATCAATTGTGCCCCAGAGTTACTACTTTGAAGCGTTCCCAGAATATATCTTTTCGCCTTCAGCATTGATTATGTTGCTGAGTACAATTCATCCATTGAATGGATGACACGATTTGATTGAGCGCATCTTCTATTGCCAAAGGAAACAGAAAGGTTGTCAAGCAATATCTTGCTTAACAACCTTTTTTATTAGTATTACAGTGCTTTTTATTCTAAAACACCTTTATCTTTATTCAGTATCAGCACTCTCGCTGCGCTCTACTCTACGTTCTACACCAAGACCAAGTTCTTCAAGTTGTGCCTGTGCCACTTCACCCGGGGAATCCGTAAGAGGACAACTTGCATCCTTAACTTTCGGGAACGCTATAACGTCTCTTATCGCATGGACATGCGCCAAGAGCATAATAAGTCTATCTAGCCCATAGGCGATTCCACCATGGGGCGGTGTGCCGTATTTAAAGGCTTCTAAGAAGTAGCCAAACTGCTCTTTAGCCGCCTTTTCACTAAATCCTAGCCTCTCAAACATTTTAAGCTGCACATCATTTTGATAAATTCTTATACTGCCTCCGGCAAGCTCATAACCATTCGCTACAAGGTCGTATGCTTTCGCCCTTACAGATTTTGGTTCTGAGTCCAGCTTAGTTAGGTCTTCCTCTTTGGGGCTTGTGAATGGATGGTGTTTTGCATAGAACCTATCATCGTCCTCATTCCATTCAAGTAGCGGGAAATCTGTAATCCAAAGCAGTTTATAATCATCATCTCTTGTAAGCTCTTCACGCCTTGCAATTTCACATCTTAGCGCCCCCAGCGAGTCAAATACAATTTCATCCTCGCCTGCACATATAAGGATAAGGTCCCCGGCACTAGCGCCAACCGCTCCCATAATCTCTTTCATCATCTCTTCTGTAAAGAATTTTGAAGCGGATGATTTAATCTCACCGTTATCTGCTACCGAAATCCAAACCAATCCTTTAGCCTTATACGTCTTTACGAATTCTACAAGGCTGTCTATCTGTTTTCTGGAATATTTGGCGCATCCTGTAGCGCAAATGCCTCTAATAGAGCCACCCGCTTCTGTTGCCTCTTTGAAAACAGGAAAATCTATGTCTGAAACTAAAGGCGTAATATTCTTAAGCTCCATGCCAAAACGTATATCAGGTTTGTCAGAGCCGTATCTTTCCATAGCTTCTGCGAAAGTCATTCGCGGCAATGGCATTTCTAGCTCCACACCGGCTACATCGCTAAAAACGCTCTCCATTAGCCCTTCATTGAATGTGATAACGTCTTCTTCATCAACAAATGACATTTCAATATCTATCTGCGTAAACTCTGGTTGTCGGTCAGCTCTAAGGTCTTCATCCCGGAAGCATTTTACAATTTGAAAATATTTATCAAACCCTGCAATCATCAGCATTTGCTTGAACTGTTGCGGCGATTGCGGCAGCGCATAAAAATTGCCCGGATACACTCGGCTTGGAACAAGATAGTCCCTCGCCCCTTCCGGTGTGCTTTTAGTTAAAATCGGAGTCTCAACTTCTAAAAAACCGTGGCTCGACAAATAGTCTCTCACACTCTTGCTAACATTATGGCGCAGGATGAAATTTTTCTGCAACTCTGGTCTTCTAAGGTCAATATAACGATGCTTAAGGCGCAAATCTTCCTTAACACCTTTATCTGTTACTTGAAACGGCGGAACTTCAGCCTCGCTCAAAACTCTAAACTCATCGATGGCAATCTCTATTTTGCCTGTCTCCATATCCTCATTAACATTTTCGGCCGACCGTAGCTTCACCTCACCAGAAAATGCTAATACAAACTCTCCACGAACATTTGACACCTTAGAAAAAAGATCGCGGGAAACACTGTTCTCATCGATCACGCCTTGCACAAGACCTGATCTGTCCCGTAACGAAATAAATATCAACTGGCCCAAGTTGCGCCTTTTATTAACCCATCCCATCACCGTAACGCGCTGGCCTACGAATTTCTCAGTAACCTCCGCACACATGTGGGTTCTTTTCATACCGTGCATTGACTCACCCATTATATCTCTCCCTTTGTTTGTTGTTAAGTTGTTATGTATAATTCTTATTGTCGCTTCGGATTATCAGAACGACCTGTAAGATAATCAATGCTTACATCAAAATAGTCTGCTAAGTGTGTCAGGCTTTTAATGTTCATATCTCTCTTATCGTATTCATAGTTTTGATAGGCATTTGTAGTTATTCCAAGATAGTCTGCAATTTCCCTTTGTGTAATGCCCCTCTCTATCCTCAATTGTTTTAATCGTTCCCCAAATGTAGGCATAAAACCACTCCACCACAAAAATAAAAGTTTTTTATAAACTCTCTTGACACCATCAAAACATCGGTTATTATGTAACCAACAAATCGTTGGTTTAGGTTTGTATATGTTACTTTCTAACTCTAAACGATACCACCTCGACACTAAAAAATCAAGGAGGGGATATACATATGTCAAGCATATTAGAAGCGTTATACATGGGAGGCATTGACTTTGCTTCTCATTACCACGGCCCTGATTCTCCATATAGCAAAGCGGCTCAAGAAAAGTATGAAAGCTCCGAAAAGTTAGTAGCGACTCTGGGAGAAAACCAAAGAAAACTCTTTGAACAGTATCGCAAAGCACAAAGTGATATGGAGCACATTAGCCGGTACACAATCTATACTGAAACCTTGAAATTCGGCATAGGATTTATGGCTGAACTATTTAAGGATAATGAGTAGGGCTATGGTTCATCGCCTATGGGCGAACACTATTCGCCCATACAACTTGCTCCTAATATAGATAATGCTATTTGGCTGGTTGACGAAACTGTTTACACCTCATGCTCATCATCATACATAACGATGTCATATAGTTCCTAGCGTTTGTGTTGTAAAGTAGTTATGTAGGGTAACACTTTGCCACTATAAAAAACACTTCTTTTGTCCATATCATTTATGATTGTTCTAACTTTGTGAGGTATCCCTCAAGATTGACCTTAATTTTTTCAAAAACATCTAGTGAATATTTCATAATATTTGAATGATGATTGCGAATTTAAGGCCGCACAATGATAGTGGTTTATGTATTTCACAATTTCTCGCTTTTCTTCTGTATCTACAATCACAGTAATATCCTCCTCATCCCAATTATGCAATATCGACAAGTGGATGAAGCAACATGCAAATTTATATGAAATTTTTTCCCACCCAAAACCTGTAATATCGCTTTTGCAATCGAGCATTTCTCTATCTGTTAGTCTCTTGCGATTTTCATTTTCCCATTGTCTATTTTGGATAAAATCATTTAAAAGAACATCTCTCTCCGCATTACTTTTGTTCAGTAAATACAAAGTTCTAGCATACAATTCCAACTCTTCTCTTAGCGTCCCAACAACTTTCTTATATAATCGGTTATAATAGAGCAGCTTAATTGCTTTTTCATTTTCGTCTGAACTCTTCCTTACCGTTCCGGCATATCTCTTAATATGACTATCCATGCTGTACAGCCCTCTCTAGAAAACACACAAAATGTAGACCTGCTCAATATAAGCTATATCGTTATATTTCCCAGCATAAATTAAGCACTCTGCTTAATCACTAAAATCCCGCTGCAATGTGAAAACCGCCAAAATTCTAATTCACACACATACCCCAGCCGCTCTCTCAATTCCGTAACAACGAAATAGCTTTCATCCTCATCCCAGCTATCCCCGCATGCCGCCCTGCACTCTTCAAGCAATTCACGGCTTTCAAACCCTACATCACCGATAATAATACATCCTCCGTCATTTAAGTGGCTAAGCAGAAGTATTATGAACGTAACCTTTTCCGTATCCGTAAGGTGATGTATGGCATAGGTACTTATAATAAAATCAAACTGCCCAATATCATCTGGCAAACCTTTGGTAAAATCCCATTGAATTAGTTTAGCATCAGGTATGTTTTTCCTTGAGGCATTTAGCATTTCTTCAGAAAAGTCAATGCCTGTGATGTCATTTCCCTGTTCATATAATTTACGGCATAGCGTTCCTGTGCCTATCCCAATATCTAAAATTTTTGCAGGTTTACTTTGCATGATCCGGTGATAGATATCACCTAGTATTTTCTTATATCCCGCGAATGGATATTCGTCATTGCCATTAGAAACACCCACATCAGCATCATAGTTCTTCGCCCATAAATCAAAGTGTTTATTATCCTGCAAATTACTCTACCCCCAAATTAAACGCCTTCCTATACGCCGCATTTTTCCTCTGCATCATCTCTTCTATTCGCTCTATATAATCATTCACATCCTTAACATTGAAAGCGCGCTCTATCCTATCCGTTTCACTATTTACAAACTTGCTTATTGCTCCTGCGCCTGTAGCCGCTATTGTACAACTCTCCTCCATAATTTGCACATTATAGAGGCATCCAAAACCATCCTTTCTATAGCCCACATTCTCAAAATTACCAAGCGAATTCTTTTGCCTATACATATAATAAGGCTTATAGCCAAAGTTGTCCATATAATCTTTGGATATGCGTAAGTAACTCTCCATTTGCTGCGACGCTGCCAAAGCCGTCGAGGTAAGTTCTGCCTTTAGCCTTGAAGCCCGCTTAATGGCCAAAGTATGCACGGTGACTTCTTCCGGCTCTAAGTTAGTTACTGCTTTGAAAGTATTCTCTACATCCGTCACGCACTCTCCAGGCAGCCCTAGTATAATATCAATATTTATATGTCCAAACCCTTTTTTGCGGGCAAGCTCATATGAGGCGATAAACTCTGCTGCACTATGACCCCTACCTATTTGCTTAAGGGTTTTATCGTTTACTGATTGAGTGTTTATTGAAATTCGCCCAATGCCAAAACCCCGCATAATATCTAGCTTTTCACTAGATATGGTGTCTGGCCTTCCCGCTTCGACTGTATATTCTTTGACTTTTGATAAATCAAATGACCCGCCAACATACTCCAGAAGCTTTATAAAAGACGCATCGTCAAGGCTTGTAGGCGTGCCGCCACCTATGTAAATAGTGTCAGGCACCACTCCTCCAAAATGCCTTACTACATAGTCCAGTTCCTTTTTAACCGCATCTATATAACGATCAGTAGTCCCTGCATATTTATCAACTGGGTATGATGTAAATGAACAGTATAAACATTTTGACGGGCAAAAAGGAATCCCTATATACAGGCTGTAACCCGTACCAGAGCCTCTCTCAAGCAGTTCACGTTCCGCTTTAGCAACCTGAGTGCAAAGTATGGCCCGCTCAGGTGAAACCATATATTTTTCCTGCATATGCGATATAATTTCTGCATCCTTCATTCCGTAAGTAAGCAGCCCCGAAGCTATTTTTGCCGGGCGAATACCTGTCAAAATCCCCCAGGGTAAGTCCTTATCTTCTACCCATAGCTTATAAATACTGCGCTTTATGGCGTATGCGATGTCGCTATCGTTGCACATCCATTCTGTCTCAGCCTCCACACGAGAATTCACAAAAAAACGAGCTGAAACCAGCCCGTTTTCATATCGTGACTCAAGAAATCTAGGTGAAGTCTCATCTACTCCAAGCTCTCCGTACTTTTCGTTAGGGAAGAAGGCTTGAATCATGTCTATTACAGTGTTTGCCAGGCTATGCCCGATAATTTTGTAGTCCATTTATAAGTCAATCCTCAATCAACCAATTACCCGGTTATTACTTTTTTCATATCCTATAGTCGTCACTGTCTCATGCCCAGGCAGCACTTTAACATTGTCAGGAAGGGTAAGAAGCTTATCTTTTATACTTGCAAATAGCGCACTGCCATCACTTGTCGGCAGATCATAGCGCCCGGTTGTACCTTTAAATAACGTATCACCCGAAAATAATATGCCGCCCTGGGCGTCATAGAAACATGCCCCTCCCGCAGTATGCCCTGGTGTATGGATGACAGAAAGCCTACCTGCACCCAACTCAATAATCTCGCCGTCTTCAAGTAATCTGTCACATATAACTCTTATATCTTTTCCTAGACCTATTTTAGAAAAGTTCCAGTCCGGCTCTTTTAAAAGCTTAACCTCATCTTTATGAGCCAAAACTTCTGCACCTGTCAAGCTCTTTAACTCATTAACCGCACCGATATGGTCATAATGACCATGAGTCAGTAAAATATATTTAAGGTTCAGCTCATTTTCTTTAATGATATCCATAAGCTTATCTACACCGCCGCCCGGGTCTATTACGCAGGCATCTAAAGTATTCTCGTCGTAATAAAAATACGCATTGGTAAACATTGGCGGTATGGCATAATGTATTAATTTCAAATTTTGTCCTCCTTATTTCAGTCCAAGTTCATCAAACAATTTTTCAAGCCTTATATTTATAAGTTCTACATATGGAGCAGCGGGATTAAAAAAATAATGATTCGAAATATCGGCTCTTTTGCGAGTTCGTAATATTCATCATGTACTTCATTTGAGGTATAATTTTTATCGCAATACATATTATTTCCAGTTCTTCATCAGAAAGAACTTTTAATTTATCATTCCCAATTTAGAAGGTCTTGTCACTATCTATCATAATTGTCACAGGACCATCGTTAATGAGCTCAACATGCATATGCGCTCCGAATTCACCACACTCAACATTGTTGTACTGTTTTTTCACATACCCCACAAATTCCGCAAAAATATCAGCCGCAACGCTTGGCGGTGCGCCCTTTGTATAGCTTGGGCGTCTACCTTGGTGCGCATCACCATACAATGTGAAATTAGGCACAAGAAGTATCCCTCCCCCGATATCCGCTGCTGATAAATTCATTTTATCATTCTCATCAGGGAATATTCTCAAATGTACAAGCTTGCCAGTCATATACTCAAATGTCTTTTCATCGTCGCTTTGCGAAACTCCGACAAGAACCATTATCCCCTGCTCTATTTGGCCTATTACGTCATTATCCACACTAACTTTAGCACTTGTCACCCGCTGTATTATGCACCTCATGAAAGTCTCCTAATCTCCGCCACACCCGGCACGGCCAGTATTTTTTGACATACTCTGTCTAAATGGTCTCTTGAGCTTATTTCTATCCCTATATTGAAAATAGCTTCATTGCCGCTGCTTCTTGCATTTAAATCCTTTACCGGTACTTTGTTGTCCGATAGTATTTTTGATATATCTATTATCAGCCCTACTCTATCTTCACATATGATGTTTAAATCAGCTCTAAAGCTTAATCCTTGCTCCGTATCAGGTATATTCCACGAAGCCTCTATCAACCTAGCTCGCTCAAAAGATGGCAGATGTATCATATTATTGCAATCCGTCCTATGCACAGAAACACCGCGCCCGCGCGTTACAAAAGCTACAATCTCATCCCCCGGTACTGGGCTACAACATTTTGAAAAGCGCACAGACAAATCCCCTATGCCTTGCACTACTATTCCACTCTTCGAATTTTTGTTTTTTTTCTCGGAGCTGTCAATCTGCATATTCTCAGCTACAAGGCGCTCATCAACCGTCATATTCAAAAGGTCTTGCCTTAGTTTACGTTCATTGTCCTTGTTGTGCTCATTAATAAGGCGATTAATAATTTGGCCTTCTTTAATTCCCCCATGCCCGACAGATGCATAGAGCTGCTCTATCGAGTTAAAATTGTACTTCCTAAGCACAACATCTTGCCTAGCACTACTGCCAAGAAGTTCACTGAGTACAAAGTCTTTACGTCCTGCCTCTTTTTCGAGAAGCTCTTTGCCTTTTACTATATTTTCATCTTTATTCTGAGCTCTAAACCATTGGTTGATTTTACTTCTAGCGGTACTGCTTTTAACGATATTAAGCCATTCATGTTTAGGGCCTGAGGAATTTCGACTGGTTATTACTTCTACCCTATCACCCGTCTCAAGGCTATGGTCGAATGGAACAATATTGCCGTTAACCCTTGCGCCAATCATAGTATTTCCTACGGCGGAGTGTATTGCATAAGCAAAGTCAATAGGAGTCGAACCGGATACGAGGCTTACGACTTGCCCACGGGGCGTAAAGCAGTAAACCTGCTCTCTGAAAATACTTAGCTCTGTCTTTAGTTCAAAAAGATACTCCCTGTTGTCTGACAACTCTTTCTGCCATTCCAGCAGTTGCTGCAGCCAACCAATATCATCATCGTCTTCATCAGGGCCCCCGCTTAGAGTCTGTGTATCTTTATTGCTTTTATACTTCCAATGGGCAGCGACGCCGTACTCCGCTATCTTGTGCATATCCCATGTACGTATTTGAAGTTCGAAAGGCTCCCCACCTTCACCCATTAACGTAGTGTGAAGAGATTGATACTTATTAGCCTTTGGCATAGCGATATAGTCTTTAATCTTGCCCTGTATCGGCTTATACATGTCATGGACTACACCTAAAATCTCATAGCATTCAGTAAGCGTATTAACAATAACCCTTATAGCATAAATATCATACATCTGATCGAGAGTTATATTCTTTCTCATCATCTTCTTATATATGCTAAAATATTGTTTAGGACGCCCTTCTACCATGGCTTTAATGCCTGAGCCTCGAACTTTATCTTCAACTTTTCTTACAATAAGCTTTACAAATTCTTCCCGCTCTTTTTGCTTGCGACTAATACGCTCAACAAGGTCAAAATAAGCGTCCGGATCGTAATACCGGAAGGCAATATCTTCTATCTCATAACGGATTTTGGCAATACCAAGCCTGTGAGCTAATGGCGCGTAGATATCAAGTGTTTCTTTTGCAATTTTCTTTTGTTTATCGGGCGGCATGTATTTAAGGGTCCGTAAGTTGTGCAGCCTGTCCGCAATCTTGATAATTAAAACACTGATGTCTTTCGACATAGCCAGAAACATCTTGCGGTAATTCTCAGCTTGCGCCTCATCATTTCGGCTTAAGCGCTCACGAAGCAGAGCTTCTTCTTTTTCACGCTCTTTTTCCTGCTCTTCTTCATACCTTAACTTACTTTCTCTAACTCGACGTTCCCTGCTCTTCTCTATTTGCGCCTTCAACGTTTCTCGTTCTTGCTCGCCGCGGGCTTTTTCAAGCTCGAATTTGTCGAGTTTTGTCACGCCGTCTACAAGAATTGCTATACGCTCAGAAAATTCATTGACGATATCATCATATGTGTACGCCGTATCTTCGATAACATCATGAAGTATACCGCCTATGACAATTTCAATATCCAGCCCAAGCTCTGCAAGTATTACAGCCACCGATAGAGGATGGATAATATAGGGCTCACCAGATTTTCTGAGCTGGTCGCCATGGGCTTTATGAGCCATGTTGTAGGCACGCTCTACGTCAGTTAAGTCTCTGTTCGGACTGTTTAGCTTAATCTTTGCTATTAGCTCATCATAAAGCTCTTTGGCCGTCATTATTATCCACCACCTTTCATGGTATCGAGTTTACTTAAGGAAAATTAACAAAGTTCCCTAGAAACTTTGCAACTCCTACGATTTTACGGAAACGAATTCCGGAAAACCGGCTAAGCCTGCGACGCTATAAACGTTGTAAGCAACGCTGATATTTGAAGTACCCCATTTTCTCATTTTATGAAATTTACTAATCTATTTCTTGCCCCTGCACTGCCCATTCCCATAAATTATATATTTTATGCTAGTCAGTGCCTCCATACCCATGGGACCTCTAGCGTGGAGTTTTTGCGTACTTATCCCGATTTCTGCACCAAGCCCAAACTCAAAGCCATCGCTAAACCATGTTGATGCATTAACGTACACTGCTGCTGCGTCCACCAGCTTTAAAAATTTTTGTGAATTTGCATAGTCGTTTGTTATTATGCACTCGGAATGCTTTGTGCCATGCTTATTTATATGATTGATTGCGCTGTCAATGTTACTTACAATTTTTATCGCCAAAATTAAATCATTGAATTCAGTAAAATAGTCCTCATCAGTTGCTTTTTCACAAGCAATTATCTTCCCAGTTTCATCGCACCCTCGAAGCTGGACGCCGAATTCTTCTAGCTTGAGCTTAGCCGCCTCTAAAAACTCCTCGGCTTTTTTCTGATGCACTAATAACGTTTCCAAAGCGTTGCAAAGAGATGGGCGGCTGCATTTTGCATCTACTAAAATATCAAGCCCCATCCCAATATCGGCGAACTCGTCTATATAAATATGGCAATTCCCCGCACCCGTTTCGATTACGGGAACAGTAGCGTTATCTACAACGGACTTAATAAGCCCTGCACTACCTCTTGGGATTAGCACGTCAATATATTGATTAAGCTTCATCATCTCTACAGCACTTTCTCTGGAAGTATCTGAAATTATCTCTATCCCGCTTTCCGGTAAGCCGACTTTTCGGAGCGCTTCTTTCATTATACGCACAAATTCCAAATTAGAATTTATAGCCTCTTTGCCACCCCTTAAAATTACAGCGTTTCCCGTCCTAATGGCAAGCACGGATGCATCAACCGTCACATTCGGGCGGGCTTCATAAATCATGCCAACTAAGCCGAGCGGAACGCGCTTTCTGCCTATCAAAAGACCGTTCGGCCTCTCCCACATACGCTCCACTTCACCAAGAACATCCGGCAAGTTAGTAATTTGTCTAACAGACTCTGCGATAGAGCGAACTCGCTCCTCGCTAAGCATAAGCCTGTCCTGCATAGCCGTGGAGATGCCGCTAATTTTCGCATTGTTCATATCAATAGCATTCATCTTGATTACTTGATCTATATTTTCTTCTAAGCCCAAGGCAATAGCATCAAGGGCCGCATTTCTCAAATCAATGCCAACACTTCCAAGTATATACCCGGCTTCCTTCGCACTTTGTGCTTGTTTTTCTATGCTCATATTCGTCTCCTAGCAAATTTTGAAATAAGTCCCAATCTCTGCGCCTTCCAAAGCATTATAAATTTGCGCCGGGTTCTGTCCGTCCATTATAATTGTCTGTGCGCCCGAGTTTGCGGCAATCTCTACAGCCATTATCTTAGTCGCCATACCACCAGTGCCACGGCTTGAGCCTACCCCGCCTGCACTTTTTCTAATATCGTCGGTTATCTCGCGCACTTCATTGATCAGTTTTGCACCGGGTTTTGCAGGGTTTTTATCATACAGCCCGTCAATATCCGTCAGCATAATCAACAAATCAGCGTTTACGATGTTTGCAACGTAGGCTGAAAGCGTATCATTGTCACCAAACATAATTTCGTATGTGGATATGGTGTCATTTTCATTAACTATCGGAATAACTCCGAAACCCAGCAATGCATCAAATGTATTAACTGCATTTTCATGCATCTTTTCATTCGTAATAACGTCTTTGGTTAATAGAACTTGCCCAACAACCTGATTGTATCTACGGAAAAACTCGTCATATATGCTCATTAATTGACATTGCCCGACTGCCGCCGCCGCCTGCTTTCCCTTAATATCGTTCGGCCGTTCTCTTAAGCGAAGTCTGGAAACACCAACGCCAATTGCTCCTGAGCTGACTAAAATGACATTTTTGCCAGAATTTTTTATATCTGCAATAACCCGTACTAATTCCTCAATCCGTTTTAGATTAAGGCTTCCATTTTCAAAGGTAAGTGTACTCGTCCCAACTTTTATGACTATTGTGTTTGCATCTTTTAAGTTTCTCATTTCTGCTACTCCTCGGGTTTTACCGGTAAATATTCGCTAGTATCCTAGTGTTTCATTAACAATAACTACTTTTATCCTATCTTCCACAAACTGCCCGGTTATAAGTACAAAATCATTGCAAATGCGTTCTTTATGATTGCAGTCAATACATTTCCCGAGCTTAGTACAAGGCGTATCCTTTTTTAATCGCTTTGCATCTAGCGGGGCCGCAATCTGCCTTGTTCGCCCTATAGCAGCATCGACATTTTCGACGATTTTGTTTTTCCCTATTACAATGATAACCTGCTCAGGACCATAAATCATAGGAGCTACTCGACTCCCGTTTCCATCTATATTAAAAATCTTTCCATCAGCCGTTACTGCACTAGTCCCCGTGATAAATGTATTAGCAGAAAAATTCTTAATGTACAAAGCACGCTTGTCTTCAGACGATAGTCCAGGCTCAAATTTATCATTGAAAGAATAATTCCCATTCCTTAAAAAATCGAACACACCCATTTGCTCTAATGTAACAGAATCCCCACAGCCAACCATAGCCCCTTGTGGAATAAGCTGATTAAGCAAATTGATTAGCTCATTCTTTCCATTCACAAAATACCCTGCCATATTATTTTTCTTTAAGCTGCTTATAACGCTCTGAACCTCTTTATCCATAAATGCTCCCTTATATAGTCGATGCACTTGAAAATCCAAACACTAAACTTGCTTATTTTTCTACTATAGTTGAATGATTTTAAAACAGCAACAATGAACGCAGATGTTTTTTTGCTAATCGAGGAAGTGCCGATAGTGACCGGAAGATACCGGCGGTGCGTTAGCATCGTTTTCGCCGAAGGCGAAAAACTTGAGACGCATTCGCGCTAATCTACGATTAGCACTCCAAGTACTGGAAGGTGTAAGCTAGGAGGCACCGACGAAGAGTAGCATAAAAACTACAAGTTTAGTGTTGCTGATTTGAAGTCATTAACTATATATATCGCCGAGAGAGCCCCGCCATGTGAGAACCCCTCTCCTTGTCTTGTATTAATATATCTGCATTTACTTGTTTGGGTTTTCAAGTTTATTGACTATAACAATTTTAATAAGGGCAATCTGACATTTGCCCCATGTCAAATCTGCTTTAAAATAGCCCCAATGCTTCACCAGAAAACTCCCAGAAGCCAGAGCTTTTCTGCCTCGCTTTAGCCTGTTTAAAAGTGATTAAGCTACCCTAGCCTTATAAGAGGACTATGATAAAGAAATTGATCTCCTACAAATCCGGCCTTCTTTGCCTCGTTATCTCCACAGACTTCTCAGCCCGCCATTTTTCAATCTCTTTATGGTTGCCGCTTATTAAAACATCCGGAACCTTTCTGCCTCTAAATTCCTGAGGCCTTGTATACTGCGGATATTCCAGCATGTTATCGGTAAAGCTCTCAAACATAAGCGACTCATGAGCCCCCAAAACCCCGGGCACCAACCTAGAAACCGCATCTATAACAACAACAGCCGCAATTTCTCCGCCTGTTAGTATATAATCACCTATTGATATTTCATCAGTTACAATTTCGTCAATCACCCGCTGATCTATGCCCTCGTAATGACCACAAATTAGTACCAAATCTTTCTCCTCGGCTAATTTCTCGGCTTCTCTTTGGTCGAACTTTCGTCCGGTAGGGCTCATAAAAATCACTTTTGTCGAAGGAGTTAATTTATTCTTTATCGACATATATGAATCAAACACTGGCTCTGGGCGCATAAGCAGTCCCGCTCCTCCACCATATGTGTAATCATCAACACGCCTGTGCTTATTGCCTGAAAAGTCTCGTATATCTATACAGTTTATGCTTATAAGCCCGCTGTCTTGGGCTCTTTTTGTTATACTGTGGTCCAAAGCTCCGTGTAAAACCTGTGGGAAAAGAGTAAGTACATAAAAAATCATAGTTCTCTAAGCCCTTCCAATAATTTAACAGTCATTCGTTTGCCGGCCACGTCCACATCCAAGATACAGCTTTTTATAGCCGGTATCAGAAGGTCTCGGGCGCCTTCTTTTCTCACCACATACACATCATTGGCTCCTGTAACAATTATATCACAAATCACACCCAAAAGCTCGCCGCTCGTATCAAAAACCTCCATATCGTAGATGTCCCTGATATAGTATTCTCCTTCGGAAAGAACCAGCGCTTTCGACTCAGGTACTTTAAGGATTTTACCTTTTAGCTGAGCTGCTGCATTCATATCGTCAATACCTTTGAGCTTTAAAAGAACAAATTGCTTATTGCTCTTAGCGTACTCAATTTCGAAATCTTCACCGTCTATAATGACACGCTCTAGGCCAAAGAACTTGTCCGGGTCGTCGCTATGGGATACAACTTTAAGATTCCCTCTGACGCCGTGGGTGTTTACTATTTTCCCAACATCGAAGTACCTCATATTTCCTCCAACAAAAAGCATAGCCCGCCGGGGTGCATGTTCTATGAGTCTATCCAATAATAAGCATTTCCACGCTCTTTCGAGATTTTTCCACATTACTTTTCATGATTTTCGCCTTAGAGCACCCCGTTTCGGGAACCTTAGGGAGAAAACAGTGCTAGCGCACCACCGGTATCTTCCGGCCATTATCGGTACTTCCTAGTCTTCCAGGAAGCCATGGCTAGCAGATAGCCGTTGGCCGACGGCTGTCGACCAATCTGTAGAAAAATCTCAAAACCTCGTTTAGTTGTTATTATTGGATAGCCTCTTCACGAACCCCAAGCGGACTTATCCTACTGCGCAATTTCAACAGTAACTCTTTTATCATTTTGAATTGCACCGGCCTTTACAACAGTCCTTATAGCCTTGGCAATCCTGCCTTGTTTACCTATTACCTTGCCCATGTCCTCAGGTGCTACACGCAGCTCCAAAATGGTGCCTCGCTCGCTCTCGGTCTCCGTTACGACTACCGCACCGGGGTTGTCCACAAGGTTTTTGGCAATGAGTTCAAGTAAGTCTTTCATAGTATCGCCTCTTCCAGTTTACCTGTTTTCCGGTTAGTTACACAAACTCCCTTGAGGGTTTGTGCGCCTAAAGCGCACCGCTTTTTTTAAGCAGAGCTCTTACAGTATCTGTAGGCTGTGCGCCGTTGGCGATCCATTTTTTAGCTTTCTCCACGTCTATTAAAACATCAGCCGGGTTTTTTGTAGGGTCGTAATGTCCAATCTCTTCAATGCTTTTACCATCTCTTGGACCTCTTGAGTCGGCCACTACAACTCTATAAAACGGAGCCTTTTTTGCGCCCATTCTTTTGAGTCTGATCTTTACCATATTTTCCACCTCCTAAAATTTAAGAGACTATCTAACATCTCTATTTTGGCGTCGTTTCGGCTTATTTTTCACCATGCAGCGTTGCGTGCTTCAGTACTTTTCACTCCCGAAAAGCCGCCCAGTGGGCGTCGGCCATCCAGGATGCTAGGCCGATCAGCAAATGTGAAATATTTGCGATCAGGCTAGCGGCACAACCTATCAAAGTATTTTTTATGTGCGGAATCACACGCTTATTGCCTGTCAAAAAAACGCTCACAAATTCACCAAAAGCAAGATGTTAGACAGCCTCTAAGGGTTTATAAAAAAATATTACTCTATTTCAAGAAAGGTAGATTCATTTTACCTTTTCTGCCCCTTGACATATTTTGCATTTGTTTCATCATTTTCTTCATTTCCTCAAAACGCTTAAGCAAACTGTTAATTTCTTGCACGCTGCGGCCTGCGCCCTGCGCTATACGCTTTTTGCGTGAGCCGTTCAGTATATCTGGATTTCTTCTCTCACCAGGCGTCATCGATTGTATTATAGCCTCAATATGAACCATAGCCTTATCATCAATGTCTACATCATCTAATTGCTTGCCTATGCCCGGAATCATCCCGAGCACATTTTTAAGCGGCCCCATTTTCTTCACTTGCTGGAGCTGACTGTAAAAGTCCTCCAAATTAAAGTCCATAGTGCGCATTTTTGCTTCTAAAGCTTTTGCTTCTTCTTCGTTAAAGTTCTCTTGAGCTTTTTCTATAAGGCTTAAGACATCGCCCATTCCAAGTATTCTTGAAGCCATTCTGTCAGGGTGGAAAACTTCCAAATCACCCATTTTCTCGCCCATACCCACGTACTTAATGGGTTTTCCTGTCACATTTCTAACGGAAAGGGCTGCACCGCCTCTTGTGTCACCGTCGAGCTTGGTCATTACTATGCCGTCGATGCCTAGCCGCTCATTAAAACCCTCGGCTACATTCACCGCATCCTGCCCCGTCATAGCATCAACTACCAAAAGAATCTCTTGTGGGCGTACGGCTTTTTTGATCTCTTCTAGCTCATCCATCAACTCTTCATCTATGTGAAGTCTGCCAGCGGTATCTATGATCACAACATCCAAATTATTTGCTTTGGCATTTTCAATAGCTTTTGATGCAATCTCCACCGGGCTCACTTTGTCGCCCATTGAAAACACGGGAATATTGTACGTTTTGCTCACTACCTCAAGCTGCTTTATAGCGGCCGGACGATAAATGTCACAAGCCACAAACATAGGGTGACGACCTTGCTTTCTTATGAGCCCACCTAATTTGCCGATTGTTGTCGTTTTACCCGCCCCCTGAAGACCTACCATCATAAAAACAGTCGGAGGCTTTGCAGAGTATGTCAGCTGGCTATTCGTTGTACCCATTAACGCTGTAAGTTCATCATTTACAATCTTAATAACATGCTGACCGGGTGTTAAGCTGTTTAATACATCGGAGCCTATGGCTTTTTCGGTAACAGTATTTACAAAGTCCTTAACAATTTTAAAATTGACGTCGGCCTCTAAAAGGGCAAGCCTAACTTCACGCATAGCATCCTTGACGTCTTTTTCCGACAGCTTACCTTTTCCTCTAAGCTGCTTAAACACATCTTGTAGTTTATTTGAAAGATTTTCAAAAGCCATGCTAACTCCCCAATCTAAGAGCCTATTTAGTGTCTCGATTTTTACTGCTTTTCGGTTATGCCAGAGGTCAGCCTGCCTGACAAAAGATTTCCTCGAAAACCCGCACTAAACCGAATCTAATATTTCCGTTAAAATTGCCTTTATCCGCTCCGCATTATCGCCATCTGCAAGTACAGCTATAAGTTCCAGCTTCTGTTTTACAATAGTTCTATTCTTAACCAGCATCAAATTTTCTTCGTATCTCTCAAGCAGCCTATCTACTCTTTTAAGCATGTCCGAGACGGCCTGAGGCGTAGTCTTTGAACTCTCGGCTATCTCTGATAATGACATATCGTTATGATAGTACAGGGCGTAAATATTCCGCTGTTTATCGGTCAAAAGACCATTGTAATAGTCATATAAAAGAGACTTTCGCAAAAAAACATCCATTTAACCTTCACCCGTTTTTAGAGTTCCACGAAGCTCATTTGCAGCCATAGCAACTCCGGTTCAAAATCATCCTTGAGCTACGTTTTGTAATTCCCAGAATCCGGAAACACAAAACTTGCCAAGGATGCTTTTCACACGAAATTGCTGTATCAAGTAAAAATACTTGACAGCAACAAAGCTAATTATATCGGTAATTTGCACGCATGTCAAGAATTTTCAATCTCATTCAAAAAATTAATTACTCCAACATATATTGCCCAAGCTACCCTTTGTTGATGGCTCTCAGTAACAAGCAGTGACCTATCACTGCTGTTGGATAGGAACCCGCACTCGACAATTATGGCTGGAATAGTCGTGCGTTTAAGCATGAAATATTTTTCATTAGCCTTTGGCTCCCGCCTTCTATACCCTAAAAACTCCCCTAATTGATTTTGTACATTCTCCGCCAACTGCCTGCTTTTGGATGAGTCGCCGTAATAGAACACTTGAGGCCCAGAAGCCCTTGCGTCCGGAAAAGAGTTTTGATGTATGCTTATAAGTAAGTCACCATGATCTTCATTAGCAATCGCTACTCGACCTGCCATATCAACTCTTTTTGTGCCGCCAAGTGCCGAATCGTCTGCACGCGTCAATAGAACATACGAGCCGCCCTGCTCCAAATACCGCTGGAGTTTAAGTGCGATTGCTAGATTTATATCCTTCTCTAAAATATCGTCGCCTACAACCTTGCCCGGATCCCAGCCCCCGTGTTGCTAACGACTCCAATGTATAGCAATTCCTGTTTAAAATCATCCTTGAGCTGCATTTTGTATTGCCCAGAATTCGGTGTTACTAAACTTGTCAAAGTTGTTTTTTCACACTGATTTGCTGTGCTGACAGTTTTCAAAACAGCCAATGGATATTAACAACCTGCTCCCCATTATCATTTTTTTCACCAATCTCAATATGATCAATAAAATCGTTAATCATATCATGACTTAGGTCAATGAATTTGATGCAACTATCGAATTTAAACTCATTAGTTTCGCTTACCCTGATTTTACTTTCCAGATGTAATATCACCTCTTGCGTGCTCGAAATTGTATTTTCTATTTGTACCATCTCAGCATGTAGCCTTTCCTTAATAATCTGAAAATCTTGCTCAGTTAAGCTGCCTTTTACCTTATCTATATATACACTCGTCAAAGCATCGGCGTTTTCTTCCCGTTTCTTCAGTGACTCAGCAAAAGAGACTTTCGCTTTTTCTACATCATCCAATAAATCATTCTTGTCAAAGACTAGCTTCAACAAGTTGTTTACATTTTTTTTATCATTTATGTAATTTTTAATTATTCTATGTATGCAATTTTGCACTTCGTCTATTAATACGTCCATACGTAACGTATGAAGCGTACATTCATTGTTTTTTGTTTTTAATGCCAGAGCGCATTTTAAATATTTGACCCTATTTCGGCCATAACGTTTTTGCATCGTAGATTTGCAATCCATGCATATAACTTTACCGGCAAATATATGAGCTCTTGGCATTTCTTCACCATGGGATTTAAAGTTTGAACTTTTAACACCCAGCCTATTTTGCACTTTATTAAAAGTTTCTTCACCTATGATGCTTTCATGTGTGTGTTTTACCACAATCCAATCTTTTTCGGGTACTTTTATCACTTTATTGCTTTTGTAACTAATTTTTTTCTCTCTCCCTTGAACCATATGCCCTAAGTAAGTTTTTTCTCGAAGTATTCTTCGGATAGTGCTGACTGACCAAACGCCATATTTACTGCTATAGCCTGCCCTAGACTCTGCGGGGTTAGAGTATTTCTTCCCTTGCGCTCTTTTGTACACCCCAGGCGTCATATATTGCTTCTCTGTCAATATATTAGCTATCGAAGCTATGCCGTACCCTTTTAAATATAGCTCAAATATCTCCCTAACCACTTTTGCAGCCGTAGGATCGATAATAAGCCTATGCTTGTTGTCAGGGTCAAGATTATAGCCATATGTGCACAAATACCCCACATATAGACCACTGCGCTTCATAGTATTTAGCGCTGCTGTAACGTTTGCCGATAAATCCTCGCAATACCATTCATTTATAAGGCTGTTTATTTGTCTGGCCTTCTTGCCGCCTTTTACTCCAGTGTCCACATTATCTACAAGGCCAATAAAGCGAACTCCCCAAAAAATGAATTGGCTATGAAGATATTTCTCAATCACTTCCATATCTCTGGAAAAACGTGACTGATTCTTGCAAAGCACAATGTTGAATTTGCCTAGCCCCGCTTCATGAAGCATTTCGTTAAAGGCTGGGCGCTCTTTGTCCAATCCTGAGTAGTCATCATCGGTATAAATTTCATAGATTATCCACCCTTGCTTCTTCGCATATTCCATCAAGAGTAGTTTTTGGTTCTGAATGCTTTCGCTATTATCGTCTTTTGTAACCTTGTCCCCATCTTCTTTTGAAAGGCGGCAGTATATAGCGACTTTATCCTGCATTCAATTCCCTTCTCTCTGATTATCGGATTTATGCTTGACTGAGTCGAATATCACTTTTTTTAGAGTTTTCGCTATATTCTTTTTGAGTATTTCGTCTTTTGGAGTCTCGTTGCTATATTTGAAGTGCTCGTGGATAATTAATTTACTCATATGCCCCTCACCAACCAATAATAGTTCGTCCTTTATAAATATATGGTTGAGGTAACATTTCTATGAAGGTAAAGTCGATAGCTTTGAAAGCGCAACGAGAAAACGTAGAACTTTTTCACGAGGTTAAGCCGGTCGGTTGTAGGCGGCCTGCACGACCTGGTATACTGATGAGCGTGCCGGGAAGTGCTAACGACGCAAATCCATAGTTCATCTTCGCTACGCTCAAGTGGCATAGGAGGCGGCCTGTTAGCACAGCCGACGGCGAAGCGAAAGCTTTGCCAACTGATACCGTCGGTGCTCCAATGAACTGAAAGAATGTCTTTTTCAAAGGTTTTGAGTGTTTTCGGCAAAAGCGAAAAGCTACGATACCTTGTGGTAATAAGACAAGTTTTATGTTGCTGCTTTTAGGCTATATAACTATAAGCGATTGGCGCAAAAAAAGGACGACGGAGCGTATCTCCATCGTCCTTTTCCATCTCTGCCTCACTTGTACACAGTACCCAGACCGTGGTTAAAAGTGACTTTTGCCTTATTGCACAGCACCCAGGCTGTGGTTTGAAAGCACTTCTTGACATCGATTGTTTTTCAGGGAATTAATTTTTGTTGCTTTGGTAATTTTGGTCTTTGACTTTTATTACTTAATTCACCATTCCACACTCTATTCTACTCTTTACGGTCTAGCTGCCTCCATAATATCGTAGAACGCCCAATGTGCAGAAGTTAAATCATTAAACATAGTACCACTAACTGTTGTTTGGCTTGAATCAATTTCTAAGATACGGTTCACAACAACC
>Ga0123352_10000141_pt1 | contig 84759 bp, 56 predicted proteins | sample TergutLab28metaG_FD_89700 | JGI IMG/M metagenome (GOLD analysis project Ga0123352, IMG submission 89700) | Labiotermes labralis P1 segment gut microbial communities from Petit-Saut dam, French Guiana - Lab288 P1 | ecosystem: Host-associated > Arthropoda: Insects > Digestive system > Gut ...
TATCCCGATAGTCCTCATAAATCAAAATCACACGATGGGTCATGGTTCTGGTTTCACTGACCAAAAACGTAATGTCATCCCCCACTCGGATTTCCTGTGGATCTACCTGCCTTGTGATAATAAGAGAATGCTGGGGTATCTCACTTTGCATACTGCCCGTTAATACCCGCGTGACAGAAAATCCCGCGATATGTCTGGGAATCCCTGCCTCTTCCTCTCGGGTCAGAAAAAATACGCCAACCAACACAGCCACCAAAACAATGTAAAATAACACACCATTTATTTGTAATTTTTTATATACACGTTTTTTTTCCTTTTCCTCCGCTAACATTTTGATTCATCCTTTCATCACATAGCTTTATTTATAACAAATTTATTTTTTCCTATGTCGAAGAATTGGTGAATGGTAATTTTCATTTGGCAAATGGTAATTTTGGTTACAAAAAGAGCATCTCTCGATGTTCTGAAAGACACTCTGTCATAACAATAGCCTATCGCAATTCCCAATCATTCGTGTAACTTTCTAATTCTTCTAACTTCTTTTCTTCCAATCTTTCAACTTTTTACATATCTATTAAAAACCCTCACTATGTTTTTTCTCTTTCAACACCTCTTTGAGCTTCTTTATATATTGCCGTGCAACAGGTATCACTGCACCATTTTGCATCACGACTGTTTTCGTTTCTTCCTGATATTTTTCGATATAAAAAATCGACAACAAATAAGAACGGTTAACTCTCATAAAGTCCTTATTGTCCGATAGCAGCTGTTCTATTTTGGATAATGAAGAAGTAAACTCAAATTTGTTTTGCTTGTAATATACACACACCATCATATTATTTACCTCAAAATGAGAAATTGATTTCACTTCAATCTTTCGGGTTTCACCAACGGAGGAAAATAACAAACTTTTATCTCGTTTTTCTTTTACCTCCCGAACCACCTCTTCAAACACATGCATAAAACGTTCTTCTGTATCCTTATTTTTTGTAATATAATTAAAAGCTTTTACATCAAAAGCTGTTTTCCAATGCTTTTCTGATTTTGTTACAAAAATAATAGAACCTTGGAATCCGTCTTGCCGCAATTCCTTTGCCACCTCTACACCATTTGTACCGGGCATACTAATATCCAAAAATACAATATCCACAGTTGCAGCAATCCTGGAATCTTGAAAGTCCATCAAAAGGGCATCACCACTTTTATACTCTTTCACCTTAATTTGAAGATTTTTTTGCTCTTTCATCTTTTTACACATCTCAAAAAAATATGCCCGCTCTGTTGCATTATCATCACAAAGTGCCACTTTTAACGGCCTCACATGCATTCCCCCTTACACCAAAATAAAATAAGAACCTCTGATACAGAAGTTCCTAAATCCATTTCCCATTTCTATACACAACCTAATTGATGTAACCTAAAACTGATTAAAATTTACTTCGTATCTTTGACACGGAAATATCATAACCTATGTTTCTTTTAAAAAATTAGATTTGGTTTCAATTGTTAAAAATCTGGTAACATACACTTTTTTTTCATCATTCCTTTTCATAAAATCCAATTTTTCGATTCTATTTTCTACCCTTACAATATTTTTATCTTTACAAATATACACATCCTGTATTATAATCCAATCGTATTTCTATTGATATTTTTTAATTCTAAAGAAAAGAGGTTTTTGGAAATGTATATCAACAATAGCACCCCCCCCCCGTCATTTTTTTAATATTTTGTAAACTTTTTTATTTCTTTTCTTCTTCTTTTAACCGATTAAATTGTTCTTCTTTCTCTTTTGAGACTTGTTTTTATTTTCTCATGCAAAAGAAAGGAGGCAAACATGTTACCTGTTTTTATCTGTGAAAATGATCCCGTTTGGCGCAAAAACCTAAAACGTACCATTGAAAATTTTATCCTTTTAGAAAACCTAAACATGAAAGTCGTTCTGTCCACGGATGACCCATTAAAAGTCTTAGAATATTTACATAAACACCCAGGTCAACCCGGATTATATTTTTTAGATATTCATCTGGATCATGATATGAATGGCATCGCTTTGGCCACAGAAATTCGGGAACTGGATTTGCTTGGGCACATTGTTTTTGTCACCGTACACATTGAATTAACCTCTACCATATTCACACTAAAAATAGAAGCACTTGATTTTATCCTAAAAAGCAAACACTTTCAAGACATCAAAGGTAGAATCACCAGTTGCATTGACACTGCCTACAAACGATACCTCTGTAGCCAAAATGCAGAAAACCAACAATTTCAAGTAAACATCAATGGAAACATTCATATTTTTCCATTCCATGATGTGATGTTTTTTGAATCCTCTCCCCTGCGCCGACATGTCATTTTACATTTGGAACAGGAACAAAGACAACTTTATTACTCCTTGCGCGATGCCGAACTATACAGCTCTGCGTTCTTTCGCTGCCATCGCTCTTACGTGGTAAACATTCAAAATATTACCTATTTGGATCGGGAAAAATTAGAGATTCGAATGCAAAATAAAGAGATGTGCCCGGCATCAGCCAGAGGGCTCAAAGAGTTGAAGAAGATTTTGAGATAACGAAAATAAGAAATCGAAGTCATTTCCTATGAAATGTGAAATAAAAATGCACTTACCGGTTGATTCAAACTATCGGTAAGTGCTCTTTTTCATATCTATGAATCGTACCGATTCCATAAAGAGGCAAGTTAATCAACCACACTTCCTGTTTATAATCTGCCATAGAAGTACGGACGGATAACCCAATCTGATATTTATCCGCAAACGCCCTCAAACTTTTACTTTGCAAGTTTATCTCCGCTTTTACTTCAAGAGGTAGGATAACATTTTTTATATCCAACAGAAAATCCAGCTCTGAAGTACTTCGTGCATTCGTCCAATAATAGGTTTTTATCTCGGGTATGGTTTTCAGTTGCTGTAAAACATATTGTTCTGTCAAAGCACCCTTAAATTCTTTAAAAAGTACATCCCCATCAAGCAATACCCCTTGGCGAAGCCCTACCATACACGACAACAAACCAACATCTACCAAAAACAATTTAAAAGCTTTCAAATCTTCGTAAGCTTTTAATGGTATATTGGGTGCACTCACACGATGAACCTTATGAACAAGGCCACAATCCGATAACCACATCAAAGCATATTCATACTCTTTTGCCCGCGCTCCCTCTTTCACCAAACCGTAAATAAATTTTTTATTTTCCTTTGCAAGTTGACCCGGTATGCTATTCCATAACATTCGGATACGTGGCACGATTTCATTTGGCGCATGTTTCGAAAAATCCTGTTCATAAGCAGCTAAAATGCGTTCTTGAATTTCACGTACTTCATTAAAATCTTGGTTTGTAGCAAATGATAGCACCGCTTCCGGCATACCACCCACAAAATAATACTGTTTGAGTAACTCAATATATACCTGTCTAAAAGTAGCCGCCATCGCAAAATCACCTTGCTCTAACAAGGAAATAAACCGCTCTTGACCACAAGCTTTTGCGAATTCAAAAAAAGAAAGAGGATACAAATTTAAAAATTCCACTTTCCCTACCGGAAAAGATGTGCCTTGGTGCAGCGCAACACCAAGTAAAGAACCTGCACAAACAATTTGATACTCCGGTGCATTTTCATTAAAATATTTTAAAGCACTTAGTGCTTTTGGTACTTCTTGTATCTCATCAAAAATAATAAGCATCTTTGCCGGATCAATTTTATATCCGACATAGAGTTCAAGCCCCATGATAATACGCCTTACATCAAAGTCAATTGAAAAAAGTGCTTTCATACGTTGATTATGGTCAAAATTGATATAAACCGTTTTCTCATAAGCGGTTTCACCAAATGCTTTCATCAACCAAGTTTTTCCAACTTGACGTGCCCCACGTATCAACAAGGGCTTTTTTGTACGCTTTGACTTCCATTTTTCCAACATCCTCATTGCTTCACGATACATATGATTCCCCCTTATCATACTCTTATATATACTACTATAATCTATATGCGTGAAACAAACAAGATTTTTTGTATTTTATTACACTTTTTTCATCTGACTTTTTGTATTTTATTACACTTTTTTCATAGAATTTTTTGTATTCGTTTTCGACGATATCCTATCATACCCACTGCCAACAACGGCAACAACATTCCAAGACCGAACATCCAAGGTATTCCCGTGTCACCGGCCGGCGGAATCTCTTTATTGTTTTGCTGTCCTACAACTAACGTAAGCATTGCGTAACCATTGGTATACTCTGCTCTGAAATAATATGTTCCATCCGGAAACGTCTTCAAATACTCCTCCGTCAAAGTAAGTATGGTACTGCCGGATTCCAAAGTATAATTATTTTTTGAAACCACGCTGCCATCCCCTATGTAAACCAATTGCACAAAGTTTTCCAAGTCCGCATAAATATAATAAGACACAATTTCCCTTTGATAGAAATAGGCCGTTGCCTGCTCTACCCCAAACTGCGTCCATGTTGTCACTGTATTAGACGGATTGGTTGGACCGGTCGGAGTTGTTGGAGTTGTTGGACTTGTCGGCGTTGTCGGACTGATTGGACCCGTCGGCGTTGTCGGACTGGTTGGACCAATCGGTGTCGTCGGGTTCGTTGGACCGGTCGGCGTTGTCGGACTGGTTGGACTCGTCGGGCTCGTTGGACCGGTCGGGGTCATTGGTCCCGTTGGGCTCGTTGGACTCGTTGGACTCGTTGGACTGGTTGGACCGGTCGGGGTCGTTGGTCCCGTTGGGCTCGTTGGGCTCGTTGGATCAATCGGCGTTGTCGGACTGGTTGGCGTCGTTGGTCCTGTTGGGGTTGTTGGACCCGTTGGGGTTGTCGGTCCTGTTGGGGTTGTTGGACTCGTTGGAGTCGTCGGTCCTATTGGGGTTGTTGGACTCGTCGGAGTCGTTGGACCGGTTGGAGCCGTTGGACCGGTCGGAGTCGTTGGTGTCGTCGGGCTCGTTGGAACCGTCGGATCGGTCGGAGTCGTTGGTGTCGTCGGGCTCGTTGGATCAGTCGGAGCAATTGGGGTAGCCGTTGCCGCTGCCGTCGCAGAACCTGCCCCCGCTGCATTCACCGCCCGAACCAAAAAGCTGTATTCTGTACCATTGGTTAATCCAACCACTGTATAAGCAGTACCTGTACTACTTGTTGACATCCAAGCACCGCCATCTACGGAATATTCATAAGTCGTAATCACACTACCACCATCATCAGCGGGCGCAGTCCAAGTCAATGGTACCTGCCCATCTTCACCTGATACCGCAATTAAATTGCCGGGAGCCATTGGAACAGTATAAGGAATCACTGTGACTGCGGCAGAAGAATCACTTGTTCCTGCTGCATTGGTTGCTGTAGCTGTAAACATATATTGGGTTCCATACGTCAACCCTGTTATTTGAACGGAAGTATCCGTCACTGTAATAGGAGTCGGTACCACAGATGTGGCCGTATTATCCAAGGCAACTACTGTTATGGTATATTCCGTGATCGCACTGCCGTTGTCTGTTGCTGTCATATCTATCTGTACCACACCGGTATTGGCTGCGGTTTGCGCCGTCACCACCGCACTTGCTGTAATGGTTGGTGCCGCCGGTTTTGTATAAGGTATCCCTTCAACAGGTCCACCCAAATCACCTGTACCGGCTGCATTGATTGCGGCTACATAAAAATCATATACATGGCCGTTTACCAAACCGGTGAGAGAGTAAGTCAAAACCTTACCAATGGTTATGGTCTGCCAAGTGGTAGGATCACCGGATACCTCACCTGCATTGGGATTGGTGGCATCATAGTAATAAATGGTATATCCTGTCACACAGGTACCACCGCTTTGACAAGTGCCGTCATCTGACACTGCATCTGCCGGAACACCCCAAGTCAATGTAATGGTTGCGCCACCGGCATCTACATTGGTCGCAACCGCTTGAATATTCGTGGGCACTTCCGGTGTTCTATAAGGTTTTGCTTGAATCACATTAGAGGCAGGATTGCCGGTAATACCATTGACAGCAACTACAGAAAAGGAATACATCATGCCATTGATTAAACCGTCTACATTGGTCGTATATGGACCTGTATCACCCGCTGTTACTTGGTATGTCTCTTCCCCACTTTGCACAATACTATCTGAATCGGTATAATTATATTCGATTTCATAAGCACTGATTGCGCTGCCGCCATCATCCGCCGGCGCATTCCATGTTAAGGTCACCGCACCACCAACAGTAGGCACGGAAATATCGGCTACCGCTGCCAATAAATCAGGTGCTTGCGCATTTGTAACCGGGGTGGCTGACATGATATTGGAGGGATCACCGGCACCGGCATCTCCACTTACAATATCTGAAACCCCATTGATGGCACGAACTGCCACATTATAAGTCACTCCATTTTCCAAACCTACGATGGTATAGCTTGTCACATTTGCATTGTTTGTTGTATCCTGCGGATTGCTGGATGGTATCAAACTCCAAGTTGGACTTGCATCCATTGCATCTAAGGTATATTCATAACCACTAATACGACTGCCACCATCTGTATTTGGTGTGTGCCAAGAAATAGAAATCTGCCCATTCCCGGCATCTATCGTCATCAAGGTCGCCGCCGTCGGTGTGGTATATGGTGTAGCTGTCACTGCTTCACTGGCATCTCCCGTGCCAAAATCCGTAGTTGCTGCCACTGTAAAGCTATACACCAAACCATTGGTTAGACCTGTTACATCCATGCTGTAATTTCCATCTCCATCAGCAACCAATTGAGACAATGTTTCTGTCACTGTAATGGGAGCCACACCGGCAGTAGTAGCTGTCACTGTATAACCTGTCACCATACTGCCATTTGAGTTGCCATTGTTATCTAAAGTAACAGGGGTAAAACTTACCGTCACTTGACCACCGCCACCATTTGGACTCGCTACCGTTTCATTTTCCAAATTACCGGCTACCGCCGTCACATTTGTGGGTGCAACAGGATTTCCATAAGACATAGCATCCACAAACCCAGCCGCTCCACTACCTGCACCATTCACTGCCGCAACAGAAAATGTATAGGCATCCCCATTGGTCAAAACCGCCACCGTATAACTGTTTACATTGCCTACACCCATGGTGGTACTTGCACCTGTTGTATTGTCTTTTATCACAATTTGATACCCGGTAATGGCATTGCCGCCGTCATTACCGGGCGTGGTCCAATTTAACGTCACCTGTGAATCACCTGATACGGCTGTTACCGTAGGTGCAGCCGGCACAGTATACGGTGTAGCATCTTTGGTATTGGCATTGCCACTGTCACCTACATCTGTTACCGCCTGTACCGCACAGATGTAAGTTGTGCCATTCACAAGGCTTAAAATCGTTGTCCGCACTTGTGTACCTGCACTTAAATCAGCCCAGCTTGTAACCGCTGACCAATTTATACCATCTGTAGAATATTGTGCTGTGGAAATATTTACGTCTGTCCAAGTGCTGCCACCATCTGTTGTATATTGGTAAGCTGTAATAGGGAGACCACCATTACTTCCCACCGTCCACACCAAAGGAATGGAAACATCATTGCCACTATCGGCTGAAACCAGACTGACCGCCGCCGCTACTGTTGGTACGGTAGCTGTCACAGTGGAATAAGGATAAGTGGAAACCGCCGCATTACCGGATGTAATTCCACTACTATTTGCGCCATTGATAGCGAAAACTTGAAAGGTATAAGTAGAACCCGGGGTTAACCCCAAACTATCTGCACTGTAAGTAATCGGTTGCAGAGTCTGGGGTGCCGATACCGTATCGGAACCAATCGGCACACCACTCACACCGGAACCATTATAATAATAAATCTGATACGCACTCAATTCTCCTCCGGTAGAATAAGGAGGTGCCCAAGATATTTTAACGCTGGGATTGCCACTTGCCCCTGCTTCTCCTTGCCAATTCAATGTTTGTGGATTGACTGTAGGACGTGTGGCAAAGTTATAAGCCGGATAAGGATTGTTGGTCAAACCTGTTCCCGGACCATTCCAATTTGCCACTGCATTTGGCTCAGAGGGATAAGCAGAAACACCGGCTATGTTGTTGTTTGCTCCCGTACCGATATTCGCAGCCACAAAAGAACCATTTGACCCGCCAATACCACCACCGCTTGCACGAATGGTCGCCGTACTATCGATATAAATCTGATTGATTTTTCCAATGCCGATATATCCACTACCAACGCCACCGGTTCCACCGCTACCAATACCCGCACCGGCATAACCGTAATAAGTAACAAAAACAGAAGAAGTGTCTGCGGCACCATCCCCACCCGTAGCGGTAATGTTTGCATTACCTGTGATGATAATGACACCGGAATCTCCGCTGGAATACATACCACCGCCGCTGCCGATACCTGCACCTGAACCATTGCCGCTGGCATTACCGGTCGCACTGATGGTTACGGGATGGTTTGAACCATTGATATAAATATGACCACCCGCGCCGCCCGGCCAATTGGTACTGCTACCGGAAAATCCCATCGCACCGCCGCCACCAATACCTGCAGAGCCATAACCACCGCCTGTAGCCGTGATATTGACAGACAGCGCCGTACTATTGATGACAATATTGCCGCCCGCTGCCGTAGAAGCACCACCAATACCCGCTCCATTGTATGCTGTGCCTGACGAATAAGCATGGGGTGTCGCCGTGATGGTTCCGCCATAAATATAAATATTGCCACCAACACCGGTGCCTTGACTGGCGTTGCCGGAATTGATATTCATGGCACCACCAATCGCAGCAGAACCTGCACCACCATTGACGGTGATGTTACCGCCTGTAATGGTAATATTTCCTGCTGCTCCACCCACTGCCCCGGTAGATGACGAAGTAGAATTGCTTGCGTCACCACCAAGACCTGCCATACTATTCGGAACATTACTGGTATTTCCTATATTTAAAATCCCATTGCCCGCCGGGGTCGAACCGATAGTCGTTGCCGCATATATGGCCAAGGAATCCCCTTGGGCAACCGTAATCCCATAATTAAAGTTAGCTGATGTACAAGAATCCAACAAAAGAATCTTTACATCACCACTAATCACAATACGACCGGTCATATTATTGGCCAGATTGCTGTCCAAATAATACCAACCACTCGTCAAAGTGGTTGCACCACTATTACTCAGCAGAGTAACTGCCGGAGAGGTTTGTATCACTCCATTTTCATCCAGATAGGCATAAACCTCGTCAGCTTGCACCTCCAAATTCAAACCCAACCCGATTGGTGCTAATAACAGAATCAATAGTACACACATCATCAAAGATACCGTTTTGCGAATATTTTTCATCATAATCGACCCCCTGGAAATCTCAGCGACTTTCGTCAATGTTTCTCTATTATTCTATTATTTTAACATACTTTTATTAAAAAAACAGTTTATTTATATATTTTCTTTCAAAATTTTATTGTTTTTTTATTTTCTCAGTTTGGCACCGATTGCTTCCAGGCCTTTTATTACTTTTTCCATAGCCGCAGAAATCTCCGCTTCCTCCAATGTTTTATCTTTCGCTCGAAACACAATGGAATAAGCCACGGACTTCAAACCTGCTTCAATCTGCGCTCCCTCATACACATCAAACAGTACATAAGACTCTAAATAAAGCCCACCTTTTTGCGAAATCACCTCTTCAATCTGACCTGCCGAAACTTCCTTAGCAATGGTCATGCTAATATCTCTTGTCACCGCCGGATATTTAGCGATTCCTTGATACTTCCGATCAAAGGTGGCAAAATCCAAGATGGTATTCAAATCCAATACTGCCACATAAGTCGCTTCATTTAAGCCATAAGACTCTGCAACGGTTGGGTGTACCTGACCCAAATAACCAAGCAATTTATCTTGATAATAAATGTCCGCTTGCCGTCCGGGATGTAAATAAGGTTTCTTATCATCTATGCAATAATTTTCTTTTTCAAACATACCTAACTTTTCTAAAAACGCTTTTACCACACCTTTCATGGTAAAAAAGTCGCCTGTACCATAAAAACCCAATGTAAGTTGTGTACGTTCGTCCGGCAGTTCCTGTAACGGCAATTCCCGGGCTAAATATACGTTGCCCAATTCGTATAATCTCACATCTTTATTGCGCCGCTTGGCATTTGTTCCCAGAGAGGTAAACATACCATGCAAGGTGGAAGTACGCATAATACTATAATCTTCTCCCAAGGGATTTAAGATTTCTATACTTTGCCGTAACGATGCATTTGCATCTAATAATAACTGATCAAATACCTTTGGACTTTCAAAAGAATAACTCATGCCCTCACTAAAACCGGCATGTTCCGCCACATTACGTGCCACTTGCTCTACCCGCATTTTAAATGCAAGTTTGCCAATGGTTGCCTCACCTTGGGGCAATGTAGTGGGTATTTTATCATAGCCGTAAAAACGTGCTACTTCTTCTGCCAAATCTGCCAAACGCTCAATATCCTGACGGAATGTAGGTACCGTCACTTCATTGGTCGCTGCATCAAAATCAAGTTCGATACGGGCAAAGTATTCTAACATGGTTTCTTGACTTAAATCTGTACCCAAAATACCATTGATTTTTTTATGGTCAAATTTCACGCGCAAAGGCTCTTTTAATGGTTCTGCCACATCAATGGTACCACCAATCACCTCACCTGCTCCAAATTCTTCAATCAGTTGGCAGGCACGGTTCAAGGCCAATTTGGCGTTGTGCGGGTCTAAGCCCTTTTCAAACTTCCCGGATGCATCCGTTCGTAAGCCCACTTTTTTACTGGACTTGCGTATGTTTACACCATCAAAAGTCGCAACTTCCAAAGCCATGATTTCCATATCTTCCGTAACCATGGTGTTTTCACCACCCATAATACCAGCAATGCCAATCGGCTTATTTTCATCACAAATCATCAGCACGTTTTCATCTAAATTTCGCTCTTTCCCATCTAGTGTGGTAAATGTATCACCATTTTGAGCTGTTTTTACGATAATATGCCTACCACCGATTTTTTCTAAATTGTAAGCATGCATCGGTTGCCCATATTCTTCCATCACATAATTTGTAATGTCTACGATATTGTTGATAGGACGAATGCCAACGGAAGCCAATCTACGCTGCAACCACTTTGGTGATGGAGCAATTTTAATATTTTTGATTACTTTGGCACAAAAACGCGGACACAATGTGGTATTTTCTACCGTAACTTTTAGATAGTCATTGACATCCTCATCATTCCCCGTGTCGGAAACCACAACCGGGCGATATGGTTTTTGAAATGTCGCCGCTGCTTCCCTTGCTAAACCTAAAACGCTATAACAGTCCACACGATTGGATGTAACCTCAAACTCAAAAACAGCATCACGCAGACCCAATGCTTCCACCGCATCCACACCGATTTCAACATCTGCCGGAAAGATATAAATCCCATCTGCCGGAGCCTCCGGGTACATTTCCCGCGTGCTGCCCAATTCTTCAATGGAGCACATCATACCGGTACTCTCTATCCCACGCAACTTACCTTTTTTGATTTTCATACCACCGGGCTCTTTTACACCATCTCTGGCCGCAGCCACATTGCCACCTGCCAAAACAATGGGAACCTTATCCCCCGTATTGACGTTGGGCGCACCGGTAACAATTTGTACCACTTCACTGCCCACATTCACCTGACATATCAACAATTTGTCGGCATCTGGGTGTTTTTCAATCTTGTCAATCTGACCAATTACAATTTGATCTAAATTTTCATCCAATAACACACAATCCTCAACCTTGGTACCGGATAGCGTCATAGCATCCGTAAATACTTGCACACTTACATCCAATTCCGGCACATAAGCACGAAGCCACGATAACGATGTTTTCATATCTAACTATTCCTTCCTGTTTACTTCTTCATTGTATCCCTTAGGGCGGCGCTGCGCGCCTTGAAATGGCATCTCCTTGGCCCCTCGCTTACGCTCACTAATCCAAGGAGCCCGGGCGCTGCGCGCCTTGAAATGGCATCTCCTTGGCCCCTCGCTTACGCTCACTAATCCAAGGAGCCCGGGCGCTGCGCGCCCTAGAATTGTTGCAAAAACCTAACATCATTTTCATATAACAATCGCATATCATCAATTTCATATTTCAACAGCGCAATCCGCTCTAATCCCATTCCAAACGCAAATCCGCTATACACTTCTGAATCTATTCCACACATCTCTAATACATTGGGATGCACCATACCACAACCTAATATCTCAATCCAGCCTGTTCCTTTGCAAAATCGGCAGCCGGAACCACCACATTTGAAACAGCTTACATCTACCTCCGCACTTGGCTCTGTAAATTGAAAATGATGCGGGCGAAACTTGGTTTTGGTTTCTGCTCCAAATAATTCCTTGGCAAATACTGCAAGAGTGCCTTTTAAGTCTGCAAAAGACAGGTTTTTATCCACTACAAGCCCCTCGATTTGATGAAAGGATGGTGAATGGGTTGCATCTACTTCATCTGAACGAAACACGCGACCTGGTGCAATCATACGAAGCGGCAGTTTACCTTTTTCCATCGCACGTGCTTGTACCGGGGAGGTGTGAGTACGTAATACAATTTCTTTGTTGATATAAAATGTATCCTGTTCATCCTTGGCCGGGTGGTCTGCCGGAATATTTAATTTTTCAAAGCAATATAAGTCATATTCGATTTCAGGACCCTCCATTACTTCATAACCCATGCCTATAAAAATACGTTCTACTTCTTCTCGGGCAATGGTATTGGGATGACGATGACCTAAACCTTTTTTTTGAGCAGGCAAGGTAACATCTATCACTTCCTCTTGCAATTTTGCCTCTAATATTTTTTTGTCCATGCCGGCTTTTACTTCTTCTAAGACGGCTTCAATAGCCTCTCTGGTATCGTTGACCATTTGACCAACTTTCGGACGCTCTGCCGGACTTATGTCTTTCATCCCTTTTAGCAAGCCGGTCAGCTCTCCTTTTTTTCCCAGATATTTAACCCTAACATCATGCAAACGCTCTGGTTTTTCAGCGGCACGAATCAATGAAATGGCTTCGGCCTGAATGGCTTGTAACTTATCTTGCATCATCTTTTTCTCTCCTTTTTCACAATAATAAATCCTAACACACCTAGCCTGTAAAAACAAGGTTTTCTTTACTCTAAAAACGCCGCTATATCCACTGCCTTTGGCGGACATCCTCTGATATAACGTTTAAATCCTGCCGTACAATCTCCACAACCCAATATTCCATCCTTACCAATAAAACCTTGACCAACGCTAATTTTCTCCGACAATTTTTTCTTGCTTTTAAAAAGAGCATATACCAAGGCCGAATAACAGGCTGAGCATGCTTGGCCCTCCTCAATCTGCCGGGCTAGATTTCCAACAATTCTTTTGTCCGCCTTGTCTATTTGCGGTTTATTTTTTGTATTTAACTCTATCACCTCTGTGTTCTCATCATAGAGTTCCCCCACTCCAAATGCTTTGGCATAACCCAAATAGGCAATTTCCTCCACACGATATCCAATCAATTCCGCACAATAAGAATCTAATTGCAGGGCATCCGTACCTGCCAAAATCATATTGCGCTCCACAGGGGTACCTCCCTCTTCAAAGTTCAAGTCACCACAAATGCCATCAATTACGTTGAAATCCGATCGTATCACCGTATTCAGTTCTGCAATGGGACGATGCAAACCAATCGTATGAAATCTTCTTTTTTCCCTATCTGAAATACAACCTTTTAAATTTTTCAAACAACAGGTCAAACGGGTTTGGCAATGGGCTTTCAAAACGGGTACATTAATCAAAAAATCCGTTTCCACTGCACGCCGACAAACTTCCATACCTTTTCTACTATACATCTCATCCTTTTTTAAATCAATCAGAGGAACATTATATTTCTTCGCTATCTCTTCATAACCACAAACCCGATAAGCCCGCTTGGTATTGTCACCAACCCACGAACTTTCTATGATTTCTATGTCTTGCATACCAAAATCCCTTAAATAAGAGAGGATACCTGCCACGATTTCCGGATGGGTGGTTGCGCCGTTTGCCGCCGGACTGGCAAGAACTAAGTTCGGTTTAATGGATACTTTCATACCTGTCTTAACCAAAGTTTCCAATTTGGCTGCCGCCAAAATTTCTTTTGTGCCTTTTAACATTTCCTTGCTATAATGAATCACTATTTTTGACATTGGCTTTACCTCGCATTAATGATAGACTTATAATATCATATTGTTAGGGAGAACACCATGCATGGAGTTTTGAAAAAATATATCAAATATGTCAGCTTAAATATTATGGGTACCGTCGCGCTTGCACTTAATATATTTGTGGATGCCCTTTTTATTTCCATTGCCAACGGAGCAGATGGCTTAACCGCCCTAAATCTAGCAGCACCCACATGGGGTATTTTGCTTGGTACCAGCTTTATGCTGGGGGTTGGCGGCGGTGCCGCTTATATGAATAGGCGAGCTACACAAAACAAAAAACTGGCCAATCAAGCCTTTACCACTGCCATGGTTTTTGCAGCAAGCATCAGTGTTTTATTTATGTCGCTTGGCATTTTCTTTGCCCCGCAAATCGCAGGATTATTTGGTGCTTCAGGACATATTTTTCCTATGACCACAATTTATTTGCGCACTGTTTTGATTGCTTCCCCTGTCATTATTTTAAGCAATACATTGGGCGGAATCATTCGCAATGATGATGCGCCTAGAGTGGCGATGGCCGGCAATATCTTGTTTAGTTTCCTAAACATTGGCTTTGATTATTTATTTATGTTTATCTTTGAAATGGGTATGTTTGGAGCCGCACTGGCCACTGGCTTAGCCTCAGTGTTCCATTTGCTTTTATATTTGATTTATTGGCGGAGCAAACAAGCAAAGTTTCAATTGTGTAAATTTAAGATACAAGGCAACATGCTAAAAAGCATTTGTATTATGGGTGCCCCCTCTATGATTGGCGAATTTTCCACCGCCATCATTACCACCACTTTTAATCTGGTTATTCTAGGCATCAGTGGCAATATCGGGGTTGCTGCCTTTGGCATTCTCTCCAATCTTTCCTTTATTCTTTTGAGCATCTTTGCCGGAATGGGGCAGGGTATGCAACCACTCGCTAGTTTATACTATGGCGAAAAAAACAAAAAGAATCTACAAAAAGTGTTCCGCTATTCCATTTTTACTGCTCTTTTGCTATCAGCCCTTGGTTATTTTACCCTTTTTGGCTTTACCAATCTCTTTGTAAATATGTTTAATTATGCCAATAATCCGATTCTAACCACATTAGCAAACCAAGGGATTCCATTTTATTTTATTGGCATTTTATTTGTTGCTCTAAACATTATCATCACCAATTATTTAAGCGTTACTTTTTCACCTAAACTAGCTCTTTTTCTTTCCGCTTTAAGAGGCGGTATTTTGGTTATTCCACTCATCCTTGTACTCTCCCGCTTCTTTGCATTGACAGGGGTATGGTTGGCTTATCCCCTTTCCGAGCTACTTACCTTTTTGATTGCAATACTTTGTTGGCTGATTCATCGCCGTAAATTAAATTTCGTTCAAATACACTCATAAAGAATGCCACCTTAGAAAAAAAGTGCTATACTAAAATAGATAGGAATGATGTTTAGAGGTTCGTAACAATGATAGGTAAAAGCATTTTCACAAATCTTTTGAAAAAACGACCACACAAAACCGTTCATGATATGTTGGATAAGATATATCCTGATGATAGTGCCGGCCGCATGATGACAACAGAATATATCGGTCTGCGTAAATTTATGACAGTAGCAGAATCACTGGCGCATATCAAACGAACAGGGATTCATAAAGAAACTATTTATACCTGCTATGTGACAGAACAACGAAAATTACTTGGGATTGTTTCTACCAAAGACTTGATGATTTCTGACGATGACCTTTTGATTGAAAACCTTATGAAAACAGAAATCATTTCCGTTCATACCCATACGGATCAAGAGGAAGTTGCACATCTCTTTGACAGATACAATTTATTGGCTTTGCCTGTATTAGATGCCCTGCATACCCTGGTTGGCATTGTTACCCTTGATGACGCTTTGGATGTTATGATTGATGAAACCACCGAAGACATCACAAAAATGGCTGCGGTCAATCCCAGTGAAAGGCCTTACTTTGAAACTTCGGTTTTTCGGCACGTTCGAAATCGTATTGTTTGGTTATTGATTTTGATGTTTTCTGCTACCATCACGGGCAGTATTATTGCCGGCTATGAAAGTGCCATTGCAGCGGTTCCTTTGTTGGTTTCCTTTATTCCTGTCCTGATGGATACAGGGGGCAATGGAGGTTCCCAGACATCCGCTTTGATTATTCGTGGTTTGGCTTTAAATGAAATCCATTTTTCCGATTTACCGCGTGTTATTTTTAAAGAATTTCGTATTTCCATTTTAGTTGGAATCCCTTTGGCTTTGGCAAATGGTTTACGCATCATTATCATCAATCGAAATCTACTTTTAGCCTTGGCGGTATCTATTTCTTTGGTGGGTGTGGTGACCGTTTCTAAAATGATTGGTAGCGTTCTACCTTTATGTATCAAAAAAATCGGCTTGGATCCTGCGGTGATGGCAACCCCTTTTATCACCACCATTGTAGATACCATTTCCATGCTGATGTTTTTTGGCATCGCCGCACGTATTTTTGGACTATAAACAGGATTCTGATAAGGAGTATGGAATCGAATGGAGCGAGAGCATTTATCAAATCTGCTACAAAACCGCCAATTTAAAATGGTACGAAATATCCTAAAAACCATGAATGAAGTAGATATCGCTACTCTTTTGGATGATTTTGACGACAAGGAAATGGCTTTTGCTTTTCGCCTCATTCCCAAGGATAAGGCCGCAGAAGTGTTTGCCAACATGAATGACAACATGCAATCCTATCTGGTGGAAGTCTTTAGCGAAAAAGAATTGGAAGATATTCTCGATGATTTGTATATTGATGATACGGTGGATATGCTGGAGGATTTACCTGCTAACCTAGTAACCCGGGTTTTGGATACCGTGAGTCAATCCAAACGGGAACTTTTGAATTTGTTGCTCCAATACCCCGACGATAGTACGGGCAGTATTATGACCACAGAATATATATCACTTCGGCAATTTATGACCGTCGCTGAATCTATGGCACATATCAAACGAACCGGGATCCATAAAGAGAGTATTTATACCTGCTATGTGACGGAAAAACGCAAACTCATTGGTATCGTATCCGCCAAAGACCTATTGACTTCCGATGATGAAATGCACATCGCAGATTTGATGAAAACAAACATAATTTCCGTCAATACCCACACCGATCAGGAAGAGGTGGCAGATTTGTTTCGCAAATACAATTTAATTGCCTTGCCCGTTTTAGATCGTGATGAACATCTGGTCGGAATTGTTACCTTTGACGATGCCATCGATGTTATGGTGGAAGAAGCCACGGAAGATATCTCTAAAATGGCTGCCGTAAGCCCCAGTGAAAAACCTTATTTTGAAACTTCCGTTTTTACCCATGCACGCAATCGTTTTGTTTGGCTGTTGGTGCTTATGATTTCCGCCACTATCACCGGTGCCATCATCGGTCATTATGAAGCAGCTTTTGCGGCCTTACCCCTCTTGGTTTCTTTTATACCAATGCTGATGAATACAGGAGGAAGCGGCGGTGCCCAAACCTCTGCTTTGATCATTCGTGGATTGGCTTTAAAAGAAATTACGTTTGGTGATATGCCCCGGGTTGTCTTCAAAGAATTTCGTGTATCCATTCTCGTAGGCATTATTTTGGCACTAGCAAATGGAATACGGGTTTATATTATTTATCAAAATTTTTCACTGGCTTTTGTCATTGCTGCTTCTTTGGTCGGAATCATGATAGGTTCTAAGCTCACAGGCTGTGTACTACCTCTATGCGCCAAAAAAATCGGCATGGATCCTGCCATTATGGCAGCACCATTAATTACAACAATAGTTGACACATTCTCTATTTTGATATATTTTAATATTGCAATCTATGTTTTTCAATTATAATTTTTGAGGAGATTTGTTATGAAACACAAAAGGCTATTACTTGTTATTTTATTGGTTCACATACTGCCTATTCTATCCGGCTGTGGTGAAGACCTCGCTGTAAACACGGGCTCTTTTGGCTCTTCTCTACGGATTGAAAATGGAATTATAATTGATGACATTACGATACATGTCGCTTTGGCAACCGATGACTTTTTAGAAGAATTTGACTCTTACGTTGATTTAATCGAATTCAATGAACCTGATTTCCAAAAAATTGCTTTTGTTGCAAATCATGCCTTGGAAAATTTTCGCTGGATAGAAATCAATTATGAAATTGAAAATGAGCACTATATTTTTCATGAAGAAAGTATCTTATTCTCTATGGAGACTTTGGATGCCAACGAACCTTTTGTTGTAACTTGGTTGGAAGAAGGCACTATTCCCCATAGAGGCATCTCTTTTGTGGATGACAACAGCGTAAGAAGATATTTTACCCTCCATATGAACCACTCGGACGAAGGTGGAGATACAGGGACATATGTGCTGATAGAGTTTGAGGGAAATTAGGACACTTGCTGTGTTATAAAAACGCCCGCTATGTACCGTAAACTTCAGCACAAAATAGTCCGATATTAAGCTTTTATAATCTCTCGAATCCATCCCTCTGGTGCCACAATATCACCCATTTGAACCCCCGTCAAGGTATCATACAATTTTTGCGTGATTTCACCCATTTTTTCCATACCACTGGAAAAACAAATTTCTTGATCCCGATCAACCACTTTGCCTACAGGGGAAAGCACAGCTGCCGTGCCACAAATACCACATTCCACAAAATCAGCCAATTCTTCTAAATATACTTCTCGCTCTTCTACCTCTAAACCTAAATAGACCTTTGCCACATACAATAAAGAGCGTCTGGTAATGGATGGCAGTATTGTATCTGATTTTGGTGTAATGACTTTTTTATCTTTTGTAATAAATAAAAAATTGGCCCCGCCTGTTTCTTCCACTTTCGTTCTTGTGGCAGAATCCAAATAGATATTTTCATCAAATCCATTTCTCTTAGCCGTCACACCAGCATATAGGCTCATTGCATAATTCAAGCCTGCCTTTACATGACCTGTACCTCTGGAAGCTGCCCGGTCAAATTCAGACACACAAAGGGTCAAAGGCTTTGCACCTCCTTTGAAATAGGGGCCTACAGGAGTGGAAAAGATTCTAAACTGATATTCCTCAGCAGGACGTACCCCAATGACAGGGCTTGAACCATACATAAAAGGACGCAAATAAAGGGTCGCACCACTACCATAAGGAGGAACATAAGCGGCATTTGCTTTCACCACCTGTTCGATTCCGTTTAAAAACTGCTCTTCGGAAAATATAGGCATTTCTAAACGTTTTGCGCTATCATTCAGCCTCTGTGCATTTAAGTCAGGACGAAAAGCCACAATATCACCATGTTTGGTCGTATAAGCTTTCAAGCCCTCAAAAATAGTCTGCGCATATTGAAGTACACCCGCACTTTCGCTAATGACAATGTTGGCATCTTCTGTCAATTGACCCGCGCTCCACCGTCCATCTTTATACGCTGAAACATATCTGGTATTTGTCGGACGATATGAAAAACCAATATTCTCCCAGTCTAAATTAACTTTTTCCATGCATTTTATCTCCTTAATCACCTATCCATCACAGAAATTGACTCAATTCCTACACTTCCACCACGCACAACCTCGATGTTATGAAACTCTGTTTTCATCAGCTTGATTACCGCATCATTTTTTGCTCCTGTTTGAACGAACTCCAATAACAAACTATCTCTGCCATAATCAATGACCCTACCTTTGAAGGTGCCGGCAATTTGAAACAAAGAAGTCTTGTCTTCTGCTGTACATTTTTTTACTTTTACATATAATATCTCTTTCATCTTGATGAACATCTCTGTCATATCAATGACCTTGATGATTTCTACCTGCCGGTTCAACTGCTTTTTAATCTGCTCAAAGGTTTCATCATCACTGACCGTGGCAATGGTCATACGAGAAATCGTTGCATCTTCTGTCGTACCAACCGTTAAACTATCTAAATTATATGACTTTCCGGAAAATAAACCGGAGATTTTGGAAAGTACCCCGATTTGATTTTCAACATAAAGTGAAAGCCAGCGTTTTCTTAATTTCTCCATATTCACTCCTTTTAATCAACTATCATATCATCTAAAGCTCCACCCGGCTGTACCATAGGGAATACCATTTCATCCGGATCTATTACAAACTCAATCAATGTCGGTGTATTTTTATTCTCTTTAGCTCTGCAAAAAGCCTGTGCAATCTCTTCCCGTTTTTCCACGCGAATACCTTGGGCCCCGTAACTCTCTGCCAATTTCACAAAATCCGGTGTATACCTTGGCATCTCTTGACTGCCGCTTTCACGATACAAAGCCCCGGATCGAAGATTTGTCATACCATAACGTTTGCCGTAAAACAATTTTTGCCACTGCCGAACCATCCCTAGGAACATATTGTTGAATACACAAACAATCACAGGCAATTCTTCCAAAACTGCCGTGGCAAATTCTTGGATATTCATCTGCATACCACCATCGCCAGAAATAATAACAACCGGTGTATCCGGATTGCCCAACTGTGCGCCGATGCCCGCCGGAAAACCATAACCCATGGTGCCCAAACCACCGGACATAATCATTTGTTTCTTTTCATCCAATTGGGTGAATTGCGCTGTAAACATTTGATGCTGCCCCACATCAGAAACCACTATGAGTTTCTCAAATTCTTTATTCATCACATCTAAAATATCTTTTGGCCCCATAGTATGATGTTTGCGCATATCCAAAGGCTGTCTTTCTTGCCATCCCCTGATTTCATCCCGCCATGCTTTTGTATCACATGGCTCCCCATACTCTACCAACTTTTCCAAAGCATCTTTGGCATTGGCTACAATCGGAATATCTACTTGAATATTGCGGGAAATCGAGGAGGTATCAATATCAATATGAACAATCTTGGCATTTGGTGCAAACTTGTCTAATTTTCCAGTGATTCGATCATTAAAACGGGTACCAATGGAAAATAGCAAATCGCTTTCTGCCACTGCTTTGTTGGCTGCGTAAGCACCATGCATACCCAAATTACCCACAAACAACGGATCCTCTGTAGGTATACCACCACGCCCCATAATGGTCGTCACAACAGGCACTTGGGTTTTTCTGGCAAATTCTGTAAACAACCCATTGGCCCATGCAATATTAATGCCACCACCAATCAAAAACAACGGTTTTTTGGCGGTATGCAGCAATTTAATGGACTTTTTTAATTGACCGATATGAACCCCTGTATTTGGCTTGTAGCCGCGAATATTTACTTCTGTTGGATATTCCGCTTTTCCTAACTCCGCCATCACATCTTTGGGCAAATCAATCAAAACAGGGCCGGGACGACCACTACGCGCAATATAAAAGGCTTCTTTGATAATACGCCCCAAATCATCCCGGTTACGAACCGTCACACCATATTTTGTGATACTTCTGGTAATTCCTACAATATCAACTTCTTGAAAAGCATCATTGCCAATCAAATGGCGGGGAACCTGCCCCGTAAAACAAACCAAAGGCACCGAATCGTAATTGGCTGTTGCCAAGCCGGTCACAACATTGGTCGCTCCCGGTCCGCTGGTTACCAGACAAACCCCTACCTTACCCGTAGTTCTGGCGTAACCGTCCGCCTCATGCACAAGCGCTTGCTCATGACGTGGCAAAATCACACGAATATCATCTTGCCGATACAGCTCATCCCCCAAATCAATAGTGGTTGCACCGGGGTAACCAAAAATAGTATCCACGCCCTCTTCTTTCAAAGCTTTAATCAATAACTTATTTCCTGAAATCTTTTTCATTGGCCCTCCTTACATTGACTGTATTTCAAAAAATAATACTCTAAATTTGAATACGTCTGTTCTTCTCCCGTTTCTATCAACTGCCACTGTGATAACGCATCTAAATCGGGCATCCAGGTATCCGCTTGAAATGCATAATCAATCTTTGTCACATAAGCCATTTCGCATTTTGGTAACAATTGCCGATAAATACTTTCGCCGCCAATGACAAAAATATCCCCACTTTGGTATTTTTGCAATTCTTCTTCCAATTCTTTCAAAGAATGAACAACAATCGCACCTTTCACCTGATAATTTTGTTTGCTTGTCAAAACAATATTGACCCGCTGATCTAATGGTAATCCGTTTGGGAAACTTTCTAGGGTTTTGCGCCCCATCACCACAACCTTACCTAAAGTGGTTCTACGAAAATTTTTCATGTCATTGGGAATAGAAGTTAAAAGCCTATTGCCATTCCCAATGGCCCAATTTTTATCTACAGCTACGATTAAATTCATCTGTATTCTCCTCATTTATATGGCAATCGGTATTTTGGTAATCTGCCCATGGGTTTGATAATTTTCTAACCGAATGTCATCGGTGGTAAATCTATAAAAATCCTTCACTTTCGGATTTATCCAAAATGTTGGTGCCGGTAAAGGTTCCCGTGTAATCAACTCTTTCACCAAAGGAATATGTCTGTCATAAATATGGGCATCGGCAATGACATGAACAAATTCACCCACCTGCATATCACAAACCTGAGCCAACATATGAAGCAACACTGAATATTGACATACATTCCAATTATTTGCCGCCAAAACATCTTGGGAACGCTGATTCAAAATACCATTTAAAACCAATTTGTCACTGTCTGTATTTTTTGTAACATTAAAAGTCATACTATAAGCACAGGGATATAGGTGCATTTTATGTAAATCAAAATGATTGTACAAATTGGTCATAATCCGGCGGCTGTAAGGGTTGTTTTTTAAATCATAAATCACCCGGTCCACTTGATCCATCCTACCTTCTTTATAACTGTGTTTTACACCCATCTGATAACCATAGGCCTTACCAATAGAACCGGACGCATCTGCCCAGCTATTCCAAATATTGCTATTTAATTCTTTGATATTGTTGGATTTTTTTTGCCACACCCAAAGCATTTCATCCACACAGCTCTTTATCGCTGTTTTGCGCAAAGTCAATGCCGGAAACTCTTTTGCCAAATGATAACGATTGACTACGGCAAATTTTTTAATCGTATAAGCAGGTGTACCGTCTTCCCAAACCGGCCTTACCTTTTCTCCTTTGGTATCCGTGCCATCTTCAGTAATATCCTGACACATATCTATAAAAATCTGATCCGCTCTACTCATTCTCACCCTTCCTCCTTGTATAATCTTAACGTTCATTGTACCATAAACACAATCGACAAAACAAGAACAATCAACGTGATAATCACAGAAAACAATCACAGAAAAAAACCATATCCGTTAAGGTTTTATTCTCTGAATATGGGGATAAGGATTTTTTAAAACGTATCATTGAACTGGCGCACCATAAGATCGTCGCAGAATGGATTAACCTTAGAAAAGAATTGAACAATGAGATGGATTTATGCGAAGATAACAAAGATAAATTTACACATTATTTTTAAATAGCTTTGATATCATCGCCAAAAAACCACCGCCGCTTCGTCTTACCCGCTTTTTCAATCCGGGATTACGCTCAAATTCTTTTTCCATGCGCTGCAAAATAAACTTTCGTTGCAAGTTGACGTCAATATTAAATTCACGCATATCTCGTCCTATACCGCCCCGATAATGAACTCTGGAACGGGTAAAACTCACTCGTCCATCCGGCAAAATAAGCAACTCCGGAGAAAACTCTTGAAAAATCAAGCTGTTCTTGTCATGGGGTGAAATGGCGGCACCTACAACAAATGCTGATATATTGCCCTTTTCGTAGCCATTTCCTTTTTCTTTTACATCCCGAAGAAAATCCGTGCCCCAAGAGGACTTCAAAATCTTCATAGGGATGAAAAAAGGGATTTGAGGTAGGATTTCGTCTATTAAAGGTTTTAAAATATCTGGTGGGTCAATCACCACCATCACTTCATATTCCGAAAAACCGGCGCGGGTTAGCTCTCGACGGCGCTTGTCACCATCATAGGTGTTTAGGTTTTTTAAAATGCTTTGGGGCTTTTCTTGATTGGTTTGATAAGGCATGGTCATCTCCTATTGTATTAAAATTTATATCAATCTATTCATTTTACTTCTAAAAGAGGAATGCCTTGGAAACTGTTTTTCGTACTTCTCCATAATCGCTCTTTTGGCTCCGACTTGACCTCTTGACTCCTTTACTTCTCCGATGGCTGCAATTAATTCTGCAACAACTTCATAATGATTTCTATACTTGCCACCTACAATTGCTGTAGTTCTTTGAACAACCGTTTTCTCAATCCAATCCAGATACTTCTCTTCATCTTCCGTTGATATAGAAAAATATTTTTTCCAATTGCTAAAAACATTCCAAAATAGCTCTATGTCATCACTTTTATCATGTACATCATCATAATCAAAACCAAATTGTGCATTCCTAGCATATCCAAAATTATATCTAACATCTTGCACAATCCTTTCTATTCCTTTATCAAGGCCATCAGCGGTATATAAATACATTAAAAACAATTTGATACCATGACCAATATATTTCCCACTCCAGCCCAAAGAATTATTTGTATTTTCGCACGCCTGATAAACTTTAGCAAAATCACCTGCCAAAAAATCAAGGTTGTTTTCACAAATTTCTCTCAGATCTATAAGTGAATACCAAGAAAATGCATACGATCCACTCCTTGCCCTGCCATTTCTCATCACATGATGCCTAGATAACGTTTTTGCCTTTACTCCAAACTGCTCTGCAACTACGACATCAGAAAATAAGCGTAGATAATTCACTTCATTTTTATCTAATTTATACGCTTCAAACCAAAGGATATTGCGATTTTTCACATTTCCCAATTGATACTCAGCAAAAGAAGTTCTTAATGCTATCTCAACCTTAACATCACAACTTGATTTTAATGTATTCATTGCATCAGCACCTAAGTCTGCAATTTTTTGATAATATTTATTGAGCCCATACTCCTTTATTGCCGCAAGATAAAGAGCAGGATGTCTATCATAATTTTTTCTTGCTACTTCTGCCAATCCATCTGCACCTAATACAAACAATACTGCTTCTTTTAATAAACGTGTTTCCAATTCACCGGACTTATCTAAAAGAAAATCAATCCAAACTTTCCAAAACACTTCCTCTTCCTGGAGGGGCACCGTACCAATATTTCGCATTTTTATCAGTGATACATCACGGAATAATGAAGAAGCCAAATAAATATAAATACCCGTCACCCGCTCAGATACAGATTGCGTTTGAAACGTACAATACAAAACAGATAAAAGCATTTGCTCAACATCAATTCTAATAATATCTTCATCTATCAAACTTTCGAATCCTAGCGTAACCTCCTCAACTCCATCCATATCCCAATCTACATATTCTTCTATACATCCCTCATCTTTGTCAGCAATAATTCCAACCCTTATATTTAAAAGCCTATTTAATATATCCAATGCTTCTTCATATCTCATATCATCTATGCAAGCAAAAGCAAAACCCGCAGCCTTATTCATTTCTACTCCAAGCCCTTCCGGATCTCTATAGGCCTCTATCCACTCCGTCTCCCAATGATTTTCCGTATAATCTTCATAACCATAACTTACAATACAAATATCGCCTCCATCTACTCTATTAAAATATGACACAATATTTACCAATTTTTCTTTTACCAACGCCTCTGACATTCTCTGATTTGGCTGAAAGACATCGCTTTTCAAAACAGGATTTCCTTTATATATTTGATTATTCGCAATCAACTCTTCAAAAGTCACCGGCATAAAATGATTCACATCTACTCCTGCATTCAATAAATGGGGCATGTCTTTATAGGCATCACCTCCTGCCACATCATTGTTGTGAACATGCCCATGTATCATAAAAGAGCCACGAAAATATCCATTCCACTCTAACATCGGATAATGGCACAAAATCAACCATTTTTCATCTTCTGTGATTTCTTTATAATGTGATACAGATTCAAAAAACTGCTCTAAATCTAACTGCTTCATCCACTTACTATCATGATTACCAATGATTAAATGCTTTTTTCCCAACAATTGATTTAAATACCCTTGGGGAGAATTTTTTGATTTATATATAAAATCACCCAGAATATATACGGTATCTTCATCTGTTACACGTGCATTCCAATTTTGAATTATGGCTTTATCCATTTGATCAATATCTTCAAAAGGACGGCGACTGAGATTGATTACGTTTTTATGACCAAAATGAGGGTCAGCAATAAAATATGTTTTCACTTTTTCTCCTATAACTAACAAGTGTACTTTAAAAAACTGTATCAAAATCACCAACCCATGTCAATGAAAGGATTTCTCAAAATCCCGCAAAAGATGAAAAAGGTGTTGACAGCTAATACGCAATATAGTATATTAAGTATTGTTCTGCTGAACGAAGCAGAATGATATTTGCGATAGTGGCTCAGCTGGTAGAGCACGACCTTGCCAAGGTCGGGGTCGCGAGTTCGAATCTCGTCTATCGCTTTTCGTAAAAGGTGCTTAACTTCCTATAATTATGGGGGATATGGCACTTTTTTTATTGCTAACAAGATACGAACTCCTATTCGTAAAGTGGCTAGAAATAGTTAGAATTAGATAGAAAAAATAGTCAAAAAGTAGTCAGAAAAGTGTATGCAAATCATATCCTAGTTCTACGAATATTTTTCCGCCAAATAAGCATCCAACTTCTCCTTTTGGGTATAAAAAATACACCTACTGAAAAGTAAGTATATTTTATTTAGTTGTTGGTTCAATGACAGTTTTATTTATTTTCAAGCATTCGCTTTACTTCTTTATCAAAGTCGGAGTTTATTATCTGTGCTTTATTGTAGGCATCATACTGCCCATGTGCGAAAATTTGTTGCTCTTTTTGAATTGACACGGTATCCTACAGATATGATTGCGTCTAAGTTATAATATCTTACATCTTTTGTTTGGCTTTTTCCATCAATAGCACCGTGCTGAGTGGTATGTGCAAAAAATGCACTAACCACTTTTTCGTTTAATTCCCCTGTTTCGAATACATTTTTTAGATGCCTTGAAATAGACGTCCTATCAATATCAAATAACTCACTCATTGATTTTTGCGTAAGCCAAATAGTCTCATCCTTTATTACCGCATCAACAGTTACATCCTCTAATGCTGACTGATATAATAAAAATTGAAAGTTATTATTTCCCAATCCACATCCCTCCTAGTTTCATTAATAGTTGCTTCCTTATTCCTCCTGCCACCTCAACCCACATTCCTTACCACCCCAAATATTGCAACACTGGCATGAAGATGTTGACATAAAACTTAAAAAATTTCTCCATCTCCCTTATTTCCCAGATATATGCAAAACATAACGCAACTTATTGACCCGACCATTGATTTTTTTCGCCAAACTCCGCTTATAAGCATTCACTGCCCATGCTGTCTTAGCTTCCAACTCTTTTCGTTGATAAACCACTTTTTCATGCGCCTTTAATACTTGGTCAAACTCTGCATCCTGCATATTTTCTGCAAACATTTTTAATGTTTCTCCAGCTCTCGGCTCGTAACCATGTAAACCCAACAAAAACATAATTTCCCGGAAATCTCGTCGAAATCGCTTTTCTAAACTATATTTACGATAAACACGATTGTTTTTTATATAGGAACAATAAACGCCCACTCCCAAAAGGAGCACCATAAATATAATAATAAACAAAGCTACCAACAAAATTCTTTGATAAATAGGGGTAACTTGTACACCATCTCCATCAGATGACGCATAACCATTTCCATCCTGCGCTTCCTGACCAAAAGGTGAATCAAACTCATCCTGATCCATCGGCGACTGAGGCGGATAAACATCCGGCGCATACTCCTGTGACTCATGCTCACCGCTAACCCACGTTTCCCCTTGCAAAGGCAAAGCGGCATAAGGAGGTGTCGGTTCAAAAGGAATCCAACCGATGCCCTTAATATAAGCTTCAACCCAAGCATGTGCTTGGTTGTCGCGAATAACGGTGATTCCAACATTGGTTTGCGTCACAAAACCTTGCACATAACGCACCGGTATACCGGCGGCTCGACCCAACGTAGCGGCAGCCGTCGCAAAATGTGTACAAAAGCCTTGCTGACCCTCAAAAAGAAACCAATCTACAAATTCGCCCTCTCCTACAGGTTCCGGATTTCTTGTATAAGTAAAAGAACCACCAAACCCTCTCCATACCAAAGTATATCTTTGAAGCGCATCATCAAACTCCTGAGACGAAGTATATAACAGAATATCACCGTACAAAAACCGTTCAATCGTCCGCATTCCGGAAACATAATCTTCTGAATGCGCAACCAGTACCTCACTCAACTCATAAACTCTGTCACTCACTCCATCCGGCAATTGGGTATAATAATAATAAATCTTTTCGCTTCTGGCTTGTAATATTTCATTTAGATTATCCGGTACTGACAATTGCGGTATGGCTGTTCCCAAAGCCTCTTCCACAAAATCGGCAAACCCATCCAAAGACGAATCGGCAAGATTTCCGCTCCCTTGCATCATTTGCTGTAAAACAAAATAATTCACGTCATTTAGAATAAGATATTGCACTGTATAGCGGACATCACTCATTGTACGAGAAAAAAACAACGTTGCGCCTCTCGTATCCATTCGCACATCCCGACTAATGGAAAGCGTATGAGCCGGCAAAAAAATATTTCTTGTACGAATACCTGAAAAATGTATCGTCATTTCTCGCAAGGTTACATTGTCTTGAATCCACTCCATACCAATCAAACCGGCCTGCTCTGCTTTATATAAGCCGGTTAACAATTCCAAAGCCGCCAATTGATATTCCGGATACGCAAACATATCCATATTTTGACTTCGCTCCCAACCACGGCCTGTATACGTATCCATCACACTTCCACTTAAATACAAAATCTGCGCCGGGTTCTCACTCTCCACCCGCAGGGCTTCCGCATCCGAATCCAATAAACCACCACCCAAAGATCCATCATCCGCAAAACCAACCTGGCCAATTTGAAATTCTCCCCCACTTTGTCCGGGAAAACGATCTAAAAACCAAAAATGCACATCCGTCATCCTGTTCCACACCCCATTGGATATCTCTGACCAAGGAATCGGCAATGGCTCATGTCTGGTTGGCAAAACAGTTATCATAATTGACATCAATAAAATCACCGGCAAAATATGCGTCAAAGCCAAAGTACTACCTAGCACAAATTCAATCAGCACACTCAAAATAAAGAAAAACATAAACAACAACGTGATAAAATAAAGGTTTCGTTCTATCACCCCGGTGATAATCATAGCCATCAACAGGCCGGAGGCCAAAGTCCAACGAACAATCCAAAAACGAAATAGATAAAAAAATAAAATCACCGCTAAAAAAAGGAAAATCTCTATAGAAATCACGGCAAATTGCCATACATAATCCACCGTCTGCTGCCGGCAAAACAACAACCAAGAAAAAGCCTCCCGCACATTCGCAATCACATTTATTTCCAAGCGATATAAAAGCAAAATTCCCAAAATCAATACTGCTAATGTTACGATTAGTAATAGTAATTTTTTTTCAAGTAAATCGAATAAAGTAACAAACATTGTAAACAAAAGGGAAGACAACACCGGCAACCATAAGGGGAGATGCGAACCACTTCGTATGTTCACATCTATGGCTAAAATCGCACAAAAAACAAAGGTCAACAAACTACGATACATATAATGATTATAAAATGTTTTTAGACGCATAATGAATCCCAACTCTTCTCTAAAACATTGGCAATGCTATCATGAATCGGCAAATGAATCAATTTTGTTTTTCCCAAACGAACACGAATTTTTAACAACGCATCCACTTCTTTTTTGCCTAGCAAAATGATGCAGGTATTCACATGAGTCACTCCTGCGGTAACACTTACCAAAGACGCATCAAAATCCGCTGTAATTGCAAGCACTGTTCGAAAATTACTAAAATCCCGCAAACTCTCAGCCATTAAAGCCCCCAAATGAACCTTGCTATTAAACTTCAATAATGCCACTGTATCATAGAAAAAATTAAAATCTTCCAGAGACTTAATCTGAACATGCTGCAAGCTATCAGTGTAATAAATCACTTCCGTAGCTACCTGCGTACGAGCATAATAATACAAAATGGCCAGGGTGGTTTCCAAAAGAAAATCCTCCATCATAATGGACGCCTCGGACAAATATGCAATACGACTCACATCAAAATATATTAAAATTCGCTCCTGGGGAGTCTCTGTATAAGGACGGACGTATAATTCTTGATACTTTGCCGTAATCTTCCAGTTCACAATTTTAAGATCATCCCCCGGCAGATAAGAACGCATATCAACATCCGGTCGTTCCTTTTTACTACCCATAAACAAAGGCGTATTTTTTGCATCTTCATTAAAATTAAGTGCCGCCAATGAATTCAATTTAATAATCCGCGGATAAACCCGTGCAGAAATTGTTGAGGGTCGTTTCACTTTCAAAGCAAATAGATTCAACAAATCCTGAATCACAATCACATCAATCCCTACCTTATACTCCCCTCGATAAAGACAAATCAAGCGCCCTTGCCGTTCATGCTTTTCGCCCGGCAAAAGAGCCACTTCCTCCTGAAAGTCATCCATTACCACCTGAGAATAACCGGGCAAAAAAATGATTTTCAAACTCTTATAAAAAATAAAATCCTCATTTGACAAAACATACCTATACTTTACTTCCTCTCCCTTTACCATAATCGTCGCATCTATTTCCTGATAAAGCCGAAAACGCAAATACACATAAATCAAGTACAGAAAAGAAATAAAAGGAAGGATAAGCACCATATAAAGCAAGGTATAACTCATCGCACCACCAAAAAAGCCGGCAAATAAAAAGGCCATTATAATCACAAGCAGCATAAGGATTCGATTTTTTTTCATATCGGCACTTTCACCCGGCGCACAATATCAGCGATAATAGACTGTGGCGTTTTCTTATTCATCCGTGCTTCAACGGTTAAAACCAAGCGATGGCTAAGTACATGAACAATCACTTTTTGCACATCGTCAGGGGTTACAAAATCTCGACCATTCACATAAGCACACGCTCTGGCGGCACTAATGAAACCCAATGTCGCCCGTGGACTACCGCCTAAAGTTAACCATTTGCTTTCTCTGGTTGCCGTAATCAGCTTTACAATGTATTGAATGATTTCCTCACAAACGAAAACATTTTGTACTTCTTGGCGCATACATATCAACTCGTTTCGTTTGAGCACCGGCTTCGCTTGTAAGGCTGTATAACCCTCTACATAATTGTTGGACATCAGCCTTTCCGCATGGATATCCGGATAACCAATGGAAAGTTTCATCAAAAAACGATCCAACTGGGCTTCCGGCAAATTGTGGGTACCAACAAATTCAATGGGATTTTGCGTCGCAATAATCATAAAAGGGTCCGGCAATAGATACGTTACCTTATCCACTGTAACCTGCTGCTCCTGCATGGACTCCAAAAGAGCCGATTGGGTTTTGGGTGAAGCCCGGTTTATCTCATCCACTAACACAATATTGTGCATAATGGCTCCGGGAACATATAAAAATTCCCCCTCTTTCATATTAAACACCGAAGCCCCTATTACATCACCCGGCAGGGTGTCCGGTGTAAACTGAATCCGGGCAAAATCACAATCTACAGAAGCGGCTAATAAATTGGCTAAGGTAGTCTTTCCCACTCCCGGTACATCTTCAATCAGCAAGTGCCCACCAGCCAATAATGTAATAATACTAAGCTCTACAACATCATTTTTACCTACCAAAAACGCACTGATATTATCCATAATTTTTCCGGCATACTTATAATGAATCATTGAAATTCCTTTCGTTTGATTCCCAACTCATCCAGTTGCTTCTCATCAACCACGTCGGGAGCCTGTGTCATCAAACATACTGCCTCTTTATTTTTGGGAAATGCAATTACGTCCCGAATGCTCTCTTTCTTCGCCATAATCATAATCATTCTATCAAATCCATAGGCCAATCCTGCATGTGGCGGCACCCCAAATTTAAACGCATCCAGCAAAAATCCAAACTGCGCCTGAGCTTGTTCTTGAGAAAATCCCAGTATTTCAAACATCTTGCTTTGAATATCTCCCTGGTGAATCCGTACGCTACCCCCACCGATTTCATTGCCATTTAAAATAATATCATAGGCTTTTGCACGGACTTTTTCAGGCGCAGTATCCAATAAAGCAACATCCTCATCCATTGGCATGGTAAAGGGGTGATGCATGGCTGTAAAGCGCTCCTGTTCTTCATTCCACTCCAACAAGGGAAACGCGGTAATCCAAACAAAATTAAATTCATCTTGCTTCCGTATTTCCAGTTGCCTAGCAATTTCTAAGCGCAAATTACCCAATACATCCCAAACTATCTTGTTTTTGTCTGCTGCAAACAGCAATAAATCCCCTGTCTCACCTTGCATCACATGAATCAAAGCTGACATTTCATCCTCTGTCATAAATTTGCCAAACGACGATTTGATGCTACCATCTTCTTGGATGGCAACATAAGCCAGTCCTTTTGCCCCAAAGTCCTTGACAAAATCAACCAACTTGTCGATTTTTTTGCGCGGCATAGCACCTTGCCCTTTGGCATTGATACCACGTACCGTACCACCGGCCTTTATCGCCCCTTGGAATACCACAAAAGCACAATCCTGAACCGTTTCCGTTACATCAACCAACTCCATGCCAAAACGCAAGTCAGGCTTATCAGAACCAAAACGATCCATGGCCTCCTGCCAAGTCAAACGTGAAAATGGCAAAACCAGTTCTACATCCATCATCTCCCGAAACAAACAAGCCAATAACTTTTCATTTACAGCAATCACATCTTCCACCGAAACAAAAGACATTTCCATGTCTATTTGCGTAAATTCAGGCTGCCGGTCGGCACGCAAATCCTCATCCCTAAAACATTTCACAATTTGGAAATAACGATCGTACCCTGCACACATCAACAACTGCTTATAAATCTGCGGTGATTGAGGCAACCCGTAAAACTGCCCCGGATTTACACGACTAGGCACCAGATAATCACGAGCACCCTCCGGGGTGCTTTTACCCAAAATCGGTGTTTCAATCTCCAAAAATCCTTCTGCTGCCAAAAATTGCCGGGTCAGAGCTGCCACCTGGCTACGCAGGATAATATTACGCTGCAAATCCGGACAACGCAAATCCAAATAACGATGTTTCAAACGCAACTCTTCTTTGGTTTTTAAATCTTCTTCAATGGGAAACGGCGGTGTCTCGGATTCTGACAAAATACGCAATTCACTGGGAAAAACCTCTACTTCACCTGTGCGTAACTTGGGGTTTACTGCGCCTGAGCGTTTTTGCACCGTCCCCACCACTGCAACCACAAATTCACTACGCAACTTTCCGGCCTTTTCAATGATTTCTGCCGCTGTTTTCCCCTCTTCACAAACCACCTGAATCATACCTGCACGATCCCGCACATCCACAAAGACCAAACCACCCTTATTTCGATTTTTCTGAACCCAACCCATAATCGTCACACTTTCACCGATATTTTGAGCCGAAAGCTCACCGCAACGATGGGTCCTTTGTAAATTTAACATTGACTCTGCCATGTTTTCTCCTTTGTTTTTCTATCATGCTATTTTCTATACATTATTTTTGATAAACATCAACAATCGACTTATAACCTGCTGCAAGCAACTGCTCTTTTTGAAACTTCTTATTCTTTTTCATCGGCACAATCAAAACATCCTTGCCTGCTTGCCGCTCTGCCTTTGCCAACTGAAATACCTGCAATAATTCCACCGTAGGTAAATCTTTTTCCAATAAATAAACCAGCTTTTCTTTGCGACCCGGAATCTGAAACCCCTTTTCCAATAAAAGCATAATGATTCGCTCAAAACCAATGGAGAAACCAACGGCGGGGGTATTTTGTCCCGTAAACTTGCCAATCATCTCATCATAACGACCACCACCGGCAACAGAACCAGGAAAACCGTTTATATTAATCTCAAAAATGGTACCTGTATAATAAGACTGCCCGCGCACCATAGTTGGTTGAAATTGAATCTGAAACGCACATTCTTTGGCCGATTCCACGCAAGAAATAATGGTTTCCATAGAGGTAACAGCCGCTTCACTTAAATAGTCACCCAGCTTTTCTTTACACATTTTTACCCCGGCCAAATCATGGGTGATTTCTTGGAATAAGGTCAAATACTTCACCACAACATCTTTGCCATACCCTAGTGCTTCCAACTCCAAGCCGACTTTTTGGGCACCAATTTTATCCATTTTATCCAAGATAATAAACACATCATCAAAATCTTTTTCTTGAAAACCGGAATAAGCCGCCATGGCCTTTAAAAAACGTCTGTCATTGATCACAACCGTAAAATCACAAAAACCCAACTGACCAATCATATTTGCGGTGGCCAAAATCAGTTCAATCTCCGCCACATAAGAACTTTCACCAAGCACATCAATATCACATTGCATAAATTGGCGAAAACGTCCTTTCTGCGGACGGTCCGCCCGCCAGACATTGCCGATTTGCATCGCCTTAAAAGGAGCAGGCAGCACATTGGCATGATTGGCATAATAACGTGCCAAAGGCAGGGTCAAATCATAGCGCATCCCACAGTCTACCACCTCATCTTCTTTGGTCGCTGTCCCAATGTTCAGTTTTTCGCCTCGCTTTAATACCTTAAAAATCAACTTTTCGTTGTCGCCGCCCTGCTTGCTGCATAGATTCTCTATATGCTCCATACAAGGGGTGTCCATAGAAGAAAATCCATAAGAAGCATAAGTTTCTTTCACCAGATGAATCACGTAATCACGCACCGCCATTTCATCCGGCAGAATATCTTTCATCCCTGTTACAGGTTTTTTCTTTAAAGCCATTTTTCCTCTCCTTTACGCACAATCATCTCGTCTACTCTATCTATGTAAGCGGCAATATCCTTAACGTTTTCCATACGCCGAATCTTTTTTGCCTGACTTGACACAAGCATTTTACTCACAGCACCTGCACCCGCTGCCCAAATACTTTGTTTTTCTTCCATAATAAGTATATTGTAAATTCCCGCTTTGTCAACCTTGGCATACCCAACATTTTCAAAATTTCCCGCAATATTTTTTTGTCGATAAAGATAATAAGGAAACATTTCCATTTTATCGGCTCCTTGCCGAGCTAAATCCATCATCTGTGCATAAACCTTCCCTTGTTCTACAACTTCCGGTCTTTCCCACGCATACCTCGCGCCCCGCTTCATTGCCAAAGCATGGACGGTCAAACTATCCGGATCAAGTGCGATTATTTGTGCCAATGTATCCTGCACATCCTCTCGCTCCTCCCCCGGCAAACCAACAATCACATCCATATTGATCTGATGAAATCCACATTCTCTCGCCAAAGAAAAACTCGTTTTGACCTGGAGAACACTATGCCTGCGACCAATACGTTTTAACGTCTTATCCTGCATCGTCTGGGGATTAATCGAAATACGAGAAATATCAAAGGAACGAAGCAATTTCAACTTTTCCCATGTAATCGTATCCGCACGTCCTGCCTCAACGGTATATTCCAACAAATGCTCCATCGAAAAATGATTTGCTATGGTAGATAACACCTGTTCCAATTGCTCCGTCGTTAAAGTTGTAGGGGTTCCGCCACCGATATAAATGGTCTGTAGCATTTTCCCTTTTGTAAATGCCCCAATGGCGGCAAGTTCTTTACACAAGGCGTCTACATAAGCATCCACCCGATTTTGCCAATGCCTGATATCCCCACTGGAAAAAGAACAATAATAACAAATGCCGGGACAAAACGGAATACCTACATACAAACTAAACCCATCCTGCTGATTCACCGGCTGCAACAAAATCTGCTCTCTTTGCGCTATTTCTACAGCTAATTTTGCCTTTTCTTGAGATATTTCATAAGTCTCTTTTAAATAACAAACAACCTCGGAGGTTTCCTTACCTTGCTCTATTTCCCGAAAAGCCAATTTGCTCGGCCGCACCCCCGTCAACATGCCCCATGGCAATGTTTTTTTTGTTTCTCTCACCAAAAAATAATATACTTGACGGGTCATTTCCTGTTTGCTGTTTTGCTTCTCTTTTTCAAAGTTTACAGAAAAGCAAGCCCCACTCTCCAATCTTAACTGTAGCATCGAAACTTGCTTTTTCTTTATTATTTTCTGTTTTATTTCACAATTTGGAAAAAATGCTTTGCACAAATGAAATATACTATACATCAGACCCGTATCACTACATGAAATTACAATCATTTTAACTAACCTACGGCTCTTTCAATATCAATCACGCCCTCTATTTGTCGCATCTTCTCGGCAATTTTCCCCAACTCACCACGGCTTCTTACAATAAAACCCATCTCTACGGTCGCAGTTCCTTTTTTGCTGCTACGGACATTCATAGACTTTAAATCAATTTGATTTTCCGTAAAGACTTTTGTAATCTCCAACAAAATACCCTGCCTATCTCTGGTATACAAATTCAATTCTGCCAAATATTTGCCGCCGTCTTCCGAACCTGCTGAAAGCTCCCACTCAGCGTTAATCAGCCTTTCACGCTCCGCATCGGTCATATTGATAATATTATGACAATCCGTGCGATGAATCGACATACCACGGCCTCTGGTCACAAAACCAACAATTTCATCACCCGGCAGTGGGGTACAACATTTTGAAAAGCGCACCGCAATGTCATCAATGCCTTTGACCACAATACCACTTTTATTTTTTCCAATATGAACCGGACGAGCATTTACACCTGAAAGTTTTTCCAGAATATCCTCATCTAAAATCTCTTTTTTATGGTCTTGCCGATAACCCTCCATCAGGCGATTGAGCACCTGACCCTCTTTGATACCACCGTGACCAATGGCCGCCAAAGCCGCATCCCAATCACGAAAGCCATATTTTTTCATAACACTTTCCATATATTGGGGTTTCATCACATCAGACAATTTCACTTTCTTTGTCTTTGCGTAGTTTGCAAGCATTTCTTTGCCGTGAATAATGTTTTCTTCTTTTAACTCTTTTTTGAACCATTGGTTGATTTTATTTTTTGCTTGGGTACTTTTGACAATGCTTAACCAATCCCGGCTAGGTCCACGGGAATTTTGAGATGTTAATATCTCAATGCGATCGCCATTTTGAATTTGATACTCAATCGATACCAAGCGTCCATTTACCCGGGCTCCTACCATCTTGTTGCCCACAGCACTATGAATGGAATAAGCAAAGTCCACGGGCGTGGAGCCATTGGGTAGATTTTTCACATCACCATTGGGCGTAAAACAATAAACATCCTCAGAAAACAAATCCAAGTCGCCTTTTAATAAACTTAAAAATTCTTTGTTGTCCGAAAGATCACGCTGCCACTCTAAAATCTGACGTAACCATGTGAGTTTTTCCTCTTCTTGCGCCGCTGTGTTTTGGCCCTTGCTACCCTCTTTATACTTCCAATGAGCCGCAATCCCATACTCCGCTGTTTTATGCATCTCTTCGGTTCGAATTTGAATCTCAAAAGGCTGACCAAAAGGACCCATCAAGGTCGTATGCAAAGACTGATACATATTCACCTTTGGCATGGCAATATAATCCTTAAAACGCCCCGGTATCGGCGTAAACATCTCATGAATCAAACCCAAAGCACCATAACAATCCTTGACGCTTTTGACAATAATACGTACCGCAAATAAATCATACACCTGATCCAAAGTCTTGTCTTGATTAATCATCTTTCGATAGATGCTGAAAATATGCTTTACCCGACCATAAACCTGCGCCTCTATAAAACCCTCTTGTAAATGTTCGCTCACCTCAACTACAATCTGCTGTACAAACTCTTCCCGCTCAGTTTTTTGTTCATTTAACTCTTCCACCAAAGTATAATATGACTCCGGTTCTGAATATTTCAAAGCCAAATCATCCAATTCAATCTTAATGCGGGAAATCCCCAAACGCTGTGCAATAGGCGCATAAATATCCATGGTCTCCCGCGCTTTTTCCTTTTGCTTCGCAGGGGTCATAAACTCCAAAGTACGCATATTGTGCAAGCGGTCTGCTAATTTAATAATAATCACACGAATGTCTTTTGCCATCGCCAAAAACATCTTCCGCAAATTTTCCGCTTGAATCTCTAATTTATCTTGGTCATAAGAAAGTTTGTTTAATTTGGTCACACCATCTACCAAAAGACCAACCTCATGGCCAAAACCGGCCTCTACCTCTTCTAAGGTCATAGAGGTATCTTCCACCGCATCATGAAGCATGCCCGCCAAAATGGTTTCTTTGTCCATCTCCAAACTAGCAAGGATAATCCCCACCCACAGCGGGTGAATGATATAAGGCTCACCGGATTTTCGTATTTGACCTGCATGCGCTGCAGTTGCAATGGCATAGGCCTTTTCCAATTGAGACACATCACCTGAGGGGTGATAGGCTTTTACCTGTAAAATCAGCTCATCAAACAATTGGTTGGGTTCTTGATGCGCTTCCGGTGTTTTTATGGCACGATTGTCAATCATTTCTAAATTTTTATTCAATTCTACATATTCTAACCCTGCCACAAACTCACCTCCTTTTTTCGATTTTTGCCTTACCATAAATCAATCAAATTTGAAAAAATGTAGTTTTCAATTTTTCACTAACTTAACCTCCCAAATTCAAAATTCGGGAGGTTATTTATCGAATTTCATTTAAACTTTATTCTATAACATTTTAGGCGAATTGTAAAGTTGGCAAAACCCCTAATTTTTAAGGTATTTCCGCATTTGTTCTAACACTTCCTCTAACTGTATGGGCTTACCAATATGACCATTCATACCGGCGGCAAGGCAATTGTTAATATCCTCCACAAAAACATTGGCTGTCATTGCCACAATCGGAATCTCTTTTGCACCTGTCACCTCCAAACGCCGAATCTGTCTGGTGGCCTCCAATCCATCCATCTCAGGCATTTGCATATCCATAAAGATAATGCTGTATTTATCCGGATTTTCCCGATATTTTTCCAGGGCAAACATGCCGTTTGTTGCACAATCAATCTGCACCTGCGTAGGTTCTAACAGAGCCTGCACAATCTCCCGATTGATTTCTACATCTTCTACCAACAAAATCGAATACTGCGCAAAATTGTCATCTTCCATCAAGCTACATGCATCGTGATTATCCGAATTCAAGGTTTTTATGGCTGTATACTTCTGCGCACCACGTTTCATCCGAGCCGTAAAGTTAAAATCAGAACCCATTCCAACCTCTGATTCCACCCAAATGGTACCACCCATCATTTCTACAATATTTTTTGAAATCACCAGACCCAAACCTGTGCCGCCATATTTTCGTGTAATACTAGCCTCGGCCTGTACAAAGGATTGGAACAAACGTGCCTGCTGCTCTTTGCTAATGCCAATTCCACTATCCTGTACCCCCATTTTGATTGTGCAAAAACCATCCACCTCTTCCACCAGTTGGGCATTCACGTGGATACTACCCCCTTCATCCGTAAATTTCACTGCATTATTGAGCAGATTTGTAATAACCTGCGCCAAACGCTGCTCATCACCAAGCAAGGAATCCGGAATGTTACTGTCTATGTTCACCGTCAGTATCTGATTCTTTTCATCCACTCTAAAATGAACTACATCAATGACCCGTTGGAACATTTTTTCAAAAACAAATTCTGACTCTGACAAGATATATTTATTGGCCTCAATCTTTGACATATCCAACACATCATTAATCACCCCCAGCAAATGGATGGAAGCATCTTGTATCCTAGTCAGAGCATATTCTTTTTTATCTACTTTGGAATTGTTCAAACCAATGGAGGTCATCCCTATAATTGCATTCAAAGGCGTTCGCATTTCATGGCTCATATTGGACAAGAAATTGCTTTTGGCAATGCTGGCCTGTTCGGATTTTTGCCGTGCCAACTCAATTTCTGTTACATTGCTGCTTGCGATAATATAACCCACATTTTCACCATTTTTATCCAACAAATAATTTGCCTGCCCTTGATAATAATTTCCATCACTTTCATTGTAAATAACCTCAGATTCCGTACCTGCCTGCAAAGCAAGAAGCGGACAATACTTGTTGCTATAGGGATAAATACTCACATCAAAATAACATAAACCAATGACCGCATCTAATGTTTTGCCCAGCAATGCCAAAGATGCTTTGTTCATGTAAATGATATTATAATTTTCATCAATAATGGACAAAGGCCCATTGGCACTATGTTCAATGCTGTCAGCCATATCATTAAAGGATTCGGCCAACACATGAAATTCATCATTGGTGGTGGATTGAATGCGTACTTGACGCTCACCACGGCGGAAGCGGGAAATTCCATTGATAATCATCTGGATGTTTTCTGATAAATAAGTCGCCAAACCAATGGCCACCAAAATAACCAAAAGCACAATGGCAATGCTGGTCAAAACAATACGCAACACACTTTCTTGCATATTGCGCTCCATTACATGAGACAAATTGGCCTCCATCTGCCGCGCCGATGCCGTAAAATCATCTAAGCCTGCACCAATGGTCACAAATCCAAAACCACGATGGGAAAAATCATTGGCTACAGAGGGCGCATACTGACCTGTATAATAGGGAATGGCTGCCGCCGTAGTCAGCTTGTACAAACCACTCCAAAGGATATAAAAGGAGCCGGAACCACCGCTTTCCGTTAAATCCATCCAACCTGTACACTGAGGTGCATTGTTTAAATAACGACCATCCAAACCAACCAATCCTTTTGCCGTCAAAGAGGGAGCCGGAACTTTACTGCGAGATTGGCGATAAAACGGTTCTATATTTTCAGCTGCAATGAAATCCTCCCAGTAAGGATAAATGTGAAGATTCGCCTGCCAAGCCTCATAGATGGAAGATTCCAGCCAAGGTATTTGACGCTCCCCTGTCTCCGGATTAAAACCAACTATAGAATGATGACGGGGATGTGCAATGTTGCGGCTCTGATAATCCCACATAAACGCATAATTGCCCTCATAAGCACTGGGTAACTCGGTATAACGTTCATTCATAGGGGTGATATGGTCTACAAATTCCATAATATGGTCATGATTCAAAGCAAAACTTACATAACCTATGATGTTTCCACTCTCGTCTGTTGCCGGTGTCGCCCAACGAATGATACCCTCAAAACGTTGGCCATTTGGATTTTCCTGCCCTGCATAGGCCTGACTTTCTGCCATTTTAAGAAATGCATCTTCGGGCAAGGCACCAATTTCTTTTAATGCTTTTAAATTGGGATGGGTTTCTACAACCTTTTCCTTTAAAGTTTCAGGCGCATACATGCCAATATAATTAGAGCTTACATAAGCACCTATTACATCTGATACATAAATTTCACCCACCTGCAATTCTTTTAGTGCATCAAAATAATCTTCTGATTTGATATACGTATTTTCTTTTTCTGAAATATTTTGGCGAAGCGGATGGAAAGGATAATTTATTTTTGTAGAATTTTGTGTTACATAACGAACTGTTTGATTGCCCATCAAATCAATAAAAACAACTTCATCATAAAGGGGAATCTCTTTCGCATAATAAGTGTCCGGCGCACGGTACTTAAAACCACTGCCATTTACTTGATCATCATTCTCTAAATTGCTGGACACGCCTTTGAAACCTGTATATGTGAGTGGTTCTCGTTCCACCCAAGACAAACCATCTTCTGACAGGACCCACTCTCCTTTCTGAATCATCTTACCCGTATGCTCTTCCGCAAATATCCAATAGGTTTCTTCTGAAACATCCAATCTTGCCAACATGCGAATATCTGAATCCCTTTCATAAAGGAAATTGGCCACTTGACCGGCCGTCTCCGTGGTCAGCCGCTCTATGTTTTCAATCACGGCACTGTTTAAAGCTGTAGTAGAATCCCGCAATGCAATATCACGCATCATATTACCCAAAGAAGAAATCTGGAATATGGCGATTGCTAATAAAATGACAATTGGAATTACTTTGACGGTTAAAAACACGATCACAAGCTTGGGACGAAGATTTAAACTTGTCCGGTTTAATACACGTTCGATTTTATGAGATATTTTATCAATTAAAAGTTTTATGACAATCACCTCCACGATACGTTTTCGTAATCAGATATTATTAATATTATATCTTATATTATCATATTTTTCAATCTCAAATTCTTTGTTATCTATCCCTTTTTCACTTGACCAAATGGCTGTTTTGCTGTATACTGCAAGGAGTATTCTAAGTGGTGTTACATTGTCTCACATATTTTTGTAAGTCATTGGCTCATTCGATGATTTACGAAAATATGTGACTTTTTTGTTTAAATCAGATCAAGAATACAACGTAGCAAAATCAAAAAAATTCAAGCACTGGAGGTAAGTAAAAATGAATAATGGTGTAGTAAAATGGTTTAATTCTGAAAAAGGATTTGGTTTCATTTCAAACGAAGATGGAAGCGAAGATGTTTTTGTACACTTCTCTGCAATTCAAAAAGAGGGTTACAAAACATTAAACGAAGGCGATAAAGTTGTTTTCGAAACGGAGCAAGATCCAAGAGATAACCGCAAATTACGTGCTGTTAATGTACAAATGGCATAAAAATATGTTTTAACATTCACAGACAAAAAAGCACAGACGTTTTTAAAAATGCACCCGCAAAAATCAATCCTACGAGCATTTCATCATGCTACAATGGTTTTTGCGGGTGCATTTTAAGTTTTTTTTATTACTCAGACTAATTTTCCATCACTTTTTTTCTTGGATGACTTTTCATAACTTTCTACAATCTGCACAATTTCTTTTAAAAAATTTTCTTCTCCCCATGTATTCATCTTAAAAAACATGGCTTGACTCCCACCCGAAGCAATAATAGAAAGAAACAACCTTTCACCATTACCTACAAGGGTAACATTGGCACTCAAACGATTGCTGCCAATCACGCTATAACGCTCATACACACGAACAGCACAGCGCACACCATCCCCTACATAATCGCTGCCCTCTTGGTAGCTGGCCGTAATACTTCCACGCAATATCTCTTCATGTAGCCTATTTAAAAAATCATCAAAATTCGCAGTGAAACGATGTTCATATTTTGCCATATCCGTACCTCCCATATTACCTTTATGCTGTCTTGAAAAAATGCCCTGTATCTATATCTCTATTGTATGCTAAATAATCGCATTCATCAATATAAATCAATCACATCAAGCATTTCCAACAAAAGCACATCGATATTGAACACACGAATTATGATTGCACTAAACATACTCCCTACAATCAAAGCAATACCAATAATAGAACATACAAAACCTGCCCTTGCCACGCCACCAACATATCCGTCTTTTCTTGCACGCCTAGACAAAATGATTCCAAGGACACTAAAAAATAAACAACTCGTATAAATGATGACTTCCATTATAATTCCAATTCTTAATAACGCGTGAATATACAAAAAAACAAAGGGAGAAATCAAAGATGGAAATACAATAGAGAGTATGCCGCATAACAAAGAGGCACGCGCTTTGCTCTTACTTGGATGCGCAACCGGAAACAACACCTTTAGCATCCATTCAAACAAAAACATCAGCCCTATTGAGAGAGGGAGAACAAACACCAAGAAAAAAGGCAGCACCAAAAGGGAGTCCGGGTTGTTCGGTTCATAAAGTAAGAACGTAGCATAAGCACACAATATGATGGTAGCAACAATCCAAAGTGGAAATAATAGCATCCTCCTACGCTTGTGTGAATCCTTTTGTTTGTTGTTCAACTGTGTATTATTTTGTTTATTATTCAATTCCATACCCTCTTTTCACTATCGTAACCCCACTGCCTTTCATAATAACAAAAAGTCCGAATGAATTCAATACACACACAAAAACAAAGCGACAACGAAAAAATAATAGTTGAAATCACATCGCAACTATGATATCATAATCCTTGCTGGTGAAAGACATTTCAAAAGATGTTTTTGCCTCAGCGGATGTGGCGGAATGGCAGACGCACTGGATTCAAAATCCAGCGGGGGTGACCTCGTGAGGGTTCAAGTCCCTCCATCCGCATCGTGAAATACTCGGAAGGCCTTGTTTTTTATGGCTTTCCGCCTTTTTATTTTTATTTGAAAATGAGTATGCTGAAATAGCTCAGTTGGTAGAGCACTTCATTCGTAATGAAGGGGTCGTCGGTTCAAGTCCGATTTTCAGCTTTGTACCAAAAGTGCTTGCAAACCCAACGTTCATTGGGATGACAGCACTTTTTATTTCTGTAAACCACGTCGCAACAAGGTCATCACCTCATTGAAATCAATGGGTTTCCCCAAATGAGCATCCATCCCCGCCTCCAAACACCGCTCCACATCTTCTTTAAAAACATTTGCTGTCATAGCAATAATGGGAATGGTCTTGGCCGTGGGTACATGCAACCTACGAATCTGTCGTGTCGCTTCATAACCATCCATAACCGGCATTTGAATATCCATAAAAATTATATTATATGTTTCCGGATTCTCTCGAAACATATGTAAAGCTTGCTCACCATTTTTTGCACATTCTATGGTTAAATTGGTGGGTTCCAACAAAGCCATGACAATTTCCCGATTGATTTCCACATCCTCTACCAACAAAAGGGTACAGCCACTAAAATCCGCAACACTCTCCTCTCCTGATTCCCCGGTACTAATTACCATTTCCTGTGCCTGCGCCATATTTTCCGCATTGGTCTCATAACCCACAAACACGTAAAAACTAAATTTGGAACCTTTGCCCAATTCCGACGTAACCCAGATTTTTCCACCCATTAATTCCACAATCCGTTTCGAAATTGCCAAGCCTAGCCCTGTGCCGCCAAATTTACGAGTGGTCTGAGATTCCGCCTGCTCAAAAGATTGAAACAAACGTGGAATCTCCTCTTTCACAATACCAATGCCGGTATCTTCCACACTGATTTCAAAACAGCAAACATCTTCTTTTTTGCTCCGCAAAGAAGCACACAAGCGAATACTCCCTTTTTCCGGTGTAAATTTCACCGCATTGGACAACAGATTGGTCATCACCTGTGCCAAACGCTGATCATCCCCAATCACTGTACGTGGCAGGTCCTGATCTATACATACAGAAAATTGCAACTGCTTTTCATCCATACGGAAATTAACCACATCCACCACATTTTGAATCATTTTTTCAAATTCGAAATGAACGTAAGATAATTCAAAGCGATCGGCCTCAATTTTTGACATATCCAAAATGTCATTGATCACCCCGAGCAAATGTTTAGAAGCGTCCTTGATTTTTCCAATGGCATAATCTTTCCGCTCTATCTCATCCGTCGCTCCTGCAATACCGGTCATCCCAATGATTGCATTTAAGGGGGTACGTATCTCATGGCTCATCGTACTTAAAAACGTACTTTTTGCCTGACTTGCTGCCTGTGCCTCACTCATGGTTTTTTCCAACTGCATCATCATTTCTTTTGTATGATTTTGCGCTTCCAAGAGTTTAACCTCTCGTTCCCTTGCTTCTGTCAAATCATAAATATAACCTACAATGGCAAAGCTCCCTTCATAGGGCACTTTCCGCATCTCCACATCAATCACTCGTTTCACACCATCTAAAATCAAATCCGTCTCAAAATGCACAAAACCCTCTACCACTGCCATCTTTAACCGATCTTCCAATGATACGGATAAACGTCCATCCGATTGATATTTGGGAATGCTTTTGACAATCCGTTCAAAAAAGCCCACAAACAACTCCTCTTTTGTTGCAAAACCCATAAATTTCACAGCCATGGGATTGCAATCAATCAAACGGAAATTGCTGTCAAACAAAAAATTCACCGTCGGAGTCGCACCCAGTAGCAACTGAAGACGTTTGTCTGCCTCATGTAGCTTTTCTGCCTCAGCCAATTGAACATGTGCCTGCATGTTCTTCTCATGCTCAGATTTAGCATCTTCTTTTGATTTCACAATGCAATTTTCCGGAATATTTACACCCAAGACAATCTTTCGCGCCATATGCAAACAAGTGGCACTACCACAAGCACTGCAATCCACATTTTTCTGCTCGCTATTGTATTTCCCCATCAAAACAAAAGCCTCTTGTATATCCTCTTCTGTCACTTCCGGAAAATGGGTCACAACAGGTTTGTATACCCGAAGAAAGCGACTCAAATCAAAACGTGCATCATAATCTCGATAAACCGCCTCGTAATGTGCCCGTTTCTGCTCTGCCGTGGTTTCTTTTCTTGTATCATTCATGACTTTATCTATCTCAAATAAATTTCTTCCCTGCGCGTAAGCTGTACCCAAATTGCACCCGTCACCACAATTAAGCACATCAAAAATATCCGGCAAAAAAGCATCCGCCGTCTGCCCATACGTCTCTAATTTTTCATAAATATCCGTTCCCTCCGCCTTTAATACATACAATTGCTTGCCCATAAAATATTCTATGTTTTCTTTTAAGCCACCGGGCATCGGAAAGAGAGCACCCAAACCACTTTCTTCATGGTCAAATGCCCTTTCTTCTTCCGGCAAAACAATCTGGTTTTCTTCCATGTATTCCAATAATTTTGAAAAGGTGACATTATATCGGGCAAGATTTGTATCCGCAAACTCATCAGTCTTTGCCATACAAGGGGTCAATGCCGCAATTTCATCTTCAATCCCTTGGTAATATTTCATATATATGGAAATACAAGCCATAGGACTATGTACCGGCGACAGCCGCTTTAATAAATCATGATGATACATCTCACAATAGGTCACAATTGCCGGGCAAGGCTGGGTAATCACCGGCTTAGGGTTTTCCTTTAAATACTTAATCTGGGCCCAAATACAAATATCCGCACCCAAAGAAGCGTCATATATATAATTGACACCTAGGCTTTTTAGAAATGTGAATAATTTTTTATAGGCAGGTATATTTGTTTTAATGGACGGTGCCACAATCACAGAAATCTTTTGGCCTGCTTTCAAGTCTGCAATAAATTGCTTTGTATCATCTTCAAAAAACCTGGCACTGTGCTTGCAGGCAGAAACACATCGACCGCAAACAATACATTTGTCCCTGTCAACCTTGACTTTAAAATTGCCCTGTGCATCCTGATAAGTTATGTTGGCTATTTCCATCGGACATTCTCTGACACAACGGTTACAACCTGTACATAAATCACTATTAGACTTTATAATTTCTCTCATGCAATTGCCTCACTCATATTCTTTGTATGCGTATAGACTTATCCATTAAATGATAGCATGTATTTTTTCTAAAAACAATGTTACAAAAAATTTACATTCCTTTCTTCCATCAATCTATGATAAAATAAAACAAATATTTCATAAACATGGAGGTTCCTATGGCTACATTGATTTCACCAACATTAACAGAAAAAATTTATGAAAGAACATTACATTATTTTCAAGCACTTAGCAAAATCCCCCGCAGTTCCGGGAAAGAGTACAAAGTCGCTGACTATCTGATTGCTTTTGCGAAGGAACATGGTTTTTCCTATCGGCGTACCGACGATATTGTCAATCAGCGCCAAACCTGCAATGTAATCATCCAAAAAGCAGGTACCCCCGGCTACGAAGATTTGGATATTTTGATTTTTCAATCTCATATTGATATGGTTTGTCAAAAGGCCTCCCATTCCGAACATAATTTCGAAAAAGATCCCATCCAACTACAAATCAACGGCAACCTTATGACCGCCATTGATACCACCTTAGGTGCAGATGATGGCATCGGCGTAGCTATGACATTGGCCTTTCTGGAAAGCACAGAAATCAGCCACCCGCCCTTAGAGGCCTTGTTTACCTCTGACGAAGAAGATGGTATGTCAGGTGTACAAGCCATCAAAGGCGACCTGCTCAAAGGACGCCGTCTCATTAATATCGACTCTGAAGATGAAGGTGTTTTTACTTACGGCTGTGCAGGAGGCATTAACGTCAACATTGCCCTACCCGTTGCTTATGAAAATCGCAACGAAGAAGATAGCCTTTTGGATGTAGAAATTTCAGGATTGATTGGAGGGCATTCCGGCGTTGAAATCCACAAAGGCCGAGCCAATGCACACCTGCTTTTGGCCCGTACTTTAAATGAAATTCAAAACATTTGCAAGTTTCGCTTGGTATCTATTTGCGGGGGCAACAAAGGAAATGTCATCACCCGTGCCGCAAGTGCCACCATTACCATACCAAAAGCAAATCAAGCACAAATCATGTATTTGGCCGAACAAAGCCAAACTGTATTTCGTCATGAATATAAAGGCGTTGAAACAGACATCCGGGTTATTATAAAAGAAAATACAGCAACACCCACACGCGTATTATCCGCCATCACCACAGAAAAATTTCTCCTGTGCTTGCTCACCGTACCCAATGATGTTTTTGCCATGCACAGTCAAGTTCAAGGATTGGTTGGTACTTCTTGCAACTTAGGCGTGATTGCTCAAATGGAAGATGTGCTGGAAATACATTCTCATATCCGTAGTTTCAGCCGTACCAAAAAAATGTATGTGGTAGAAATTTTCAAAAGCCTAGCCAAACTACTGGGTGCTACATTTACCACAGACCATGACTATCCGGACTGGGCACCCAATCTCAAATCCGACTTAATTCATCGCTTTCAATTGGCTTACGAAAGTAGCTTCTCTGACAAAAAACCACAGTTTGAATCCATTCATGCCGGCTTGGAATGCGGCTTTATTAGCATGAACTACCCGGATATGGATATGATTTCCTGTGGACCTACCGTAACCGGAGCCCATACAACAGAAGAAACCCTTTATCTTGATGCAACAAAACGTACGGTAGCATTGTTATTACACCTACTCACCCAAATGAAAGAATAAGAAAATGAGCATATTGATTAAACATGGACGGGTTTTAAACCCTGCCGACAATACCGATGAAATATTAGATATTTTTGTAGCAGATGGAAAAATCAAGCAGATACAAAAAAACATAGATAAAACAAAACTTCTTTGTGAGCAGATTATAGATGCCAAAGATTGCTATGTTATGCCGGGTCTCATTGATTTGCATGTACACTTACGTGACCCGGGACTGACTTATAAGGAAGATCTAAAGACGGGCAGCCAAGCTGCGGCAAAGGGGGGTTTTACTACCATTGTTGCCATGGCAAATACCAAACCTGTCATAGACAATGCCGAAAAATGGACTACCTTTATGGCACGTGCGCAAAAAGAATCTCCCATCCAAGTGATTCAGGCCGTTTCCCTGACCAAGGATATGGCCGGAGAAGAACCGGTTGATTTTGATGCCTTGCAAAAAGCTGGTGTCACTATTTTAAGTGAAGATGGAAAAACCGTAATGAACGCAGAGGTATTTCGGCAAGCGCTACAAGAAGCTCAAAAACACAACTTTTTGGTTTTGGATCATTGTGAAGATGCGTTTATGAAAGGGAACGGTGTTTTTAATGCCGGAGAAACCGCAGCAAAACTAGGTGTACCGGGTATTAGCAACGCCGTGGAAGACGTCATCATTGCTCGAGATCTCCTCATTGCCAAGGAAACAAAAACACGCCTCCATATTTGCCACTGCTCTACAGCTGATTCCGTCAGGTTGATTGCTTTGGCAAAATCTGAAGGACTTAACATTACAGCTGAAGTTTGCCCCCATCACTTTATTTTAACAGACAAAGATATCAAAGAACAGGATTCCAATTATAAAATGGCTCCGCCTTTGCGTAGCCAAAAAGATGTAAATGCCTTAATACAAGGTCTACAAGACGGCACCATTGATGCCATTGTCTCCGACCATGCGCCCCACGCTGCAAAAGAAAAAACCACAAATGTAGCCCATGCCGCTTTTGGTATTGTGGGCTTGGAAACCATGGTACCCTTGACCATTAGCAAACTGGTAAAAACAGGGCTTTTGACCCCTTTGCAAATGGCTGAAAAAATGAGCTATAACCCGGCGAAAATCCTTGGTATCGAAAAAGGAAACTTAAGTATCGGCAAGGATGCTGATATTACCATCATTCATCCGGAAACAAAGTATGTCATTGATAAAAATACCTTTGTTAGCAAAGGGCGCAACACACCTTTTGATGGTATGCACGTCAGCGGTGCTGTAAAAGCAACCATATACCAAGGGAAAGTTGTTTGAAAATACAAATTTGTACTAGATTTTTTTAGATTCAAATAGTATAATTATCTATGGATACAAACAACATAGTTCAACTGAGTGAATCAAAAGGAGAGGTGGCTTATGAAGTACGAATGTGAAACTTGCGGATATATTTATGACCCCGCTGTTGGTGACCCTGATAGTGGCATCGCACCGGGAACTGCCTTTGCAGATATACCTGATGACTGGGTATGCCCACTCTGTGGTGTAGATAAGACCATGTTTGTAGAAGTGGCCTAAGCATACACGCAAGGATTGTTGCAAGATACAATTTTCAAATTGTGTTTTTGCAACAATCTTTTTTCCTATAAAAGAATAATTTTTATCTTCTTTTCAAAAATCGAATCGGTTCAAATAATTTCCGCATCTCTCTTACCATCAAATTTCCATCTGCGTTTTCAATAATCACACCTGCCCCTTGCTTGGCACTACCAAACGTTACCACCGCGTCCACTTCCAAGTTTGCTTTTAATTGTTCCAGCATATTTTGAGGATTGCAGTACTTTGCATAGATTTTCAAGGAAGCATAGTCTGTATTATCTTCATTTTTATAAAAAACCAAACGATAGTTTTCACTCCAACTTTCCGCTAACATGGACTGATACAATGCCTGTGTTTTTTCTACCGTATTAATCATCATAAAATATACCACCGCTTCCCCTACCGGAACTTTTCGTTGCACTAAGTTCAAATAAGGAGAATCCCGCATCTGAGAAAATATCTCATGCTCCGCTTTACTTTCTATCTCCCGATAAAATATCAACAACGAATCGTTTACCACTACATTTGCAAAATAATTAATGTTATTTTCCTCAAAATATTGTAACAATTTTTGTGCGTTTTCATACCTTATACCGCAGGTTGCCACATAACGATTGTTTGCCATATCATAAAGAGCAGCCCCACTCATTGTAATCACAGGTTGATTGATATGCAAACCGTCTGTCAATTGCACCAAGGACGCAGGGGTACGCCAAGTAGAAATGGTAAACAGTGCTCCTTTTTCAATCAAATAATTCAGCTCAATTTTACTATAAGATGACAGCTCGAGTTTTTTACGATCTATCATGATATCGTCTATGCCTGACACAAATAAAATATTACAATTTCGCTCTCTCGGCAAACGGCAAGCATTGATTGCGATTGCAATCAAGACCCCAATAAAAGTATCCAAAAAACGATTACCGGCAAATATCAGAGGTGTTTGCTCCATCATCGGGGCGGCTGCAATGCTTAAAAATATAATGGCGGAAAGAGCCGATGCCTCTTTGATCCGCAAAACAACAGTTGAATACAGCACAATGCCGGCAAAGAATGCAATAACCAAATAACCGAAGATGCTCTCCACAAGATTAACACCTATCCATTGATGGGTAATGAATATAACAAAAAGGCCCCATATGCTTCCCACAGCCGTTCCTAGCATACGCTGTTTGGCCATCTTGAAGCTATTTTGCATATCCGGCTGAATACATAATAAAACGGCCACAACAGAAAAAAAGACCATGCTGTTTTGCCCACGTAAAAAATACACAAGATAGCAGAGAAATACACCAATGCAACTGCGTATAATTCTTTGGCCAACCAGCGGAAATTCTATTTTTGATAACCTCTCTTTCATGATTCACCTCTATCTTAAAATACAGACTATCTAAAGATGCCCCCATTACAGAAGTAACGAGGGCCATTTTTATTTTGCTTTTTGATTAACCGTGAATCACTGTATCACCTGATTTGCTATTAATCGCAGCTTGTGCCGCTGATAAAATCGCAATCGGTACACGGAATGGGGAACAAGACACATAGTCTAATCCCAATGTATGACAGTACGCAACAGAGGATGGATCACCACCGTGCTCACCACAAATACCTACATGTAATGCCGGATTGGCAGGTTTCCCTTTGTTAATTGCCATTTCCATCAGAGCACCTACACCAACTTGATCCAATTTTACGAAAGGATCACTTTCAAAAATCTTTGTCTCATAATAAGCATCCAAGAATTTTGCCGCATCATCGCGAGAGAAACCATATGTCATCTGTGTTAAGTCATTTGTACCAAAGCAGAAAAAGTCCGCATCTTTGGCAATGACATCGGCTGTAATACAAGCTCTTGGAATCTCAATCATGGTACCTACTTCATATTTCAAATCAGAACCTGCTGCTGCAATTTCTGCATCAGCCGCTTCTACAACAACTTTTTTCACAAAATTAAATTCATTTAACTCGGAAATCAATGGAATCATAATCTCAGGCACAACGTTCCAATCCGGATGTGCTTTTTGTGTCTGAATCGCCGCACGAATCACAGCCTTTGTTTGCATCTCTGCAATCTCAGGATATGTAACAGCCAAACGGCAACCTCTATGACCCATCATTGGGTTAAACTCATGTAAAGATTCAATCAAAGTATGAATCTGCTCTACGGTTTTTCCTTGCGCATCTGCTAATTTCTTGATGTCAGCAGCTTCCGTCGGAACAAACTCATGCAATGGAGGATCCAAGAAACGAATGGTAACCGGGTTACCTTCCAACGCTTCATACAATGCTTCAAAGTCAGCTTGTTGAATCGGTAAAATTTTATCCAAAGCAACTTTTCTTTCTTCTACGGTATCCGCACAAATCATCTCTCTAAATGCACCAATTCTATCCGGTTCGAAGAACATATGCTCTGTACGACAAAGACCGATCCCCTCTGCACCAAGCTCACGTGCTTTTTTTGCATCATCCGGTGTATCCGCATTTGTTCTAACTTTCATGGTTCTAAATTTATTGGCCCACTCCATAATTCTAGCAAACTCACCGGCAACTTTTGCCTCTACCGTCGGCATCAAACCACCATAGATACAACCTGTAGAACCATCCAGAGAAATCTCGTCTCCCTCGCAGAATGTTTGACCTGCAAGTGTAAAGCGTCTATTTGCTTCGTCCATGGCAATTTCTGTACAACCGGACACACAGCATGTACCCATACCACGCGCAACAACCGCTGCATGTGATGTCATACCACCACGCACCGTCAAAATACCTTTGGCCGCTTTCATACCGGCAATATCTTCCGGTGAAGTTTCCATACGAACCAAAATAACCGTTTCACCTCTTGCTGCCCACTCTTCTGCCGCTTCTGCAGAAAATACAGCCTTACCACAAGCAGCACCCGGTGATGCGGGAAGTGCTTTGCCCAAAGGTGTTGCCGCAGCCAATGCCGTAGCGTCAAATTGCGGATGCAACAATGTATCTAAGTTTCTCGGCTCGATCATAGAAACCGCTTTTTCTTCCGTAATCATGCCTTCATCTACCAAATCACAAGCAATCTTAAGTGCCGCTTGTGCCGTTCGCTTACCATTGCGTGTTTGAAGAATATACAATTTTTCATCTTCAATGGTAAATTCCATATCTTGCATATCACGATAATGCTTTTCAAGTTTTGTAGAAAGTGTCATAAACTCGTCATACACTTTTGGCATCACTTTTTTCAATTCAGCAATTTCAAGCGGTGTACGAATACCTGCTACAACATCTTCCCCTTGTGCATTAAACAATACTTCACCAAGCAATTCTTTTTCGCCTGTACCCGGATCACGTGTAAAAGCAACACCGGAGCCGGATGTATCACCAAGGTTACCAAATACCATGGCTTGTACATTTACAGCCGTACCCCAAGAATAAGGGATGTCATTGTCACGGCGGTAGATATTTGCACGTGGATTATCCCAAGAACGGAATACCGCATTGATGGCACCCATCAACTGTACTTTGGGATCCGATGGGAAATCAGAACCAATCATCGCTTTGTATTCCGCTTTGTAGCTGATTGCAAGCTCTTTTAAATCTTCCCATGTCAATTCTGTATCTTCAACAACACCTTTTTTTTCTTTCATTTCGTCGATTAGTTCTTCAAAATATTTCTTACCGACTTCCATAACCACGTCAGAATACATTTGGATAAATCTTCTGTAGCAATCCCATGCCCAACGGGGATTTCCGGACTTTTTCGCCATAACTTCAACAACTTCGTCATTCAAACCTAAGTTCAAAACTGTATCCATCATACCCGGCATAGATGCACGAGAACCGGAACGAACCGCAACCAACAGCGGATTGTCATAATCTCCGAACTTCTTGCCTGTCACTTCTTCCATTTTAACAATTGCATCCATGATCTGACCTTGTACTTCATCATTGATCACTTTTCCGTCGTCATAATACTGCGTACAAGCTTCTGTGCTCACGATAAACCCTTGTGGTACCGGTAAACCTAAGTTTGTCATCTCCGCTAAGTTGGCGCCTTTTCCACCAAGTAAATTTCTCATGGTCGCATCGCCCTCGGTAAACATATAAACCCATTTTGCCATGTTCTAAGAACCTCCTAAGATAATAGAATAATGTAACAATAAATGTGTATAATTGGCTTTCACCTACCGAAAGCCACCGTTCATATTTTAAGGCTTTTACGTCCTTACGTCAAGCCATTTGAACCCTTATGTTGAATTTTCATAATTAATTCACAAACTCTTTATTTCATATCTTGTAAAAATGCCATATATCCTCTGTAAGCCTCATAAATATCCGCCTTGCTGCTAATTTCATAAGGTGCATGCATATTCAACACACAAACCCCACCATCTATGACTTCCATACCATACTGAGCCAAAATATAAGCAATGGTACCACCGCCGCCGGCATCTACCTTGCCCATCTCACTCATCTGAAAGGTGATTTCATTGTCTGCAAATACCTTACGGATGCGGGCGATATACTCTGCATTGGCGTCATTGGAACTGACTTTTCCTCTTGCCCCCGTATGTTTTTTCAAAACCAAACCCTTACCCAAAAAAGCGGCTGCCTTTGGTGCATACACCTCTTTGTAAAGCGGATCAAACCCGGCTGCCACATCGGAGGAAATCATCGTAGAATTTGCCAGAGCACGGCGTAAATGCAATTCCGAATAATTGCCTAACTTATCCATCAGCTCTGCCACCATATTTTCAAAAAAACGAGAATGCATACCCGTAGAACCAAGGCTGCCAATCTCTTCCTTGTCTACCAAAATACAGCAGGCTGTTCGAGTCATATCAGCTGCATCAAATATCGCACGCAAAGAAGTATAAGCGCAAACCCTATCATCCTGACCATAAGCCATAATCATACTACGATCCAGCCCACATTCACGCGCCTTCCCTGCCGGCACAATTTCCAACTCTGCTGACTGCAAATCTTCCAATTCAAAATCATAGGTATCTTTTAAAATCTGCGCAATCTGTTTGGCAACGGCATCCTTTTCTTCCTCTTTCAAAGGCTTGCTACCAATGAGTAAATCCAGATTTTCACCCTCAATCACTACATTTGCTTTTTTATCCAATTGCTTTGCAGATAAATGAATCAATAAATCCGTAATCACAAATACGGGATCCGAATCATTTTCCCCAATTGAAATCGCAACCTTTGTGCCATCCTTTCGCACCACTACACCATGCAGAGCCAACGGAATGGTCACCCACTGGTATTTTTTGATGCCACCATAATAGTGTGTATCAAAATAAGCCAATTCATTGTCCTCATACAAGGGATTCTGTTTTAAATCAATCCGCGGTGAATCAATATGGGCACCTAGCAAGTTCATGCCCGCCGCAAAATCATCACTTCCAATACGAAACAAAGCCACTGCCTTTTCCATATGGGTGGCATAAACCTTATCTCCGGCTTTTAAACGATCCACTTCAGTCAAATCACGGTATCCTTGCGCCTTGGCTTGTTGTACAATTTCTGTTACACACTCACGCTCGGTTTTTCCGGCATCCAAAAACATACGATAAGCGGTGTTGAATTCTTCCAGTTCATTTCGTTGGGTGTCTGTATAGATATCCCATAGGTTTTTCTTCATTATGAAATTTCCCTCTTTCTACCATGCAAATTTTTCTTCCAAATACCCTTTTAAGTCCGCTATCTGAATCCGCTCTTGCTCCATACTATCTCTCTCACGTACCGTCACCGCAGCATCTTCTTCCGACTCAAAGTCATAGGTTATACAATAGGGTGTTCCTATCTCATCTTGGCGACGGTATCTCTTGCCGATATTTCCTCTATCATCGTATTCACAGTTGTAATATTTTGATAGTTCCCGGTAAATTTTTTCCGCACCCTCATTTAATTTTTTAGAAAGAGGTAATATCGCGACCTTTACAGGGGCAATCATCGGATGGAAACGCAATACAGTACGTTTATCACCGCCCTCTAAAACTTCTTCATCATAAGCATTGCAAAGAAACGCCAAGGCCATACGGTCCGCCCCCAATGACGGTTCAATCACATAAGGAATGTATTTTTCCTTTTTTTCATCATCAAAATAACTCATATCCTGTCCGGAAATATTTTGATGTTGGGTTAAATCAAAGTCGGTACGATTGGCAATGCCCCAAAGTTCTTCATGCCCAAAGGGGAAAGAAAATTTGATATCGGTCGTTCCTTTGGAATAGTGAGAAAGTTTCTCTTTTGGATGGTCATAAGCACTGATTTCATCCTCTTTGATACCAAGGGATAATAACCAATCAAAACAAAATTGCTTCCAATATGCAAACCACTCCATGTCCGTTCCCGGTGCACAAAAAAATTCTAACTCCAACTGCTCAAACTCCAAGGTCCGAAAGGTGAAGTTGCCGGGGGTGATTTCATTTCGAAACGCCTTACCCACCTGACCAATGCCAAATGGAATTTTTTTCCTGGACGTTCTTTGCACATTTTTAAAATTAACAAAAATACCTTGCGCTGTCTCCGGCCGCAAGTAAACAGAACCGGAACCATCCTCCGTCACTCCAATCGAAGTTTCAAACATCAAATTAAACGCTCTGGACTCTGTAAAATCGTGTGCACCGCATTTTGGACAGGCAATTTTTTGCTCACTGATATACGCATCCATTTCTTCGTTTGACCAACCATCCACATCACTTTCAAATGCAATACCGTTTTTTGCCGCATAATCTTCTATCAGTTTATCTGAGCGGAAACGACCCTTACATTTTTTACAATCTGTTTTCGCATCACTAAAATTGGCTGTATGGCCGGAGGCTACCCAAGTTTGCGGATTCATTAAAATTGCACAATCCACTCCCACATTATAAGGGCTTTCCTGCACAAATTTTTGCCACCATGCTTGTTTGACATTATTTTTTAATGCAACACCTAAATTCCCATAATCCCAAGTGTTGGCAAGACCACCGTAAATCTCCGAACCGGGATAAACAAACCCTCGAGATTTTGCCAGTGCTACAATTTTTTCCATGGTTTTTTCCGCCATCCTTTTATTCCTCACATTCTTCTTGAAATTTATACTATAATGTTTTATACGGATTGAATAACCCTATAAAACATCATAGCTTAGAGTTTATCATATAATCATTTTCAAGACAACAAAATCCCCTCTAAAATTTCCAAGCTTTTAAAGTTCTTATCCACATAAAACCATGCTATCTTTTTCATCACCAAACCTAGCTCTATCAATACTTCTTCGCTTACTTGAAACGTATACAAACTCATCACTTTTTCACTAATAATAAATTGCATGGTATATAAAGTAGAGGGATGCAAACGAATCCTATCTGCCGAACTTTTGTCAAACTTCTCTACTTCCATACACGCTACACAAATCAAACCACCACCTGCAACACTAAAATAATGCTCTCCCTCCTTGCTCCCACATTTTATACAAGAAAAAACATTTGGTGCCATGCCATGAATCGTCAATGATTTTAATTCAAAAATATAACGTATCAATTCGTTTGATATCCGCTCATTAATTAAAGCCCGCAATGTCTGATATAATAGCTTCAATAATTCTCTCTCGTCATTTTCCTCTTTCGCATAATAATCCGTCAGCTCTAAAAAATAAAAACCATAGTATGCACCCATCAAATCATTGCGCAAATCCTCAAAATAATGGTTGATTTTAACCGACTTCACCGTGTAAGAAGAACGGCCTGCAAACAAAACAAAATCACCAAAAGAAAAGGGATGGATTAGCCCCACCAACGGACTGCTCGGTTTTCTGGCACCATTGGCAAATGCAGTAATCTTCCCCTTTTCTTTTGTGAGTATCACAACACGGCGGTCATACTCCTTTACAGGGCTTGTAGAAATAATAATACCCGTAACATTTATTTCATTCACTATGATTTTTCCTCATACCCAAAGTTTTTCAACATCAGATCCTTGTCACGCCAGTTCTTCTGTACTTTCACCCACAATTTTAAATTTACCTTACAACCCAGCAAGCGTTCTACTTCAAAACGCGCATTCGTACCAATTTTTTTGAGCATGCTCCCCTGCTTTCCTATAATGATACCCTTGTGGGAAGCCCGTTCACAAATAATAGTCGCATCAATATGCATCACCCGTCTCTCTTTTTTCATGCGATCAATCACAACCGCAACACCATGAGGGATTTCCTCTTCCAATACATGCAATGCTTTTTCCCGAATCAACTCGGCCACAATTTGACGCTCCGGTTGGTCCGTGATGGTATCCGCATCATAAAAAGCTTCTCCATAAGGCATATACTTAAAAATCACCTGCAAAAGCTCCTCCGTATTATCCCCCTGCCTTGCAGAAATAGGAACAATATCCGCAAAATCAAAAACACGGCGATAGGTATCAATAAAAGCAAACACTTCATCCCGCGCCACCATATCAATTTTATTAATCACCAAAACAACAGGTACATCAGTTTTCTTTAGCTGCTCCATGATATGTAACTCACCTGCTCCGATAAAATTAGAAGGCTCTACCAGCCACAAAATCAAGTCTACTTCATTGACCGTACGCTTTGCCACCTTTACCATATAATCGCCCAATTTATTTTTTGCTTTATGAATACCGGGCGTATCTATAAATACCACCTGTCCCGCATCTGTTGTCAATACCGTTTGAATGCGGTTGCGGGTGGTTTGGGGCTTATTGGAAGTAATAGCAATTTTCTGTCCAATCAAATGATTCATCAACGTAGATTTGCCCACATTGGGTCGCCCAATTAATGTTACAAAACCTACTTTATAACCCTTGCTCATGAAAATCTCCTTAATATTATGCACATGAGGATTCTTGTTCACTTATATAAAAGAATACGCTAAAACAAATATGTTACCTCATCAAACAATTCTTTTGCCTCTTCTATTTTTTCTTCACTTCCGATCACGCATAGTTGATCTGCCGCCAACACCGCTTCTACCACCGCCGCCATGGCACGCACATCTTCTTGGGTCGCACGGATAATCTCTGTTCGCTCTTTTTGTATCATCTCCGCCGTAACCCGGTTCATATACAAATTCATAGAACGTTCTCCATTTGCCGAAGGATTCATCGGTCTATCCAAGTTGCTGAATGTACCGATAATGTATTTTACCATATCCCGCTCACTCACCGTAAAGTTTTTCAAATAATCAACAACACCCTCATACACCTCGTTTGTACGAGCTAAATGGGGGTCACGATAAGACATAAAATAAGATTTTCCTGTTTTCGCAAAATCGCTCATACAGCCATATGCACCGCCTTTTACACGCACATTTTGCCAGAGGTAATCATAACTTAAAATCACTTTTAATATCTGTAAAACACCATGATATGCTACGCCATGGTCAATAAAATTGCCCACTCTTGCCACATACTGTACCTTGGAAGAAGTTTTAAAACCCTCATTATGCTTTGCACATTGAACCGTACAGAATTTTTCATCCAAAGGTCCGTCCGGATAAAGACTTTCTTTGAATTGTTTCACCTCTTCTTCTATGAAAGTCAAGCTTTCTTTCGGCGCAGTATAACCAATCAAAAGGTTTGCTGCAGTAAATAACTTTCTTGCCAAATCTTGCAAATGTTTCATCAAGTTATCTTTATGCGCATCAAAATCTTCTTCTATTTCTTTGACCTTTTGATAAAAACCAATCCCATCTGTGTCATCTTTAAACTTTTCCGCAGGTGACGCATAAGACAATGCCCGAATCGCTGCCGCTATATGACCCGACGACTGAAAATACATTTGCAAACGTGATTTGAGCATGCTCAAAATCTCTTTTAAACGCTTTTCGTCATTGAATTTACTTTCCATCAAAATTTCTCGCATCATAGAAAGGAGCACATCCATTTTTGGGTACAATGCCTTACCTTTTAACTCCAAAGTCGTGATATATTTTTTCTCTTTTACACGTGTCACATCAGAATAAAGCTCCAAGGAAGTGCCAATACCGCCTGTGTGTACATTAATTTCATTGTATAACTGTGCGTATGGATAATTATTTGTATCAATGATACCCAATACCGCCTGTAAAATTCCCACATAAACCAATTCCTCTTCCGGAATATGCCCCAAATCAAAGAGCATTGTAATATAACCAATGCCATTAGTTTCAATATCATGATGAACGACCTTTATACCTGCAATATTGATTTCCTCATTGTAAATGGGCGCAATCACAGGAGAAATATCCGCTCGTGCCAAAACAGGAATCTTCTCCAAATCCTCCAATGACGTTTCCGCCTCTTGATAAGCTTCCAAACCTTGGGTTTTTTCCACCAGTCCGGCGATCTCTTTTTCGCTTAATGATTTTTTATAATTATTTAATGTCTCTTTTAATTCATTGTCCAAGCGAAGACTCTGACCTTTTTCCGGTACCACCACTACAATAGAACCATGCATATTGTCCAACAAATATGTTTGAATCAATTTCTCATAATAACCATCTGCAATCTTTCCTTTCAGAAATTCAAAGGTTTCCAAAAGCTCCAAGTGCATAAAAGGATGATTTTCATCATAAAGCCAACTATTGAATACATTTAATCCATGGATCAAACCCTTGGGATAACTGCCAAAATCAGCCTCTCGAAAACGAAATTCATAATAATTGATACCGGCTAAAATCGCCTTTTGATCCACACCTTTTTGCACAATATCTACCAATGTATTTTCTATCACTTTCACAAATTCAGCCTTTTGCGCTTTATTTGCATGTTTGGCCACCACAGAAAAAACAGGCTGATAAACACCATCATCATAAGAGCCCAAAATGTCTTTGCCAATGCCCGCTTCAATCAAAGCCTTTTTCAAAGGTGCGCCCGGTGCAGACAGCAATGCATAATCCAAAATCATAAAAGCCCAGCACAACTCTTTTTCTAAACTGGTACCAATGACTTTATTATAAGATAAAAACGTATTATTTTCTTCTGATTCTTCTGCCGTAATGGAATAACGCTTCTCCCACTCTTTTATTTTATCAAAGGGTTTTTGATAAGTAATTTCAGAATCTATCTCCTTATACGCAAATTGACTCAAATAATGTTCATCCAGCCAAATCAATTTTTCTACCATATCCATTTGGCCATAAAGGTAAATATAACTATTGGATGGATGATAATAATTTCTATGGAAATCCAAAAACTGTGCATAAGTCAAATCCGGAATATTTTCAGGATCTCCGCCCGACTCGTTGGAATATTGATTATCCGGAAAAAGGGAATTGAGAATCATTCTATCCAAAACACCCTCCGGAGAAGAAAATGCACCTTTCATTTCATTATAAACCACTCCATTATACGTCAACGCATCCTCCGGATTTTCTAACTTATAACTCCAACCCTCTTGGCAAAAAATCTCTTCATATTTATAAATATTGGGATAAAACACCGCATCCATATAAACATGCATCAGATTTTGAAAATCTTTGTCGTTGCAACTGGCAACCGGATACAAGGTTTTGTCCGGATAGGTCATGGCATTTAAAAAAGTATTCAAAGAACCCTTAACCAGCTCCACAAATGGGTCTTTCAAAGGAAAATCACGGGAACCGCATAAAACCGAATGTTCCATAATATGAGGTAGGCCTGTACTGTCCGTAGGAGGCGTGCGAAAACCAATGGTAAACACCTTGTTTGTATCATCATTTTCCATAAGTAAAATACGTGCCCCACTTTTTTTATGCTTTAATAATGTTCCTCTTGCATGTATATCAGACAGTTCTTTTTGTTCAACCAGCTCAAATGCTTTTAACTCTTTTAACGTCATTTGCGTCACCCTCTTTTCATTTTATTTTTTATTGCACTTCCCAGCCTTTGGCATATTCTACCGCTTTTTGCCAACCTGCCAGCATATTTTCCCTTTTTTCTTTCTCTAAACCCGGCTCAAATGTACGGCTAATCACTTGACAATTTACAATATCTTCTTTACTTTTCCAAAAACCAACCGCCAATCCTGCCAAAAATGCCACGCCCATGGCTGTGGTTTCTACACACTTTGGCCGCTGCACAGGCGAATTGCTCAAATCAGCTTGTGTTTGCATGAGTAAGTTGTTGGCACTGGCACCACCATCTACTTTCAAAGAAGCCAATGACACACCACTGTCTTTTTCCATCGCGCCCAATACATCATTCACCTGATAAGCCAATGAATCTAAGGTAGCACGAATAATATGATATTTATTGACACCCCGTGTGATTCCCAAAATCGTTCCTCTTGCATAAGAATCCCAATAAGGCGCACCCAAACCTGTAAATGCAGGCACTACATAACAACCGTTGGTATCCGAGACTTTCCCAGCAAAATATTCGGAATCTTGTGCCGACTCAATCAAGCCTAACTCATCACGCAACCACTGAATCGCCGCCCCTGCAACAAAAACAGAACCCTCCAATGCATAGGTAATTTTATTTTCAATGCCCCAAGCAATGGTGGTCAATAATCCATTTTTTGAAAAAACCGGCTTTTCTCCGGTATTCATTAATAAAAAGCAGCCTGTGCCATAAGTATTTTTTGTATCACCTTTCTCAAAACAGGCCTGTCCAAACAAAGCCGCTTGTTGGTCACCTGCGGCACCAGCAATGGGAATGGGAGCACCAAACAAACTAGGACTTGTTGTGCCATAAATCTCACTTGATTTTTTTACCTCCGGTAACATGCTACGCGGAATATCCAACTCTGCGATAATATCCGCATCCCACTCCAAGGTATTGATATTAAATAACATTGTACGGGCAGCATTGGAATAATCACTTATGTGAACATCCCCTTTGGTAAACTTCCAAATCAGCCACGTTTCCACTGTACCAAAAAGCAATTCACCCTTTTCGGCTCTTTCACGGGCACCTGTTACATGATCCAAAATCCATTTGATTTTGGTGGCTGAAAAATAAGCATCCATCACCAAACCTGTCTTTTTTTGGAAACATTCTGTTAGACCCTTTTTTTTGAGCGCATCACAATAGGCAGCTGTTCTGCGACACTGCCAAACAATTGCCGGACACACCGGCTGTCCTGACTCTTTGTCCCAAACTACAGTGGTCTCCCTTTGATTGGAAATACCAATCGCAGCAATATCCGTTGCGGTTGCATTGATATTGTCCATCGCTTTTTCAATCACTTCCAATAATGTTGACCAAATTTCTTCGGCATTGTGGGCAACCCAACCGGGCTTTGGGAAAATCTGGGTAAATTCCTTTTGTGCAATGCTGCAAACATCCCCCTTTTGATCAAACAAAATACAACGGTTACTGGTTGTACCCGAATCCAATGCCATAATATATTTTGACATAAATCATAACCTCCTTAGAAAACATCTGAATTTTGATTAAAAGTCTTCGGCCCGATTGTGACCACGATGTTTCATATGACTTTTATTTTCATACATATCTGCATCCGCCCGCTTTTGTGTTGCATAAATATCCGCATCCAAATCGGAATCAAATTTTGCATATCCTGAAGCAATACCCATCATGAAAGAATGTTTCGCAAACACACCTGCTTCGCTCATTTTTTCAATCTGCGCCGAGATCTGTCCATACAATCCTTTTGCCTCTTCTTCTGATAAATGTTGCACAATCACACAAAATTCATCACCGCCAATCCGATAAGCTCTGCCGTACTTACCAAAATATTCCTGAATAATCCCTGCCGATGTCTTAATATATTGATCACCCATATCATGTCCATAGTTATCATTGGCCATTTTTAGATTGTTCAAATCACACATAACAATCCCATACTGTAGCAATGTTTCCTTTGGCAAATGCGACAACTCTATCAACTTCCGGTCAAAAGCCGCCCGATTCTTTAAATCTGTCATAGTATCTCGTTCCGCTTCTTTTTTAATGCTCTGTGCTTCCTTGCCCTCCGCAATTAATTTTACGGAGTTATTCAAAACCAAGAAAATCATACCCAGCAAAAAAATCATAATACCAAGGCGATTGTAACGGGCAGAATCAATTACATTATAAGAATAAGAATATACCGTACCCACAATACCAAATAAGGCACTGATGACAATCAAAATCACATAAAAACGTAATATCATTTGTAATTTTGCATTTTGTCGTTTGCTTCGTACCAATAATCGAATCACCACAAAGAAAGAATACGCAATTGCCAATACACCAATGAGTGTACTGGAATAAGATGTGGTCATAAAATCAGCCCACCCGATGCTCTGCAAGATTAAACTAATCCAAAAACTAATGAAACTGGCCCAAATCAAAAACCGCATAAATTTATCCTGCTTTAAAGAAAGGGCAATCATCATAAACTGGAGCTGGAGAAAGTTGGCAATTTTTAACGAAAGAAAAGCCAGTTGATTGGAAAAGAGTGCATGACCAAAAAACAATGACGGCACTTGTGTTTCCAACAAAGACCAAATACTCATAAAGAAAATGGTCAGAACAATATAAGAAATAATCTCCTCACCACTTTTTCTTTTTATTGTATAAATCCAATAAATAAAACCAACCACACTTACAAACAGCATCAGCAAACTAACCACAATCGCAAGAATTTGGCTTTCTACAAAGCTTAATATAATGTCACCCCGATCTCCAAAATAAAATGCCGGAATGGACACGCCGCCTGTTCCATAACTATTGGTTAGCGTAATAGTAATTGTACCACCTGCATGTGTACTTTGTAAATTGACAAAATTCCAAACTTTACCCGGCGTATGACTAATGGCTCCTTGCGGTTCCTTTAATTCATAAATCACCATGCCGTCTACTTTCACTTCTACCGTTTGAAATGTAGTGAAAAAACCAATATAATCTTTTTCATTTATATGTTCACCAAGAGGTCTACTTAAAGTCACAATCCCCGTTCCTGCCGAGTCGATATGCCCGGGCAAAACATCCCATTTCGTCAAAGTTGTATCCACAAGACTTGACCAGTCCGTTTCCATCATTTGAAATGGCTGATTGTCTTCCCTGGATTGGGTATTGTCGAAAAAAAGAAGAACTGTTATGATAAAAATAACAAAAGCGATTATCTGAGAAATTAACATTTTTTTACCAAATACTTTTTGTTCTATCATCATCCCACCTCCTGCAATGTGATTACTTTCTCATTATATCATATTTTAGGTTGATTTGATGGAAAATTTTAAGAGGAGACTACATATTATGCTAAATCATGCACAAATCTTATACTGCTTAGAAGAAATGGGGCACATGTTTCCCGATGCCCATTGCGAACTAAACCACAGCAATCCCTTTGAATTGGTGGTTGCTGTCAGTCTTTCGGCTCAATGTACCGATGTTTTAGTCAATAAAGTCACCAAAAATTTATTTCAAAAATATAAAACGCCGGAAGATTATTTGGCTGTACCTTTGGAAGAATTACAAGAAGATATCCGCTCCATTGGTTTGTATCGCAACAAAGCAAAAAATCTTCAAAAAATGTGCCAAAGTTTATTAGAAGACTACAACGGTGTTGTTCCCAATGAACGGGAAAAGCTGGAAACACTGGCAGGCGTAGGCCGAAAAACCGCCAATGTGGTGCTCGCAGTGGCATTTAACGTACCAACCATCGCGGTTGATACCCATGTGGAACGTGTCAGTAAACGCCTCGCTTTTTGCCGGCAAAAAGATTCTGTCTTGGAAGTAGAAAAAACCCTTATGAAAAAGATACCCAAAGAGCAATGGACACTTTCCCATCATCGCTTGATTTTTTTTGGTCGCTATTTCTGCCGTGCACAAAAACCGTCCTGCTCAAACTGCCCTTTGGCTCATTTGTGTAAAGAGGGGAAAAAACGCCTAAAATAGCTTGCTTTTTATATTATTTATGATAAGATGGTCTTTATCCGCTATGGATAAACCTTATATCCATTAGACAATCTGTGGGAGGTTTGTGATGCACATATTTCAAGCGAGAAAAAACGACATACCGGCATGGATTGTCCTGATGTTGGTTTGGATTATTCTAATGGGTGAATTGAGTCTCTATGCTTTGATTTCTGCCCCCATTGTCAGTTTTGGATGCATTTTGATATTACATAAATTTTTGCCGACAGCATATATTCAAAATGTCAATTTTCTAAAGCTGATATTTCATTATATTACGTTGGTCGGTAAAATTTATCTCAATGGCTTTTATGTGATTAAAATTATTTTAACCAAAGGGCAGGCAGATATTACAGAAGTGGATACCAACTTAAAGAACCCTTTTTTGCGAGCTGTACTGATACATTCCATTACCTTAACCCCCGGTTCTATTCCCTTGGCACTAGAGGGCAAAAAAATGACCGTACTCAATTTAGCCAATCCCAATGACCTGCACTCTTTTGAGGACATCAACAAACTACGGCAAGGATTGGAAAAAGCATTAATCAAAGCAGAGCAGGAAACGTAGATTATGATAACCATGCATCTAAAATAAGCAGAAAGGATTCGCCATGTACATTTTATGGGCTATGTTAATCTTTTTGATTCCCTATTTGGTTCTCATTGTGCGAGGGCCTACCGTTTGGGATCGGATACTGGGCATGTCCTTGGTATCAACAAAAATTATTATTATTGTCATTATTTTTTCATCTTTGAATCACTTGGATTACCTAACTGACTTTGCCATCATTTATGTTTTGTTGGGCTTTATTGTTACATTTTTTATCACTACATTTTTGGTTACACGGAAAAAGAGGGAAAAATAAAGTGGAAATCCTAGGGAATATTATTATTATTTTAGGTATCATTTTTATGTTATTTGGTGTAATCGGCATCTTCCGATACCAAAATTTCTTTGTACGAATATTGATTGCCTCAAAAATAGATACCGTTGGGGCCTTAACCGTCGTGATTGGCCTTGCTGTCAAACACGGCTTTAGTTTTTTTTCTTTACGTGTTGTACTTTTATTGGTTTTGATGTTTATCATCAATCCTATGGTTACACATATTATTGCCCGCTCAGCTTATGAAAGCGGACAAAATATTGATGGTTCTGTAGATGACATCGAAGAGGGTAATGAATAAAATGATTTATTTACTTTTGGTATTATGGCTTTTTTTGGCCTTTTGCATCATTGGTGAAAAACGCAATATTCGAATTGTTATTTATTTATGCGTATTTTCCTTTATTTCATCTATCTCGTTTTTGATTTTAGGCTCCCCCGACGCTGCCATGGCAGAAGCTGCCATTGGTACCTTTACAGGGATATTCTTTATTATTTGCTTTGAAAAACACCGGGAGCTCAGATTCAATGAAAAAAATGCCAGTGTATTTTCCCGTGATGAAGATCCACCGGATATTGATGATGAAAGAGCCGTGCAGGCTCTTCTGAAGCTACGAAAAAAAGCACGAGCGCGAACAAGGGGCAAGCATAACGCCAAATCCATTTTGCAACGATACCTTGCACCGGGTCTATTTTCCATACTTTTATTTATTTTATTTATTGTCTTTTTACCCGGCGGCGAAGCAAACCCTTACCTAAGAAATCAGTTTCTCACTCAATTTTCAGAGCATGTAGGGGGAGAAAATGCCGTTACAGCCATCTACTTAGCCTACCGGGTTTATGATACCCTATTTGAAGCCTTGGTTCTGGTAATTGCAGTGGTTGCAGTGATTCATATGTCCTATTCCTCAGATATTTTGGTCAAGGGAGGGAAACCAAGCCACGTCGGGCAATATGTTGTTGTTGTTTCTGTTTTAAGAGTCATTTGTGCTATCGTTTTATTGTTTGGCTTTTACTTGATTATGAACGGACACATTACGGCCGGAGGCGGTTTCCAAGGCGGATTATTTATCGCCGCATTCTTCATTTGCCGCTATTTGGTCTATGATATTTATGATTTACCCATTACAAAAGTCATTCGCATGGAAGAGCTGGTCTTTTTATCCACCGTAATTTTTGCTGTGCTGATTGTATTTTTAGGCACCATCAATCACCTACCGCCGGTATTTCATATTGTTTATATGATTGTGATGAACTTCCTCATTGGTCTTAAAGTTGCCTGTGGTTTTCTGATTCTATTTTACCGCTATATTGCAATAGAAAGGAGGTAGTGCTTTGAATATGATCAATATAATCGCTATATTAATGTTTTTTATATCGTTTTTTGGTTTGATTACTAGCCATAGCATGATAAAATCTATTGTCTTTACGGTTTTGATGGAGTCTGCCGTTATTTTGTTTTTCCTTAGTCTTGGTTTTCAAAGTGGAATTATACCACCCATTGGGGTCAATCTGGAAAATCTGGAGCATGTTGCGGATCCACTGCCCCAAGCTTTAATGATTACAGCCATCATCATTGGTGTTGCAGTCACCACCATCAAAATCACTATTTTAATGTCCTTTTTCCGCAAATTTAAAACAACGGACTGGGATGAAGCACGTATTTTAAGCCATCATCACGAAGAAGATGAAAACAACAATGATTAGGAGATGACCATGTTAATCTATCTTGTGATAGCACCCATTTTATTTGCAGTTTTGTTATACCTGTTTCCAACTTCAAAAATCAGTAAATCCATCGTAATTGTCGCCCAAGCTTTATTGGTAGCTGCTGCCTTTGTATTGTTTTACCAAAGCCGAACCAACGAAATCAGCCTAAATATCGGGGATTATGGTGGTTTTCTTGGCATTACCTTAGCGGTGGATCAACTATCTGCCATTTTTTTGATACTCACCGTCGTGATTTTCTTTGCCCTAACCATTTATAATATTGGTGAAAACAACAGTAAATTTTTCTGGTTTTTATTATTCCTATTAGAGGGTACTTTGATTGGTCTTTTTCTAACCAGAGATATTTTTAATATCTTTGTGCTCGCCGAAGTAACCACGGTTCTGGGTGCGATTTTTCTCATGTATCACCGTATCCGCCGCTCCATGTATGATGGTCTTGTTTATTTAATGGTCAATGTCATTGTCATGCAGTTTTATCTTTTTGGCATCGGTTTTCTTTATATGCTCACAGGTGTTTTGGACATGGATCAGAGTGCTTTGGTTATCGCTACCACGTTAGACAACAGTCAACTGACCTTGCCTTTTGCCTTAATCAAAACAGCCATTGCAGCCAAATGCTCCTTATTGCCCCTTATGACCTTTTTACCAAAGGTGCATAGCATTCCGGATGCACCCTCTTCCGTAGGAACGATTTTATCCTGTTTGCAAGTAAAAGCGGGGATATATCTCTTTTTACGTTTTCGTCATATCTTCCAAGGTATTGACGCAAGTAGCTTTTTCCTGATACTCGGTATCATCACAGCTGTATTTGGTATTATCTTAGCTCTGGGCCAAACAAATATCAAAAGTATTTTGGCATATAGTACCATTGCCCAAGTTGGTTTGATTGTCATTGGTTTATCCTTGGAGGGTACCTATTCCTACATCGGTAGTCTTTACCATGTATTTAGCCATGCAATTGCGAAAGCCACACTATTCCTTTCCGCAGGGATTATCATGCGTGTCTATGACACCTTGGAAATGTCTAAAATAAAAGGGGTGCTAAAAGAAATACCCGTGGTTGGTTTTGTCACCATATTGGCTATTTTATCCATGACCGGGGCACCACTATTTAGTGGCAATATTTCCAAATACTTTATGATGTCAGAGGCCAACTTTATCATCTATCCCATTATCATTTTGATTAATTTAGGAACCATAACGGTTTTTATAAAATATGCTACCATTTTATTTGGCAAAATGCCTGCTGTAACAGAGGAAGAAATCGATGAGGCAAAAGCCACAGGTGTATTACAAGAAGATAGGGATAATATCGAAAGGACAGGGTTTTTTGCCAAAGCAGAAGCCATTATTCTACGAATTGATATTTTCAAGGAAATCGCTGTGGTTCTCTTAGCTATTCTGTGTCTGCTTGGTGGAATATTTGGCACGGAACTCATTGGTTTATTATTTCATTATGATGTGGTCATCCGCTTTGCCGATATTGCAGAAAAAGCCATTATTTTTGTATGCAGTTGGGGTGCCGGGTATTTTATTTATCGCTTTGCAGTCAAAAAAAATGCCTCTTTAAAATTCATCGGACATTTGGATTTGAACTTCCGTACGATATGTGTATCCATTGGAGGATTCTTTGCCTTGACCTTACTTGTGGTAGGTGTGGTACTATCCTAAAAAGTTTTAAATCATATTTGTATTTTCCTTTGCACTTTAGTATAATTGTAACTACAAAAGAAGAAGAAAAAGAGGGGTGTTTTCATGTTAAGATTTATTGCCAGTGCTATCTTTTTGGTAACTTTTTTAATTATAGCCATTCCACTACTTTTGGTTGAGTGGATCATCGGGCTTTTTAGCAAAAATGTCAAAGCCTACAGTTCTTTACGGATTGTCCAATGGGCTTTCAAAGTTTTAATCAAGATTTGCGGTATCCAGGTGACTATCATAGGGGAAGAACATATTCCCGATGAAGCAGTACTTTTTGTGGGCAATCACCGCAGTATTTTTGATACGGTTTTGACTTATTCCCGTGTCAAACGCCTAACCGGTTATGTGGCCAAAGACTCCATGGAAAAAACACCTTTGTTTTCCGCTTGGATGCGCAATCTAAATTGCCTATTTCTCAATCGGGACAATCCAAAAGAGGGCTTAAAAACTATTTTACAAGCGATTGAATACATCAAAGCGGGGATTTCTATTTGTATTTTCCCGGAGGGCGGACGCAATAAAGGAGAAGAACTGACTATGCTTCCTTTTAAAGCCGGTGCCTTTAAAGTTTCTACCAAAACCAACTGTGCCATTATTCCCATGAGCATTAACAATGCCATTGGTATTTTTGAACAGCAATTTCCCCGTGTCAAAAAAACCCATGTTGTGATTGAATATGGCAAGCCGATTTATCCAAATGATTTAGAACCCGAAAACAAAAAACAAATCGGAGCTTATGTACAAAACATCATTCAAGAAACCATTCAAAAAAACAGTGCGCTCATTGAATAACGAGCGCACTGTTTTGCTTTATTTCATAAATCGCATTTGATACTGTGCCTCAAATTTACCACCCACTTCTAACATCTGAATGCCCTTTTTGTCTTGTATATCCCCCGGCTCCTCTACGGTATCCGCCATACCAAACCAAGGTTCCACACATACAAATGGTGCGATTTCTCCCGTTTCATTGATGGGTGACCAAATACCCACATAAGGAAAACCATCAAATGTTATCTCTACTTTTCGATTATGAGAATGAGAAACCAGTTGCATACCCTTTTCCCCCTCTAAAATCAATGTAGGATATTTGATAAATAATTCTTTGCACAAAGATATCGTTTTTGTATGTTCAAATATTGTCCTTTTTTCATCTCGAATCAAACCATCCGCACCCAAAAGATATGTTTCAATGTCATTGCTTTCTTTTACTTTCAAATCATAATCCAACAACTCAGGACCCGCCATAAATGCAGGATGCGCACCAATGGAAAAGGGCATGGTACCCCCACTCTTATTTTCCACTTCCCATTTTACCGTAACACAATTGTTCTCCAACACATATCCGATCCGCAATTTAAAATCAAAGGGATATTTCATACGTGTTTCTTCATTGCTCACAGTTTCAAAATAAAGTTCCCTTTCCCTTTGATCTACACAAATAAAATCCATATCACGGGCAAAACCATGCTGCCCCATTTCAAAGGCTTGCCCTTGATAAAAGTATCTCCCTTGGGCCAAAGAACCTACAATGGGAAACAGCACCGGTGACGTGCGCTCCCAAAAGGTAGCATCCCCATTCCACAAATAGTCTATCTCACCTTGTAATACACGCACAAGCTCCGCACCGCACGGATTTATTGTAAGTTCCAACTGATTGTTTTTTAATGTAAACATAGATGTTTCCCGCCTTTCCTTTTCTAATCTCAAGAAGCAAATTGGGAACGATAAATCTCATAATACATCCCATTTTTTGCCAACAGTTCTTTGTGGCTACCCATCTCTACAATATCACCTTGATTCATCACTAAAATTGTATCAGCATTTTTAATTGTAGACAAGCGGTGGGCAATAATAAAGCTGGTTCTGCCTTTCATCAAAGTATCCATCGCTTTTTGAATATGCACCTCCGTTCTGGTATCCACACTGGATGTGGCCTCATCCAAAAGCAACATAGGCGGATTGGCTAAAATTGCTCTGGCAATACAAACCAACTGCTTTTCCCCTTGTGACAAAGAAGCATTTTCATCATTCATCACGGTTGAATAACCTTTTGGCAACGTCCGAATAAAATAATCAGCCCTTGCAATCCTAGCCGCTTCTACAATCTCAGCATCAGAAGCCTGATGGCATCCATAGGCAATATTTTCTGCAATTGTGCCCTCAAACAACCAAGCATCCTGCAAAACCATGCCAAACAAAGAACGCAGATATTCCCGCTCAAATCGGGTAATATCAATGCCGTCTATTTTGATACGCCCACCATTTAATTCATAAAAACGCATCAACAAATTGACCAATGTGGTTTTACCGGCTCCGGTTGGACCAACAATGGCAATCTTCTGTCCTGCTTTCGCTTGAAAGGATACGTCATGCATGAGCAATTCCGCTCCATATCCAAATTGAACATGCTCAAAACAAATGTCTCCTTTGGGATTAGAAATTTTCTGCGCATCTTCCACATCCTGTATATCCTCCGCTTCATCCATCACTTCAAAAACCCGTTCCACCGATGCCAAGGCTGACTGCAAGGAGTTTATCACATAAGAAGCCTCCGTCAATGGTTCTTGGGACATTTGAATGTATTGGAAAAAAGCCATAATCTGCCCAATCGAAATCCGTCCGTTTATCACAAAAGACGCACCAAGACCTGCGATTGCAACATAACCGATTTGATTAAACAAACGAATAATCGGCATAATCGCAAACATGATAAACTGCGCCTTCTTATCATCACGATACAACTGCTCTGCCGCCGCATTCGTTTCTTCTTTCGCTCGTTTTTCTAAGGTAAATGTTTTGATTTCAACTTGCCCTGAAAAATTCTCTTCTATTTTCGTATTAAAAATACCCAATGATTTTTGTCGATTGGCAAAATACCCGGCACTTTTCATACCAACCAAAGCCGTTATAATCAAACCAACCAATATAGTACCTATGGAAATCAATGTCAATATCCAATGAATCCGAAACATTAAAATCAAGGCACCTATGATGGTTACAAATGAGGTAAATATCCGCATAATTGCGCCGTTCATCACTTCATTGACTCGTTCCAAATCATTGGTCACCCGACTCAAAATCTCACCTTTTTTATGATTGTCATAATACCGAAGCGGAACTCTCGCCAGTTTCTCGCCAACATTTTCCCTTAACACCAACACCAACTTTTGAGAAACCGATGCCATAATAAACTCTTGAAAATAAGTAATCACAGCGGACAAAATATAAATCCCTATTAAAATAGCGGCCAAAGTACCCAATTGTACAAAGTCTATATGAACAGGCCCTATTCCCATCATCGCCGGCATAATACCTATAAAAATTTCATTGATGGCATCCGCAAATAACAAAGGTGCTCTTAAATTAAGCAATACTCCACCCACTGCAAAAACAAACGCAATCATCATTTGCCACCTCTGGGGTTTCAAGGCAGTGAGCAAGCGCCGCAACGTCCTTTTACTATCTTTGGCCTTTTCTGTGGACATACCATCCCCACTCATATCCAAAACATCATAATTATCACCTTGATCACTCATGTATTATTTCCTTTCTCATCCGTCTATGCATCCAATTCTTCTTCACTGAATTGAGAACCGGCAATTTCTTGATATACCCGAGAACTCTTTAACAATTCCGTATGTGTTCCCTTGCCAACAATCCTACCCTCATCCAACACAATAATCTGATCCGCATCTTGTATGGTGCTTATCCTTTGGGCAATATTAATCACGATCGCATTTTGCGTTTCCTTTTTTAAAGCCTTTCGAAGCAATGCATCCGTCTTAAAATCTAAGGCCGAAAAACTATCATCAAACACGTAAATTGCAGGCTTTTTCAGCAACATCCTAGCTACCGCCAATCGCTGTCGCTGACCGCCTGACAAATTTTTTCCGGCTTGTGAAACCACAGAGTCATACCCCTCTTCCATGGCAACGATAAAATCAGCCGCTTGGGCAATGCTTGCTGCTTGTTTTACTTCTTCTATATGGGCTCCGGCTTTTCCGTGCTGAATATTATCCGCCACCGTACCACCAAACAAAAATGCTTTTTGCGGAACAAAACCGATTTCTTTTCGCAATGACTCCTGAGACAAATCCTTAATATCTACCCCATTCATTATAATGCTGCCGCTTGTTGCATCTAGCAAACGGGAAATCAACCGTGCAACGGTGCTTTTGCCCGACCCGGTACCACCAATAAAAGCCGTGGTTGTACCCTGCTTACAAACAAAGTTTAAATTGTGCAACACCGGATTTTCTGCGTCTGCATAAGAAAAACTAACATCACGAAATTCTAAACATACATCATCTGTTTGCAATACACGATTTGGCCCGTCTTTCATCTCCGGCTTGTATCTTAACACATCCAAAACCCTTTCTGCACATACCTTTGCACGGGGTATGAAAATCAAAGCAAACACCGCCATAATCAAATACATCAAAATATTCATGGAATACTCAATGATGGCGGTAATGTCACCAATTTGCATTTCACCGGCACTGATTCGATGGCCACCAAACCAAATAATCGCTACGATTGCCAAATTCATACCCAACATGATAATGGGCATCACAGAGGCAAACATTCGATTGATCCTAATATTGATTTTTGCAAAGCGCAAAAAGGTGTCGTCAATTCTTTCTTTTTCTAATTTTGCCCGATTATAGGCTCGAATCACTCTAATACCACTGATGTATTGCCCCACTACGCTATTGATTTTATCCAATCCTTTTTGCACTTCCGCGAACAAAGGAAATACCTTTTTCACCATAATGCCAAGGACAAGCAAAAAAATAATGGCACTGACCATAATAATAAATGCCATGGTCGCATCCCGTGTAAAAGCCAAAACAAGACCAATGACAACTACAAAAGGAGCCGGTAACATCATGTCAAAAAACATACCCAAAGTAGATTGAAGCTGTTCTACGTCATTGGTTGCTCTTGTAATCAGGGATGAGGCATTAAAATGCCTAAAATCTTGGTAAGATAAGGCTTGGGTATGGGCAAATAATCTTTTCCTTGTGTGCAGCGCAAATCTCGTGGATACCTCCGCTGATAAGTAAGTACTCAAAATCGAAAAGATACCGGTTATCACCGCCACAACCAACATCAAAAGTCCGGTGTTTTTCACATAATCAAGGTCACCCGCCACAACCCCATTGTTGATAATATTTGCCGTCAAGGTCGGTAAATACAGCGTTCCCAATATTTGAATTGTAACAAAAACAATTAAGAAAAAAAGCTTCACTTTGCTTAGTTTTGCTTGCCGAAATAATTGAATCATCTATGTATAACTCCTTTAATCTATCCGCAGACCTAACAATTTTTATCTCTATATAAGGAAATCGAAGCAATCCCCTATAGCAATAAAAACGGCGAGGTAGCTCCTCGCCGTGGTAGGACTTCATTTTATTTGTAGTTCAACAATAACTTGCTTCGTTTTCTACTAAAATAAATTATATGGTTTCCCAACAGATTTGTCAATAAAAACATACGCAGTAAATACTACGGATTCCACTAGTCTACGACTGTATCACCCAAAAACCATTCGATTTCGGCACTATAGGAACCCACACGGACCGCCGCACCCTCCAACTCTATCATCAAACCATTCACGATGCCCCAATCTTGCGTGATATTGACTATCTCCAAAAGTTCCCCGCTGGATACCAGATGACTATGAAATACGATTGAATCTCCGGGTATCAAAATGGTACTGCTACCGTCTTGCCTGCGCACCAAAGCATGGTATAAGGTATGCCCCATGCTTGCATTGTATAAATGGTCATCTAATACTGCGATCAGTTGCCAAGGAGAACGTGTCGCCCTAGTATCACCAACAATCACAGGGGCAGACATATACTCGTATGCAATTCTATGAAAACCTGCGGCAATACCCAGCGTTCCAAAATCAATGATATCCGGTGTTGAAAGAAACTCTAATGTACCCGCATCAGAGGGCCATACAACCAAACGTAATGTTGCCCTTGCAAAATATGCATCATGAAAACTCATTGCCTCGCTGGGATTCACATTCCCCCGAATGTTTTCCCCGTATAAGGGTACTGCGCCTGCTGTAAGTGGTATCCCGCCATTTGCTCCATCATTCACAAGGCTACGCACAATATCCAATAAATTATGTGCCGGAAAGAGATTGTCAATTTCATTCCCCATACCCTTATTGTCACTGGCATAAATCTTCACACGCATACCATCGTATAAGCGCGGCAATGGAAAGGTCCAATTACCGTCAGCGTCCACTACTACCACCCGAGGGCTACTACCCTCCAAAAGCCAGTTATCATCTATTGCAACACGAATCAAAGCACCCGGCTCTGCTGTTCCATATAGCTCTGTGGTAAAAACATCCAAAGTAGCAAGCTGGGGTGGCAATACCACAGGTGATGGAGGTGTTACATCACGGGAGCGTACCCGGCCACTGCGAATCATACTCGGCAAAGCCTCATGATAACGGTCTAAATTGGTTTCGGTTCGACCGCCGGACCAACGACGTGCCGTTTCCACGTGAACCGTATAACCCTCCGGAATAAATTCCGGCACATTATCGTCATTGGGCGTATAATAAGCCTCAAACAAACCGGCGCGCGCAAGCCCCCCGAACATGGAACGGGTTTCGGTTGTTGCTTCCGTCCTCCATTCATTCCCATCCAAATCTGTCACAACAAGGACCACCCAGACTTCGTTTGCCCAAGCACTGCGTATCTCATCACGCCCTTCCCGCACAGAAACATGGCCAAATATACGCATATCCGCATTTGTGGGAATCCGCAACCAATCCACTTCCGGCCTAGCATTGTTGGCTGACATACGACCCATATTTGGTGTCATGCTATTCCAACGGAGACGAAACAGATTGTCACTGGTTGAATTTTGTGTATGCGACACATTCACAGGATCAATCACATTACCCGCTCCAATGCTGCTATTTAAATTCGTTCCTGTTACATTGAAACTAATCCGAGACCAAGCTTCCGTGGGGTCTCTGTTGAAACTAGCGGCATCTCCACGAGGCCATACCGCAAAATCTGTGTCCATTCCAATCCATTGAGAATAATTTCCGGAAGTATGAGACGTATTAAATATATTTCCATTTCCAACGTTTCTAAAATCAAAAAACAAAGGTCTGGTCATTTGAAATCGAATCCGACCGCCATTGATAATACCACCGGTGCCGCTATTTGAACCTTGTAGCTTAAAGATGGTATCTTCGCCGGCTACAATACGGGTGATGCTGGTACCACTGTCACCATTTAACGCAATGGAACTACTGGCCCAAGCATCTACCATACTCATGTTGTCCACCAAAATAAAACGATCCGCTATATTAAAATTGGAATTACCGGAACTAAACTGAATGGCATCATTGTCCGCATAACTACGTGCTCTTAAGGTTCCGCCACCATTTACATTGAGCTCATTGTTTCCACCATAAAAGCGGACTGCCGCTGCTCTTGTCGAAGTCGAACCACTTGCTGCTATAGCCGTTACATATCCGCCATCAATATTCATGGTCATATCACCACTCAAACGAAAACGAAGTGCTGCTGCCAACCTATTTCCGCTCCCTCTGGAAAAAGCCATAATCCGAGCATCATCATCCACATGGAACACAATCCCTCTTCCCATAAAACTAATGGCACCTGTACGCAAAGAGTAAGTGTTGACTTGCGCCTTATCCCGTACAACAATGATACTATTGCTACCAGAAATAAACACACCGGAACCATTGTTGGCAGTACTGCTATTGTTGGTAAATACATTAATCTGTGTATTTGCCCCACTTATGTCTACCCTATGGCTTACAGCACCGATATCTCCATCACTATATCCGTGTGCCAAAACAAAACCTTGCCAATCATTGGAAATGGAATTTATCACCGCACCACCACCCATGGTAAAATCATGAGAAATGGTAGAACGATAAGATACATTGTTTGTTTCCAAGTGGATACGCACATTTGCCTCAATCATTGTTTGCGCAATTCTGCCGTACAAACCATGAGAAAATTGGGGAGAGTGATCTCCGTCACTGCCCATTCGTCCTCCTAAATTCCAAATATGCAAATCCGCACGTTCCCTCATATTTACCGTTCCATGATTGTCAATACGAATCGCTGCCGCTGCTGTATCACCGGAGGAATATACCCTAAGCTGCGCATTGGGTAACATTTCAAAATCCCGCACCCAAATATGGGAATTTTGAGCTGATGAACCACCGGAAATCGCACGCATGGCTAAGTGATTGCCTTGTCCTACAACAGTCAAACGACCACCGGGGGCTCTTAGTAAACCACCCCGATTCGGCTCTGTTACATTGGTATTTCCTGCGCCACCACGCCAAACCATAGGGACATCCCAACCTTGGGTTTGGGTGGTTACTCTTGGAGCCGCCGCCGGATTTAGCACACGACTGCCTGTTAACACATAATCGTGTAATACCACATTCCAATCCGTATTGTCATCCGGTGCCACAAAAACATAACTAACATCCCCTGCCGTTCTATGAAAATGAATGTTGTCCAAATGAAGTTCGGCACCACCTGCTACCGCTCCTAAGTTAATCTGCGTTGTTGCATTTCCAAAAGTAATGCTATAACCGCTTTCGCTATAAATAAAAAGAGAGCGGCGAATGGTTGGCGAAGCCGCCGCTGTAAAATTGGCCATGATAAAACTAGCCGTAACTTCAATCACTGCAACTTCTATATCGTTTAATGCTGCTACGAAACTTGCCGAATCAAACACTTGTGCCGCACCGAAGCGATTGAAACGCAATCCCAATGCTGCTGTCTCAACCACTTCCGCTACGTCAGTCGTATCAAAGGTTGTATCTATTTCTACTTCTTCTGCATAATCATCTGTCACATGTTCCTCTGTTGCAAGATCAAATCGTTCTTCATTGCTATCGGTAAGCCATACATTCTCAGCGTTTTCTAGGGTATCACCCATCCGCTCTGCCTGGGAGCGAATACCCAACCGATTCTCTGCACCTGCATAAGCGGAAGAAAAACCTATGTTTTGCACAAGGGGTACCGCAGAAGAATCTGCTATCACATGCAGGCTTCCAATGGTCATAATAAAAACGATCAGCAAGCCTATGATTTGTTTCCTCCTAAACTTTTTTTTATTTTGCACATAGTGCTTCTTATTCATATCCCCTTCCCTTTCCTGCCATACATACATATAGACAGAGGGAACTAACTAAATCACTAAAGTTAGTCCCCTCTAAATGAGAGTCCTATCGTATCCCTTTAAGGCACATCTGCTAATGTCCACAACACTTTCCCTTTGTACTGTCCAACCCGTGCTGTCATTCCTGCCTGAACAAACAATCCATCGTCACCATCCGGTGTCCGTTGCCAAGTATCCAATACCGAGAACATGTGCTCATTTGAATTCCCTGCCACCGATTGGTAAACAATTTCATTTTCATCCTCCACCAAAGGCAAGGATGTCGTGCCACCTCTTGTCATTACCAAAGGTACTGTCTGCTCTGACATTGTTGTGTGTGTCAATGCACCATCTTCATGCAATCGTACCAACAGTGTCCAAGGTGCTTTTGTCTGTCGTGTGTCTATGACACCTATCTCAAATGTCTCTGTCCTTGGATCCACCACCGGTACTCTTGCATTGGTGCCGATTGGAATGCTACCAAAGCTCATTTCCTCCGGAACAACCAAACGAATGTAACCTGCAGGTTCTACGATAAAAACTGGTCCTGCTAAAAATCTTCTGTCTTGATAATCCACGTATTCCTGCGGATAACGCGGATTAAAGTTACCCAAATCATTGTTTGTTGGCGGCAATGGTATCGTCGGTATCGGTACCTTATTCCACAATTCCTCCGATGTACGTAAACCGGTATTATCATTTAAAATAATCTGAATGCGATCCTGCTCCTCTAATACCAAATCCGCCGGAAAATCAAATTGCCAATTGCCCTCTGCATCTACAAACACAGGTCCTCCCACTGCAGAAATAGGAATTCCATTTCGTTCTACAACAACCTGCGCCCCCACTTCACCTGTTCCGGTCAAACTAACTGTTTCTGTGCATACATAACCTTTCAATAAAACTGCCGGCTCCGGTGGTGTCACATCTATCACTAGTGCTTTTTCCGGCGATACTTGCGTCCAAGTCCCTCTGCGCGCCTCTGCCTTTACATATGCACCGGCCAGTTGAAACCCGGGACTACCATCAAAGGTAACCATTCCATTTTCTTTTGTCTTAATCTCATGTTTCATACCATAAGAATCTGTCAACGTGACGGTTGCCTCCTCCGGCCCCGGAAAAACCGGTTCTCGCCCTACTGTTCCATCGGGGCGCATACCATGTACATCCGGAACCCAACCGGAAATCACCTGCATCTGAATCGAATGACTTGCATTGGTCACCCCATGTAAAAAGACCAAAGTCGGACGTGTATTTAATCCAACGATCCGCCGATACTGCTGGGTTCCAATGTCTGCATTGGGTGTATTCGGATGATTGGTTGCAAACCACGTCTGCAAGTATGCATCAGAAGAAGTAATTGTTTCATTAAAGCTCGTCTCATTCGGCCTGTGCGCATTGAGATAACCTACTTGTTCATGAGAGGCACAAGCAACACCCGACCAAGGCATGTTTCGCCGCCATATCATGATATCCGAATCTGTAATTCGAAATTCCGCATCACGACCATTTTGAACAACCGGCGAATTGCCTTGATTTCTCAAATCAAAGGACGCAGGCGACTCCAGCCAAAAAAGATGCTGCCTACTAACCACTGCTACCGGAAAGGTATTCATATCAATCAAACCACTGCCAATTCCATTTGTTGTACCGATGATATAAACTTCTGAACCGGGCATCGCATGAAATGTGGATCCCGTCGGCATACTTAAAGCATCATAGTATGACACAACCGCCCCTTCACTTCTGCTGGTCAAGTTTAAATAAGCACCCGGCTCTACCGTTACTTTTGAGTTATGTCGCCCAAAGGCAATCGCTCGACCGGGCATATTAATATCCGTACGAGAACCTTCTTTGAAAACCATACGATCCCAATGTAAATACACAGCCGGGAATGCCGTTGAGAGATTGCGTGCATGGGTTAGAAATACCGCTGCGTCCTCTCCTACCACAAAACTTCTATCACCCGTTCCCATCACTGCTGACAAAAACCATACCACGGAATAATTTCTGTCTGTATTTCTACCTCTATAAAAACCCCCCGGCTCTACATAAAGACTTCCTGTATAAAAGTTTTCCGCAACCGTGTCAAAATCAGTCACACCATACAAGGTCACATGAGCACCGTTGGCGATAGCAATTCTGGCAATTCGATTGTTTGCCGGAAGCCCGTCATGCCGCTGGGTAATTACATTACCCAACCGTACATGCCAATTGGACAAGCGGCGTGCATCTATTCCATCTGCTCCAATGGCAACATCACCATTGATCCATGCAAAAGAACCCGGCTGGTTTGCTGTTGCAGCACCTCCTGCATTCGGCGGATTTGGAACACCAACCGGCAACTCCAGCCCTGTTCCGCCTCCAAGGCGTGTACGCAACTGGACACCTGTCATATGAAAAACCCGCCCTGAGCCTGCCGGCACTGCACCTACAGGTAAACTACGACCGGCTCGAATATTAATATAATAAAAATCAATCACTTGATTTCCTTCTCGTTCTCCTTGTCCATCTATCAAAATAGATTCTGTCCTAGGGGCTAAACCTGTGGCTGTATTGGTTGGTGTTGCTGCTATTCCCCAGCCTCCACCCACATTTGGATCATAAATATTATCCTCTAATATAATATGCCTTACCGTTTGATCATTGTAAGCAATGGCGAATTCACGCCATGTTGAAACAGTCACCGCAGAATCTGCACGCAAGCCATTTTCGGCAATCACAGTAATAGATGACATCATTAAAACTAGCATGAATAAACATGCTACACCACTTAAAATATTCCTCACTCTCTAAGTTCCTCCTTCTTGTTCCCTTTCCTTTGTTTCTTTTCTTTTGTTTCCTTTCCTTTTTTTGTTCTTATTTATAATATGTAACATCACACATAAATAACATGTAAAAAATGACTTTTTTTTAATTACCCATTATACTATACTTTTACACCCAACAAATCCAGTCCAACTTTTAATACGGTCTCGACACTTTTTGACACTCAAAATGCCCAAAGCCTTGCACGCTCTAGACTTTAAAGTTCCGCTTAAAATAAAGGAAAACAGCAACTTTTTTGAAGTTGCTGTTTCCCCTTATTACTTTATTAAAATCCTGTTTTTCTTTCTTAAAATCCAGCTTTTCTTTGGCAATATATCACTCATCTTCACGTAGTAAAAACGTCAAGATTTCCCGCTGTGCTTCACCCAATGTTTCGGATCGTTTTGTATGACGTTTTAACAAATATAACACCAACAAAAACAATAATACTGTTCCAAATACAATCACTGCAATCAAAATATTTCGACCGGCTGTTGTAGTTGCATCCGGTTCCGGAACCAAATCTGCTTCCTGTACATCCGAAATATCTTCTTCTATCACTTCCGCCGCCACAGAAAAACCACTGATGCGTTCCCATTCCAACTCATTGCTTTGCATCTCTAGGGTCAAAACATAATCATCTTCAGGCAATATCTGTGCGCCTAAGTCTATGGCAAAAGGAAAAGCTGAATTGGGTGCCACTTCTAAATCCGTAAATACCCGCTCATAAATAGCCGCACCATCATGCTCCCTTGTAATACGCGCCATCAATACCATGTCTGTCACAAAAGCCGGCATCACATTTTGCAACAATGCCGTCACTACGGTACTGTCTTCTTTTTCTTCTATCTCAATGCCGTTTAATACAATTTGTGGTTGGACATTGCTGCCTTGACGCAAAATCAGGGCGAATAAATAATTGACCTTACCGGGCAACGGCTCTCCGCCTGCTGTGACCGTTCCCCGATCGGAACCACTCCCTTGCAATCGAAAAAACAAACCACCGGCTAAAATACCATCAAAGGGATCTGCCGGCAAGCTGATATGAACCGCCAAAAACACACTGGACCGGGCCGGCACATGGGTCAATCTATCAAAGCGCAGAATATCCGTAAACTGATGGGGCAGGGTCGTATCTCTTTCATAATCGAAACTTTGATACACCACCTCACCGTGTCGATTGGTGGTTGCATTACTAACCGCCGTCTCAATTGTAATGGCTTCTTCTGTATGATTGATCAACTCTACCTGTATCATCTGCTCCATATCGGGAACCGTTAGAATATCAAAATACGGTGCTGACATATCCACTTGATTCTCCGGATGAATAATGCGTACAGAAAACTCCGCTTGCATAGGTTCCTCGGGCAGAGAACCAAAATTCCAACCCGATTCTGCACCTACCAACAAGCGGGGTATCCACAACATGATACAAAACAAGACCGCAATGAACAGACGGCCACAATGCGTATTGAAAGTAATATCCTTTTTCATGGCTTTTTTATTTTATCATTTTCCTCTTCTATATTTCAGTCACAATGCTCCCCTTGTTCTATTGTACAAAAAAAGAGTATAAAAAACAATCCTTTTGACGAATTGAAAAAACCACTTTGACAAGAATCCGCCGATTAGCCGACGAATTCTATCTATCATCTAACCCGATAAGGCTGCCAATTGCTCTAAATGGTGGAAAGCTGTCCTGCTATACTAAATTTGTAACTCTTTTATCATCTCATTGATCACATCCATATCTTCAAACAAATCATCCGCAATTACTTCCGGGGATTGTCCTTTGGCCAATTTCTTTTGAATCAACTTCGTTAAAATTTCTTTTCTGCCCTGCTCTAATCCACGCTCTAATCCTTGCTCTAATCCACGCTCTAATCCTTGCTCTAATCCTTGCTTTTCCGCTTCTTCTCTTACATAAGCTTCTCGCATCGCTTTAGACCAGCGGGCTTTTTCTTGGGCCTCATATATCAAACGATTTTCTTCCTCTTCTGATAAAACA
>Ga0123352_10000145_pt1 | contig 83866 bp, 87 predicted proteins | sample TergutLab28metaG_FD_89700 | JGI IMG/M metagenome (GOLD analysis project Ga0123352, IMG submission 89700) | Labiotermes labralis P1 segment gut microbial communities from Petit-Saut dam, French Guiana - Lab288 P1 | ecosystem: Host-associated > Arthropoda: Insects > Digestive system > Gut ...
AAACCTTTTAAATAAGGAGTTTAACCCCAAAGCCCCAAATCGGGTTTGGGCAAGCGACATCACCTATGTCAAGGTAACGGGTCGGTTTTGCTATGTCTGTGTAGTTATGGATTTATTCTCCAGGAAGATTCTGACTTATAAAACCAGCACCATCATAAATTCGAAACTTGTGCTTGATACTTTCCATAAGGCATATGCAAGAAGGGACTATCCCAAAGGAGTGATGTTCTATAATCGTCAGAGCCGTCATTTTCGTGCTGCTTTTCGTATTCAGTCCAGTGGTATGAACGGTCGAGCGGTCTGCATTTCTGCTTCCCCCTAAGACATTTACATCTAAGCGGGCAATTGTTACATTCTAAGGCTTTACTTCTGTAGCGCTTGCTACCGAAGCCTTTCACAAAAAACTTATAGTTCAATATACATTTATTAGGACAGATATATACATCCTGCTCCGGGTCATATATAAAATCGTTTTTTGCAAAGAACCCATCGTCCCCCGCAACACCTCTGGCTTTGCGGGGGATATAAGTGCTGATATCCATAAGTGCCCTCATTAACTAATGGACACCCACTTGCAAATTTCCGTAGAACTTTTTTGTGGAAATTTTTACAACATGGAGATAACAAAAAAGACGAGCCAAAACGCATAGCAAAAAGCTACTCGTTCAGGCTCGTCCGTCATTTTTAATATCTGCCACAGGTAAGTGGCATTTGCGTCGGCTCTGTTAAGTACAGGATGCGGTATTCAATTTTTGGATGCCGATACTGTTTCTACAGGAATGGCATTTTTGATAGTAATCGGCGGTGTCATAGCCAACCTCACCATACATAAATGTCTTTGACCTTGTATGGAAACCCGTATCAATTAGGCGTTCGCATCTGCAAGATGGGCATGGTAGCCGTTGGTGGCTCATAGGCTTTTTTCTTTTTTTGGGTACGTAATGAACAGGTGGACTCATATAACTTTCTCCTTTCATCAATCACATGATTGACACTATGGTCAAAAAAATCAGCACAACAAAACTTGCCATGTCAACTATTAGGTTGACACAAAGGGCGAAAATTTGCGCCTTTTCAAGGCGCAAAGAAATTAAACGTACTGCAGGATAAGATGCTGATTTCGTTGCCCGCAGATATAGTAACTTGTAGGGGATTCTTTTGGAGAGACAAGATGCATCTTCAATTGCTTTAGGCGGATTCTTGCTGATGCCTGCGATACAGAAAATGTTTGTGCAATAATTGCGATAAGTGCATCGTTTTCAAAAGCAGGGTGTTTTTCAAAGCAATAGGTTTGTAATTTGGCGCATCTGCACAGTGTTTGCATAGCAGCTTTAGGCATTAACATAGCCGCACTAAAATATTTTGCGTGATGTTCAAGCCAATCATTATCGGATTTCAGACGTTTCCGCCCACCATTAAAATCACCAAGTATATCGCCCGATTTGCACACGGTGTATGGCAAATGACTCGTACTAAGTTCATACTTTAAAGACTCAGTAGAATCGAAGCAGTAATATTCAGGGTGGTATACAGAATGTCCACATTCATGCATGACAGTCGAACGAAAATTAATCTCACGGTCTTCATCAAGAAGGCTGTTGTCTATAACGATTGTGTTAGCATCGATAGGCTCCTCATCTGCTCTATTTTCCGCAGAGTCAAATACCACCATCATCGTGTTATTGAAAACCATCCTACCCCAGATAAAGCCAGAATGTGACAAGTTTGTATAATGTAAACGCAATCCTAAATAATTTTCCGCAAAATCCTCAACATCCAATGGCTGTGGATTTTTTAATAAGTTTGGATTGTAATCCTTGATGTAAAACATGGCGTGGTGCTCAATTTCTGCATCAGAAATAATTGGAACACTATTTGCACCATACTTGAATTGGATGTCTACCATGCCTTACTGCTCCTTCCTTTTTTTCAAGTCTTCAACGAACCCCCTCCAGTCCTGTTCATCTGCTCCTAACTCTTTCGCTACACGGAGGGCTTGCATTGCGTAGTCTCTTTCAACAATGTAATCTGAAAAATCTTGAGGAAGCACGACATCCTTACTTTTACGTGATTCAGCCGCCTTGTTGTACATAATCTCTGCCTGTTCATCGTTCATTAGAAGAAACAGCTTTAACTTTTCTAGGCGGTCGGCAGTAAAAGCGCAACGGCGATTTTTTTCCACCTCGCTGTAGAACTGCGGAGATACCCCTATCGCCCTTGCGGTCTCCCTAAGTGATTTGCCGCTTGCCTGCCTTAATGATTCGATGAATCCACCGAAATTCATATCGTTGCCATTCATAGGAGACTCCTTTCTTAATATTTCGCTAGTGTCTGCCTGTGACCTTCGTCATCCAGTTGGTTGACACCTTTTGATGATAGCACACTTGTCCACCTGATGTCAACCACTTGATTGATATTTTTTAATAATTCTCACATTCCTGCAAACCATAAAATGCAAGCATTCGGACAACAAACTGCTTGATTTCAAAGTTTTTCTTGACAATCTCTCAATTTTAAGGCATAATGATTAATGGAGCGTTATATGCATCGGGAGGTGTGGTATGGCAATTAGTTATAACAAATTATGGAAGCTCCTAATCGACAAAAAAATGAAGAAAAAGGATTTGCAGAAAGTTTCGGGTATCAGTTCATCTTCGGTTGCCAAGTTGGGTAGGAACGAAAATGTTAATACAGAGATACTCCAAAAAATATGTAACGCTTTGCACTGTGACATAAGCGACATAATGGAGATGGAAGATAACTCAAAAACTTAACGCGCCATCAAAAAACGCCTGCAGAAATAAAAATGTTAGGCGGATTGGAGAGACGCTTATGGCTGGAATGAAAACGGTTGATTTGTTTAGTGGGTGCGGAGGAATGTCACTGGGTTTTCAAAATGCAGGATTTGAAATCATTGCCGCTTTTGACAATTGGACACCAGCATCTGACGTATATCGTTTAAACTTTGACCACCCAATATATGAGCAAGACTTGTCGGATAAACGTGTCCACGAAACCATTAGGAAAATGAATGCTGACATTATTATTGGTGGGCCTCCCTGTCAGGATTTTTCGTCAGCAGGTCATCGCAATGTGGAACTTGGTAGAGCCGCCTTAACAACAACATTTTGTGACATCATAGTTAAGGCATTGCCGAAATACTTTGTTATGGAGAATGTTCCCGAAATTACGAAACGTGATATTTTAGAGGACACAATTAAAAAATTCAAAGTTGCTGGTTACGGGCTGACCGCTTATATTATAGACTCGAGTCTTTGCGGTGTCCCTCAAGTACGGAAACGTTATGTGCTGGTTGGCTGCCAAGGAGCCGAGGATGACTTCATGAAAGTTTATTTGGAAGAAGGCTACTCGGATGAACCGCTTACTATGCACGATTACTTTAAGAACGAACTTAAACTAGACCTTGGAGTGGAATATTATTTTCGTGTGCCTAGAAGCTACAGTCGGCGTGGCGTATTTAGCATATATGAGCCGTGTCAAACAATTAGAGGCGTAGACAGACCCATTCCAAGCGGATATACAGGGCATCCTTCTGACCCTGTAGAAATCGGACCCAAGGTTAGAGCATTGACTGTCCTTGAAAGAAGTTACATCCAAACTTTCCCAAAATCTTTCAAGTTTGAGGGAACAAAGACTAATTTGAATCAGATGATTGGCAATGCAGTACCTGTTAAACTTGCGGAATATATAGCCCGTGCCATCATCAAATATGATAATAAAAGCAAAGAGGGTGAAATGTCATGAAAGCTGTGGATTTGTTTTGCGGTTGCGGAGGAATGTCACTAGGATTCCAAAATGCAGGAATTGATATTCTGTCAGCTTACGACAACTGGGAGTCCGCCATCAATATTTACAGGGCGAACTTCAAGCACCCTATCCATAAGTTTGACATAGAAGAAGAGGGTATTGTAGAACACATTAAAAATTATACCCCTGACATAATTATCGGTGGCCCCCCTTGCCAAGACTTTTCTATAGCTGGTGGCAGAAATATGGGTACACGGGCTAATTTGACAATTCGATTCGCAAATATTGTTTGTGACCTTAAGCCTAAATGGTTTGTCATGGAGAATGTTTACAACATTGAACGGATGCCAGTTTTGCCAAAAGTAAAAAAGATTTTTAAAGAAGCGGGATATGGCATCACTATCCGAATTTTGAATGCGAGTTATTGCGGAGTTCCACAGGCTCGAAGGCGATATTTTATGATTGGCTTACTAGGTGCAGGGGATGATTTTATTGGTAGAGCATTGGATTTAAAGCAATCCAAAGTTCCCATGACTGTCCGTGACTACTTAGGCAACTCATTAAAAACACAATTCTACTATATGCATCCACGCAGTTATAACCGTAGAGGAGTGTTTACCATTGATGAGCCAAGCGCAACCATTAGGGGGGTTAATAGACCCATCCCTCAAAAATACAAAAAACACCATGGTGACAAAGCTGACCCTGCTGATGGGAATGTTAGAGAATTGACAGCAAAAGAACGTAGCTATATCCAGACCTTCCCTGAGAAATTTGTGTTTGAAGGCACAAAAACAGATGTAGAGCAAGCGATTGGAAATGCAGTTCCTATAAAACTAGCAGAATTCGTGGCTATGCGCATTTTGGAGTTCGAACTCCAGCAAGGAGAGGGATTTGAATGAAAATAAACTACGATGAGATTCAAAGCAATGTTAAGGCTCTAGGGAATCAAACAGATAACACCTCCTTTTTGGAGGGTTTTCTCTCTGCGTATAATTTTCCAAAAGCAACTTTTTCTCGCTTAAATCTCAGTTCGTTAGGCGGGGTGAATCGCGGGGTTTATATTCAAAATAAAATATATTTTCACCCAACAACTGCAATCAACATTTCTTCGGAGTTTAACATTCTCAAGAGAAATGACCTCAATAAAATTAATGCAGACTTCACAATTATTGCAAACGAAACGGATTTGATGGCATACGAGCGAGATTCTGGAGATGTGTTAAAAACAGAGAAAATTGACCTCTATCGACACATTGAGTTCTTTTTTCCGTTGCTTGGGAAAAAGAAAAGCACTGTGAGTGACCAGATTAAATCGGCTGATATGAAAGCGGCTGAGAAATTCGCACAATTATATCGCGTTGTTTTAATGGAAAATTCTGAGTGCGATAGTGATGTTGGTGAATTGGTTTGCCGTCTTCTTTTTTGTTGTTTTGTTGACAGCATTGGCGTTCTCACGAACGGTGGCTTGCACTCTTTTGTAACCAACTATACCGATGCAACAGGGGCAGATTTGGGTGGTTTTATAGACCATCTCTTTTTGGCGATGAACTCTAAAGAAAGAGAACACCTACCCGGATACTTCGCAAACGTAAAGTTTATTGACGAACGCCTGTTTAAGTCAAAGATAGTTCAGCTTTCATATAACCGAGAAGCTCGTAATTTAATTTTGGACTTGTTGGGATTAAACTGGTCGGAGATTAGCCCGGAAATGCTAGGTGGACTCATTCAGTCAATTGTGAGACCAGAAAGTATATCTAACGGCAACTACACATCAACTGCAAATATCCATAAAGTTATCGGTCCCCTATTTATGGATGAGTTGTATCGTGCATACGAGGAGATTGCGGGTAATAGCGATGATTGCTTGTCATTGCTAAATCGGGTTAGTAAGATTTCTGTGCTGGACCCTTCGTGTGGGGCTGGTAATTTTTTACTTGTTGCATACAAGGAGTTAAACAAACTGGCAAACCTACTATTGGACTCAATACCTGACCACAATAAACCATATTCTTTGCCTGTCGCAAATTTCCATGGCATAGATAGCGATTCGTTTTCGTCTGCTATCGCTCGGCTAGGATTTCTTTTTGTCGTATGTCAAGAAAAACACAATACCAACGAAAGTGCAGATACATGGATAACAGAGGCTATAGATGTTTTGTTTTTAAATACAATTGTCACTGCAAATGCTACGAGAATTAGCTGGGAAACGGTATGCAGTGGTGTTAATGAAACCTACATTATTGGAAATCCATCATATAGAGGGGGAAACAGAAAAACAGCTTCCCAAAAATCTGATATATCTCATGTATTTACTGGATACCGTGGATTTGCAAATTTAGACTATGCGGCTTGCTGGTTCATGCTTGCATCGAAATATATTCAAGCTAACGGTGGAGAGTTTGCTTTTGTGACAACTAATTCTTTAACGCAAGGTGAGCAGGTTCAGTTACTGTGGCCAAAATTATTTGAAAAAGGCGTACATATCAAGTTTGCCTATACGCCGTTCAAATGGAGAAATGATGCACGTAACAGGAATATGGTTACTGTTGTAGTAATTGGCGTTTCATCAAGAAAAAATTTATCAAAGCGTGAATTGTTTACGCCAACCGTTGTGTTTGAGCCACTTAGCATAAGTCCATATTTGGTTCCGGGCAATGTTATTGTAAAAGGCAAAGGCTCACCAATTAGCGATTTGCCAGAAATGCAAAAGGGGAATATGCCCTATGATAATGGAACACTATTATTAAACCGAAATGAAATGGTAGAAATTACTTCAAGCGACCAACGTGCGAGTAAGTTTGTGAGAAAAATAATTGGTGCTAAAGAATTTATCAGAGGCATTGACCGTTGGTGTTTATGGATACCTGATGCAGATTGTGAAGAAGCAATGGATATCCCTAAAATAAAAGCGCGAATTGATACCGTTCGAGATTGGAGATTTTCAAATAAAGAGGTTGCTGTAAAAAGACTTGCAGAGAAGCCTCACCAATTTCGAGAGATGCGTGAAGCGAAGCGGACTCAGTCGCTTATTGTCCCTGCCGTTTCATCCGAAAATTATGTGTATATCCCAATCGGATTTGTCAAAAAAGATACTGTGGCTACAAATCTTGTTTCAGTTATCTATGACTGTGAGCCATGGGTGTTTGGTGTCGTAGCTTCACAGATGCACAATGTTTGGGCTAAGACCTTCTGTGGGAGGCATGAAGAGCGACCTCGGTATTCGTTAGAATTGGGATATAATACTTTTCCTTTTCCAAAAATAACGCAAGAGCAGAAAAAGAGAATTTACCAATGCGTTCTTGGAATTATTGGGGTACGTGAACGTTACGCACCAAAGACACTTGCGGAGTTGTATAAAGCAGGACAAATGCCAGAAGATTTAATGGCGGCACACAGCCTATTAGATAAGGTTATTGAAAGCTGTTATCGTGATGAACCATTTGTTTCTGACCGAGACCGTTTGGGGTGTATGCTCGAACTTTACGATTCAATGGGAGGATAATTGCTATGGAAAATATAGTGAACATCAGCTACGAAGCTACAGGCGAAAGCACCAAACTCAACACGATGGGTATGCGTGAAATGCAAGCCCGTGCTTATGCCGCCCGTAAATCTCAATATCTCCTAATCAAGGCTCCCCCCGCCTCTGGCAAATCAAGAGCCTTAATGTTTATCGCTTTGGATAAACTCAAAGAGGGGGATGTAAAAAAAGTGATAGTCGCTGTCCCAGAGCGTTCCATCGGTAAATCGTTTCTATCGACAAATCTTACAAAAAACGGCTTTCATAGCGACTGGGAAGTTCCTGATAAATATAACCTCTGCGTACCCGGTGCAGACACAAGCAGTAGCAAGGTTAATTCTTTTGTTGAATTTTTGGATTCTACAGACGAAAATATTTTACTTTGTACACACGCAACACTTAGATTTGCATATGCCAGAGTCGGTGCGGACAAGTTTAAGAACTGCTTGGTAGCAGTGGATGAATTTCACCATGCTTCGGCTGATAGTGAGAATAAACTCGGAGAGTTGGTTCGTGCTTTGATGCTTCAGCAGAACGTCCAAATACTAGCTATGACTGGCTCGTATTTTCGTGGCGATGCCATCCCCGTTTTAATTGGTGAAGATGAAGCAAAATTTTACAAAGTGACCTATAACTATTACGAACAACTAAATGGGTACAAACACTTGAAGTCATTAGGCATCGGATTTCATTTTTATACAGGAAGATATACTGATGCGATTTCAGAAGTTTTGGATACCGACCTAAAAACAATACTTCATATCCCCAGCGTAAACTCAGGCGAATCAACCAAAGATAAATACATTGAAGTTGACACAATACTTGATGCTATTGGAGATATTGCAAGTGTCGAAGCCGAAACGAACATAATTAACGTTAGACGATACACAGATGGTAAAATTATCAAAGTTGCTGACTTGGTGAATGATAATGCGGTCGAGCGGGATAAGGTTATTTCATTTCTGAGAAATGTAAATAATGTGGACGATGTGGACTTGATTATCGCTCTTGGCATGGCGAAAGAAGGTTTCGATTGGCCGTTCTGCGAACACGCACTTACGGTTGGGTATCGCGGCTCTTTGACAGAGATTATTCAAATCGTTGGACGTTGTACGAGGGATAGCGATAATAAAACACATTCGCAATTTACAAACCTCATCGCCGAGCCTGCAGCAGAAAGAGAAGAAGTTGTAGAATCTGTGAATAATATGTTAAAGGCGATAACTGCATCTTTGCTTATGGAGCAGGTTCTAGCCCCAAACTTTAACTTCAAGCCTAAGAAAGCTGACTCTGACGAAGATGGCGAGGGAGGGAGGACGATTCGTGTTGGCGGTATGCGTGAGCCTTCAACCCAACGTGTGAAAAACATTATTGATTCTGACTTGACGGAGTTAAAAGCAAGTGTTTTACAAGACCCTGGAATAATAAAGTCCATCAGTGGTGAAATTGAGCCAGAAGTTGTAAATACGGTTTTGATACCCAAAATTATTCTCACTAAATACCCAGACCTTTCAAGTGATGAAGTTGAGGAAGTGAGACAACACTTAGTAACTGACATGGTTACACGCCATGCTACAATTGCGCAAGAGGGAAATAAGCGTTTCATTGAAATGGGTAAAAAGTTTGTTGACATTGAGGAACTAAGCATTGACCTCATTGACAAAATTAATCCATTTCAACAGGCGTTCGAGGTGTTATCAAAATCAATAACACCAAAGGTGCTAAAAGCAATTCAAGATTGCATCTCTGCATTTAAAGTTAGCATGACGGATGATGAAGCTGCTATCCTGTGGCCGAAAATCAACGAATTCGTGAAGGTTATGCGCCGCCACCCGTCTCTTGATGCCCTTGACCCACATGAACGAAGACTTGCCGAAGCGTTGGCATACATTAAACAAGTTAAGCGAGGGATGAATAATGGATGACGCCAAGCGCAAGCTAAAATTTCAAGAAATTTTTGACAGCGACAGTTTTGGGTTGCTTGATGTGAAGGAAACAAAGTCACAAGAACGAAGCGATGACGATATGCGCCTTATTGAGTGGTTTGGTGAAATCTCGCAATTCTATGAAGACAACCAGAGATTACCGAATGGCGATGGTGATGATATTGGCGAATACACTCTTGCCGCAAGATTAGATGGCTTTCGCCGTGACCCTAAGAAAGTTAAGGTATTGCTTGAATTTGACACGTATAATCTCCTAAATACGGAAGCAACTCCTTCCCTATCACTTGAAGAACTCTTAGCCGATGACCCTCTCGGTTTATTGGTTTCTGGTGATGAAAGCGATAGTATTTTTAAGCTGGCACACGTCAAGCCTACAGACAGAATACGTCCCGACTATATTGCCCGCCGCAAAATATGCAAGGATTTTGATATGTATAAGGACGCATTTAAGCGTATACATGAAGACCTTGCAACTGGGCGGCGCAAATTAGTGGTGTTCAATGGTCAAGATGATTTAGTTCAGGGCAAGTATTTTGTGTTGCGTGGAGTTGCTTTTTATTTGGAGGCAGATGCAGCAAACATGACAGAAAAAACTTATCAAGGCCAAGTTTATCGTAGGAAGGACGGCAGGACACGATGTATTTTTGACAATGGCACGGAGTCTACAATGCTGTTTCGTTCACTTACCAATGCAATGCGCATAGATGGCTTTGGCATAAGCGACATACAGAAAAATGATGATGGCACGCCAAAAATCGAACCAGATGATGTGCAAAATGGCTATATTTATGTCCTGAGAAGCCTCAGCCGTAATCCAAAGATTCGCCAACTGCGCAATCTTTATAAAATTGGTTACTGTAGCGGAGATGTCACAAATCGTATAAAAAATGCGGTGAATGAACCTACTTATTTAATGAGTGATGTTGAAGTGGTGCTTACTGCTAGATGCTATAATTTGGATGTTCCGTATCTTGAAGCAAATATCCACCGCTTTTTTAGTGAGTGCAATCTTTCTTTGGAGATAAGAGATGAACAGGGAAATAAATATATGCCCAGAGAGTGGTTTGTTGTTCCAATTGCAATCATTGAGGATGCAATACAGCTTATTGTAAAAAAAGAAATCGAACATTACCGTTATGACCCAGCTTTGAAGATGATAATTAAAACTGGGTAGCTGTTTAGGAAACCCTTTAAGTTTTCCTAAACCCTGTAAGTTTTCATATACCTTTTAAGTTTTCATAAAATCACCGTTAGGGGGTGTGCAAAAACCATGACAGCAGCCGTTGAAACACGGCGGGCAACCTCGCCAACCGAAAAATCCAGCCAAGCAAAAAGGCTCTCACGGCAAACCCATAACCGTAGAAAGCCCTTGTATTCAGCGGTTTTCGCCACCCTTGCAAGCAGACGGAAGGCAAAAACCGCCGCTTGGAATTGTATCAATAACCTAAAGATTATAGACCCATGCTGTGGCTCTGGCGGCATGTTTGTGCAATCCAGCGATTTTGTACGCAACCACGCTGGTAGCATCGGCAACCTATCCATCTACGGGCAGGATGCAAACCCCACCACCCGCAAAATGGCAATTATGAATCTTGCCATCCGCGGTATTGAGGCAGACCTTGGCGGCTATAACGCTGACACCTTCCATAACAACCTGCACCCAACCTTAAAAGCCGACTACATAATGGCCAATCCTCCTTTCAATCTCTCTGACTGGAATGGCGGTGCATTGAACGACGACCCGCGCTGGAAATATGGCTTGCCACCATCCGGCAACGCCAACTTTGCGTGGCTTCAACACATGATTCACCACCTGTCCCCGAATGGCAAGATGGGCGTGGTGCTGGCAAACGGCTCTCTGTCCTCCCAAAGCGGCGGCGAGGGCGATATTAGACGCAAAATTATCGAAAATGACTTGGTGGAAGGCATTGTCGCCATGCCAACACAGCTATTTTATACAACACAAATCCCCGTGTCGCTGTGGTTTATCAGCCGCAACAAAAAGCAAAAGGGCAAAACCTTATTTGTAGATGCCCGCAAAATGGGGACAATGATAAACCGCCGCTTGCGTGAAATGACTACAGAAGATATTGCAAAAATTGCGGATACATTCAAAGCATTTAATAATGGAACGCTTGAAGACGTGAAGGGATTTTGTGCTGCTGTCACGACAGAGGATATCACCAAGCAGGACTTTATCCTAACCCCCGGACGATATGTAGGTATTGAAGAGCAGAAAGATGATGGCGAGCCGTTTGAGGAGAAAATGGCGCGGCTGACAGGGGAATTGTCCGAGATGTTCAAGCGGTCGCATGAATTGGAGGATGAGATACGGAAGAGATTGGGGGCGATTGGGTTTGATATCTGATGAAACACGAGTTTCGCTTGCAAGCCTATGCTCCAAAATTGGAAGCGGTGCAACGCCTCGTGGTGGCAAAGAGGCTTACAAAGAATCTGGCATAGCTCTTATCAGAAGCCAGAATGTCCTTGACTTTGCATTTTCTGAGCAGGGACTAGCATTTATTGATGAGAAGCAAGCCGCACAACTTGATAATGTTGCTGTCCAGAGAGGTGATGTGTTGATAAACATTACTGGCGATTCCGTAGCTCGTGTTTGCCTTGCGCCAGAAGAATATTTGCCCGCAAGGGTAAATCAACACGTTGCGATTGTTCGCACCAAGCCAGAAAAAGCTGATGCGAAGTATATATTTTATTATCTGCAACTGAAGAAGGAGCACTTGCTGTCTTTGGCATCTTCGGGAGCTACACGAAACGCACTTACAAAAAAGATGCTTGAAGACCTTGAAGTTCCTAAGCTTTCGCTGTCAGAGCAAAAAAATATTTCCAACATTCTATCTGCATTGGATGATAAGATTGCTGAAAATAATAAGATAAATCATCATTTAGAGCAGATGACACAGGCGATTTTTAAGTCTTGGCTTGTGGATTTTGAGCCTTTCGGTGGTGTTATGTCCGCTGATTGTCATGAAGTCCCGCTTGGTGAGGTCGTGGAAATACGAACGAAGTCCCTCAGCCCTCAAAAACACCCCAATACTGTTCTGGAACATTATAGCATCCCCGCTTTTGATGAAAATCGGTTGCCTGTGTTTGAATCGGCATCGAAAGTCAAAAGCAACAAGTATATTTTGGATAAAGAGTGTTTCTTGATTTCTAAGCTAAACCCAAGTACAAAGCGTATTTGGAGACCATACTGCATTACCGAACACGCCGTGTGTTCTACAGAATTTATTGTATATCGGGCAAAAAATCCCTCACATAAGGATTTTTATTATTCAATTGTGGATAGCCCCTCGTTTACAGATTTTTTGCTGGCTCATGTCACGGGTTCTACTGGCAGTAGACAACGTGCAATTCCTAGTGACACACTGTCGTTTTCTGTCACAATGCCACCAGATGAGATTATCACTGACTTTTGTGATAATGTAAAAGGCATTTATGCGCGCATTGAACAGAATCATCTTGAGTGTAGCCAGCTTCGACAAATGCGGGACTTACTGCTGCCCCGTCTAATTTCTGGCGAAATATCCGTAGCCGCCCTCACCACTAAATGATGATTTAGCATTAAAACACAAAGGAGTGAAACATTATGCTGTTTGGAACGAGCTTGCTATTTCGAATCTCATACTTTTTCACTTCGTTTTTCCCAGCTTTGTTTTTGTTAAGTCTTAACTTTAGGAACGAGATGGAGTTTCATACACAGTATGAGAATTTCAATAATATTTTTGGTCTTCTGATATATTGGATGTATCCAATATTGACTTTGTGCTTCTCCATACTTGCAGCTAGGTATATATTGCGATATCTGATGAAGAGACAAAATGATAAAAGATTCGAAAGCAATAGCTGTGCTTTGAACTTTAATGCTAGACCCAAGAAATTTAAAGATGGGCTGGGATATATGATTGATGGTCATGCAGGCGTGAAGATAAATTCTGGGTTCATAGCTTTTGCAATATCGGTTGTTGCTCCATCGATTATACTAACACTTATTAATAATGGTCAGGCTTTCCCGCCATTGCTAGTTATATTTATGTTTTTCCTGCTACTAATGATGAGTAATGACGTATTTCCCAATATCATGTTACCGTTATTTGGGGTGCATTTGATGGTAACTCAAAGTGGATACAACATTTTTTACCTATCGAAGCAGGGGGACATTCTAAGTGGGGTAAAGCGACTTCATACCCTCGGCAACGCTGGCAGTTTATCAAAAACGTATATATTAAGCAATGATAGCCTTGACGATACCAGAATGGAGGACGAATAAATGTATAAATTTTACGCTGTAGGGTGGCAACCACAAGCACAGAATGTAGGGCAACTTGATAATTTTCGTCAGGCTCACTTTAATAGTGGCTTTGACGAATACATAGCTGCCCTTCAATTTCCAGGAACACAAGAAAGTCAAAACGCCACTGTTATCGAAAAATTCAAAACCGCCATTACTGGCTTAGAGAATACAGAAGCAAATGGCAATAACACCGAAGTGCCTTTTTACAGAACTATTACAGATAATCTTGCAATTGAAAAAGCTAGATGCGATAAAGTAACAGAGCAACTATCTCAAGAACTCAACCCTGTAAAGGATATTGAGAAAATAAGGTTGTATATCGCCACAGCAAAGGAAAACGATAGTGAGTACCGATTTTATATCAAGGCGTTACGGACAGCTAACTTAACTACGAGGTTTATCTTAACCGCCCTTGATGGAATAATCAACATTACTGATACTGAAGGCAAAGGCAAAGCCCTGCCATATGTTATTTGCTATGCAGAAAAAATTGAAAAGGACACCGTGGTGCAGTATGTTTTTAATGTTCAAGATTACGAGGCTATATTCGGGCTGAATGAATCGAAAATCAACTCCGCAAAATCAAATTGTGATAAATTTTTTTCTGATTATGGCAGAGAACCAGAGTATAAGGTTTCTGGTAGCTATACCGTCAAAGTTTCAAACGAAGAGAAGGAAAAAATAACAAACATCATCGAAAGTAAGCGGAAAATTGCAAATGCTTTAGCAAAATACAACAACGAGGCTTCGGATTATACTTGGGAGGCTGTAAAAGAAGCAAACAGCCTATCGGAACGATTTATGCAAACACCGTTTACTTTTGATGAAGATAAAAAAGAGATACTCCTAACAGCAGAGAGCTTTGAGGCTTGGGTTTCTGTTATTACCAACACAAAAAACTAGCAATAGCATCAGAACAATTTGAAGATAGGATTGCGGATAGGGCTGCAAAAACAAACGCCTAATGAAAATAGGAAACTAGGAGAGACATTATGACATTTGCCGAAGCAAACTACGAAAATGCCATACTGGAGCTATTCCGTGACACCCTGGGCTATAACCACATCTACGCCCCAGACCTAACCCGCGACTACTCCGAGCCGCTATATATGGATGAGCTATTGCCGGCCCTGCGCCGCATCAACCCAACCCTGCCGGAAGCCGCTATCACCGAAGCGGTTTATAAGCTATGCAATTTTGAAGGTGGTTCATTTGGGCAAAAGAATGTCCAATTTATGAAATACCTCCAGAACGGCGTAACTGTGGACTTTCACGATGGCAAGGAAAGACGGTCGCATTTGGTGTATTTGGTGGACTATCAGAATGTGGCCAACAATACATTCACCGTTGCCAACCAATGGACAATTACGGAAAACAGCGAAAAACGCCCAGATGTCATCGTTTTTCTAAACGGCATCCCTGTGGTTGTGGTTGAGCTAAAATCCCCTTCCCGTGAAAACACCGATGCGAGCGAGGCATTTTTGCAATTGCGCAATTATATGCACGAGGTGCCGTCTTTGTTTACATATAATGCCTCTTTGGTAATAAGCGATATGTTTATGTCCAAAGCCGGCACAATTACGGCTGATGAAGGGCGATTTATGCAATGGAAGACGGCTGATGGCAGCTATGAAAGCACCCAGTATGCGGATTATAATGTGTTTTTTGAGGGAATGTTTGACAAAGCTCGTTTTTTGGATATAACCAAAAACTTCATTTGCTTTTCCGGTGAGCATAAGATTCTTGGTGCGTATCATCAATATTTTGCTGTATGCAGGGCTGTGGAATCTACTGCTAAAGCCACCGCCACAGATGGCAAGGGCGGTGTTTTTTGGCATACACAAGGGAGCGGAAAGTCGCTTTCGATGGTGTTCTATGCCCAGCTTTTGCAAAGCACTCTAAATTCGCCGACCATTGTTGTGCTAACCGACCGAAACGACCTTGATGACCAGTTATTTGAGCAATTTGCCAAATGCGCTCCTTTTCTGCGCCAAGAGCCAGAGCAAGCAGAAAGCCGTGAAAATTTGCGAGAAAAGCTGGCTGGCAGAGAGGCGAACGGCATTATTTTCACCACCATACAAAAAATTGAGGACTATGATGCGCCGCTGTCCCAGCGCAGGAATATCATCGTTATGGCTGACGAAGCCCATCGCTCCCAGTTTGTTGATGAGAAGGTAACGGAAAAAGGCGAAATAAAAAAGTCTTTTGGGCTTATGCTTAGGGAGAGTTTGCCAAACGCCACATACATCGGCTTTACAGGCACACCTATTTCCAGAAAAGACCGCTCTACTATGGAGGTTTTTGGCGATTATATTGACATTTACGACATGACCCAAGCTGTAGAAGATGGCGCGACTCGACCTGTGTATTATGAAAGCCGTGTTATTCATCTCAAGCTGGAAGAGGATATTTTGCGGCTTATTGATGCTGAATATGACATCATGGCAAACAATGCTGATGAATACGCCATCGAAAAAAGCAAAAAAGAACTTGGAAAAATGGAATCTATCCTCGGTGCTGGGCAGACTATTGATGCGTTGTGTGGTGATATTATCGAACACTACGAGGATAGCCGCCAATATGAGCAAACTGGCAAAGCCATGATAGTTGCATATAATCGTGCCATTGCCATGAAAATATATGATACGCTCATACAACTTCGCCCGGAATGGACTGAAAAGGTGGGCGTTGTTATGACCGAAAGCAACAAAGACCCAGAAGAATGGCGGGGCATCATAGGCAACAAACGCCGCCGTGACGAGATGGCTAAGAAATTCAAAAGTAAGATGACCCGCTTAAAATAGCCATTGTTGTTGATATGTGGCTGACGGGTTTTGATGTGCCGCACCTTGCTACTATGTATGTTTACAAACCAATGTCTGGGCATAATTTGATACAAGCCATAGCCAGAGTTAATCGTGTGTACCAAGATAAAGAGGGCGGTTTGGTTGTGGATTATGTTGGTATAGCCTCGGCATTAAAGCAAGCTATGAACGACTATACCAACAGGGATAAAAATAATTATGGCGATACAGATATAGCCAAAACTGCCCTGCCGAAGTTTGTCGAAAAATTGGAAGTTTGTCGTGATTTATTCCACGGATATGACTACTCCAGCTTCATGAGCGATGCCGCTACCGATGGCATTCGTGCCAAAGCAATTACAGGCGGTGTAAACTTTATGGCTGGTGTAGAGAATGAGAAACAGCGCGAGGCGTTTATCAAAGAAGCTATGCTCCTTCGCCAAGCATTGTCCCTTTGTCGTTCATTGGTGACAGCCGAACAGAGATTTGAGGCGGCTTATTTTGAAACAGTCCGTACTTTACTGACCCGCATCACGGGCGAAGGCAAGCCCCTGTCGCTAAAAGAAATAAATGCCCGTATCAATGAATTATTAAAGGCAAGCATAAAGAGCGAAGGCATAATCAATTTGTTTTCTGATATTGACACAGGCTTTTCCCTGTTCGACCCCAAATTTCTGGACGAAATCTCCAAAATGAAGGAGCGTAACATTGCCATAGAAATGTTGAAAAAGCTCCTCGCAGAACAAGTGTCGCTCTATCGCAAAACTAACCTTGTGAAAAGTGAGAAGTTTTCTGATATGCTGTCTCGTGCCATGAAAGCCTATATAAACGGCATGATTTCCAATGAAGAAGTTATTGCCGAATTGATGCGAATGGCGAAAGAAATGGCAAACGCCCATGCCGAAGGCGATGCTCTGGGTTTAAGTTCAGAAGAATTGGCATTTTATGATGCCTTGACACACCCACAGGCTGTCAAAGACTTCTATGAAAACGATGTGCTTGTAGAAATGACCCGTGAACTCGCCGATATGCTACGCAAAAACCGTACCATCGACTAGCAGAAAAAGGAATCTGCGCGAGCCGGGATGCGGCGTATAGTTAAAAAGCTACTCAAGAAGTATAAATACCCGCCGGAGGGCATGGATGATGCTATTGCGATTGTGATTGTGATTGGGCAATGTGAGATGTGGGTGGATAGTTAAAAGCGAGAGAGATTATGGCATCATGTACCGAGAATATCATAGCATGGTTACTATTGGGCGTTACCCTCCTTGAGAAAATCCAACAATTCCTCTTTCGGGGTGTTCTCGACAATTTCTCTGCGCTCTTTTGTATAATCGCCATTACTACCGTCAATATGCGAGGTGTCAAAGTGATTGTTGCTACAGCTAATATCAAAATATTCCTTTGCTATTTCATCCATGCGATACCTCCGATTCTGCTAAAACAATTATATCACAAAACAAATAAGCTGTCGCTATATTTTTAGCGACAGACTTAAATTTTAATCGCGATGTGCCCCTCAATGGATTCTTTTCATTAATCACTTACATTTAACGTGTATTTAACCGAAACTCTTGCGTAAGCCCGCAATTATGAGGAATAGCGGGTTTGCAGCCTCTCGCTTACAGTAACGGTGCATCTATACATAACTACGTGAAATATCAAGCATTTCACCTATTTCCCTTTGAGTAACCTCTTGACCAAACTTTAAGCCATAGCGCATCTCAACAATTTCCCTTTCCCTGTCATTTAACACTTGCGCCAGCTTGTCGTAAAGAAACTTAACTTGAATCTTTAAGGCCACTATATTAGAAAGCTCCTCCGAATCATCGGCCAATTTATCCTCAAAAGTAATTTTGTTGCCTTCCTTGTCTGTTCCAATGGGGTCTTGAATGGATATGTCCCCTTGAAACTTCTTTGTTGTTCTTAGATGCATTCGTATTTCGTTTGCTATCGTATATAAAAGGTAACGCATTTTCATCATCGGGTGAATTGGATAGAAATCGCTCATAGAGGGATTCTCCGTCTATCCTATTCACCCAATAGAAAAATATGAGCTTGTTCTCCATCCCACACTATGCGCTCTATGGTTGATTTTAGCAACTCTCTCTTTTCAACAGCGGTGGCTGTATCCATAGTGTCCTTTAATTTTTTTAAGGTGTCTACTACGGCTTTAGTTTGGCTTTCGTAGTCAGAGTAGATTGCATTGTTGAGGGCGGCTTTTTCTATTTCATTTTCTAATTGTTTGCATTGCTCGGCAAGTACATTTATTCTTTGGCGTGTAAGCTCGACAAAAGTGTCTTGCTCATTGTTATTATCTGTGCTCAACGCATCTAGTAGTTTATCAATCTGCTTGCGCTTTGTTTCTAGTTCCGACTCCAATAATCCTAATTTATCATTCTCGGATTCTTTTTTATTCGCCAGACGTACTTTGAGTTCTTGCAAGCTCTTGTGGATTGAGGAATCCTCTTTTTCATATTCCGTAAGCATACTCAAAATCATTTTGTCAATAACTGCCCCGTTGGCATTTTCCATATCGCACCGTGCTTTTGATGAGCGCTCTTTAAGTGTGCATATGTAGTAATATGGAACAATACCATCTTTGCTTTTGCGGCTTGTATGTATATGAGGACGCATGAAGTTATTGCATTTTCCGCAAGTCAACAACCCTGATAAAAGTGCTTCTGACTTATACGGCGTTCTTACAACAGACTTGCTTTTTGCTCGTTTTGCATCCAGTATATGTTGTATCTTCACCCAAATGTCAGGTTGTATAACGCCTTCGTGCTTACCAACCGCTATCATCCAGTCCGCTATTTCGTTTTTTGTTTGTCGGTCTTTACCGCTACTTGTGCGGTTGTATGGCATAAATCCGTGCCCGCCGTCCAATTCGCTATCCTCAAAGCAAATGTCTGCACCCATTTCCCTAAAATATTCTGCAACTTCTTGTCCCGCTATGCAATAGACAGGGTTACGCAAAATGTCTTTTATGGATATGTTGGTAAAATCATTTCCATTTTTGGTGCGGATATTATTGCTGACAAGATAACGCATTGTACCTGATACGGATTGGAGTTCCGTAAACTTCTGATAAATAAATTCTACAAGTTCCATTTCTTTTTTTACAGGCACTAACTTAAACGCTGAACGGGTTTTGCCTTCTACATCGACCCGCTCCTCTTTGGATGACTTAAATCCGGTTGGGGTGTGTCCGCCCAGCCAACGCCCCGAACGTGCCAAAAGGTGCATATTATCACGAATACGCTCGGCAGTAACTTCACGCTCCATTTGCGCAAAAACAGACACCATGCCCATCATAGCACGACCAGCAGGGGTGGTGGTGTCATAGGTTTCACCTGCACACAAAAAGTCCACCCTATGTTTTTCAAAGGTTTCGTATGTTCGAGCAAAATCACCCACATTGCGGCTTATGCGGTCGAGTTTATAGCATATTACACAGTTAATTTCACCAGCTTTGACCGCCGCCAGCATCTTCTGAAATTCTGGGCGAGCGGTATTTTTGCCAGAAAAGCCTTCATCTTCATAAACGATAATTTTTGCATCGCTTTCAGAAATATTTTTCACACTCAAATATTGAACTGCTCGCGTGCGGCACATCTCTATTTGGTTGGCAATGCTATCGCCTTTACCTGTAAATTTCGACTTACGGCTGTATATGGCTATTATCATCTACTCACCTCTGCGCACCGCGATAAACTCATCTATATCCTGTACAATGTACTGATGCCCATAGCTGTGAAGTACATCATAAAATTCTCGTATATAATCAAGGACGCCATACCTCTTAAACAAGTGCAACGTATCCTTGCCGCTCATGTTATGTTTATACTTATATCTTTCCAAACAAAATGCCTTGAATTGAATAATTTCCGCCATATTGCACCTCCTTGCTAATATTCAGGCAACTCCAACTTCCCCGTGGATTTTTCTGCTCGGTATAAATCAAAGAGAGTCAGGACACTAAATGTCCATACCTTAGTTTCCTCTTTTTCAAGATTAGCATACAATTCAGAGTTATATAAGGCTTCAAATGCTTCATCTTCATGAAGTCCATTCTCCTCTGCAATCTTACCTACCAATCCGCCAATAATCACAGGTAAAATAGCTGCAAACTTTTCTTTATCCATAATCAACCTCCGATCATTTCATGGCGAATGTACTTGCAAAATTGCAAAGATGCCTCTGTGTGAAACAGGATTTGACTATACAACTTTTGAACTTTTAGGCGTTTTATTGCTTCGTCTTTGTCAAGTAGCCCTTGTTCATATAGGGCTACAGCCGTATATACAACATCATTTGCAACAGGGCCAATGGCTATATCATAAGGCATATCAGGGGTGCGACCACTTCTATTTGAGCATATAAAATCAAGCCATTTTTCATCAGGTTCTACAAAGCTAACGATTCGCAATTGCCGCTTGGCATCCTCTTGCGCAAACTCATATTCGGTGATAAAGCGCGAATCTGTATTTCTTCTAACTGCAACTCTCTCAGCCCATCGCATAGACTGTTCCCGGTTATAAGTGGCATAGAATCCACTACCAAAGTCCAATGTGCGCCCACTATTGAAAATCTTCGGCTCTTGTACAGGAACTGTGCTTCCATGGTAAATTATCATCAAGCCACCCCTTTCAATACCATTATAGCGTTCACGCCAACTCGGGTCAAGATATTCTCTATTATGCTTTGCGTGATTTAGACATCGGTTCATTGAATTCAGGGCGTTATGTCCGAACTCAAATATTTTACCAAACTATCCAAAGGCATACCCATAACAAAACCTCTAACTGACGAGCTTTTTCCATCAAGAACACTAAAAATGCAACTTGGGCAGCTCATCATGGATATATGTGACGCCATCTCTTTTCTACTTGGATAATTAGTTGATTTTATCGTTTCGATTTCGCTCTCGATGTTTGTTGATAAACTTTTCAAGTTTTCCACGCATTTCTGCAAATATCGGCTCATGTTCGGGGAAATAGCTCAGTACCTCATCGACTTCACCGGAGCGTATGATATTAACTACATTCTTTTCGGTTGTGCAATTACCTAACGTGTAGTGCAGTTTAATATACAGCGGCGATTTCACTTTTATGCGGTGGTAGAATTTATCAACAACCACAAAACCTTCATGATATTGACTTAAGTTTTCCGTTGCCTCTATGACTTTTTGAATTGAGGATAAGGCATAGGTTTTTGGCTTTTCTACGCCAATGCAAATATCTAATTCTTGTAAACTGGAATTATTGCGCGTGCCTGTGTGATAGAGTTTGGTTTCTAAATGCGGAATGACCACTTGTGTTTTGGGCGAAATCAACTCAAATAGATAGGTGCATTGTATGTCAAGGATATTATAATTTAAATTTGACTGTTTTCTTGCTTTTTCGAATACATCAAAATAAGAGCTACTATCACTTCCGACGATTGCGTCAGCGGCATCTATATTTCCACTGGTTGAAACCTGCCACTTTCCATCATGAAACCAAACCTTTATCAGCGACCCATCTATTTTCTCAACAACACGAGCAGAAGACCAGTCAATATCATCAGCATAAGCCTCTCCGAAGTTTGCGAATTTGAAGAATGGAACACATACAGGTGCATAGTTATCGCCTTCATCTAAGATTATGCCACGGCACTCTCTGACGAGTTTAATGCTGAAGTCCGAAGTGCAGCCAAGACCCCGTTGTGTGTATTTGAGAAGAACGTAGCCGTCTTTGCGCTTGGTGTGTATGTAGAATGGTGGTCGAGAGAGAAGCTCCTCCCAGTTCGGATTCGTTTTGATAAAATTATTTATTTCGAGCATGGGATTCGCCTCCTTTGCATGCGTTGGATTGGCATTTTTTGATAGTTTAATTGTATCATGTTGTGTTGTTCGATACAAGTGATTATGTCAAAGCAAGATTGGAAATCAATTTTGCTCGAGCTATGTTTGCTTGAAATGATGCGGATTTGCTGTGTTGTCTGCACGTTTTCCTGATGTCAGGAAAACGATGGAGATACCAAAATCTGTAACAAAACAAATTAAGGAATCGCTATGCCTATTTGGTTGTGCAAAATGGTGATTCTTGTAAAGAGGTTATTGCCTCGGGGTGAGTCAGCTTTGGCGTGGTTTTGATTCTGTCTTGATGGCATCATTTGAGTATAAATAGCTTCTGTCTAGTTGTTTGCTATCCAAATAATAAACCTAATGGCAATATAGGGAAGACCAGCAGATAGGAATACCAAAGCACCTTTGTGTTTATGAATATCAAAATATTTTCTGACAGCCCACTCCCGTTCTTTTTTCTCTTTTTCCTTATCTTCACTTTTTGGCCTACGACCGTTTAAATGCCTCAAATCTGCAATTGACTCATCATTTTGACTTAAGTAAAGAAACGCTCTTATCGTTTTATAAAATAGGTAAAGTGCGACTAGTTGGGAAGTGAGCATCATAATTTCTAATATGTAACCATCATAAATTATAAATTCATAAAACTCTCCCAAGAATTTAATGAAATGGAAACCTGGGCTAGAAATGCTATGGGATTGTAAAAAATACCTAAATCCTCTAAAAATACAGAATACTTATCTAAATATTGAATCATTCCGTTATATAGAACAAACATTGATCCTATTGAAAAAGCTATATGTATCAACATATTTATGGCACGACCAAAATCGCCAAAAAATACAAAATTTGTTTGAATATAGTTGATACTATCTTGCTTATGGGCTATATGCTTCACTATTACAATCACTAAACATATAGTCGCAGATGAAGACAAAATCCAAAACAAGAATTGGGGCTGAAAAATGTATATTACGACAGCAAATATTGAAAAAATAATTTTTATAATCAAACTCACAGACTTATGAGTGGTATTTTCAAAGTTATTCGCAACACCAAATAAGCCTCTAATCCAAGAAAAAATATCCACTATGTCGCTCCTTTCAAAGCTCTACTTAGATTTATACAATTCTTGCAACTCATTTTGTATTTTGAGGTTCCGATTTTAGATCTTCAACGTTATTTTGGTGTATACACGCACAACTTTCTCGCTAATGCAGAAAAGACTTAAGAGTCCGCTTTCGTTACCGAGGCACTATTAAGCGATTATGCCAAAACAGGATTCGTGATTAATATCGCCTCTGAGCTATGCTCGCTTGTAATGATAGCGGATTTGCTGTGCCTTAACATTTTCCTGAGGTCAGGAAAACGATAGAGATGCCAAAACCTGTAGCAAAACAAATTATAGGCTACAAGTTAACCCGCTATGCATGTTATCTGATTGTGCAAAATGGCAATCCTCGTAAAGAGATTCTTTGAAATACTTCTTGACCTAGCGCTTTCATTGGTTCTTGAAAGTCTTGTTTGTATCTATCTTTATTAGCTTCAAACCAAGCTTTGTTGTTGTTTAGGCGAAGATTCCACATAAAATCAATTGTTTCCGGTGTGAAGCCTTTAAATATTTAAGTTCTCCTTTGTGTGGTGAATTTTTTTCGATATGAAAACACCCAGGAGCGAGTGCATCAATCTAAAGCGTACCATCCTCGACTCTCATAATACCGTCAACATCCCTCATGCCATGCAAAATGCGATAGATTTTAATAACCCCTCCGCCTTCATCAACATGATAAAATAAACGATACTTATAAGGTAAAACCATATGACGAAAGTAAGGGTCATCTTCGTAGGCAGAAAACATGAATGGGTGACGCAGCAAAGTTTCTGTCAATTTTTCAATGCTGTCTGCAAATTTATCGGCAGCAGCAGGGCTATGCTCATATAGGTAAGCATCAATCTCTAAAATATCAGTTTTTGTTGATGGCAGATACTCAAGTCTATATACTAATTCCTCGCCTCTCTTTGTGCCTTGAGGCTTGTCATTACGTCGTCATGCGAAGACCATTTGGTGTTAGGGTTGGATGCTTCTTGTTTGGCTTTTTCTAGCTCTGCCATGATGTAGCTTCTATGAGCGGTTTCACGATAAGCTCTTTCGGTTTGTAGATTAAATGGGATTCTTTCTTCTCGTACTATGGTTCTGAGCAACAAATCCACAGCAGTAGTTAAATCCATCCCAATTTCGCCTAATATTTTTTGTGCATTTTGCTTTATTTCACTATCTACATTTACGGATATTCTTGCTGTTGACATTGTATCAGCTCCTCAACTTTTTTAATCTATCACAAAGTTCATTTTTGACCGCATATTTCATATCTTCATTATACACCTATTATGTGCATAATGTCAACATGAAATTCGTGATTTTGAAACTTAATTCGTACTCCTGTTTTGTGATCTTGAAATTTAGGTATTTTCAAATAAGCAAGCCGTCGCATCCAAAGTGGATAAGAGAGATCCAAGGTAGGATTGAGTGTAAATGCAGTGGACTTGATTTATAGGTATAATTTATTGTCTAATCGTTATGTAATTGTTATATAGAATCATACAACAAAAACCGCTAAAAAACAAACTTTTAGCGGTTTTTGCAATGCAATAACAACTGTCTAAAAACAAACAAACTCCCCATCTTCAAAAAACACAACTTCACTACCATCTTCACCAATCCCAACAATCCTCAAATCAGGCGTTCCGAACATGAAGTCAACATGCACCAAAGAATCATTAGCACCGGCGGCTATTAGTTCTTCTTTGGTCATATCAGTACCACCAACAAGATTTTTAGGGTAGGATTTGCCCAATGCAAGATGAGCCGAAGCATTTTCATCAAACAGGGTATTGTAGAATAATACGCCCATTTGACTAATGGGGGAGGAATTAGTTACAATAGCAATTTCCCCAAGATAGCTTGCACCTTCATCTGTTTCAAAGATGTTAGTTAGGATTTCTCTGTTTTTGTCGGCACGATAATCCACAACCTTGCCATCCTTAAATTCAAACTCAAAATCCTCTATGAGATTACCTTGATAAGACAGCGGCATAGATGCAACTACTTTGCCCTCGGCAAAGTTGCGGTTTGGCATAGTAAAAACTTCTTCTGTGGGCATATTGGGAAAGAAATTCAAACCATCTTTAGCCAAACTTCCACCGCCAGTCCAACAATGATTTTTGGGCAAGCCTATTGTTAAATCAGTTCCAAGTCCTGTAGTGATGCGCAGGGATGAGAACTGCTGCTCATTAAGATAATCCAACCTCTCAACAAAGTTCTGTTTATGCTCCGCCCAATCAGCAATAGGGTCATCACCGTCAGCTCTGGCGGCTTTAAGGATTAGTTCCATCAGCTTATCTATGGCTTCTGTTTCGGGCAACTCTGGAAACACTTTTTTAGCCCATGAAAGAGAGGGCAAAGCGCATACCGACCACCGCAAAGCACCTTTCATAGTTAGCTCCGAATGTTCTTTTGTGGCTTCACGAGCAACTTTAGAAAATCTCTTAATCCTGTCAGTATCTACCCCTGCCAATAAATCAGGGTCTGCTGAATAGATTGAAAGGTAAACAGCATCTTTATCATCAAAATGCTTATATCTGTCAGTCATCCATTGAGGGTAGCTATCAAACACTTCATCTGCCGCACGAAGATATTTCATTCGTCCAGTAACTTCATCCGACCATAAAATGACTACCTCTGATGCACCTGCATTGTAAGCACAATTAGCAACCATGCGGGCAAAGTCAGCATCTCCAACATCGCTACTAACTGCCACCAATTGACCTTCTTGCACATTACCTCCGGCACGCACCAATAAATTGGCGTACTTTTCGAGGTTGGGATTTTTCATAAAAACTACCACTCTCCTTAAATTCTTCTTTTTATGGGTTAGCGTTGAATTTGCTATTAGCTAACTATTATCAAAACTATCACAGGTCACAATATCACCAATATCATATAGCTGGAATAAATCCGAGGATACAACAAAAACTCTATCAACCTCAATTTTCTCACTTTCTTCAAGATAGTGTCCAACTATATGCAAACGATACTGCGTATACATCATAAAAAATGACATCCCTCTAAGGTGGCGGACGTCTTTATCCGACACCTCTCCAACAAATGAGGGATTGTTTAGTATCGCATTACTTTCGTTTCTATTTCTATGCTCATATAGCGATAATGGGATAGTGACAACTACCAGTATTAAGAGCACGATAATAACTATGATGTAATCTTTATCGAATGCTTTAACAAAAACCGGCCTCAAATAACTCCTCCTTGATATTATTAGTTTTCTCCGCTACTAGCCATTGCTCAAGATTTTATCTACGCAATCCCTACAAGCATCTTTACCGTTAATGGTTATTGCAGCCTCTGCCTTACCGCAGAAAACGCACTTTGGCCCATTCCACTTTCCGCCGAGTGTTAGCATGACCTTGCCATCTTGCTCGTCGACGGCTATTGAGAGAGAATCTCTGATGTCCCATCCAAGTTTTTTTCTAATCTCAATCGGAAGCACAACTCTTCCTAGCTCATCAAGGCTGCGAGCAATACCTGTTTCCTTCATAGTTTTTCCTCCTTTTGTAAATCATCATCATGTTATTTGAAATCATGCCCCTACCAAAATGGGCAGGGGCATAAGGTCGCCGCCCCTTGCCTTTTTACCACCAAGGCGGGAAACGATTGAATGGGACGATTGTTGCGCATAGCTCACAAACCGCTGCGGCACATTCGTACAACTTGATTGTTACTTCATTGATAAGTTCATACAACATAAGTAATTCACTCCTTTATAGAATATTTATGTTAAGGGCAAAGCCCAAAACACCGAGGTTAAATGCTGCTTTAGCACAAGTAAGGCTTGATTTTAGGCATCTACATGACAATAGGTCTGCAAGCAATATTTATCCTGCAACCTTTAATGTTTGGGTGAAACTATCAGCTCTAATTAGGCTGATTGTTATGTTTGTGTTTCTTCGCATTTGGCTGATGATTGCGTCCTTTTTCACCCTAAAATCTGGGTTCTCTGTATCGAAAACTTCGTTTTCAATGTAGGTTTTAATGTCAAGGCTAAAGTTTGGTTTTGTCCTAATTTCAGTGTCGGTGCTATTGCTAATCCTGGGCTGGTAGGTAATCTCAACACATACTGATTTTTTAGATTGTAATTTAGCCTCGTATATTGCGCTTTCGATAAAATCGTTGATGATGGTGTATAGGTCATAGTTGTTTAGGTTTATCTCACTAACATCGCCACTAGCTGAACTTTCGATATTTTGGGGACTTACAGATATGTCAATGGTAATTCCTAGTTTTTCTCCTGAATAGGCAAGCTCATATAGCAGGGCTTGTAAGATGGGGTTTTCAATTGTTTGGATGGTCTTCACAGCGTTATGCAATGGAGCTACTAAAACACCATCGGTTGCACTTTTGCCATCGTGCCTATCGCTAGACAAAGCAGAATACTCATATTTTGCAATAGTCCGCTGTGCCCAATGTGATACGGTTATCAGATTACTGTTATGTACAGCTATCTGCTTTTCAAGAGATACGGAATATTCCCTGTAGATTGTGAATATCACGGCTGTAGTCAATAGCACCAAGGCCAGTAGCGAGTAATCTGCCATTCCCAGCACATCAAAAAACATGGGGAAAAACAAATTGAAAAATGCGATAAAGAACAACTTCGCACCAATGTCTATGAGCAAGAGCCTCTTGCTCATGTCTTTTCTGAATACAACGTAGGCATATTTTCTAATCAGCAACGCAACCGCTAAATGAACCAACGACAGTGCTGATACGAAGATAACAGAATCTCCAATACGTGCATCAGGGAAGATAACGAACGTAATTCCGCCTGTGAATGCGATAATCCATTGAAAAGCTACCAATATAGTTAATGCAGAACTAAACCCCTTAAGGTAGCCATAAACTTTTGCCTTAACCATACCCGAGCCCACAAACGCACTTCTGCCGATAAATGCAGTCGTTACTGCCAAAAAGACATAGTTGGCGTAAACCTCCCATTCATTTGCGGTAAATATCAAGTCCACGGCAAAGATGATGGTGAAGTAGACAAGGCACTTAATTTTTTTACTGCCGAAACCTTTTGAGCCTAACAATCGGATTGTATTATTAGAATTGGAGGCATAGGCATTGTTGGCTAAGAACCCCGACACAATTATAAAATATGAAAGGGATGAAGCAACCGACTTCATCATGTCTAATACTTCCAATTCATCACCGCCTTTTTGTGATATAGCGAGCACGGACAGCTATGGTTGTTGTCAAAATGCAGGATATAAAATCCTTGCTGTTTTTCGATGCGCTTAACCCTTGTCATATTTGCGATAAATCCCTTATGGCATTGGACGAAGCCGCCATCCAATCTATCGAGTACATCTCGTAAGCCACTCTTAAATGTAGATATGCCGCCTGCGAACACAACGCAGGTTTTATGGGTACCTTTCACTTTTTCAAAGTAAAAGATGTCTGAGAGGCGGATTTTTAGTATTTCTTCTCGGTTTTCTACATGAAAAAAATCGTCGGATGATTTTGAGTGGGTGTTGCGTGAGAGGTCTGTTCGCACATCCTCTTGCATTTGTTCGTTGGGATTGTCTTCGGCAATAGCGGGATGGTTTTTATATTCAAAACCTTTTGTTTCTAACGAAAACATTAGGACTGTCGTTAAATCCATCAGATAAAGTACGGCTATTACGGTATTTTCCATCTTGGCTTTGGTTAGTAAGTTTTGCGGTATTTCTAGCACATTCCTTTTGTTTAGCGAAATCGTTATGCCGCTACTGTCCTTAATAATGCCTTGGGTGATATCGGAGGTAATAGTTATTGAGCCATCGTTTGCCGTGATATAAGCCGTGCATCCTTCACGCTCGCCAAAGCTGCTGATGCGGCTCATACAATCAGGGATTATAATTATGCCGTTTTCGCTATTTTCGTATTGAGTCACAAAGACTGTTTCTTTGCGAAGGTATCTCATTTCATCACATCCTAGGGCATTGCTTCATAACTAATGCGGTAGGCACCCGCATAGACAGCCGAGTTGCTTTTTATGGTCGTTCTCATGTGTTTTATGAGCAATAGCAAATTATAGCTCTCCAGTATGATAAACTGAGACATAAAGGTTCACATAAATCATTATAACCCATTTGAGTAGTAACGTCAAGACAAATGGGCAATATTTTATTATTCAGATGGGTGGTATGATATTCTTGTAGGAGGGGGTAGTTTTATGGACGTGAATAAGCGCATAAAGGACTTTATGGAAAAAAGAAATTGGACTGAATATAAACTGACTAAAGAAGCTAAATTACCGCCTTCGACGGTTGCAAACTTATTTAAGAGAAATACGATCCCCAGCATACCGACGCTTGAGGCTATTTGCTCAGCCTTTGGAATTACACTTTCCCAATTTTTCGGTGATGAATATAGCGTGAAGTTAAGCGAAGAGCAAAAGGAGCTGTTTGATAGATGGATAACTTTGTCAGAGGAGCAAAAATTACTTTTGCTTGAGTTGGTTAAAAATCTTAAATAAATCAAATGAAATAATAAAGATGTGTGGTGTAATTATTATGAATGTTCTGGAGCGGATTGCCGAACTCCGAAGCGCAAGAGGATGGTCAATACACAAACTCTCAAAAGAAGCAGACTTAAATCAGTCTACTGTTAATAATTTATTTGAAAGAAATAATTTACCCACCTTGCCAACACTTGAAAAACTTTGTGCTGCTTTCGGTATCTCCTTGGCTGAATTTTTCAGTGAGTATACAGAACAAGTCTTGACCGATGAACAGAAATCGTTGCTTAAAGAATGGGATAAATTGACAATAGAGCAAAAGAAAAATTTATTGCCTTTACTTACACTAAAATCCCCTTGAAAAAGTAACAATTCCACGATACAATAACCTTATGAGCTATGACATCAAATTCAGAAAGCGGGCAATTGAATATCACGAAGAGGGAAACTCGATTAGGGCGACAGCAAAGACTTTTGGTATATCACCAAATACTTTCAACACTTGGTTGCAGAAACATCGCAAGGAAGGTGAATTAAACCGTAAATATCGCAACTATGAAGGTAAAATAAGCGAAGATACCTTGCTTGAATATCTTAATGAGCATCCTGATGCCTACCAGTCGGAAATGGCAGAACACTTTGGAAGTAGTCAATCTACAGTCCATCGCACCATGAAGCGTCACGGCATAACCCGCAAAAAAAGAAGAGAAGGTACAGGGAGCAATGCCCCAAAAGAGTAGCCGAATATATATCCCAAATATCTTCTATACCCAAAGAGCGTGTTGTTTATGTGGATGAAACAGGCATTGATACCTTTGTGTATCGTGAATATGCCTACGCTAAGCGAGGTGATAAAGTTCCCCAACTTGTTTCGGGCAAGAAGTATAAGCGTGTCGGTATAGTTGCAGCACTTATGAACAAGAAGATAATATCACCCTTGCAGTATGATGGAGCAATGGATTCGACTCTATTCGAGTTGTGGTTTGAGCAATGCCTAATCCCCGAACTTCCCCCTAATTCCGTTATCGTAATGGACAATGCCTCTTTCCATAGAAAAAGCAGGCTTATTCCGTTTGCTCAAAGCTCGGGTCATAACATGATCTTTCTGCCACCATACAGCCCAGACTTTAACAAAATCGAACACGTATGGTCTTGGCTAAAGAATAAGTTGAAGAAAGTGATTACTGAGTTTGAGTGTTTTGATGATGCTTTGTGTTACTGTTTTAGGTGGATATGAGTATATCAGAAATATAGAATAAGGTGCAACTAAAAATAAGATATATAGCCTACTGCACTGATCTTAGTAGGCTATATATCTTATTTTGAAAATCTTACATTGATTTTCTATTTGTATAATCTTTAAAACTTCCACAGACATCGGAATTCTTTGTCTTGGCATAAAAACACCCCAAAAACAGCTTGTTGCTTTAGGGTGCGGGCTTGCTATTCGTATCTCTGCAATATTTTGAAATAGACATTTAAGATTTTCCGCATAACATAAAATCATTCCCGCCATGCTTAAAAACCAAAATAATATGTACATTTCTATGAGTAATGTAAAATTACTTCTGATTTCTACAAGCATACCACAATAAACACAAACTACCCATCAACACATCAATCAACGAATAAGAATGCTCAAAATCTCACCAACATACATCGTATGGTAATCCTTTTGCGGATAGACCTTATCCATCAAAACTTTATCGATAAAACCATCTTCTAATATAGGGGATTGATAAATTTTTCGGCATATAAGCACCAACTTGGCTTCTTCGAAATAGGTAGTCCCTTGGTCAAACACAGGCGTAATCCCTACTCTTGCAACTTTATCTTCATCGCGCCCCGAAACCTTGCCTAAATACGCCAAAGTCTCTTTGAAATCGGAGGGTAAAACAGACACTGTGAAGATATCATTGCTATTCATAAATTCAAATGTAAAACGCTGGGGGCGTACATAGGTAACAAATGTAGGTTTGCCTCCGCCAATGCCCCAGATAGAGCCGATATGCCCCCATGATATTGTCATGGTGTTAAATCCGCTTTCTTTGCTTCCAGCAGTTAGAAGTGGCCACTCATCCGAAAGTGTGGTTATTGGGTTTAGGTGTAATTTCTTTGGGTTGATTTGTTTGAAGCTCATAGGATACCCCCGTGATAGTTAGTTCAAACCATGGTGATTGTAGTGTTTATTTTAGGCTATGTATATTTTTATCTTGGCACTTGGTTTATGGGTAATGTGTTGTTCTATATCGACTCACGCCTTCACAGTTTATACATAATGCGTTACTGGGAAGTGTACAAAAACTTCCCAAGCACCTGCACCTTCTGCATCGGAGGCATGATACGGAATATTTGCAACGACAAAGTTCGTACTTGCCGACGAACGGTATCTTCTAAATATGAGATTCAAATGCACGCTTTCGCCCGCGAGCACACAGCGTGTGCCTGCAATAATCAAAAGTGATAGATTGTATATCGCTCAGAATGCACCATATCATTAGGCTCCATTTTGTAAATAGATTCAAAATGAGCCCGATCCTCGTCAGTGATTGTGCAAAATATCTTTCCATAATATTGGCATACATCGCTTAAAAAATCACTCCGCAACTGGAGTCTCGTACCATGCGATAGTTTTTCTCGGCTATAAAATTCAGTTGGATAACCTTCTTGCCACACTTCATACTTACCTACAATTTCATCTTTATCATTAACGATACTCATATCTTTGAACGATAAACCGAAATCATTCATAATTAAAGAGCTTACAGAGGCAATGTCTAAGTGACCTAAAAAAGCTATGGAATTAGCGTGTGTTGCCAAAAGCGACATACATTCAATCGTATTAAGTGAATGCACATATCCTCTGGTGCTCAGTTCTGCTTGAGCTTGTTCTATCGTTAAAGATTCGAAAAGAGGAGGAAGAATTCTCTCAACAAAAAGATCCAAATCCTTTATTTTATCTACTCCTCCATATAGTTGCTGTGGAATCAAAAATCCACGTAAAGACAATAGCTGCCTAAACGGAACATTGTACTCTTCTTCGTAAGCCATTGTACGCTTTTCAAATACTGTCACCCAATCGACTTCATCTTTCTTTATTGTGCCAATCTCTAAAGATTTGGATTTGCTTAACTCATCAAACCAAATTTCCTTTCCGAGTACATTAAGTGGTTCTATATCTAATGGTCGTGGTAGCGGGTCTTGCAAAACATGGCTTGGGTCAGCAGGTTGAATAATCTGCCAAAGCATACCTGCTTGCCTATTAGTGATTTCGCAATTGTTGTCCATCCTATTGAGGATATCCCAGAGAACATCTGCGACAAGCTCTTGAAACTCGGTTGTTATCCAAATAATTGGCCATCCTTGGGGGTGAACATTCCCATCCCAGTCATCACCCACGCGCTCCTCTTCAGCTTCCATTGACCAGCCCGTAGAAAGGAGGTGCTCCTCAATAGCGGCAACGAGGACTCCTTCTGGTAATTCCAACACTCGCTCCGCCGATTCAATCTGGGCGAAGAAACTAAACTGTGTGTTCGCCTTAAGGAATTTCTTGAATACATAACTTGGATTCTTTAGAAGAGTGTGCTCTGTAGAGGACTGTACATTTGAGCGTTTTGCAGTCAATTCCTGTATCGAGTCCATTATGGATGTTTCGAGCAAAAACACTTTGCTTATGTTGTGCAAAATACTTAGGGTTATCTGGCGACAGAAAAAATCCTCTCTATTTAGCATCTCACCAAATGCGTAGCTGTGCTGTATTAGGGTTTGAGGATATTGCGCAGACACACAATGAAAAATGGTCAACAAGCGACGCAAAGACCGTCCAGAGGCAGACATCATTTCAGCAACAAACACTGGCATGACTTTATCTGGTCTAAAAACCATTAGCCTTGCCACTGCCCTAATCAGTCGGTTACCGTAATCTACTTCGGGGGTTGATATTTGTTCTATCACAAAGTCAAGTATTTTATCGTCTATGCTCTCGGTTTGCTTAAAATCCCCTAGCCACACATAGTTATTTTCTTGAGGCAGCTGAGAAAACATACGTTCACAATGGACTAGGAAATCATTAAATACATTCTCCAGCATCTCCAGCTCGCCAAGTGCATCTAAACCAAAAGCCGCAGTAGGGGGCGCTTTAAAACCATTACTATAGCCTTTTATTAAATCATAACACTCCCTCAACACATATTCCCTTGCGAGATTCTTGTCTATGGTAGCTATTGATTCTAAATATTTTGTATTGCTTTTCCATGGAGACCAGCTATCTTCGCAGCTATAAGCCAGACCAAAGCAAGTTATAGAATTGGAAATATCTCCAAGGTTAAAGAAGCGCTCCCCGAGTTGCCCGATGACCTTCGCACTCTCTCGATGCCATTTCGATTCCACAAATTCCTTGATGGGTAATAAGTCGTCTACTGTTCGAGCTGTCGCAATGTGATGACCTAAAGAGGTGTTCACAAGTTCGTTGTTATAGAAGTAATCGTTTTGGCTTTTTAGTTTTTTGAGGATACCCAAAAAATCTGTAAATGATACTTTACATTCTTCAAGGATTTCTTCGATTGTCACTTGCCTATTATCCAACTTATATTCCGAAGCTGATTTTGTTTCATTTTGACCATTGTCTTCCCCATAGGCCTCGTGGATGTTTCGATCTCTCTTGATATCGACAGGCCAAAGTCTAGGCGTTATTTCGGTTAGCATGAAATTATAAAAACGTTTCTCAAATTCATCGACCATCTCTGCCGAGCAAGACTTACGCACTATATCAAAGATATGCCGCCTAGTCCTCATAATTGGATTATCGTGCTTGTCATCTCTATCAAAATGATGTGCAAAAAATTCAGTGACACACCAAAGGTATTCTGGAACACCTTCATCTAAGCTAAGTATAAAATCTTCAAGGCAATCTGACATCTGCCATCTAGCCAAGGTCTTAGAGAATTGGATAAACAGGTCAAAAGCTGCTTGCCTGTTGACTTTTAGGACGGCATTAAATATCATCCTCGGTACATGCTTGGTTTCCCTTCCATTTGTAAGATGTGGCAGCCAATCTACTAACGTTAAAACTCGAGCACATCTTTCCAGCGCAAGTTCAGGCTGGCGTTGGTTTATCAAATTGAGGATATCAATTAAATAGAAAAGGGTGATGTCCTTGTGGTATCCGTATATCAAAGAAGAGCGTATGCCGTACTGAAGCCATTTTTCTGCATCATTACGCATTCCGCACTTTGCCATAATTGTCGAAAGTGTCAAGAAGTGGCTAGACCGAGATTCTCCTTTGAGTAGCGTCGATTCTTCATACGTTTTTGTGCAGCTTTTTAGTATTGGAGTAAGCGCACTAGTTGCCTCAGAAATCTTTGCAAGCTTCCTCCACAGCTTTAGTTCAAACTCAAAATCTTGAATGGACTCGCCAAATCCGAAGTGAGTATCCCATATCATGGAGTTGCGAAGCGAACCCAAGTTTGATATCCACTCATCAAGATTATTTGGGAATTTTCTTCGCACTTGCTCCGATAAAAGGCTGATTGATATTGGCAATATGCGCTTGATCAAGTCGAGTACCTCAGGAATTCTTTCCGATCTTCCCTTTTTGGCATCGGCCAGTATACGGATGCTTTCTCTGGCATTATCAAGCCAATCGCTATTGCCACGAAGCGATTGCCCTATGCAATAGCCAGCCAAAAATAAATGCCTAACCGCGGAATTCCAAAGGGTTTGGTTAACTCCTATAACTTCGGAGAGGTTCTGGTGTACTTCGCTTGAAGACTCATAACTAACAACAATGAACGAGTACAAATAGTCCCTAAATAATGGGCTATCGTGGAAAATGTGCTTGGGCGGGATTGCCGTTGGAGTTTCTACTGTTCCGGCGATTGCCGCTACAATGTTTGATTGTAGCCCAGCCTTGGCTACATAATAAGCGAACTCAATATCGCCAAAAGGTTGTTCGATTTTAAGATAACCAAGAATAGCTTCAGCGAGAGCATTGTCATGATTGTTGTGGGCAAGCGCCCTAATTACAGAACGGCGCATAAACATGTTTGGAAACATCACCTTCACATGTCTTAGCAACTTTAGTTTTTGTAAATACCCGAACTTGGCTAAAGTATCAACATATGCCTCCAAATATGGATTATAGCCCGAAAAGAGCTTACCTTTTTGTTTATCGTCTATCTCTGAAGAGTTGAACTGTGAGAGCCATTTTAGTGAATTAGCTTGACTTTTCTCATATATGGCTAAACAACGAGCTATTCCTTCAATTTCCGAATTAGCAATACCGTCTTCATCTTCACTGTATCCTTTATATGTATCAACGAAAATTTCAAAGAGCTTTCGACCGAGTTCAATTTTTCCGACCTCTGTTAGTTGATACATAATTTCAAGTGTAGCATTTCGATCCGACAGCAAACTGTTTGTGTCTGATGAATAAGCAAAAGTAAGTACATCTTGTTCTCGTCCGAGAGCGAGAAGGGCTTCGGCAAGCAGGCCTTGATTTAGGTTATGTTCAAGGCGCTCATTCGTCCTGTATCGCAAAGAACCTAAGCGACTGAGGTGAACTATATCATTGATTTTGAAAGCGGCTTCTGTCGCCCAATGGATTGCATCAAGGATTTCATCCATAGGGCGACAATGCACTAAAGCTCGGTCAACGAACTCTTCATTGACTTCATTAAGGATATACTCATAGTTTTCTGATTCGAAACAATATCTAAAAACATGACTAAACCAAAGAGGGGAGTCCTTTTGCTTTAATAGGAGCTCGCAAATATCCCTATTTACATCCGCAATCCAATCAGCATTAATTTTACTTATCACAAACACTCGGAAGCTATCGTGGAAAATGGATAGCCTGCCCTCAGTGTTTTGTAGAAGATGGGATATGTGCTTGAAGGCTTCTTCGAAATCAGGTCGTTTAAAATCTGATAGTTCAAATAACATATCCCGATGTACGCTAAAGCGCAAACACGACATAATCACGCATAGATGTTTTGCATTTACCATGCCTCTTCGGTCGAAGCCGTCCCAAAGCATCCCGTAGTAATTCCGTATGTCGCCCTCAACCAAGGGAGAAGATGAGATGTGAGAAGACGCCGATTCGTTTGAAGCAAGAATTTTTTCCGCCATGTAATTCAAGTACAAAGGTAGGCCTCTGCTCTTATTCTGTATCTCTACAATATCAGAACGAGAGAGGTCTGCAATGCCCCTTTTGTTCACTAGGTAATTCTCGGTTTCGGACTCCGAAAACAACGGCATTTTAATGTAGCGATTCGGGCATTCCTTAGCTCGTTCCAAGAAAAATGGCCATTTATGTAGCTCTTGTGTGCCGACGACTATAACAATCCCTCGAGGAACATTGGATGGCATTGCAGATATTAATGTTTCTCGAACTTCTGACTCCAATCGTTCAACATGATCCAGTCCATCAAGAAGAATGATAAGTTGTCGATTTTGTTCTAAAAAGAACTTCGCTAGCACTTCCAAACATTCAATGAAATTCTGTTCGCTGTAATCATAACGCCTTTTTAAAATATGTGGATATTTTCTATGGAACTCATCCAAAATGTGAGATCGAAAGCTTTCCGCTTGGGTGCGCATCCCTTGGGCATTATCATTGATGCCTATAAAGCAATAGTACTTAAAAACTTCATAGGTTGAGCGCTCCAGTCCGTCGAAATACATGGTTAATGATGTTGATTTTCCGCTACCTGGGAGTCCCGCAACAATCAAATAGCCATCGCCAATTTGTGGTAGTGCCATATCGATGCCATCTGAAAGGGATTTTTGCTCAATGAAATGTTCTTTATTGATAGGGAATACCTGCAAAATAAGCAGTCTGCTTTTAGCTTTCTCTAACAGTCCGTCCATATGCTCCAAAGTAATAGGGTCACGTGAAAAAATGGCATTATTCTTCACATCTTCTTTGATATCGTAGAAAATAGCATCGCCCGAAAGTCCTAGTTCATCACTAAGAAGTACAGCCTTTATATGCCTTTCTTGTTCTGCAAGGGTCGGTGGACCAAAAGTAAAACGGAAGCTGCCAAGAAAAGATTTGAATTCGTCCTCGGTTAGCCCAGATGCATTAAATAGATCCAAGCGAATAGTTTTGGCATCATTATGCCGACGATTTTCAATCACACTTTCTTGAAATTTGCCATTTGGGTTCAAAAGGTCAACAAGAGAGCTACACAAACCTCTATTCGAATACAAGCCTATGGCTAAGTTGTAGCTTTGGTGACGGCTCGAAAGTAGCTTCCAGCTGCTTGCGAATTTACCAAAGAAAACTGGACTACTTGAATCAACTAAATCATTGACCCCGTAATTCTCTAAAGGATTTACCGCATATTTCACTTGGTAGGCAAAAATATCTGTTCCTGAAAAAATCACGATATCATCAAGATTACCTGACTTCTCGTACTCAAGATAAATATCCATTGGTTTGCGCTCAATGCAGTACTCTAAAGCAAAGCGCATTGAAGTAAGGTCTTGATATTCGTCACCCTTTCGTCGAGAGCTACCCTGCTTCCCTTTGTTCAACATAGTAAAATCCCTTTCTATCCTCATACTTTCTATTCGTCAACCTGATTCAAAGTCTGATACAACAAAAACAAATCCCATTCACTTCCGAGTTCACGTCGTAATTCATCCCCTTTCGGCAAATATTATTTGTACTTTAAGGTGAATAAATAAAGCTCAAGTATTTTTGAATCGTAGCAAAACCCAAAAACGCCATTAAGTCCAAAAGCCACAACATTGCATTATTACTCCAACTTGCATAGCCCATCATGCATGAATAATCAAATTATACCAAATAATCATATTGAGCGCAATATAAAAATACAAGCTTCGAGTTGAAATGCCCCAAATCTTTTCAAGAAAGAAAAACCACCAACGATATACAATGATGCATATACCAATCAAAAAACCGACAATGCGTGATCACGAGCGGTCTGTTTTTCATTTAGAAAATGTGGTTGATTTTTCGGTTGACAAAATCAAAACAATAGGTCATAAACCGCCCCTTAGCTCTGATTTTAGACCTAATGTTTAGACCCTACATTTAGACCTTACCTTTAGACCATATCAGACATCAAGAAAAACCGCCACCAATGCGGTGTCGCATTGCCGCAAGGCAACCCCTTTTTATTACTCCGTGCTTTGCACGGGAAGAGGGATAGTGCATGTTTCTTATCTTTTGAAAGCACATCCCATTTAGGTTCGTATATGCCTGATATTTAAGACCGTATTTAGGTCATGTTTAGACCACGTTAGATCATTTAGACCACATCAGATAACATCAAAATCGGTAAATATCGAAGCTGATAGAGGGTTTTAACGGTTATTCTAGCATTTGAAAAATGCAGAATAAACGGTTAAAACATTCTGAGCTTGTTCATCATCATAAATATCAAAACCAAAAGATACTAAACAATCTTCTGGTAATATAGGTTCTGAACTTAGTCATCTTTATAAAAATGGCACTTTTCTGCAATGGTTTTATATGCCCATCCCGTGATAAAATACAAGCATAACATTTCGGATTACAAATTTAACTCGGATTACACTGTTGCCGACCATATTCCATTTAGGAATACACCTTATAACTAGGGTGTGGTCGTGCCTGGAATTGCCGGTACACGCCTAAGCGTGTACCATAATGCCCCCATCACATAAGGGATGGGGCGGAATAGAATAGTCGTTATTTGTGTGCATACATATCCTATTTATTTAGCGTTACTGCACATATAAATTTAATGACAAAAACACGCAAAGAACTGACTGCAAGCATTTATGTATATGCTTGCGGCTTGGTTCTTTTTTGTTGTGCCTATGGATTATTGTAACGAATGGGTTTGTTTCAAAAATGCCTCTGTTTTATTTGTTATTACCTGTTTTCTTGGGTGATACCTGTTTGTTGTAGTGGAATTGGGCTGTAGGGCAGCTTGCAATCGAAAAGCTACTTGCAAAATAGCCTACAAAGAAATTGGGTCATATCAGCCTCCTGTTTACTGGGATGTGATATGCGGTGGTGCCAAGTCAATATGACATTAAAACCCACCCATCATCGGGCAGATGTAAAAAGCTCGTGCTTGGCTTTAACTGTAACAACATTCGAGTATCGAGCTTTTAACAACCGAGGGGAGGGGTTGACATACCCAAAAACAGGAGTTTAGTACGTCAAGTTCAAGATGTACTTAAAAGTAAGTTACTAATAGGCGAACCAAAGCGCACTGCAAAGAAACAAGGGTTAGCATTTGATGGAATTTATTCTTGGAGTACCTATGAGAATTATCTTGCCAAGGCCTGTGCTTTTGTTAAGTGGGCTAAGGAGTATCATGCTGGTATGGATGGTAGAGATACCACCAACAAGCTAAGAACACTTGAAGACTGCCGTAGATATGTAGACACCTACCTCCAAAAGCATATCGATGAGGGGTATAGTCCGTACACACAAAAGTTGATAGCTTGTGCTTTGGCTAAGTTGTATGGATGTTCTACTATGGATTTTATTCCAACGCAGGTTAGGCATAGGGCAAATATTACTCGCAGTCGAAAGTGCAAAGTCAGCGGCAAAAGCAGAGCTAAGTTCTCGGAAAGTAAAAATCAGGAGTTTGTGGATTTTTGTAGGGCTACTGGGTTGCGTAGGCATGAGATTAAGAACCTTAAACCTGAAAACCTAAGCTTTGATGAAACAACAGGGTGCTATATGCTTGTTAATATCAAAGGCAAGGGTGGTAAAGTTCGAGAGTGTCCGATTGTATCCCACAAGGAAGGTGCAGTGAGTATGGTTGTTAGCCGCATGAAAGGTACACCTGCTGGTCAGCTTGTTTGGAGCAAGATTCCGAGCAGGGCAGATATTCATTCTTATAGGGCGGATTATTGTAGGGTTGTTTATGAGCAGTATGCTAGACCAGTAGACGAAATTCCGAAGAGTCAGCGATATTATTGTCGAGGTGATTTGAAAGGGGTTGTTTACGACAAAAGGGCTATGGCTGTTGCGTCTAGGGCTTTGGGTCATAATCGGATTGGGGTTATTGCTGGGCATTATTTGGGTGGTGATATCAATAATGTGTAATGGTATATATTTGTATAATCGTCATATGACAAGCTTCATAGCTAATATAATTAACTTAATCATAGGGGGTCGAGTCCAATGAGCCGACAAAAAAAGGAAATAAAAGTAGTTATCGTTCCACCAAAGAGCGAGCACGCAAAACAACAGTTCCAAAAAAGGATGAGCGATTTCTACGCTGCTCAGGTGGAACGACAACTTCAGCCCTTTCCGAAGGAGCAAAAATTAAAGATTATTGATGAACTACTAGCATCTAGTTTTCAATAGGTTTTAAGTCACTGACAAGCTCCCAGACATATACTGGGGGCTTGTTTTTTCCTTGCTCCCAACGCTTTACGGTGGTGTCCCAAATGCCCAATTTTTTAGCAAAAGCTTTTTGTGTTAGGTCAAATCTTTTTCGGTAAGCTTTTATTTGTGCGGCGGGGTTTTCCAATAGGAAAATGTGATACGGATTACAACAGAAATATTTATCTCTGCCACATTCCAAAGCAATCTTAACCAGCCACGAAACTTCCATACGCTCTTCGGGAATCTGTCCGTTTTCATAATTGAGCAAGGTACTGCGATCAATGCCGACTTTCTCTGCAAGCTCTCTTTGCAGTAAACCAGCGGAGAGTCTTGCAAGCCTAAGCTTGTCCGCGGCGGATTCGAGCTTACCCGTGCAAAGTTCTAGTGCTGCTGTTAGTCGTTTGGCTTTTAATATTTTCACTCTCCCCATCTCTGCTGGGTAAATCTCATAAGGGATTACATTTTTCTCTGCATCGGAGATATGCAGATTCAGCCTCTTGTGACTTCTTTTATCAAATGTTACCTTTTTATTGGTATTGTATTTTCAATACACCTAGACGCATATGTGGCCAGCTTAGTCCCCTTCTGCGAATCAAAGCTAGATATGCCCTTAATTAATCCAATGGTACCTATGGATATAAGATCCTCTACATCAGGATGATTGAATTTTTTAACTATATGAGCCACAAGACGCAAATTGCGCTCTATAAGCACATTTTTTGCACTTTTTTTCTCTTTTGGCTCTCCGTTTTCGTACATGCGGATATAGTATTTTTCTTCTTCTGTGGTAAGCGGCTTGGGAAAAGAGCTGCCCATGTTGTGGCTGTCGTGCTTTCTTGCCGGTTTTCCGGGTCTTGGCCTCCTATTAGTTTTCCCCATTTTCGCACCTCCCACATAATACAGTTATGTTGCGTATTATGTACGGTTTTTGCGGCAGGTGCATTAGTTACAGAGCGAGATTGGCGTTTTAAAATGCCACTCTTTATAGTATGCAAAAGGACTTTCTGTTTGTGCATGGCATAAAATTTTTTCTTGATTGCAGGCATGATTTGATGTATATTGTTTATTATGAGAGATATTAAGATAGATTTCAATAATATACATTTGGTTTTGCCCTGTACCGCATATATGCACAGCTATCGGGAAGCAATCAAAGAATATAGGCACCATAAAGTAGAGGATTTTGCATATCCCAAAGTTGGAACAAGGCGTGAAATAGCCGCTTTTTTGCGCAAGGCCGACCATTTTAGACGAGGAATAAACATGCCCAAAGGATATGTGCCAAGCAGCGCTTACTGGCTTGTGGACGGACAAAACTATCTTGGCAGCGGTGATGTGCGGCATTTTCTTAATGATAATTTACGGCGTTTAGGCGGAAATATAGGTTATTCTATCAGGCCGGGCGCTTGGCGCAATGGACTTGGCACGCTGCAGCTTGCCTTATTGCTTGTGCAGGCAAAAAAGCTTCGTATTTATAAGCCCTTGGTAACATGCTTTGATGGAAATACAGCTTCCGCACGCATTATTGAAAAAAACGGCGGTATACTTTTGCATAAATTATCCAACAGCTTCGGAGGCCAGCAGAGATTGACAAGAATATATGAAATTGATTTGACATCAAATACAGAATATGCTATTATGGATGAACCACTGAAAAATCAGTGAACGATAATTATAATTAAGACGAAACGGAGGTTAATAATATGACAAAATTGGTAAGCGAAATGGAATTTGAGAACGAAGTTATAAAATCAGAAGTGCCCGTGGTTGTAGATTTTTTTGCTACATGGTGCGGCCCTTGCAAATTGATTGCTCCTATACTCGACCAGCTTTCTGACGAATTTGGCGAAGCCGCTAAAATTGTTAAAGTGGATGTAGACCAGGCCAAGGAAATGGCTATAGAGTATAATGTAAAAAGCGTTCCTACTCTTATCTTTTTCAAAAACGGCGAAATTGTGGATAAAGTTGTAGGTGCTTTGCCAAAAAATGAACTCAAAAGCAAAATAACACCACTTGTATAATAAATAAGGCAAGGCGGAGACTGTATTATGTTAAAACTTGTTGGCAAATTAGATTTTGAAAATGAGGTCATGAAATCAGACGGCCTTGTGGTTGTTGATTTTTTTGCTACATGGTGCGGCCCTTGCAAAATGATTGCTCCTATCTTAGAGCAGCTTTCGGAAGAATTTGGCGATACTGTCAAAATCGTCAAGATAGATGTGGACGAAGATAGAGAAATCGCAAACCTATACAGCATAAAAAGCATGCCGACACTTATTTTTCTTAAATATGGTGAGATAGTCGATAAGATTGTCGGGCAGGCACCCAGCAAAAGTGAATTAAAAAGCAGAATAGCATCATTTATATAAAAACAGTGGCCGGACATCGGAAGCCTATAATTTCCCATGTCCGGCCATTATTTGCATGTTGCAGACTAAGATTGCACTAAGGAGGCTTTATGAGTCTTGTTGTTATTAGTTTTGATGGCGTAAAGGACTTGGAATTTGAAAAAATGGCGGAAAATCCTAAAAAATATCCTAATATTGCCGGTTTTATGTCCGAATCCCAATACATAGGCAATGTTTTCACCACTTTTGTTTCCAACACATATCCCATACACAGCTGCATTTCCACAGGCCGCCACCCAAAAGACCACGGCATTTTTTCCAACCTGCTTGGAGAAGAAGACGGCTATGACATTTGGGCGCAGGAAGCAGGCTTAATTAAACACGAAACATTTTATCAAGCTGCCGCCAAAAAAGGCCTTAAAGTAGGCTCTTTGGCTTGGCCTGTATCGGCTTCTGCAAACATTAAATGGAATCTGCCGGAAGTGCATCTTGTAAAAAACCAAAAACGCTGGCAAGAGCAAATGCGCCACGGCAGCCCGCTTTTTCAGACCCTTGCTCTTATGCGCCACGGCAAAAAGATGCAGGGTTTAAAACAGCCCCAGCTTGATGATTTTATGTCGTCAGCGGCTGCAGACCTTTTAAATAAGAAAAAACCTGATTTAACTATGATACATCTTCTGGCCTATGATGACCATTGCCACGCCTTTGGCGTAAGCGAAGAAATGGACGAAGCCAGAGCTTCGCTTGATAATAGCTTAGGACGCATTTTAGCGGCCGCAAAAGACAGTACAGTAATTGCTTTTTCTGACCACGGACATCTAAATGTAAGTGAAAACATTAACTTGCACGACATTTGCGGCTCTGCTCTTTACGAGCAGGTTGGCGGCAGTGCTTTCTTTGCCGCTCCTGTAGAAAATATAGAAAGCCAGCCCTGGTTTGGCCGCTTTTTAACCGAGCATGAAATGGATGTAAGCGGATATAAGGGCAGGGCCGCTTTTGGCATAGGTGCAAAGCCGGGATATTCCTTCGGCAAGAAGCAATATAAGGGCAATCACGGCTATCCAAGAGATTATGACGAATATAGGGTGTTTATTGCTGTAAAGAATAGCAAAAAAGGCGTGGACAATCTGCCTTTTGATGACATTCGTAATGTTACGGCTTTAATTGACAGAGAGCTGGATTTAGGTATGGACTTAGGGCTTGTCAGAAAATAACTTATGAGTTTCTTAATAATTCGGAGGTGTAAGATGTTTTCCAAGAATTTTACCAAAGCAGAGTGGAGCTGGATAATGTACGACTGGGCAGAAGCGGCCTTTACCACTATAATGATGGCCGCCATTTTCCCTGTGTTTTTTGTAACTGTGGCAGGCGGGGAAGGTTCTCTCGGTTCGTCGTGGTGGGCAATAGGCATTTCTATCTCCAGAGTAATTTTAGGAATAGCCGCACCGATTATAGGCGCTATAATTTCCTACAAGGGCTATAAAAAGCGTCTTTTTGTGTCATTTGTGTCCATTGGTATTTTGATGACGCTGCTGCTTGCGGTCAACACCCACGGCAGCTGGCAATTTTTGCTTATAGGCTATATTTTTGCCTTGATGTTCCGCTCTGCTGCAAGCTTTGTGTATGACAGCTATCTGCCTGATGTCACCACCAAAGACCGTATGGATATGGTAAGCACATACGGCTTTGGAATTGGCTATATAGGCGGTTCTACAATACCCTTTGTTGCAAGCATTTTGCTTATACTATTTGGTCCGCAATTCGGCATAGACATGCTCATGGCCGTACGTATTTCCATTGCCCTTACTGCAATATGGTGGGCCGTATTCTCTTGGCCCATGATACGGGATGTACATCATAAATATGCAGTAGAAGCTCCAAAAAAGGGTGTTTTTATGAAAGACTCCCTAAAAAATGTATGGTCAACCGCCAAGAAAATTGCCAAACATAAGGGTATGCTTTTCTTTCTCATTGCATATTTCTTCTATATTGACGGTGTAGGCACAATTATCAATCTGGCCACTGCATATGGTGCAGAGCTTGGGCTTGATATGGTGGGCATGATAGGCGCTTTGTTTGTCACGCAGATTGTTGCCTTCCCTTGCTCTATCATATTTGGTAAGCTTGCTAAAAAGATACATTCTATAAAGTTGATAGCTATAGCTATCTGTATCTATATCGGCATATGCATTGTTGGTTTTATCATGGGTTTCGGGCTGGAAACAAATCTGTTTGGCGTAGATACAGCCATTATCTTTTTCTGGTCGCTGGCATTTATGGTGGGCACTGTTCAGGGCGGTATACAAGCCCTTTCCCGCTCGACCTTTGGCCGCTTGGTGCCCGCAGAAAATTCCGGAGAATTTTTTGGATTCTTTGAAATTTACGGACGTTTCTCTACAATATTAGGCCCCTTCCTTTATGCCACTGTCCTTAATATAACCGGCCGTCCGGACTTCTCCATACTGTCCATCATGCTTACCTTTATAGTCGGCCTTACCATATTGCTTTCAGTGCGCAAGCATATAAAATTGGGCTGAAAATGAAAACTGATATTAAACTGGGAAGCATACCCGGTGATAAATATGAAGAATACAAATATGATGTAATATTTAATGCTTATAAATGGGACCCGCAAGTTGGTGAAATTAATACAGTGGCGCAGCATGCGGTACTTATTAGTAAAAATTTGGCAAGCCAGCTTGAATTTTGGGCGCAAAAGCTCGCAGAAGAAACTATTCTTCTTGAAAAAGCATTAATGAATAGATTGCAATTAGTTAAGAAACTGGGCATATCCAAAAAAATAATAAATAAATTGCACTTGCTTGCAAAATGCGACTTAGACAAGCATGTACGGCTTATGAGATTCGATTTTCACCCAACATCAAACGGGTGGTCTGTATCTGAAGTTAACAGCGATGTTCCGGCCGGTTTTGCAGAAGGGTCCATACTGCCAAAAATTGCAGTCAAGTATTTTGAAGGATATACTCCCGGGATAAGTATTTCAGACATAATACTTGAAGCATTTAAGGAAAAGTTAAATATTGGCAGTCAAGTGGCATTTATTCATGCAACATCCTATTCGGAGGATAGGCAAGTGATGCAATCTCTTGGAGACTTATTTGAAAACAGCGGTTATAGAGCATTGTATGCTGCGCCCGACAATATAATATGGAATGACGGCAAGCCAAAAGGCGTAGATGCTATAATTAGAGCATTTCCCTTGGAATGGCTGGCATATTTGCCAAAAAGTACCGGCTGGCATAATTATTTCGGCTGCTCTGTGCCCTCATGCAATCCCCCAACAGCTTTGCTTACGCAGTCAAAGCGGCTTCCGCTGTTATGGGATGAATTAGAAATAGATACTCCTATATGGCGCAGCCTGTTGCCGCCGACTGTTGACCCTAAACTCATCAATAAAAATGACAATGGCTGGATTTTAAAGCCTGCTATGGGAAGAGTAGGAGAAGGAATTTCTATCAAGGGAGCTGCATCAGAGAAAGAAAAAACGCAAATTGAGAAGGCTGCAAAAAAGCGGCATAAAGAATGGGCTGCACAAAAGCAGTTTCTCAGCGAACCATTGATTACGGACGAAGGAAAAGCTTATCATCTATGCCTTGGCGTGTTTACAGTCCAAGGGAGGGCAGCAGGTTTTTACGGAAGAGTTAGTTTATATCCGCATATTGATAACAGTGCCATTGATATCCCTGTTTTGGTGGAAGGAGAATAACTATGAACAGCAATATAGATGCATATAAAATCTGGGCGCCGCCAGGCAAAATATGGTCCAATTGGGCCAAGCCCGTTATGTTTGCAAATACCCCAAAATCAAACGGCAAAGAAATTAAACTTCCCGATAAAAGCATAATTGCACAAGTAGATAATAAAGTGGCAATTATAATAGATTTACCCGGGGTATCAGGAGTGGAAGAAGGCTTAGCTTTAGCATCTATTGGATACCGCCCTGTTCCGCTGTATAACGGCGTGTCGGCAGGAGAAGCCGGGGAAACATCCGTACCTACGGAACAATTGTCTTATGCATTGATTGAAGGTGCAAAATTGTTAGAAACAATGGAAATCAAAGACGATGCGCCGCCGGTATTTTTACTTGATTCTAACAGGAGCGGTATTGGTGGTGCAAAGACAAATGTATATGACAATAGATGGAATGTTTTTTACAATGACTTTCCCACTGAAGTTCAGCTATCTAATGCAGGCATAAAGCAAATTATCGTTTTTGCAGACCGCCAAATGGATGATTTGTTAGAAGTACTTTGCAAATATAAAGAAAACGGCCTGGAAATATTTTTTACAGACGGAAGCCCATCCCATACAATGAGACTCGAACCCCGAACCTTCTGGCATCGTATAGGTGATTTTTTCATGGGCAGGCGCAGACGTTTTGTTCCCGTGCGCTATCATGCAGGGTACAGATATGCATGCGAAAGCAGCTGCAAATACGGCGGCAATGGGTATACAAAGAGTTATTCCGGATATAGTTATAATGGTGCAAAAGGATATAAAAGCAGTTATAAAAGCGGCTATTCCGGCTCCGGCTATGGGGGATACGGCGGAGGATACAGGGGCAGTGCAGGATAGTTTATGGATAACACCCCTCTCTTTTCAAATAAAATCAAATACCCAATATTGCTCGTTCACGGCACAGGCTCTCGTGATGATAAACGCATGAACTGCTGGGGCAGAATACCCAAGGCTATGGAAAAAGCAGGAGCAGATGTGTTTTACAGCAATCAGGACGCTTGGGGAACAACCCAAAATAACGCCGAGATTGTGAAGAAAAGCGCTTTAACTGTTTTGTCCAAAACCGGGAGTAAAAAGCTTAATATAATTGCCCTCTCGAAAGGCGGTCTGGAATCCCGGTATATGATACACAAACTGGGAATGAGTGATAAAGTCGCATCTTTAACCACCATATCAACCCCGCACCACGGCTCTAAAACAATGGATTTTTTGTGCAAAAGATTGCCGATGCTGTTAAAATTCATCGCCGTATTTATGAACTTTGCTTATAGACTATATGGTGATGAAAACCCGGATTTTTACAACACTTGCAGGCAGTTCACCACCGCATACAGCAAGAAATTTAATATTGAAATACCTAATTCAAGCAAAGTATATTATCAAAGCTATGCATCAGCTATGAAAAAACCGCATAGCGATATGCTTTTATTCATTCCGCATCTTTTTGTAAAGAAATTTGATGGCGAGTGCGATGGGATTGTATCAGTGGATTCTTCTAAGTGGGGAGTTTTTAAAGGCATCATCACAACAGAACGCATTAGAGGAATTTCTCATTCGGATTTAAGAGATTTTAGAAGAAGAGGCCCTGCGGGAAAATTTGTGGTTGAAGCGTATATAAATATCGTAAATGATTTGAAGAATATGGGTTATTAAAACATAATTACAACAGGTCTTAACACCACTCGTAGGGACGGCTTGTAGCCGCCCCTACGAGTGGTATGTATTGTGACCTGGTCAATTGATTAAAAGTTTGTCTATTGTCTAAAATGACCAACGGCTTGTTACCCGTTGGTCATTTTTCGTGCAGTAACTTATTTTTTATTAATAATCCCCCAGCAAACCAGCAGACTTACAACCCCTGCAACAACAAATACAAGCCATGACATTTGTAAAGCCAAATGCCCAAACGCCATACGAATAGGCGATGCAGGAACAACCATCAATTGATATAAAATCAGCGCAATCCCAAAAATCACACCTGCATAAATAAAGCATTTTAATTTCTTTCTATTTTTCGTATCGCTTTCACTCTGTTTAGCCGCATTTGATGCGTTATCTCCGTAAACAGGAGCTACCCGCCCATCACCGCCTTTAAGCAGATAGTCTATGCTGACATCAAATATCCCGCTTAATTGCACAATATTATCCAAATCCGGACTGCTTTCATTAAGCTCCCATTTAGAAACCGCTTGCCTTGTTACTGAAATCATTTCGCTTAATTGTTCTTGACTTAATCCCTTTTGCTTGCGCAGTGCTTGAATTTTCTCGCCTAAAGTCATAATTATTCTCCACTCCTTCATTGCCTGATTATACATCAATTAAAATTCATAATCAAGCAACCATAATTAGAATGGGGGCAACTATTACTAGCGCAAAGCGCAACCGCTTTTTTATTACTCACTAATTCTCTCATTCATAATTCTAATAGCCTCTTGCAGTTGAATATCTTCCTCAACAGTCAATCTGGCCAAATTATTTGTAAGCTCCACCGGCATTTCTACATAATGGTTAGGAGTTATGCCATCACCATGTATAGATATCCCCGCAGGCGTAAAATAGCGGGCAACAGTAACTTTGACGGCCGAACCATCCGGAAGAGGAAATACATTTTGCACTAAGCCCTTACCAAATGTGGTTGTTCCAAGCAATTCACCGACACCGGTATCTCTTACAGCCCCCGAAAGCACCTCGGAAGCGGAAGCGGAATTTCCGTTGACTAAGACGATAAGCGGAATTTCAATCTGGCGGGCATCTGACAGAGCATAAACTCTATGGCCCGTCACATCTTCCGTATAAGTTATAATGCCCTCCGGCACAAGCATATCGGTAATGTCATTAACTATATTCAAAAGCCCGCCGGGGTTGTTGCGCAAATCAAGTATAAGCCCATCAATATTTTCAGCCATAAGGCGGTCGTATGCTGCCACAAATTGGTCATATGTCACTCTGTCAAACTGGGAAATACGAATATAACCGATATTATCATTGATGATATTAGAGCGCACAGTTTCCACCTGTATAACATCACGAATTATAGATAAATCAAAAGTTGTTTGTTCGCTTTCCCTATAGACCGTCACAACAACTTGGGTACCCGCTTCGCCCCTCATCATTCTAATCGCATCATTAATAGCATCACCAAAAACTTCATAGCCGTTTATGCGTATTATTTTGTCCCCCGGAAGCATGCCCGCCTCAAAAGCAGGAGAGCCTTCAAAAGGCGCAATTACTAAAATACGGTTATCTTCTCTGTCCGTAGTAATGCTAACCCCAATGCCTATAAAAGTGCCGTCTGTTTCTTCACGAAAAGACCTGAAAGAAGAAGGATCCATATATACTGTATAAGGGTCCCCGGCACCATAGACAAAGCCTGCAAACATCATCTGCATAGCCAGCTCCATATCAAAATCCCCTATAAAATGGGTGTCTATTATGCGGTGTATATGATGGATTTTTTGCGCTATAACATTCATGTCCAAATCGGCAACGGCGGCGGCGGGAGATGCGTTTCTTTGCGGCATCTGTATATTTATAAGCGGCGAAAAAGCCACCCACGCAACCACCATCAGAGCCATCCCGGACAAAAGGCCCAAAAAATAATTAATCTTTCCCATGATTTCACACTCCTTTATACAAGTCTATTGTCCCATTATCTCTATTATACATCTTTTGATATGTTGTCCGCAATATATAATTTATACATACCTGCACCGTCATTCATAACTACATAAAAGCTGCATCCGTCATTAAAGATGCAGCTTTTATGAGTACTAAAAAAATTATTGAACTATAAAAAATATTGCTTGACGAATTTTGAAGCTTGTTATATAATGGATGCATATAAAAGAATTGGTACATAAGTCTAATTCTTTTATGCTGAAAACAAGGGCTTTGTATTTTAAAACGTGCTTGCCCGGTGTATTCTTTCGCAGGAAGCCCCGGACAAGCACCACGAGGCCCTTAACAGACCTAAGAACAGTATACACCCTCTTAGGTCTTCTTGTCAAGCCGAAGTTCAAGCCTTTGACAAGACAAAAATAACCTAAGAACGAGGTGTTTTTTTAATGAAAAACTGCGGACAAAGAATCATTGACGAATCGGGCAGAGTAACTCTGCCAAGCGAACTAAGAGAAAGTCTGGGCTTGGAAGCAAATACAGAAGTCAACCTGTATTCATCAGGAAGCGTAATCATTTTGCAAAAAGCGGAAAAAGTGATTATTCCGGCACAGGCTTACAACTCAAATGACATTATGTTTTCTAATTTTGGCCCTTTTCCTTTTGGTCATTCAAATGCAAGGTTTCCGTCGCCGTCAGTAAGACCTTATTTATTATAGCTTTCATTAACTAGATTCTCGTAGGGGCGGCTGCAAGCTCCCTTACGAGAATCAATCTTTTGTATAATCAACTAATACGGAAACTTGCTTATATTTTCAAAAGCTACATTCCATCTACCATTTTTAGGTATCCCCGGCATTTCATCAGAATCTCCATACCCTACCAGCATAAAAGCAACAGCCAACAAAAGGGAGCCATTGCCCGGAAGATACAGCGGCAAATCAGACCTGCTGCGTTGGAAATTATTACCGCTCGCTACATATTGGTTTTTAGGCGAATCCCATAATAACAAATCCACCGCCAATTCAGGCAAACCAAGACGTGCGGCGCACATAGCCATCATTGCAAAATCCCATCCCCACATGGTTTCTTGCTGCCAGCACTCAATCACCTTACGCAGACTGTTTTCCATTACGCCTTTATCTATCCTGTCACTGAAAATTAAGCCATATGCACCAACCATCATGGGGTGGTCTTGATTAAATTTCTCATATGTGTCAATACAATTTTCATGCGCTTGATATAATCCGTCTTTGATAAAAGGCAAAGCTATTTTATCCGCCGCTTTTTGCCGTTCAGTATTATCAAAGCCAAGCCTTTCTGCCCATTCAGCCGCAATTTTCAGTCCAAAGCGGTAATACTCAATCTCAAAAATGGGATTTTTCACATTAAGCGGGTTGTGGTTTTCTTGCGCAGGTATCAGTGGCGCAATCAGATTATAGCTGTCACTTTCCGCTTCATAATGCATAAAATCCGCCATAAAATCCGCAGCTTCTTTCACAATTTCCCAATTATGCCTTAAAAATTCCTGCTTATCCACTTCCTCCAATTGACTGTACAGCATTTCCAACATATATATAATATGAGGCTGCTGCCAGCAAAGCAAAGGCGCTATAAAAGAGGGCGCAGAAATGCCGTCATTTGCGGGCTGTTTTGGCCAGCGTATCCCTTTATAACCTTGACTTTCAGCCAATTCTTTTGCATGCGGCATTATACTGCGCCAAAATTCTATGCCGGGTAAAAGTTTTTCATTTAGATTATACAGCGCCATAAAACCACAATTCCAAAGATACATTTCAGAATGAAATCTGCCATACCATGAGTTTACGGTCAAGCCGGTTTCGGCAGGCGGCAAACTACCCGTAGACTGAATTTTAAGCAGATAAAGCGATAAAACTACACGGCGTTCCAGCTCGTTTGCACGAGGGTCAATTGATTCACCAAAATCTGCAATACCAACAGTTTCCCAATAGTTTTGCCATGATTTTTGAGAAGATTTGAGGCATTCGTCATAATCAGGGGCTTTGTCAATGCCTGTTTCTGAAAAAGTCACAGCAATTTTAGATTCTTTACCCTCGCATCTCATCCAAAACGAATGATATTCCTGTCTAATTTCATCTTCAAAGTCCTCGCAATTCGCCCTTACATAGTAAGTAAAATCATCCATAACACGCTCAAAGGCAAGTGCTGCAGCATATCGTGAGGTGGTGTGCCTCTTATCTGCATCACACCAATCTGAGCCGCTTATGCCATGATGCCCATACGGAAAGTGTATGGCAACTCCAATATTTTCTAAGTCGCCCTCAATTTTTAAAGCAATTGTATCCATATCTGCATGGCATACAGTATTTACGGTAACTTTTTGCCCATTTAATGTAAATGTACTCTCCAGCCGCCCTTCCCACATATGAAGTGTCTGTTTGGCACCCATTACAGCATCAGGCGCAATTTCCCCGCCATTGTAACTAAGCGCAATGCGCCCCAAATTAAATTTATGCGGATTATGGCGCAGCCAATCATAAACTTCTTCATTGCCCGGCTTTTTTTCTACAGGATAGTACACCTTACGCCCGGCATAATCATATTCTGTAAGCTGCAAATCAGCATGACTGTATTTTTTTCCGTCTTTCGCCGGCGCAGTGTGCCAGCCCCAATTACTTAATGTACACAATGGGAAATTTGCCGACGAATAATGAGCATACAAGCTTTGTGCGCCTGTTACATCTGCCGTAAAGGCAAAATTCCCATTGCCGACAGACAATGGGGACTCTGTAGAAATCCCGTTCAAAACAGGATTATGTTTGTTTACAAGTTTTTTTCTATCAATCATATGTTCTCCTTATAGCCTGTCTAAAATCTATCTTCACACAATTTTTTCTCCCTTTGGATTGTGCAAAGAACGCACAACCGTCGGGTTACACTTAACGCTCTTATCATTTTTAAGAAAACTACTGAAAAATGACTGACTTTGCAACCCCGGACGTGGGGTAGCGCAGCATCGGTTTAGATTAGATTTTAGACAGGCTCTTAACCTTTAATACCCGATGTATTAATACCCTCAACCAATCGTTTATTAAATATTAAAAACATTACAAATACCGGTATCAGCGACAATGTGGACATAGCAAACATTGCTCCAAAATCCGTATTACCGGCATACACAAAGTTCCTAAGTGCTATTGAAACAGGCCATTGTTCCCTGCCTTGCAGATAAATCAAAGGACCCATGAAATTATCCCACGCCCAATAAAACTGTATAATAGCCGTGGTGATTAATGCCGGTTTTAACAACGGGAAAACAATGCGTGTAAATACCGTATATTTGTTACATCCGTCTACAATAGCGGCTTCATCCAATTCTTTCGGTATGGATACCATAAACTGCATCATCAGAAAGATGAAAAAGCCATGCCCGAAGAAAGCAGGGAGAATAAGCGGCGTGAATGTGCCGACAAGACCTAAACTATGGAAGATTATAAACTGTGGTATCATAATAACTTGCCCAGGTATCATCATTGTTGATAACATCAGTATAAAAATTAATCTTCTTCCCGGATATCTTAAACGAGACAGAGAATAAGCCACAACAGACGAACTAAGCAAAGCTCCAATTGTAGCAGAGCCTGCCAATATAAATGAATTTCGGAAGAAAGTCGAAAAAGTTGTGCCCGCAAAGCCCCGCCAGCCGTTTTGGAAGTTTATAAGACCCCTTGCCCAGTCATTTGGTATAAGCGAAAGCGTGCCGGACAAAATTTCCACATTATCTCTAAACGAACCTACAACCATCCACAAGACAGGATATACCATAGCAAAACCAAAAAGGGCAACCAGTAGATGATATAAAGTCTTTTTAATAATTTTTTCCCTTGCCATAATATCCCTCCCTAATCGTTGGCGTAGAATGTCCAGCGTCTTGACGTAAGCAGTATAATTGCGGTGCTGATACTAACAATCAGAAGCAAGACCCATGACATTGCGGAAGCATATCCCATGTTCCGCCACACAAACGCATGCTGATAAATATACAGCGCAACAAAGTTTGTGCCGCCTGCGGGACCGCCGCCTGTTATAACAAATGCCTGAGTGAAAGACATAAATGCGGAAATTGTCTGCATAACAAGGTTGTATAGGATTATCGGGGACAAGCAAGGCAAAGTTATTTTAAAAAACGACTGCCATTTGTTTGCGCCGTCAATTTCTGCGGCTTCGTAATATGTTTCCGGAATATCTTTCAACCCGGCAGCAAAAATTATCATAGCAGCGCCAAACTGCCATACGCTCATTGCCACAAGCGGATATATGGCAAGCGAAACTGAACCAAACCAATGTACGCCGCCAATTCCCACAGCTTCCAAAAGATTGTACACAACGCCGTTTTCTTGGAACAACTGCCCCCAAACAAGCGCAACGGCTATAGAGCCGCCAATTAGTGTCGGCAGATAATATACAGAGCGATAGAAATGTACGCCCCGCATCTTTCTTGTTAAGATATATGCAATTGCAAGACCAAAAACCATACGGGTAGGTACAGACAGCAATACAAATCTAAATGTTACAAAAACCGAGTTATGGAAGTCTGTAAAATTATTGAAAAACAGGCGTATATAGTTATCCAGCCCGACCCATCTATATTCACGTCCCAATGTGAAATTTGTAAACGAATAGTATAAAGACATACCCATAGGTACTATCATTATAAACAAAAAGCCTATGATGAATGGCGCAGCAAAGATATATCCCGCCACAGCATCTTTGTTCATAAAACGCCCTAAGTTAAAGCTTTTATCTTTCTTGCCGTTATCTACGGTCAATTATGTCACCTCCGAACAGATGTTAGAAATTAGAGGTTAGAGATTAGAAAACTCTGCTCTAATCTCTAACCTCCATCTTTATAACTATCTATATTACTAATTCTGCGAAACAATAAACATAGCAAAATCAAACATATCCTGCGCCGCCTGTTCCGGCGTCACCAAGCCCATAACAACACGTTCAACCTGATGGTTGATATGGTCTTCAATTTCCGCCTGTCTTGGATTGCCTATAATATGCCCCATAGCTCCGTCATCACTCAACTGGCTTACAAGAGAAATGAAAGCAAATGTTGATGCAACGGCTTCATCCGCCGTAGCTTCCAAGGCATCACGCACTTGACCCATTATAGGTATACCGCGCTCTGCTTGAAGAATATTGTTGGCTTCTACGCTGTTTGCAAAGAAATCAAGGAACATAGCGGCAGCCTGTTGACGGCCTTCGCAATCTGTAGTAGACATAGAAAACATCTGGCTGTTAACCACATTGGAAGCCGCATAGCCGCCGGGATGCCCGGGAAGTACCATCATGCGCAGCTGGCGGTTTGGGTCAACTGCCTGTGCGGCATTATTAAGTGCAACAAACTGATTTGAAGCAACATAAGTCATTGCAGCATTGCCCAAAGCAACCGGGTCACCCTCGATATCGGTGATAAGCATTGCCTGGCCGGGGTCCGGTGAAGCTCCGGCTTGCACCATATTATATCTCATTTGGAAATATCCTACCATGCTGGAGGGGTCTTCAATGCCCAAAGCTCTGGCATCAGTTTCATGATACAATTCATAGCCCTGCTGGCGAATAAACTGCGTCATCAATATGCCCTCATTTTGCCCCCAGTTGCCGAATCCCCAATGTCCAAGCGCATTTGAAATGGCAATTGCAGCACTTTCAAATTCTGCCCAAGTCCAATTCATATGCGGCAAAGGAACGCCCGCCGCTTCAAACATTGCAGGGTCGTATGCAATTCCCTGTGCATTTACGCCGTTTGAAAGACCGACAATATAACCGCCTGCGCTGGTTGTAATATCAATAAATTCCTGTGTGGTGTTTGAAATATCAATAACACTGCCTATAAACGGATTAAGAGGCAATATATGGTCACGATATTCCGGGTAGTTTGAGCCAAGTTGGAACAAATCCCATACGTCATTGGCTGCTACTCTAGTGTCCAAGGCAGTCCAATAGCCGGCAGAATCAAAAAATTCATATTGAACAGTAATATTTGGGTGCAAATCCATAAACATAGCAATAACTTCGGATGTTCTGTCGTGGCGCAATTGAGAACCCCACCATGCAATGCCTATCGTCACATCTTCACTGCCGTCCGCAACGCCGGCGGCCGAAGGGCCGTCCCCGCTTCCGCCTCCACCGCAGGCCGCAAGCATAAAAATGGCTATAGTTGCAATAACAGCCAATTTAAGTACATTTTTAAATCTGTGCATTTTAATTTCCTCCTTAATAATTCTTTTCATATTTTTGCTGATTTCAAACAATATTATAGCATAAATTGGAGCAAGTTTAAAGATGTATTTAAAAAACGAATAAGAGCAAGATTTATTCTTTATAAAAATTTTGTCGTACAGTTATTTACAGGCCAAACCCGCAATGACTATATGAATGTGCATAGTTTTATAAGGCACTCAAATGTCCGCTCCTAAAAAGACAAGCGGATGTTTTTTAATAGAACTCTATAATTCCAGAGCTATTGATAACTTTTGTGGGAAATTTGATAGCCTTGTTAAAGTTAAACAGATTAAATGTTCCTTGACAGGCTGTTACAGTAGTAATTGGCGAAGTTGGAGGAATAACTTTTCCTAATATCGTAGTGCTTATATTGGGCCGGAAAGCGAAAAATAAAATTGTCGTTTATCATGCGAGTAATGAAATTCTTATCTTTGAAGAAAGCATGAGTGCGGTTCAAATACGCTCAAGCTATTCTATATGATAGAAAAAACCACACTACACAAAGCCTTGTCAAAAGGGCTTTTTGGGTTAAAGCCGCATATAATCAAGCATAGCCGATTATATGTGAGGTGTAAAATTATGGATAAGCGGGAAAACCCCACAAAGGAAAAAATCAAGCTACCCAAAAATTTACAAAAGGAAATGATGAAATTTTTTCTGAAAACGTCCATTCCAAAGATTGCCGCCGACAAGGAACGACAGCAAGAACCGCCAATTCTAAAAGAGAATTGGAGCGGTGAAAATGATTAACACGGCGGTCTACATTCGGGTATCTACCGACGAGCAGGCAAAAGAGGGCTATTCAATCAGAGCGCAAGAGGAAAAATTGAGGGCATACGCCACACTCAAAGAATGGAATATTTATTCCGTGTACGCTGATGAGGGTTTAAGCGGCAAAGACATTGACGGCAGACCCGCATTAAAATAGCTGCTTACTGATGTGAAAAACGGCAAGGTTAAATATCAGTTTTAACGGTGCATTTTCGGTACAGTCAATCTTGAAACACATTAAAATAGACTTGCCTTGCAAACAATACAGATACAACAAACCCTCATAAAATAAGGCTTTTTTATAATCCGCACGTTTGATAATTCCTTAGAACAAAAGTAAATAAAGTAAATAAAGCTATTTCGATATAAAAGCGGTGCAAACCCAGTACATTATACTTTGAAACAAGCACTTGAAATGTACCGTTATACAGTAAAATTATAACGCCGATTATCCGCCTACAAGCTGATTATCCGCAAACAGGAACGCATAGCCCTTGACCATAGACCGTCCATGCCGCCGCTTATTGGGCGATACCCGCCGCCGATACATGGAATGACTAAACATGGTTAATGCTTATTTTGCAATCCGCTTTGATATACTTACGACCTTTTTCTGAACTTAAAATCCAAGAAAAAGAAAATGGCAGCTGCCACAGCAATAATAACAAAAGTCAATGCGTCCCATACATCAAACAATGACATATCTATTATTCTTGATAGCGTGGCGTTTACCACGATAGATAGAGGAATCGCTAAAAGTAATGATATTGCTACTGCCATAAATTTTCTCGCTCTCAACACTTTGAATAATGCAAAGATACCCCAAAGATAAACGAGTGAGATAACCGACATTCTAATGCCGATTGGCAATAGCAATCCACCACTATCAATAATATGGGATAGAATAAACAAAAAAGGCACGACAAGAACGGTAAAAATAATTAAAGATACCTTAATTCCTTTAACGCCATACTTGATTGAGGGGATAAATATAATCCCTGTGAAAACACAGGCACTAATAGGAATGAGCGACCATGTTAATGTACCCGAAATAGCAATATCAACGATAAAACACGTTATGATGCCAAGGAGAAGCAATGCTGAAAAGATAACAGCACCGATGTTTTGTGCATACCTTATTTTTAATGCTTTTGCTTGGTGCATGATTACGTCCTGCCTCTCTGCTTTTAATTTGTCGTCAATGGTTGTGTTGCCGATTTTATCAAGCAAAGAACGGCAAGATGCACATTCATTTAAATGTTCGGCTATCTGTTTTTTTGTAGACTGATTGCATACTCCATCATGGTAGAGAGGGAGTAAGTCCATTACCACATCACATGAAATTTTCATTTTAATTCCATCCTTTCTTGAATTTTTAAGCGTGCGCGATGGTATGTAACACGCGCCCAGTTTTCGGTTTTTTCAAATATCAATCCGATTTTTAAGAATGATAATTCACCGAACACACGTAACTGAAAAACCTCTTTATAAGGTTCTTCAAGACCGTGCAATACCTTGTGAACATGAAAAACTGTATCTTCATTAACAAGAGATTTCTCTATGTTGGTTTCAGAAACTACACGGTCATCAAGCTCGGTAACTCTTGCGTTTGCTCTTTGCTCGTCTATAAACAAGTTTTTGGCAATAGCACAAAGCCATGTAAACTCAGAGGAATTGCCACGGTGTTTTTTATTGGCAGTCATTGCCTTAAAAAATGTTTTCTGAGTAATCTCTTCTGAATCATGTTGATTTTTAGCCAACGTCATAACGAAAGAGTAAACTTTCATGTAGTAGGCGTTATATAGTTGTTCATAATCCATGTCCACTTTTGCACCTCCCCTCATTTTGGTTTCAAGGATTAGACGAAGCATTTTTGATTTCGTTACAAACTTTTTTCTATTCTTGAAAAAAAGTTTAGACCCACCTTGAGAGGCAAGCCTAATAACCACGATGCAATATTCTCACATTACCGTCCAAAATATAAATTTGCTTCACTTCCCATATTATAGCAAAGTAATTGTGAAAATACAACTCTTAAAACGAAATAATGTTCGAGTATGCGTTCCTATCTGCGAATAATCAGCCTGTAGCTGTATGCGGCATATCGGCGGCATGGACGGGTCTACGGCCAAGGGTTATGTGTTCCTGTATATGGATAATCAGCTTGTAACCATGTATGGCATATCGGCGCGGCGGGTATCAATCGCATGGGGAAGCGCAACAACGGCGGCGGTGTATATTCCAATAGGGGAAGCGTGTCGAATACTCCCCCCTATTCCCGCCAAAAAAGAATTTTAGAGAGTGCAATAACATTCAGAGTATACAAAAATAACTGTATTTTTATCCTCAGTGCCATAAAAAATGATAGTTTGTATGGAATTTATAAAGCGAGAATGTAGGTATATCAAGGAATAAAGCCATTACGAAAAAGTTTGAAAAGTGATACCCTTTTTCTGGGGCTATAAGATAAAAATAGAGTTAAATTTTTTATATATTCTTGTCGAACACTCACTTGACAGAATTTTACTTTTGTCGTGTTTTTGGCTTTAGACGACTATTATTAAGGCGGCGGCGTGTATGGTAACAAGTGGGATATATCCACGCACCGTATAAGCCGCCTGTGGCGTTCCTGTATGCGTTTTGTTGGCGGGGTGATGTTTTGTTAGGCGTATTCAAAGGGCTGTATAACGCGATATTAAGCGTTATAGACGGTCATATATTGCGGCGGGGTTATGTGTTATTCTTTTTTTGGCAGGATTACTTCAAAGGGGATATTTTTTATAAGCAATTCAATATGTGCATAATCGGTACACAAATGTATTTTTAGGTACACAACAATCAAAAATTAAGCTGTAGATATAAAAATTAACATTCAAGCAAAAACATTTATAAATCGAGCATGGTTTACAAATATTTTCCTGTTTGAAAATGCCGTCTAAAAATGTTAGAATGTATGATGCACAGGCGGTTTGCTGGCAGTATGGTTTATTCTCTCTCATACTATAGTTAATGAAAACGCATAAAACAAAAAATCCAAACAACCGGACGAATGTCCATACTGTTGTTTGGATTTTTTTCGATTATACAGCTTAACATTTGGGGCTTTTCGTGTAACGGGATTTACATTTCCCCAACCTTTGCGCTGTGCGGCATAATGCTCTTTTCTTTTGCGCTTGGACTGTTTGCTTAATGGTACAATTTTTTGTTTCATTTGAAACACCTCCGAGTGTTATGATTGTTTATATATTAGTATTTCGTAGGGGCGCTTGCAGGCCACCCCTACGAGATTTTTAATGTAACATACACATTGTTATCATAACATATTCATCTTCATAAATCAAGAAGCCCTCAAGATTATCACATCAAAAACATAAAACTCATAAAGATTGTAATTATCTAAAAATCTTGGTATTATTAAACTATTTTCAAGAGAGAGGCGATAACAAATGAAAAGCTCATCAATAAGACTGGACGGTCAAAAAATCCTTATAACAGGCGTAAGCCGTCCTTTGGGCATTGGGGCAGCACTTGCAAAAAGATTAGCGGAAGCAGGTGCTTCCGTCGCTATTCACGGTTTTTCGGAATATGACTCGGATGCAGGAGTACATAAGTCCGCTATTCCAAATGGCACAGAATCTTTGGCAAAGCAGCTTAACAGCTTGGGGCTTAATGTGACGGCACTTTCATCAGGAGATTTGGCGAAGCCGGGAATTGCAGAAAAGGCCGTTGAGGAGGCGGCATTAAAACTTAACGGTCTTGACGGACTGGTTTTAAATCATGCCTACTCAACTTACGGAGAAATAGGGAGTTGGACACCTGAGCACATAGACCCGCATTTAATCGTAAATGTAAGAGCATCTATGATGATGATTCAATCATTTTCGGCTCAAGCAGATATTGCAAAAGATAACGCAATTACACTGTTTACAAGCGGCCAGTATTTAGGCCCTATGGTAAACGAGATTGCTTATTGCGTATCTAAAGAAGCCATTATTTGCCTTTGCAAGCAAACCGCTTATTTGCTTGGTGATAAAAACATCCGGGTAAACTGCATCAATCCGGGGCCGAATGATACCGGTTATCTCTTTGGAGAAGCGCACGAAAATATTGCCAAGATGTTTCCTTCGGGACGTTGGGGAACGCCGGATGATACCGCAGATTTACTTTTATTTTTACACAGCTCTTATGCAAAATGGATAACAGGGCAAGTGATAGCAAGTGAAGGCGGTTTTAAGCGGGGATAAACAGAATTGTTAAAAAACGGCAGTCATGCATAAGCCATGACTGCCGTAAAAATTCTATCGTATGCCCAAATGCGTATTGGGATTTACATGCTGCCCATTTACCCAAACTTCAAAGTGAAGATGCGGACCGGTAGATATGCCGGTGCTTCCGGCTCTTGCAATTACCTGTCCTCTCTGCACCTCTTCCCCTACAGTTACAATATTTCTGGAGTTATGCGCATACATGGTGGAAAGACCGTTGCCATGACTGATTACAACCCTATTCCCCCAGCCTCTTACATATCTGCTTTCCACAACCACGCCCGCTTCTGCCGCCAAAATGGGCGTGCCGCTTGCGGCTCTAAGGTCCACGCCGGTATGCATTTCTCTGCGTCCGGTTATAGGGTGGCTACGGTTGCCGTATGGGGAATTTACTCCCCGCGGGCCGTCAACCGGCCAAAGCAGAACACCGCCTGAAATAGTTACATTACTTGAAGCCGCTTGCGCTCTGGCGGCTTGTTGACGAACAGCCTGAGCCTGCGCTTCAAGATTGGCTATTTGAATTCCCACTTGGCGATTATCCTCTTCCATGCTGGCAATCAGAGCATTTACATCAGCTTCGGTTATGACAAGGGCGGCAATGCGTGTTTCTCTATCAGCAAGGGCTGCTTCAAGGTCATTTCTTGCCACTTCAAGGTCAAGAGTAAGCTGATATACAGCCGCATATTGCAAAGCAATTTCATCTCTGTTACGGGTAATGCGCTCTTCAATTTCTTTTAAATTCGACAATATACTGTTATCATGCTCTATAATTCTGCCAATATGGTCTATATTGCTTAAAAAATCTGCAATATTCTCGCTTGAAAAGAGCATTTCTATGTATGTCATTGAGTTATTTTCGTGCATAAAGCGTATTCGGCTGCGCAATATTTCAAACTGCGCTTCTCTTTGAATTTCTGCTTCAGCAAGGTCTGCTTCTGTTTGATGCAGCAAGGCTGTTGTTACTTCCAAGTCTTCTTGTGCCAGGAAATATTCACCGGTCACTTGCGTAAGGTCTATATCAAGCTGAATAATTTCAGCGAGAGCATAGTTTCTTTCAGACTGAGCTTCCGCCAAAATCCTCCTTTGTTCAGTTAAGTCATTATTGATGCTTTGCCTGCGCTCCTGTAAATCTCTTATATTATTTGCCATCATAGCATTTGTGCCTATAATAAGAGAGATAACAATTGCCGTGATAATGGATAAACTTTGCTTTATGCCAAATTTGTGATTCATAAGCTCTCCTTTCTAAAAGTCGATGTCTATTTAAACACTTAGGTATTTTCTCATGGACGATATGCTGCCCAAAATGCCTATTAAAGCCCCAAGAATTACAGTGATGGGCGTAAATAGCGGAAATATTTCCAAAGCATTTCTTAACGGAAGCTGAAGAAAAAGGTCGGAGCCCGTAATGGATTCCACAATATTATCATAACTAATCCAAGCTATTGCAAGGGGTACAATGGCCCCCAAAATGCCTATAAGCACGCCTTCTATAACAAAAGGCCATTTTATAAACCAATCTGTTGCACCAACATATTTCATAATCAATATTTCATTGCGCCTGCTGTTGACTGTTAATTTAATAGTATTAGTAATTATTATTACAGATAGAACACCAAGTATCAAAATAACCACAAAACTAAAAATACCCACAAAGTTGTTGGTTGTTATAAGGGCATCGGTAACTACAGTAGCTTCGTTTATATTGGCAACTCCGTACATTTCCCAAATTATTTCCACCGTTTCACGCTGCAAGCGTATGTCACTTAATTCCAATATAAAAGAACGGCGCAGCGGGTTATCTTCTATAAGGCCCTCAAGAATCCCTTCATCATCACCAATTCTGTAAGCCAAGCTTTCCAAGGCTTCTTCGGAGCTTATGAACCGAAGGGATACAACATTTTCAACGGAAGCTATATTATCGTGAAGTATGTCCACTTGCGCTTCGGTTAATTCATCTTCAATAGCAACAGTAACGCCTATGGTGGTTTCAATGTAAGCTAATATATGGTTGACATTAGAGGCTATTGTATAAGAAAAAATGACTATTAGAAGGCAGGCCGAAACGGTTGCTATAGAGGTTAAAGTCATAATTTTATTGCGTACAAGGCTGCGCAAGGTTTCGGCCAAATAGTATTTTAAATTACGCAGCCACAAATTTGGGTTTTGTGATGTTTTTGATTTGTTTTTATTAATTTTTCGTGTAGAAGTCATCGTTATAACCGCCTCTTTCCACATCCCTGACCAAAAATCCATTTTTAAGGGCAATGACACGTTTTTTCATGCCGTCTACTATATCCCAGGCATGTGTAGCCATAACAATTGTTGTACCCCTGTCACTGATTTCGTTAAGAAGGTTCATAATATCCCATGCCGTGTCAGGGTCAAGATTTCCCGTAGGTTCGTCACATAGCAGCAAAGGAGGATTATTTACAATAGCGCGGGCAAGTGCGCATCTTTGCTGTTCTCCGCCCGAAAGCTGTGTCGGATATGCCTTAGATTTTTTTTGCAGACCCACCATAGACAGCACCATAGGCACATTGCGCCTTATTTCACGGTTAGTTGCATCGGAAATTTGCATGGCAAAGGCCACATTTTCGTATACGGTTTTGTTTTGTAAAAGGCGGAAGTCTTGGAAAACCACGCCCATTTTCCGTCTAAGGAAGGGAATTTCTTTTTTAGTAAAGTGCGTAACATTTTCGTCATTAATAAAGATTTCTCCTTCGGTTAAATCCACTTCTTTAAGTAGAAGTTTAACCAGGGTGGACTTTCCGCTTCCCGATGTGCCCACAATGAAGGCAAATTCCCCTCTTTCGATATGAAGAGTCACATCTTGTATACCTCTTGCCCCATTGTCGTAAATCTTTGTGGCATTATTAATTTTTATCATATGATGCCACCGATGCACCTTTCCAATTGCTTTAGACTATACCATTCTGAATTACTTTCGTAATATTTCTGACCAATTGTTACGAAAAAACAACAGAATTGAAATAGATATTTAATATTATACACGACCCTCATACAAAAATCAACATAAATTAAGCATGTTTTTACATTCGTTTTTTGAATATCAATATAGCAATAAATTAGCTTATCACATATTCATCCTATATATGGTTCTTAATTAAGTATGACTCTCTTTGTGTTTCATATACTTGTTTACCATCAAAGTAATTTTAAATATGATAGCGTCATCAAAATTACGCAAATCAAGGCCCGTCATCTTTTGCAGTTTATCCAAACGGTATACAAGGGTATTGCGGTGTATATACAATTGTCTGCTGGTTTCTGATACATTTAGATTATTGTCAAAGAATTTGTCTACAGTAGATAAAGTTTCTTCGTCAAAGCTTTCGGCGGATATGCCCCGCAAGACCTCCTTTGTAAACATACGGCACAACGATATGGGCAATTGATATATCAATCGTCCTATTCCAAGTGTTTCATAGTTCATGACAAGGCTTGTTACATCAAAGACTTTTCCTACTTCCAAAGCCATTTTGGCTTCTTTGTAAGAGCGTGAAACAAATTTTAAATCCTCCACAACGCTGCCTATGCCAACACGCACAGGAGCCATAGCTTCGGTGGATAATGTATCACACATTTTTCTGGCATGAATTTCAATGTCTTCTATTATATCTATAGACCTTAGTTCTTTGGCCAAAATAATGTGGTCTTGGTCTATAACAGTAACAAAGTCTTTGTGTTTTGTAGGAAACATATTGCGTACAATCTCTACCATATTGGCATCTTCATCACTTGTTGCTTCTATAAGATAAACCACCCGCCGCACTGTATTTTCAATTTTAAGTTTTTTCGCACGACTGTAAATATCTACCAACAACATATTGTCCAACAGCAGGCTCTTAACGAAATTATCTTTATCAAATCTTTCCTTATAAGCAATTATAAGACTTTGTATCTGATAAGAGGCCATTTTCCCTATGCGATAAGTTTCTTCGTCCTCGCCTTTTATCAGAACAACATATTCAACAATACCATTATCAAAAACTTTAAAGTATTGATAGCCGTTAATAAGCTGACTTTCGGCAGCACTGCGCACAAATTCCGAAGCAGTGTCCATTTGAACATTAAGCATCTCATTTTCAGTACTTGCCGTTACTTTCCCTTCCCTTTCCAGTACACTAAACTCCCTGCGAGTTATGTTTTTAAGTCCATCAATAGTGTTTTGCAAAATTTGATTGGATAACATAGCATCTACTCCCATCCCTATATAATTTACATGTTAAGAATCAACATTTTCTATTTTACTACACTTCCAAGAAAAATGAAAGAGAAATTGTTGTAAATATAAGAAAATGTGCAAAAAAACGTGGCAGGTCGGAAACATCCACGCCTGCCACGCATAAATTAAATTAATTCTAGTTAGTTATAACGCCTTCTGTTTCTTTGTCAAATACATGGATTTGGTTTCCGTCAATAGCCACTTTAATGTTGTCGCCGACTTTGGCTTTGGAGCGAGGGTCAACACGGGCAACAACTTGATTTCCGGCTATGCTTAGATACAGATAAACTTCTGCGCCCAAAAGTTCAGTAAGCTCTACATTGGCATTCAGCGTGGTGTCCGGAGTGCTTGCGATGAAACCTTCTTCATCATGCACATCTTCAGGCCTGAAGCCCAGTATAACTTCTTTGCCGATATAACCTCCGTCGGCAACATTTTTGCCTTTTTCCGGATTCAATTTAACTTTATACTCACCAAATTGCAAGTATACGATGTCCCCTTCTTTAACAGCGGTGGCATCCACAAAGTTCATTTGAGGAGAACCTATAAAGCTTGCCACAAAAAGGTTATTTGGTTTTGTGTAAAGGTTTATGGGAGAATCAACCTGCTGTACAATACCGTCTTTCATAACAACAATGCGGGTACCCAAAGTCATTGCTTCAATCTGGTCATGCGTAACATAAATAAATGTAGTTTTCAATTTCTGATGCAATTTGGAAATTTCTGTACGCATTTGCACGCGCAGTTTTGCATCAAGATTTGAAAGAGGTTCGTCCATAAGGAAAACTTTCGGCTCACGAACAATAGCACGTCCCATGGCAACACGCTGGCGCTGGCCGCCGGAAAGTGCTTTTGGCTTTCTGTCTAAAAGAGGTTCGATATTAAGAATTTTTGCAGCTTCATTAACCCTTTTTTGAATTTCAGGCTTAGGAGTTTTTCTAAGCTTCAAGCCAAAGGCCATATTGTCATAAACAGACATATGAGGATAAAGAGCGTAATTTTGGAAAACCATAGCAATATCCCTGTCTTTAGGGGCCACATCGTTCATGCGTCTGTCGCCTATGAAAAGGTCACCGTCAGAAATTTCTTCAAGGCCGGCTATCATCCTAAGTGTTGTGGATTTACCGCAGCCGGAAGGGCCAACAAGAACCAAAAATTCAGTATCTTCAATGTCCAAATTAAAATCAGACACAGCTACAAATCCATTGGGATATTTTTTAACGATATTTTTTAGTACAAGTCCTGCCATATTATTGCCTCCTTCAATTTTGAGATGCGTGTATATTAATCATACATTATTTTTCTCTTTTATTCTATTGTTTAATTACATAAAGTTTTTGCCTTCAGGGGCGAATATTATATCTATCTTTTAAGTGCCGCAACAGTTTTTTGGCATATTGCACAAAAATCACCCCTCTGATTTGTGCAATATTACCTATAAAATTTTATCAGTACGAAAGTAAACTTATAAACCATTTAATTTTACTGCATCTCTTTATTTATGTCAAATCCTATGATACAATGTTATAGGGTATGCACATGCTCTATAATATATCTATTTTTGAAAGGGGAACAATTATGAATGAAGTATTGCAAGTTATAGAAAAACGGTTTTCATGCCGCGGCTATGTTGGGCGTGCAGTAGAGCAGGATAAGCTTACGGCCATAGCAAAGGCAGGCCTGCAAGCCCCTTCGGCTATGAATTTACAACCCTGGCAAATTATTGTTATAAATAATAAAGCCATTATTGACAGGCTTGACGATACCGCAATGGAGGTCATTGAAGCCAATCCGGACAAATCTGCCTATAACCGCATTATGGAAAGAGGCGGCAAGGTGTTTTATAATGCCCCCGTTCTTTATCTTATTCTAAAAGATGCAGATTCAAAATGGGCAGATATAGACTGTGGTATATTAACACAAAATTTATGCCTTGCCGCCGCAAGTTTGGATTTAGACAGTGTAATTGTAGCTATGGCTGGTGTTCCTTTTAACGGCCCGAAAGGTGACGAACTGAAAAAAGAAATTGGATGGCCGGACAAAAAAGAATTTGCCATGGGCGTTTTAGTTGGATATGGAAATATTTCCAAAGAACCTCACGAAACAGACTCGAGCAAAGTAACATTTTTGCAGGCTTAGGGAGGAAAATATGGAATTTACTGTAGAATACAAAGATTTTCCTGCAACAAAGGTGATATATCTGCCTGTCACTGTACCTTATGAAGAAATGCGGGACTTTAAACGCTTTTTTATGAAGCTTGGCATACATCTTTTTCTCAATGGTGCCAAAAAAGCTACGGGCATTTCCTTCATTAGATATGTAGGAGAGAGCGAAACCACTATAGATATGGAAATTTGCCTTGAGGTAACTGAGTTTTTGCGTGAATCAAAGGAGATAAAATGCAAAGAACTGGCCTCTTTCAGCGGAAAATATGCCGTAGCCAAGCACAAAGGAAGCAGGGACAGACTGCCCGGCATTTATACTGAAATGAGTAAATGGTTTAAAGAACAAGGGCTTATACATAGCGGCGGCAATATGATAGAATATTATTTTAACACAAGCCGCCATGTGCCGGAAGAAGAACTTCTGACTGAATTGCTGTGGCCGATAGAAGGGTAGTATACGAATATTTTACCGTTTTTGGGAAATTATATTTTAGAAATGCAATTGTTATTATAATGTAACACCCGAAGACACATATTCATGCTATAATCTCTTTAGTTACAAAAAATTTAAATGAGGTGTAAATTTATGAAAACAAAAACAATAATGAAAAAAATGGCTGCAGCCGTTCTTTCTTGCACATTCATCTTCTCCGCTTTGCCTGTTTTTGCTGATGAAACCGATGCAAACGGATATGACCAAGAGGATAACCTTACAGCACAAACCCCTTCATTTCTATCTGTAACCGGTGAAGTTACAGAAATTTCTAATGTATACAATAATGAAGGCGAACCGGTATACGGACAATTGCTTATCACAATTGAAGGCGAAGGAACCACTGTTTTACATTCCGATTACTTCACTTTTCTTTTGGGCGGAGCTATAGATATAGGCGATACCATCACAGGCTTTTATGCCGCAGACACTTTTGCTCCGGCAATCTATCCGCCAAGATATACTGTCCGTCTTATAGTAAACGGCGAGTTTGACAATGTTAAAATCGACCGCTTCCATGCGAGTGTAGATTTTGACGGCGCACTTGTCAGTGCAGACGGTCAGCTTCGTCTTAACTTTACGGATGAAAGCTCTGTCCTTCTTCAAGACGGCCAGGATTTCAGACAGTCCACAGAAGATTTGGGCCTTGATTTGATGGAAGAGCTTGACGGACGCTTATTGGTAGTTACTTACGGCCCGGCAACTTTCAGCATCCCGGCCATGACTATCCCCGGCGCAGACGGCAGCAATGTATCAATCATTGTACTTTTTGAAATACCCGTTACCGGCCCGCTGGTTCTGTCTCCCGAAGATTTGCCGCAAGTAGAAGACAATAATTTGAATGAAGAGCTTGCATTTAACAATTACGGCATTTATGTTAATGAAGAGCTTATTGAACAAACTTGGAGAGAAATAGACGGCGCTTTCTATGTGCCTTTCAGAGCAGTTGTTGACGCCCTTGGCTTTGGAGATACTATCGAATGGAATGGCGCAACTCGTGTTGTCACCGTAAGTAACGGCGAAGCAACTATACTGTTTAGAATAGACACCAATCAGTTTCTTGTTGACGGAGAAGATATTATAGAATTTGAATATCCTTCAGTTATCATCCAAGGTTCAACTTACGTGCCAATGCAATTTTTCCGCTTGGTTTTCGGCATGAACAACGCTTTCCTGCACGCAGGTGAAATCCACATTAATAACTTAGAAACAATGGAATAAACGCTTCTTTATAATAGAAATATCAAAATAAACACAAAAACTTTTCAACACGGGCTTGCATTTTTTGCAAGTCCGTTGTACTATTATATAACATTAATGAATTGTAAATGCGGGGGATAAACTATGGACCTAAAACAGTTGTTAATCGACATAGAAGACGTGGACTTGGATACTCTTGAAGAGCCTGAACTTACAGCTATAATATATGAAATGCTGGAGAATCTTGGCTCTACAGACCCGGAGCTGCGGGATGGGCTTATCTATCCTTTACTGGTTAAGATTATTGAAAGCGATATTCTTTCACCCGAAAGACTTAACCACATAATGGAAACCTGCCTGGATGAAAGGCATCTTTTCTATAGACTGGGAGAGCGAGGCGATTCTGTATTTATGCGCTCTTTTTCCAGCCTTGCCATAGCAGCGCTTCTGACGGCTGATGCCGAAAAGCCTTTTCTTGACAGAGATATATTTTCAACCATAACCGACAAAATTATTTGGTATATAGAAGGCGAAACAGACACCAGAGGATATGTGGAAGAAAAAGGCTGGGCCCATTCCATTGCCCATAGCGCAGATATGCTTATGGCTTTAGTTAAAAATCCCTCTTTTTCTCCCAATAAATTTTCAAGTATTTTAAATGCCATAGAAAACTGCATTTTTAAAGAAAATGCCGCATATGTGGACGGCGAGGACGAAAGGCTTATTGTAAGCATAAAAACTATGATAGACAAAGGTTTATCCGACGATGTTCTGGATAATTGGATATGCCGTATATCCAAGAAATTAGAGGATGTGCATGCCGCCGAAGGCTTTTCGTATAAATACTACCGCAACATGATGAACTTAAATAACTTCATGAAAAGTCTGTACTTTAGGTTTAAGCGTGATAAAACAAAAATGGGCATTAGGGTTTTGCTATTTGATAAGATGCAGAATACAAGCTCGTAGGATTTGCCGGCTTCCCCTGCATCAACCTAAAAATATATTTTGTCTAAAATATTAGCCATGAGCGGCCCAGCTGCCCATGGCTAATTCAATCCTAATTAAAAAACTTCTTATTGCACCTCTTACAAAAATACTTCATCTCCATATTCCAAGCATCATCTGTCTTGTCGCATACACAACAGACATCAATATGTTTTCTAAGGTAAATATGGTTTTCATCTACAAAGATTTCTAATCCTACGCCATCATCTAAGCCCAAGTCTTTACGTATCTCTTTGGGTAGAACAAGCCTGCCCAGGGCATCTATTTTTCTTATCAACAAAAAATATCCCACCTCTCGGTCATGTTAGTTTCTTGTCTAGGGCTTTAGATATCTAACGTTTTAGATTAAAGCTTGACAAGTAGACCTGAGTGAGATTATAATGTTCTCAGGTCTTTTTGACCGTATTGGGTGCTTGTCTGGAAGAGATTGTCACGTCTTGCGACCAGGCAAGCACGTTTTTACGGTCTTATTTAGTTTTCAATCTACATTGTATATCATATTTTATGGCTCGTCAATAGTTTTTTTCAAATTATTTGAAGTTTTTTATAAAGCATACAAATGCTTACTCCCTCCAAATAAATGCTATTGTAGCACTTAGGCAAAAATGATATAATATAATTATTACAAGTATAAAAATTGATTGGGGAGATGTTATGAGCAGCGGCAGAATCACTATAAATAATAATAACAAAAAGAAGCGTCCAAATCAAAACAAAAAGAATACATCAATTGCTGTATTCATTATTTTAGCCATCGTCCTTATAGGCGTAATCTTTGCTATTATGCAGGTAGCTGAAGCTGTGGCGCCAACCCGCTTTGTAAGCATACCTTTGGTAGAAACTGTTTTAATTTCAGACGAAGGTACAACGCATTCATTTGATGCCCAAGTAATGATTGAAATTGACAGTTCCGCAGAGGGTATAAGCCAAGAGCAGTTATACCGAGAGGTCTTTGCGGCCATATCCAGCCTTAGCTACGAAGAAATTACGGGTTTTAACGGCATGGAAAATGTAAGGGGCGCAGTGCGCAGCAGGCTTTCGCACAGCTTTGACGAAGGGGATTTGGTGGGCGTATTTATTACTGATATTCAAAGCGATATATCCCTTCCGGGTCATAGGACGGACGATGTTCCGCAAAGAAATAACTTCTTTGATGCCATTTTTGGCGCCGGAAATTAATGATACCTATAGGAGAATGCAATGAGAGAATATCTAAAAAACTTGCGCAAGCTGGTTGGGCATATGCCTATATTGGTATGCGGAGCAAGTGTGATAGTTGAAAATAAAAGCGGTGAAATCCTTTTGCAATTGCGCAAAGACAATAAATGCTGGGGTTATCCGGGCGGGGCAGTAGAAATAAATGAAGTTGTGGAAGAAGCCGCAAAACGCGAGCTGCTTGAAGAAACCGGGATTATTGCTAATTCTTTAGAGTTATTCGGTGTTTTTTCCGGCAAGGATTTGTATTATATTTATCCGCATGGTGATGAAATATCAAATGTTGATATTGTATATATCTGTAAAAATTACAGCGGAGAAGCCAAAGCCGATTTTATCGAAAGCACCGATGTTAGATTTTTTGCCATTGACAGCCTTCCGGATAATATATCGCCGCCTTGTGTCCCTTCATTAAAAAAATACATAGAAAGCAAAGTGTAAATATGACTACAAAGGGCGGCTGAAAGCCGCCCTTTGTGAAGTTTTGGTTCTTATATCAAATGCTTTTAAAACTATATCCAAAACCATCCCAATCAGGGGTAGGCTCCGAATGAAAGATATGCTCTCCGTTTGTGTAACCATTTATGACTTTATTCCAAAAAGGATGAGCAGGTTTATTGACATCAAGAACCCTTACTTCCCAATCACCCTTAAATAAATCAAAAATATATTTTGCAGCAAAATCTCCGACATTCTGCCTTCTGTATCTTCGCATTATAAAAAATTCGGAAATTGTATGCGCTTTTTCATTTGTAATATATCTGCATCGGTTAGAAACCAAAACAAAACCTGCATAATTGCCGTTAACTTTTATAAAGAACGGATGCCTTGTTTCGTCCGTCCAGTAATGGTCAAGATACGAATATCCATAAAATCCATGCTCGTCCACTTCATCATGGGTATATTCGGAAAAATCATAACAATAAAGCTCTATTAATTGCCGCAATACAGATTTATGTTTTTCACATACAGGTACTATTTCGATATTCAAATTTATCAACCCTAACCAATCTGTTTAAATCTCTTGCCTGGGATTCTTGCAAAATTCCAAAACCGCATAGTTGTCTCCCCACATTACCATCGTTAAGGAACAATCTACATACACAGGGGTTCCGTCAAATGAGATAAGCAGCCAGTCATCTGCTTTATAATCACCCTTCATAAAAACTTCTTGTATTAATTCATCAGAAAGCTCTGTCGATAATCTGTTGTTATAGGCCGGCTGGGTTTCGGGATATATAGAGTAAAAATTCTTCATATAATCTTCCTTGTCTTTAAAGCCCAGCATATCCACCATATAATTGTTGCAGAAAATGAGATTATTGTCTTTATCCCAAAGATGCACCGCAAGGGGCATATTATCCAATATAGCATAGAAACGCCCTTCTTCTCTTCTTTGCTGCTCTTCACGGGCATACTGTTCGCTAAGGTCCCTCACAAAAACCGCCAAAACAAAGCGGTTTTTAATTCCCACCCTTATTAAAGTAACCTCGCCGGGCAAAAGGGACTTATCGTTTGGTTTTTGATGCATCCATTCAAATCGCACCATACCATTTTCCATAGCTTCATCGACATATTGCTTGGCCTTTTCAAAAGAAGGCGTACCGCAAGGCTGTGTAGGCGGGAATGTTTCATGATAACGAGCCATGTATTCTTGTTTGTCTTTGAAGCCAAACCATTGCGCCGCCGCAATGTTGCAGTCTATACAGTTTAATTCTAAATCCAGAAAGTCCCATACAAAGGGCATTGCATCTAAAAGGCTCCACATTCTTTCACCAAGCAGACTGTTTTCAACCGGCCCGTCAAAATAAGGGTCTATATCTGTTTCAAATTCGGATAAAAAGGCAATGCAGCAGGGTTGTGATTCATATGTTGTTCTTATAAGCTTTATTGATGATGGTGATTCTTCATAATCTCTCCGTATTGTCCAATTAAACTTTGCATCACCTTCAAGCATAGCTTTTTGAATATGCAGTCTCATATAATCTTCGGATGATATGCTGTTTTGAAATCTCGATGAAAAGTTTTTGAAAAATTTATTGGTAAATTCTTCTGTGTCTTTGATTGCAAAGGTTTCCAGCATATGCTTGTTGCAATCAAGAATATTCAAATTTTCATCAATAAAAAATATACTGGTCGGGGCATGTTCCAATACCACAGCTGCCTCTTCGCTCATGCCCTGGTTTTTGCCGCCTGTTCCAAATACCGCCTCTTGCATTGGAATTTTATTTTTAATATTCCATACAAAAGTCTTGCTATCGCCCTTCGCTTCAAGAGAAACCATAACATCACTGTGAAACCATATGCCGTCCAAGCGTTTAAAAAGCCAGTCAAATTTAGTGGTCTTACTGCTAAATGCTACTTTTGTATACTTAACAAATTCATCCCAGGACCTTGTGCCATTGGGCTGACATAAAGGCAAAAAATCAGAAATAGCCAAAGGATTATTCTGCTCTGCGTTTAAACAAAGCAGGTCTGCACAAACCTGATTGAAATTTAAAACCTCTCCGCCTTCATCAAGCACCAAAACGGCGATATTATCCGGAGTTTCGTGAGATGCACTTTTTTTAAGCCGCTCTAAAGCAAACTTTGTACTCCCGGTATTTATTCTCTCCATATGACACCTCCATAGCGAATGCTTAAAATGTTTGCCGGTTACAACAAGGTTATAACAATATCAATCGTTTGTAAATTGCATAAAAATTAATTCAGCCACATATTCCTCCAACACTAAATCTCTTTCAAACATAGCGGTGGCATGTTCTATACCAACATACCGAAAATGCCAAGGCTCATAAATAATATTGGTTATGTGCTGCTTGTGGTATGGATATCTTAAAATAAAGCCGTAATGATGGGCATTTTCCGCAAGCCATATGCCTTCATCAGTCAATCCGAAATTTGAAGTTAAATTACGGTAGTTTGCGGCCACAATGTCCACAGCCAGACCCAAATTATGCTCGCTTGAACCGGGATAAGCCACAACGCGGCGGGCTGCATCAAAAGCATCGTCAAAAATCATACCCTCATTTAAGCGCCTGTTTACCTGATTGTTAAAAAGCACACGCTGGCGGTCTATGCTTCTGAAAGAAGATACAGCAACAGGCGAAAGACCATCTGCCCTTGCTGATTCCAGCATTCTTACAAGATTGTCCGCAGCTCTGGCGTCAAAATACATTCCTCCGCCGATTGGCGCAAGATAAGGCATAAAATCTTCATCCAAAAAATTATATCTGTTTACCAATTTAAGGTTCCAAGGCAGCAAGCTGTTATCCACTACCATTTTGCTTACCTCTATATTATTTGCCTCTATATGTAGTTTATTCTCTTCATTATCTTCATAAATGGGTTCATAAGCTTCGTTATAGGTTTCTTCATAAGTTTCTTCTTCGTCATATGTATAGCTCGAATCGTCTGAACTTCCTCTAATGTCCATTTCCGCCAAAAAACGATCCAGCCGACCGGAGGCTATTTCAAATATTTCCGGCGGAGGACCAACATCAAAATATGCGCTAAGAACAAAAACAGTACCGGCGGATACGACAAAAAAAGTCGCAGCGCCGGCAAATATTAATATCATTATCTTTAGTAGTTTTTTCATATACTACCCCCGTTATTTTTAGGGTGCAAACACAAAGTTGGGATTTATGATAATCCCTTCAGACAAATCATCATGTATATATATGCTGCCATTTGTGGTTATAAAAACATTACCTTGCCAATTATGCGGAGCATAAACTGTAAGGGTTTCGATATTCGCAGAATTATTGTCATCCCACACGAAAACAACACCTTCTTCCACATCTATATTCGCCCGAAAAACTCCGGCTTCACTGCCGCTAAAACGCAGATGATTGTCATTATGAGGCAAAACTCTAACATTATGAATGTCCACATCTATGATGATGCTGTCGTGAATAGCCGCCCATGTGCTCAAGGTACTGAAACTCCATTCTTGAGGCCAATCCATATCTGCCCATGCGTCTGCAAATGAAGTGCCCCAATTTGTCCAATAAGTTTCAATATCGCTTACCCAATATGAAATGTTGTCTTCAAGTTGCCCTGCCCATACTTCTATTCTATTAGTAAAATCTTCTAAATCCCATGCTCCAACCCTTACGCTTGGACGAAGATTAAAAGCAAAATCCGGAACAACTTCCACCACTGCAGGTCTGCTTGAAATAAATGGAATAAAAGTCTCCTGTGCAGGCACAGCAAATCCATTAAATGCTATTGCTTGCAATTCTCTAATTTCACGGCGGAAAGACGCAAAACCAAAGGCTGATGCAACAGTTACTACTAAAAGCAAAGCAGACAGCACAGCAACAGCAGCTTTTAAGCCATGATTTTTTCTGTATGAAGTGCCGCTATATGCAAAATCGACATTAGATTCAAGTGCTTTTGGCGGACCATTGCCCTCACTAAACTCCCTTAAATCAACATAATCCTTTCTTTCATCCATTTAATTTCCTCCTCATAAATTTTATTTTATCACATTTGTTAATAATACGCAACTATTATCAAGAAGTTTATTAAAGCCGTTCCGATTTAAAATCGGCCGAAGCAAGCTTTTATTTCGCAGCGCTTCAATGAGGAATAAAAGTGCAGTCTGAGGCTGACTTTAAATCGGAACGGCAATAGAGCTATATGTTGTTGATTTTTTTGGAAGATTAAAAAATGCTTTCTTGCGCAAAATATATCCAGCATTTGATGAGGGAGTATGATATGAAAATAATATCCGAACAGAGTTTGACATGTTTCTTGCATGATTTGCGCAGTATATTGGCTTTTTTTAAGGGACATATGCCCCATAATATAAAATTTATTAATGTTGAAAGTTTTTATTTTTATATGCGTTTAGGTTTTCCTAATAAATTTAAAGAAATGCGTGGATTGATGGATATTGTAGAGCCTTATATCCCCTTGGTCATTTCTCAAAAAAATTTAGAAGATGTGGTTTTTGCTTATGAACAAGGCAATCTGACAGAGCTTGCAGAAATGGAAGATTTTTTTTCAAAGCGTTCTAAGCTGGTGTTTATAAATTCTGTAATGGAAGCAAATGAGGTGGATTTTAGCAATATTGTGTCTATATGCCGACGGATTCGCAGCTTAAAAAGCGAGGCTGTTTTCTTTTGATATAGCCGTTTGAATTGATTTTGGGCTGCTCTTTGGCTCGAAATCAATTCAAATTGCAACCTTCGTCATAGTTATTTAAGCCCGTTTTTGGCTTAAATAACTATATATTGCAATTTTAAAACATCTGTGTTATACTGCCTAAAACAGTATTCTGGAGGAATTATATGTCAAACGAAAATTACCAATCAGAGATGCATCCCGGTGCTGCCAGCTTTACAGCGCATTTACATAAGCATGGCAGCAGTACATTGTTCTTGGTGGGGATAATTCTATTTACTGCCGGAAATGCACTAACTTCCATAATAGCCTTTAGTTTTTTAAGTATTTTCCAGATGGCACTTTTAGCCTTACCTATAATAGGCTTTTGGCTGATTTATGCCGCATCAAAAACCCCATCTGAACCGGAAAAAACCCTTCCGGCCTTAACGCTATTCAGGGTGCATACAATAATATCACTTGTTTTACTGTGTATAGTGGCAGGGCTCTTTGCTTTGGTTGCACTTATCTTGTCAGTGGCTTTAGGGGCTGAATTTGGCGGAGGTGCGGCTGTTGGCGCCTTGGTGTTGTTTTTGATAGTTGCAGGAATTATTGCATTGTTTATAGTGTTTTATTTTGTGGCAATTCTAAAAATAATTAAAGATATCAGAAGAAATATCATAGAAAATGTATTTAAGCCCATACGCGGCGTAACTTCTTTCACGGTTTTCACTTACATCATGATAGGCTTTGGACTTTTAGGAACCATTATTGGTTTTGTCGCATTGGGTATTGCAACTTCCTTCATCGATGAACTGATTTGGTATGCGCCGGAACTTATGATATTGGAGCCTGTATTGTACGGAGCAATGGCAGTAAATGCAATATCTGTATTATTTAGTTTGGCATCCAGCATCGGAGTTGTAATTTGCGTTGTGGTGCTTAATAAATTTGTGTCCGGTATGCCAAGGGCGTAAGGCTAAAAGCAAGAGAAAAGGATGCTCAGTAGGGCATCCTTTTTTATACCAATTTCACAAGCGCAATGAAATACTGACATATCAGAAGCTCTACCGATTAAGTTTCATGAGACGATACCAATATGACATTTCATATACTATCCACAATTGATACATTATAACAATTATTGCCATGGTCAAACTTGTTTGTAATAAAAAGAAAATCAACACAGGTATAAAAATAAAGAGTACAAGATTTGAAACGAAAAACAATTTTAAATCTTTCGTTTTGTAAAGGAAAAAGGGGGATATCCCCATTATCGATATAATAATAATCATTACCATAATGGGGATAACATTGTTGCGAACAAAAAGATAGTATAAAACAAGCCCAAACATCAAATAAACAATGAACCCGATTTTGTTCATAAATTTCACCATGAGCGCATTATCCGGGTGCTTTAAATTCTCGAACCATGATTTTGCCTCGTCACTCCATGACTTTCCTCCAACTATCATTGATATTAGGCAACATCCTATTGTAAATAATAATGCTAATAAATTGAACTCCATACTATCACCCCAAATATAAATTATGTTCGTCTAATTTCCAGCTACTAAAATAAACACCTAAAAAGCATTGCTAATTAACAACCAGAGGTGCATTGGAGGTGGTCAATGTCAAATCTACCTTTTTATGCGCTGTATCATAATTTATGCTCTTGGCCTCGACAAACGAGCGGTCATTACGCATATAATTCATCCCCACAAGCCCAAGTTTTACATTATCCAGAGCCGCATGTCCTTTTACATAATATCCCAAAGTTGAATATGACGGCAGCACCAAAGATAATTTGGCATTAGAGGTTTCAACATGCCAATTATAATAATCATATGCCGAAAAGCCGGCAATTTGCATATCTATAGCTCCATTAAATGTAGTGGATTTCAAATTAGAAATATCAACCTTACTTATAGTTATCGGCCCATTGAAATTCTCCACTTTAGCCATTTCTGCTGCGGTATCCAAAAGGCGCAGACCGCCGTTGTTGCTCTCAATAATAAGGTTTTGTGCCTTTATGCCTGCAATTTCCGTTGCTCCGTTCATATTTTCCACTTGCACATTAACTGCAGTGACCGTAGAAAGACTGATATCTCCATTGGTAGTCGCCGCTTTTATACTGTCAAACATCGCTTCGGGCACAAAAGCATCTATACATACTCTTTCAAAGTCATTTTCATCAAAGGACAAATAGTATTTATTGCCCAATGCAGCAAGCTCTGCCTTAGCGCCGGCGCGCTTAGCAACGGTAAAAATCTTAGCGGAAATCTTATCTCCGTTATATCCTTTTACCTGCACCTGTCCGTTAAGACCGGTAAGATTAAGCTCTCCGCCAAAAGACGCCACGCGTATTTCTATCATTTCTTCAACACCGGGGCCGCTTGGTTTAGAAGGGCGGGCCGACATAGTGGGAGCGGCAGGAAAATAAGAAGCAGAGCCGCCTCCAACACTTCTTTTATCGCCGTGACTTTGCAAAGACTTAGACAAAGAATCTGCGGCACTTGCTGTTTTTTCCACTACTGTCTCAGCAAATTTACGTACTTTTGGTTCTGCTTCTTTTACAAATGCACCAAACTTCCTGCCCATGTCGTCCACTGCACTTCCAACCGTTTTCCCCGGCAACGGCGCATTGGGTCTGGGGCCGGTGCCATCGCTTGGGCCGCTTGGGCCTGATGCGGGTCTATGAACCGACGGACCTGGGCTGCTTGGCGTTTGGCTACCAAAGTTCCTGGGTACGGCGGAAGATGCGGAAGATGAAGAAACACTTCCTCCATCGGTAGTAGCCAAAAGACGTGCGGCTTCTTCAGCATTTATTTTGCCTTCTTCTAACATTTTTAATATCATCATTTTTTCAGTGGCCATAATAATCCCCTTTCATACATCGAAACTATATACGAAAACTAATAAGAATAGTTTATACTAAAATAGCCGAAAAATCAATAGAGCAAAAAACCGCAAGCCCTAAAGCCTGCGGTTTCATAAATAATGCAATTAATCTTGTGTATAGGGTAATAATGCCATATGGCGTGAGCGTTTGATAGCGATAGTAAGCATACGCTGTGCCTTTGCGCAGTTGCCGGAAATTCTTCTGGGCAATATTTTCCCTCTTTCCGAGATATATTTCTTTAAACGATTGGTGTCTTTATAATCAATATACTTAATTTTTTCAACGGTAAACACGCAGACTTTCTTTTTTCTGCGTCCCCTTCTTTTTTGCTGCATCATATATTTTTCCTCCTACATATTTACAATTAATTAAAACGGTAAGTCATCGTCATCCAAGTTGCTGTCCACCTCAAAAAATCCACCTGATGGAGGCTGCGACGGTTGCATAGGCATTGGGGTATTTTGATTCGGTGGAGCATAGTTTTGCCCGGAATCATAGCCTTGGTTTTGACCATATTGACTTTGGCCGTAATTTTGATCGCTTCCGCCTCTGGATTCAAAGGACGAACGGCTTTCTGAAAAATATTGCTCATCAATTACCACATCCGTAGACCAGCGCTTTTGCCCCGTGTTGTCATCATAACTGCTTATTTGTAATCTGCCGACAACACTAACCATCTGACCTTTGCGGAAAAATCTTTCAACAAATTCGCCATTTCTTCCAAAAGCAACGCAGTTTATAAAATCAACAGACTGGTCGCCTCTGTCCTTTCTTTCACGGCTGATACGGCGGTCTATAGCAAGAGAAAAGCGGGCAATCGCCATAGGCTCTGCTGCGTTAGAATATCTAACTTCAGGGTCTCTTGTAAGACGCCCCATTAAAATCACTTTATTCATGAGATTCTTCCCCCAAAGCCTTACGCAATGTCATCTCTGCGTATAATCAAGTGACGAAGCACATTCTCTCTGATATTAATGCGGTCTTCAAGCTCTTTTGGCATAGTCGGCGGACCGTCAATGTAAAAAAATACATAAAAGCCTTCTGTAAACTTTTGGATTTCATAGGCAAGCTTGCGTCTGCCCCAAACATCCACTTTGTCAATTACGCCGCCAAAACGGCCGATAAGCTCAAGGATTAAATCCTGCTCGGCCTTTACGGCCTCTTCGTCAATCTGAGAATTAATAATTATCCCCAATTCATATTTGTGCATGCTAAAACATACACCTCCTTTTGGACTTATTAGCTTGTACGCAAAATACCGCACAAGCCCGGGCCCTCCGGCTTGCAGAGAGCAAGGATTAGTTACAAGTAAATATCTTAGCATAAGTTGGGTTAAAATGCAAGCATTAATTTAATGATTTTAATTACAAATCATACCTATATATGAACTGTATCCCATGTGTTTCATGCATTCTTGAGCTATGCTTAACAAATCCAACCTTTTGATACAGCCTTTGTGCAGGCACATTCTTTGTATTTACTATTAAAGCTATCTTATTTACGTTGATATAATATTCCTTTACAAATTCAGGCAGAATACTCATTCCCTTAAATGCAAATCCTTTTCCTTGCTCTAAAGAATTTACCGCTAAAGATCTGATAAGTAATGCTTTATCATCAAAACCTATGCCCAAAGCCCCCTCCTTTTCATGAAGAACAAAATACCCAACGCAAGTGTTCTCATTAATAATAATGACCATGCGCCTATTGGGGTCATGCAAAGTTTCCAGCACCTTATTGGGAGTTTGGGTGAATTTTTGATTTTCCGCAGTCAGATGGATTTTATTTAGGTCTTTTATATATTTATCTTCGTAAGATATCAATTTAACTAAACTGTTCACAATGTTGTCCTCCGGCAAGTACGCAAACCCTTGTGCTTCTTTTTACAATATAATAATTTCGCAGCCTTTTCGCCGACCAAAAAATAATTCTTCTGATGGATAAACTATTATACCTTTCAAATTCACTTTTTCATCTCTTTGGCCAAATTGTCAATTCTCATTCGGTTCATAATACCGCTCCCCCTTGACATAAAATTCCGCAGGGATGTGCCTATGCTCGTCACTGTACGTAACAAATATACTTTTGATTTATATATAAAACTCCAGGTAACCACAGGCCACCCCTATAAAGCAGCACTTAGTATATAAAGGAATAATTCTGCACAATTAAAACATTTATTAAATATGACATTTAAATACCGGTTGCCTATAACACGGATAATTTTGATGTCAGTAGCAAATGCGGTCTTAATAATCTAAATTATTTATAATTTAGATATAACTTGTTTTTCCGATAGATGAGCATAATGAATAAACATTAAAACCAAAAACAACATAACCCCATAATTCTATGAATACGGGGTTATGTTGCATCCTCCCCGAGTAGGATTCGAACCTACAACCCTCCGGTTAACAGCCGGATGCTCTGCCGTTGAGCTATCGAGGAATATCAATATTAAAACTAAAAGTGATTATATCACGCCAATTTTTACTTGTCAATGCTTTTTTTAAAAAAATTCTAACATTTTAATTTACAACGCTGAAGGTAGTTATGAAAATCTCGTCATCACCTTCTATAATTATTTCATAAGTCCCAAAAGCAGTATTAGAACCAATTCTCCAACTCCAATATATATTGCCATATACATCTGAAGTTTTTACCCCCAAACCGCCAGCTATACTGGGTCCGGAATTATATATTACAGTAGCAACATATTCTGCATACGGCCTACCGATAATAGATATACTAGCAAATTCATTTCTGCGCACCGTTTCCGTTAGAGAAACTAATCTTATAAAATTTTTTGTCAATATTATAGTATTATCATAAAATTCTACATTTAGACCCAAAGTTTCAGCTATAAAACGCATAGGCAATAAAACTTTTTCATTCACAATAACTGCAGGAAAATCCAATTCTATATAATCACCATTGACATAGGCAATATCAAAATTAATGGTCATAAAAATCGCAACGTTTTCATTTGCTATTTTTATTTGATTAAAATTCTCATCTTCAAAAAACCCTATTTCAACATCGAATAACTTTTCCATATCTTGCATAGACAAAAGACTCCTGCCACTTATAACAACAGGAGAAGCATCAATGTACTCACCATCAAGAGTTACCTTTATCTCACTGGCCAACAAAGTAACAGAACTAAGTACAAATAGAGCAAATAAAATAAGACTCACTTTACCTATTCTAAGCATATCCCACACCCCATCCCCAAACCCTCAAAACCAAACACAAGAAACACCACAAACATCATCATATCCTACCTTACCTTACTTACCTTACCAAACAACAATCACATATCAAATATAATCGCTGTC